>Ga0209415_10018630_pt1 | contig 10939 bp, 7 predicted proteins | sample PeaSoiSIISIP2007_FD_187696 | JGI IMG/M metagenome (GOLD analysis project Ga0209415, IMG submission 187696) | Peat soil microbial communities from Weissenstadt, Germany - SII-SIP-2007 (SPAdes) (version 2) | ecosystem: Environmental > Terrestrial > Soil > Wetlands > Peat | place: Germany... | reverse complement strand
CGACTTCCGAGTTGCCGAGCTTGGTCTCGGTCTGGCCCTCGAACTGCGGCTCGGGCAGCTTGACGCTGATTATCGAGACCAAGCCCTCGCGAGCGTCCTCGCCCTCCAGGCGCATCTCCTTGTTTTTGAACAGGTTGTTCTTCTGGGCGTAGAAATTGATGGTGCGGGTGAGCGCGGACCTGAGTCCCGACAGATGGGTGCCGCCCTCGACCGTGTGGATGTTATTGGCGTAGGTGAATATCACCTCGTGAAAGGCGCTGGTCCATTGCAGCGCCACTTCGATATCGACGCCCTCGCGTACGCCCTTGAAAAAGATCACGTCGTTGAGCTGATCGTTGCCGGCGGTCAGCGATTCGACAAACTCCGCGATCCCGCCCTCGTAATGAAATTCCTCGGCCTTGCCGTTGCGCTCGTCCTTGATGCGAATCTTCAGCCCGGCGTTGAGGTAGGCCATGTCGCGCAGGTAGCGCGCGATGGTCTCGTACTTGAATTTGATCTCGGGAAAAATCTTGGAGTCGGGAGAGAAAGTGGTCTTGGTGCCGCTGAGCTTGGTCGCGCCGCGCTCTTCGACCTTGGTCTTGGGCGCGCCGCGCTCATAGCGCTGGTAGTAGAGCTTGCCATCGCGCCGGACTTCGACCTCGAATTCCTCGCTGAGCGCGTTGACCACCGAAGCGCCGACGCCATGCAGGCCGCCAGAGACCTTGTACACGCCGCGATCGAATTTGCCGCCCGCGTGCAGCACGGTATGCACGACCTCGAGCGCCGATCGTTTCTCGGTCGGATGCATATCGACCGGGATGCCGCGGCCGTTGTCCTCGACCGAGATCTGATTGTCGCTCAGGATGATGACGTTGATTTCGTCGCAGTAGCCAGCCAACGCCTCGTCGACCGAGTTGTCGACGATCTCGTTTACCAGGTGATGCAGTCCGCGCTCGGCGGTATCGCCGATATACATTCCGGGGCGCTTGCGTACCGCCTCGAGACCCTCGAGAACCCTGATCGACTGGGCGCTGTAACTGTCTTGCGTTTGTTTGATTGCCATAGAAAAAGGCTCAGACCACCCCGCGATAACCGCAATTCCACCGGCCGGATGGTCGCGCACGAGCGCGATCCGCGACCGCATCGAGTGGAATTTTCATCAAATACCGATACGTGTTTCTAGGAAAACAGTTTAGTCCGAAGGGGCCGTCATGTAAAGAAAATGACGGCTTCTATTCGCGGATTGCGTACGCATAATCAAACATGAGTTTGATAACGGTCATGCAAATCCAAAAGATACGATTCTACGGGTACAATTATACACCTTCGCAAAGGTGGACTGCGAGTGCTTTTAGAAATTATGATAGTGCTAGAATAGAATCATGTTCGCAAAGCAGTCAAGGCACGTTCTGGCCCTTAAAAACGACGGTCACTGTTCCAAAAATGCCTAGGATGAAGCTGCGAGCTTCACGTACACGGCCGGGGGCGTCGCGCGAACCTCGGGCAGACCGTCCATCTCGTCGACTTCGCGCAGATCGCTCAGAAAGCGGCTGGAGTTCAGGTAGCCGACCTCACGCTTTAAGATCCGGCCGTGCTTGTCGATGAAGACGGTCGTCGGTACGCCTCTTATCGCGTACTGCAGGGCGAGTTGCGTGTTGCGATTGTTGCGATCGGTGATGTCGGCCTGGAGACGGACGAAGTGCGAGGCCGCCTCGATGACCGCCGGATCGCGGAACGTCGTGCGCACCATCTCGCGGCACGGGACGCACCAGTCGGCGCTGAAATCGATCACCACCGGCTTCTTTGCCGCGCGGGCCTGGTTGAGCACGGCGACGTCGTACGGATCGAAGGCGAGTTGCGCGGCGGGCTTGGCCGCGGAGAACGTCAGCATCCACACCAGCGCGCCCAGCGAGAGCGCCCCCAGTACGCTGCGGAAGACCAGGAACGGACGCCATTGGCGTCCCGCCGGAGTGATGAAGCCCAGGAAGATGCCGGCTCCGGCCGCGTAATACGGCATGATCCGCATCGCCCAGCCGCGCACCACCGGGTCCAGAAAATATAGCGCCAGCCCGACCAGCACGAAGCCGAAGAGCTGCTCGATCCATGCGAGCCACTCGCCCGAACGCGGCAAAGCCCTGATATGTCCGGCCGCCAGCGCCAGCGCGATATAGGGCAGCCCGAGTCCGATCGCTAGCGTGAAGAAGAGGACGAAGCCGAAGACGGGACTCTCGCTGCGCTCGACCATCAGCAGCAATCCCAGCACGATCGGCCCGATGCATGGAGCCGCGACCACACCCATCCCAAGGCCCATCACGAGCGATCCGAGGTAGCCCGGCCGCGCCACTCCCGCACGTTGCATCAGCCATTGTGGCGCCTGCAGCGAGAACATCCCGAAGCTGGAGGCCGCCAGCACCAGCAGCATCGCGGCGATCGCGATCAACACCAGCGGATTTTGCAATGCCGCGCCGAACAGTCCTCCCGACAGCGCCACGGCGACGCCGGCCAGCGAAAACGTAAGCGCGATTCCGAGCACGTAGATAACCGCGAGCACCGCGATTTTGCGCGGGCCGCCGCCCTGGTTGCCGAAATACGCGATCGTCACGCCGATCAGCGGGTAAACGCAGGGGGTCAGATTCAGCGCGAGCCCGCCGAGCAGCACCGCGAGCAGCCCGATCAGCATCCCGTGAGCGAGAAAGATATTGGCCAGTTCCGATCCGGGCACTTGCGGGCCGCCGTCCTCCAATGAATTGCCCGATGAATTGCCCGACGAACCGTCCGACGTAACATCCGACGAGTCGCCGCCGTTATTGCCGAAAGCCACAGCGACGAGGCGCGCGCGGTCAAGCGCGGCATGCGGCGGGGAGGCCGCGGAGGCCGGTTGTATCGAGCCCAGCGAGGCGTTCGCGGTCACCTTGGCCGGCGGCATGCAGATGTTGTCGTTGCACGGCTGGTATTCCAGCGTAACTGCGACTTCCGCGCCCGAGTCTGGCTTGAAGTTGGCCGCCGCGCTCAGCGGCACCATGAATTTCAACGTGCCGGTAAAAACCGAAAGTTTCTCGCCGCCGGAAAACGCGGGCGCGATCTCGTCGGCCGGCGGATACGCAACGGTGCCCGCCTTTACCGCCGCGGGCGGCGTCACCGAGAGCGTGGTCCGGATGAAGTCGGCCGAGTTCGGATGGTTGGAGTTGATATGCCATCCGGGAAGAATCTCGGCCGCGACCTCGAGCTGGCTGGTAGCACCTGGCTTGAGCGCGCCACCGAGCTTCAGGGGGTTGATTTTGACCACTTCCGAGGGCTTGGGCAGATCCTCCTGCGCGTTCGCGGCCTGCGGCCATGCGAGCCGCGCGGCTATGGCGATTGCCAAAACAGCGATAGCCAATGCGCCAGCCGACCAGACAGTCGCGCCGGCGGGACCACGATTGGAACTCCGTTCTTTAGAAAGACGCCACAGGCGGCGATATCGGTTCATCACCTGAATAATCCCGCAATCCCAGGCGCGGTTCCGCGCGCTCCGTTTCATGCGGCCGCGCTTCCCCATCCAGGCGGCGCTTCGGCTCAACTTCCCGGCACTCCGTCGCCATCGGAAAGCGGCTCACTGCCGATGATCTCCAATCCATACCCTGGCAGATTGGCCAACCGGGGCGCCTGGTCGGACAGCAGGATCATTTTGCGCACGCCGACGTCGCGCAGGATCTGTGCACCGATTCCGTAGTCGCGGAAATCGGCCTCGGGCGGGCTCAGATGAGTGCTCGCGCGAAGGTACCAGTTGCGGCGCGCGGTCACTGAGGCACGGCTGCTGTCGATGTCGCTGGCGATCGCGTCAGACTCGCGCTTGAGGTAAAGGATAACCCCCTCGCCGAGCGCGGCGATACGTTCCATCGCGGCCTGCAGGAGGCTGCGGGTATTGCGCGGCGAGTAACCGAAGACGTCGCCCGGCAGGTACTCGCGATGCGCCCGCACGCGCACCGGACGGTCGGGCTCGATCGTGCCCATCACCAGCACCAGGTGCTCAGTTGAATCGACCCGGTTGCGATAGACGAAGGCGCGAAACTCGCCGTAGTGGGTGGGCAGGCGCGCCTCGGCGATCCGCTGCACCATCGTTTCGTTGCGCAGGCGATACTCGATTATGTCGGCGACGGTGACGATTTTGAGTCCGTGGACGCGGGCGAACTCCACCAGGTCGTCGCGCCGCGCCATCGTGCCGTCTTCCTTGAGGATCTCGCAGATGACCCCGGCGGGTTTGAGCCCCGCCAGCCGCGCCAGGTCGACTCCGCCCTCGGTTTGGCCGGTGCGCACCAGCACACCGCCCTCGCGCGCGCGCAGTGGATAGACGTAGCCGGGGCTGACGAATTCGGCGCCGGTGGCGTCCTCGCGCACGGCCTGCAGAATCGTGGTCGCGCGATCGCGGGCAGAGATACCCGAGCCGCTGGCGCGCCGCGCGGTGATCGGCACGGTGAAGGCAGTGCCGAGCGGCGCCTGGTTGTCGCCGACCATCATGCTCAGTCCGAGCTGGTCGATTCGCTCGGGCGCCATCGGCAGGCAAATCAGCCCGCGTCCGTGTCTGGCCATGAAGTTGATGGCCTCGGTGGTGGCGAGTTCGGCCGCCATGCAGAGGTCGCCCTCATTTTCGCGCTGCTCGTCATCCATCAGGATGATCATGCGGCCGCGACGGATCTCCTCGAGCGCTTCCTCGATAGAGATGAACGGGGCCTTGCTCTTTTCGCGCGGGATTAATTCGCCGAACATAGCACCTAATCTTACACCACCACTCGGCTCGGCGTGAATCCCGGCGTGAGCGCCGATTTTGGCGCGGTTTGGGCCGCGCTCGCCAGCCGTCCCCGACTTTGCCAAACTGGCCCCATTCCTCAAGTGAGCGCTTCCATCGAGACTTCCGTCGAGACTTCCCCCGGGGGCAACCCGGCCGCCGCCACGCCCGTCCAATCCGAAGGTCTGGCCGAACCACTTGCCGAACGGCTCGGCGCGTTCCGCGCGCTGCGCCATCGCAACTTCCGGCTGTTCTTCGGCGGCCAGTTCGTCTCGCTCATCGGCACCTGGATGCAGTCGGTGGCGCAGGGATGGCTGGTGCTCAAGCTCACCAACTCGGCCCTGATGCTCGGCGTGGTCAGCTTCGCCGGTTACCTGCCGGTGCTGCTGGTGACGCTGTTCGCCGGCGTGATAGTCGACCACGCCGATCGCCGCCGGCTGATCGTCACCACCCAGGTGCTGCTGATGCTGAGCGCGTTCATCCTGGCGGCGCTCACCTGGGCCGGCGTGGTGCGAGTCGAGTACGTGATCATCCTGGCCGCGATCAACGGTCTGGTGACGGCCTTCGACATGCCGGCGCGCCAGACTTTCGTGGTCGAGATGGTGGGGCGCGAGGATTTGCCCAACGCGATCGCGCTCAACTCGATGATCTTCAATGGCGCGCGCGTGGTCGGGCCCGCCGTCGCCGGAGTTTTGATCAGCGTAATCGGCATCGCGGGATGTTTTTTCCTCAATGGGCTCAGCTATATCGCGGTCATCTGGAGCCTGCTCGAGATGGAACTGGTGGCGCGCGAACTGCCGCGCATCGGCTCGGCGATGTTCACCCGCCTGCGCGAGGGTTTCGATTACATCTGGCACCATCGCGCGAGCTTCTACCTGCTGCTGCTCATCGCGATCAATGCGGGCTTTGGGATGCAGTACTCGGTGCTGATTCCGGTCTTCGCCCGCGACGTGTTGCACGGCGGCCCCCGCGCCTACGGCTTTTTGCTCGCCGCCCAGGGCCTAGGCGCGTTGCTCGGCGCTTACGTGCTGGCCTCGTCCAGGACGCCGCGCGGGCTGCGCCAGAACCTCATTTTCGGCCTGTTCGGCTCCGCGGCCGGAATTTTCGTTTTTGGCTTTTCGTCCGTGATGTGGCTGTCGCTCCTGGCGCAGATGCTGATCGGCGCGGGGCTGCTCAACTACATGGCGACCAGCAACACGATGCTTCAGTTGTTCGTCTCGGACGAGCTGCGCGGGCGCGTGATGAGCATGTACACGCTGTCGTTCATCGGTCTCGCACCGATTGGCAGCCTCGAAGTCGGCTTTATCGGCGAGCGCGTGAGTCCGCAAATCGCGGTCGCTGCGTCGGCCGTCGCGGCGCTCGTCTGCGGCATCATCCTGCTAGCGAGGCTCTCCGTCATCGCCGAGGCCCAGGCCGCGGGCGATCGGGCGGCCTGAACGCTTGGCCAAGGCTATGCGCGATGTGGATAGTGGGACGTTCGTTTTGAGCAGATCGAGTCTCAGATGAGTTCCCCTCCGGCAAAGAAAGGCCGCGCAGCAACCGCGCGGGCCGGGCGCGACGCGCGCGCCGAGTTGTTGCGCGCGATGCCGCCGGTGGACGAATGCCTGCGCGCATGCGCGGGGGTGGCTGGAATTGACAGACTCGGGCGCGAGTACGTCAAGCTGATGGTGCGCCGGACCCAGGCCGAATTGCGCCTTGCGCTTCTATCGAAGCCGAGTCCGGCGTCTGACTCATCCACGCGCGAGTCGATGCTCGAGGAGATAGTCAGGCGCACGCGCGCGGCGATCGAGTCCGACGAGCCATCGCTGCGTCCCGTTATCAACGCGACCGGCGTCGTGCTCCACACCAATCTCGGGCGCGCGCTTTTGGCCGAGCCGGCGATCGACGCGATGGCGGCGGCGGCGCGCTCGGCGGTCAACCTGGAGTACGACCTCGAGAGCGGCGGCCGCGGCGAGCGCGACGCGCTAGTCGAAGAGGAGTTGTGCGCGCTGACCGGCGCCGAGGCGGCGACCGTGGTCAACAACAACGCCGCCGCCGTGCTGCTTGCGCTCAATTCGCTCGCCGCAGGCCGCGAAGTTGTGGTCTCGCGCGGCGAGCTGATCGAAATCGGCGGCTCGTTCAGGCTGCCCGACCTGATGGAGCACAGCGGCGCGCGCCTGCGCGAAGTCGGCACCACTAATCGCACTCATCCGGCCGACTACGAACGCGCGATCGGCCCCGACACCGCGCTCCTGCTCAAGGTTCATCCGTCCAACTACCGCGTGGTCGGCTTCACCGCCGAGGTCGGGCTGGCCGAGCTGGTGGAAATCGGACGGCGCCACGGAATCGACGTGGTCGAGGACCTGGGCTCGGGTGCGTTGATCGATCTCGGACGGCTCGGCCTGCCGCGCGAGCCGATGGTCGCCGAGCGTATCGCGGCCGGCGCCGCGCTGGTGACGTTTTCGGGCGACAAGCTGCTCGGCGGACCGCAGGCGGGAGTGGCGGTGGGGCGGCGCGAGCTGGTGAAGAAGCTGCGCACGAATGCGCTTCGGCGGGCGCTCCGCTGCGACAAGCTGACGCTGGCCGCTCTGGAAGCCACGCTGCGGCTTTATCTGCGCGCGGGCGACCTGGCCGCGACGTTGCCGACGCTGCGCTACTTGAGCCGCACCATGGGCGAGCTTGAGCTGGTCGCCGAACGCGCCCGCGAGATCCTGGCCGAGCGCCTTGGCGGAGATTTCCGCCTCGAGGTCGTGCCCGCGTTTTCGCAGATCGGATCGGGCGCGCAGCCGACCGAACAGATTCCGTCCCGTGCCGTCCGCGTGACCCATCCAGAGCTTGCGCCCGAGGCGATTGCCGCGATGTTTCGTGCCGCACGCCCGCCCGTAATCGGACGTATCGCGGACGACGCCTTCCTGCTCGACGTGAGAGCGGTGGACGATGCAGCCGCGTTCGCGGTATCGTTCCCAACGGCGCGGCCGTAGGCCCGGCATGGCCGCCGCGATGCGGGGGTTGGGGGTCTTGGATTGGGCTCTTGCGATTAGAGTTTTGCCGCAGCGAAATGGCCCGCAGGCGTGGCGTGTAAACGCCAGGAGAAAATCCCATGCCCGATAAAACCTACAAGATAGTCGACGTGGTCGGCGTCTCCGACCAGAGCATCCACCAGGCCGTGCGCAACGCAGTCAAGAAAGCGAGCCAGACATTGCGCCATCTCGACTGGTTCGAGGTCCAGAACATACGCGGCGCGATTGACGCCAAGGGCGAACCGGAGTTTCAAGTGACTCTCAGGATAGGATTTCGTCTCGAAGGCGGTCCGGTCTAAGTCGCGCACGCCGACCGAGCATCGCAGCGACGGGGTGCGCCCCGCTGTAACCGCCTGGGCCGCAGCGTCGTATCGTACTTGGCCGCGTAAACGAGCGCCGCAGTAGACAGGGGCCGCATCGGATGCACGAGGTGAACGCGTGAAATTCGCGACGTTCCTTTATCAGATCGGAGGCCCCGACCTCGCTCGCGTCGCGCGCAGGGCCGAGGAATTGGGCTTCGAGTCACTCTGGATCCCCGAGCATCTCGTTTTGCCGGTCGAGTACCGATCGCGCTATCCGTATGCGGCGACCGGCAGGATGCCCGCGCCGCCCGATACACCGCTGCACGATCCTTTCCTGGCGCTCGCCTACGCTGCCGCCGTCACCAGCCGCATCCGGCTGGCGACCGGAATCTTTGTCGTCCCGCTGCGCAATGCGTTCGCGACCGCCAAGGCGGTCGCTAGCCTCGACGTACTTTCGGGCGGCCGTTTCATCTTCGGCGTGGGTATCGGATGGCTGGAGGAGGAATTCGAAGCGGTGGGGATGTCGTTTGCCGACCGCGCGCGGCGCACTCGCGAGTATCTCGCCCTGATGAACCAGCTTTGGACCCGCAAGGAGCCGACGTTCGCGGGCCGGACGGTGCACCTCGAGGGCGTGAGATTCATGCCCAAGCCGATCCAGCAGCCGCGCCCGCCGATCGTTTTCGGAGGCCATACCGAGCCCTCGCTACGCCGGGCCGCGCAACTGGCGGATGGATGGTACGGGATCGCCGAGAATCTTCACGACACGCGCGACCTGATCGCGCGGCTGCGCGGTCATGAACGCGCGCAGAACCGCTCGACGCCGCTGGAAATCACGCTCAGCCCGCGCCTGGATGGACCGTTGACCGTCGATCTGGTCAACGAGTTCGCCCGCGCGGGCGTCTCGAGGCTCATAATCCCCGGCGCTCGTGACACCGAGCGCGCGATCGCCGCGATGGAACAATTCCACAGCCAGGTGATGACGCGCCAGTAACGGGGCCTGCGATGCCTGCGCGCGTGGCGCATAGGCGCGGGTAGCGCAGCCGTAGCGTTGCGTGCGGCGCTGCGGATATCATTGGAGGCCAGCTCCGGCGATGCATCAGGAGGCCACTCTTAAGCGATGAAGACCTGTCCACGATGCGCGAGAACCTATCCCGACGCCGAATCGTTTTGTGAGGCCGACGGCACCGCGCTGGTGGCCGCTGCGGGAGTCGCCGGCACGGCAAAGATGGTTGACGCGGACGAGCAGCCGATCGAATGTCCGGTCTGCGGCGGCAAGGCCGAGCCGGGCGAGCTGATATGCAATTTCTGCGGCGCGCGGCTGCCGGTCAGCGGCGGCGCGGAACCCGCTGCCGCGCCTGGACCCGCGCGCGGCGCGGCGTCTGGCGGTGCGGCCGCGGGAGCGCCGCGCCGGCGCCCCGAGACCTATGTTCCCGCAAAGGACCGGCTGACCGCGACCGAATTTACGCCGCCGATTCCGCCCGATGACGAGAGCGGCGACGAACCGCGCCGGCCCCTCATAAGCGTAGTCGGTTATTCGGTGGCGGCGATTGTCGCCTTGGCCGCAGGCGCTTGGCTCGCAATCCATCTGAGCGCGGGTCCGGCGATCTCGCCGCCGAAGACAGTCGAGGCGTGGCCGGCCGCGACCGCGAGCCCGCCCGCCGTTGCAAGTGGCCCGACGGTCGACCTGGCGCATAGCGTACCGGTGGAGACGATCGGCGAGTCGGCGGCGGCGTCCGAGCGCAGCGTCGACGCGGCGCGCAAAGTTTTCGACCTTGGCAAGAGCGGGCTGCTCGACACCTACCGCGGCGTGCTCGCGGGCGGATCGCCCGTAGACGACGGGATGATGGTGCGGCTGACAGTTGCGCCCAGTGGCGCAGTGACCGGCGCCGTGGTGCGGACCTCTACGTCGCCCAACCCGGAACTCGACGCGGCGGCGGTCAAAGCGATGATGGGATGGACATTTGCGCCGATTAACGGCGGCGAGGTCAGAGCGGATTATCCGGTGATCTTTGCGCGCGACGCCGCCCAGGCCGGCGCTATCGATTCGGGCCTCGCCGCCAAGGTCGCCGCCTTGGGTGCGACTTCTTCTCCGGAGTACGCCTTCGCCCCGGCGGCCGTGCCGACCGTCGCGCCGCCTCCGATTGAAGCGACGGCGCCGGTTGTTGCGACGCCCCCAACTCCCAGGCGGCACAGGCGCGTCGCCTCGGCGCGGCCGCCGAAGCCCACATTGCTGGAGCAGGTGCAGTCGACGCTGCGCTCCAATCGCAAGCTCAACCGGGTCAATGCCTATACCAACGGCAGCGTGGTGACGCTTTACGGCAAGGTCTTCGACGACGACGACAAACGTCTGGCCGTACGCACCGCGCGCAGCGTGAGCGGAGTCACCGACGTTATCGATCAGACGACCACCGACACCTCGGTGTGGGCCTCCCGTCAGCAACAGATCTCGCAGGCGCTGGCCAGTGCGGGCCTGACCGGCGTCACGGTAAAGGTGATCGGGCGTGACGCGTACCTCGACGGCGAGGTCGCCAACAAACTCGACCGCGAACGCGCGGTGACGATCGCCGAGGGGGCGGCGCCAGTCACGGTTCGCACCAATCTGATTCGCGTCGCAGTGGGCAGGGTATTCGGCTTCTAGGCAGGGTATTCGGTTTGCAGGAAGACGCCGGGAATCGATAAAGCCCGTCGCGTATGCGCGAGATTCAGAGGGCTAATGGCCAATTATCGATGGCTCGCGATAGAACGCCTATTGACATTCTTTTCGGCTGACGCTTAGACTAGTCGTAGGAACCTTTCCCACTGCGCCCCTCCAGGAGGCCCCGTTTACAAATGGCTGAGACTGCGTCTTCGTGCAAAGAGGTCTTCGACAACATGGCTTCGCGGTTCAAGAAAGA
>Ga0209415_10018629_pt1 | contig 10939 bp, 9 predicted proteins | sample PeaSoiSIISIP2007_FD_187696 | JGI IMG/M metagenome (GOLD analysis project Ga0209415, IMG submission 187696) | Peat soil microbial communities from Weissenstadt, Germany - SII-SIP-2007 (SPAdes) (version 2) | ecosystem: Environmental > Terrestrial > Soil > Wetlands > Peat | place: Germany... | reverse complement strand
GCTAGGCACTCAGGGGCCGCCGCGACAGGGCATCCGGGCTGCTGGTGCGTTACCTTAGCGGCATGCCTTCCGCCGGCGAACTGCGTTGCGAGCCACATAACCTTCCGGAATCGATATTTGCGAACGCCGGGAGTTACGGTAAGCGGGCCGGGATCCGCTGGCGAGGCCAAATTGTTATCGCGGAATTTCCTTTGGATGGGCCGAGGTGGTCCCCGATCGCGGGAACGTCTTGCCCACCCGCTCGGCGCGCGATCATGATGTCCGTGGGGAATGGCGTGTCCAAGGCAGCCCGGCGCGTCCGGGTCCGGCGAGGAGGACCAGCATGTCAGCTAAGCCCATCGTGGCGGCTACCGACGGCTCCGAGGAGTCGCTGCGGGCGGTGGACTGGGCCGCCCGGGAGGCGGTGCTGCGCGGCGCCCCGCTGCGGATCGTCTCGGCCGCGAGCCTGCTGCCCCGGATGGCCAGCAGCCAGGGCCACTCGCAGTACCAGACCGTATCCGACGTCATCCGCAAGGGCAGCGACGCCGCCCTGGCCGCCGGGGCCGCCCGCGCGGCCAAGGTCGCCCCTGACCTGCTGATCGACACCGACCACCTGGAGGGCGCACCCGCCGAGGCGGTCACCGAGGCCGGCTCGGGCGCGCTGATGCTGGTCGTCGGCTCCCGCGGCGTCGGCGCGTTCACGGCCATGATCCTTGGCTCGGTGAGCCGGTACGTGGCCACCCACGCGGCCAGCCCGGTCGTCGTGGTCCGGCAAGAAATCGGGGCCGCGCGCCGGCAGGTCGGCATCGGCATCGGCGACCTGGAGGGCCACGCGGCCCCGCTCACCTTCGCGTTCGAGGAGGCGGCCCTGCGCCAGGCCAGCCTGGTCGCCGTCCATGCCTGGCACACGCCGCAGTCGGACATCTCCCGAGCCGGGGAGGCGCTGGGGCTGCCGCACCGGGCCGACATGGAAGCGGAAGCGACCAGACAGCTCGAGGCGCTGCTGGACGAATGGCGGGCCAAGTACCCCGACGTGCCGGTCAGCCATGACGTGGTACACGGTCACCCGGGCCGGATCCTGGCCGGCCTGTCCGCCCGGGCCGACCTGATCGTGCTGGGCAGGCATGCCGCGCACCACGGTCCCGGCGCAGTCACCCACGCGGTCCTCAACCACGCGCACGGCCCCATCGTCACGGTCCCGCAGTCATAATCGCCCGGGCCGCCCGCGGCGGCCGCGCCAGGCCAGCACCGACCGGCGGGAGAGGCCGGACAGGACCGAGCCGATGCTCGCGACCGATGCGACCGAGAGCACGCAGGCCAGCGAGCCGGCCGAACCGACGGACAGGATCGAGCCCGCGGAGCCGATCGACAAGATGGAGCCCGTCGAGCCGATCGACAGGATCGACCCGCTCGAGCCGATGCTCAGGATCGACCCGGACGAACCCGCTGCCCTGCGCGACGTACCACCGCTGATCGCCATGGGGCTCATTCTGCCGTAACGGTTACGGGACGTTCCCGCCGTAGGGTTGGATCGTCCGATCGGGCCGGCGGAGGGGACGGGTATCGGGTGAGCGGCATCGTGCGTGTGCGGCGGGCGGCACCGGTCGCGGCGGTGACGCTCGGCGTGCTCATAATCGGCACCGCTCCGGCTCACGTTCTGCTCGACCTGCTCACCCATCAGTTGCGGGGCGGCGAGGACGTGACGGTCGACTGGGTGACCGCCATAGGGTTCGCGGTGCCAGCCGCGGTGACGGGTGCCGTGGTCGCGGCCCGGCGGCCGGGCAACCCGCTCGGGTGGCTGCTGCTCGCGCTGTTCCTGTTCGGCGGCGCGCCGACGGCCGATTACGCATTCCTGGACTACGGGATGCATCACGGGACGCTGCCGCTGGGGCCGGTGGCGGTGGCGCTGGCGGTAGGGTGGCCGGTCTGGCTATTCCTCATCCCGCTGTTGCTGTGGCTGTTCCCGGACGGGCGGCTGCCGCGGGGTCGGTGGCGGCCGGTAGCGGTGACGCTCATCGCTGCGGGCGCGGTGCTCAGCGTGGTCGCGTCGGCCGGTAACCTCGTGGCCGTGGCCGGGCACGCCGTCCCGGTCAGCGCCAGCGGCAGCTTCGCGGCCAACGCCTCCGGGTTGTGGGACGTGGCCGAGAACGTGCTGGTGATCGGCATCGGGGCCAGCTGCCTCGTGTGGCTGATCGCGCAGGTGCCGAAGTACCGCAGGTCGGCCGGGGAACGACGCCAGCAGCTCAAATGGCTGTACAGCGGCGCGGTCGCACTGGTCGTCTCGGCGGCGATCAGCGCGCTGGCCTCCAGTGACTCCACCTCGTACTGGCAGGTGGTGGGCACCCTCGGGCTGGGGGTGCTGCCGGTCTGCGTGGGCGTGGCGGTGCTGAAGTACCGGCTGTACGCCATCGACCGGATCATCAGCCGGGTGATCTCCTACGCCATCGTCACCGCGGTGCTGGGCGGGATGTTCGCCGGGCTGGTGCTCCTGGCCACCGAGGTCCTGCCGTTCAAGGCGCCGGTCGCGGTGGCGGCGGCCACGCTGGTGGCCGCGGCGCTGTTCAACCCGCTGCGCCGCCGGGTCCAGCGCGCGGTCGACCGCCGGTTCAACCGGGCGCGGTACGACGCCGAGACCCTCGTCGCCGCCTTCACCGCCCGGCTGCGGCAGACCGTCGACCTGGACACCGTGCAGGGCGACCTGGTCGGCGTGGTCGACGCGGCCTTCCAGCCCGCGCACGTGTCGGTCTGGCTGACGGTGAGGTTACGCCGAGGTGTCGCGGCCGTTAACCCTGTCGGCCCGCCTATCGGGGGCGAGACCCGGGCCCATAGCCTGGGAGGCACGCAGGTAACTGGGATCGAGCACCACGATCCGTTCGGTACCAAAAAGGGGCTTCAACATGAGCGTGACTGATCAGGGGTCACCGACCCTCGCCGCCGACGAACTGGACGCGCTCGACGCCTGGTGGCGTGCCGCGAACTATCTCTCGGTGGGACAGATCTACCTGCTGGGCAACCCGCTGCTGACCGAGCCGCTGCGGCCGGAGCACGTCAAGCCGCGGCTGCTCGGGCACTGGGGAACCACGCCGGGGCTGAACCTGCTCTACGTGCACCTCAACCGGGTGATCAGGAACCAGGACCTGAACGTTATCTACGTCACCGGGCCGGGACACGGCGGGCCGGGCATCGTGGCGAACACCTACCTCGAGGGCACGTACTCCGAGCTGTACCCGCACATCACGCCGGACGCGGTGGGCATGGGCAGGCTGTTCAAGCAGTTCTCGTTCCCGGGCGGCATCCCCTCGCACGCGGCGCCGGAGACGCCCGGGTCGATCCACGAGGGCGGCGAGCTGGGCTACTCGCTGGTGCACTCCTACGGGGCGGCGTTCGACAACCCCGACCTGATCGTGGCCTGCGTGATCGGCGACGGTGAATCCGAGACCGGCCCGCTGGCCGGCAGCTGGCACGCCAACAAGTTCCTCGACGCGGCCCGGGACGGGGCGGTGCTGCCGATCCTGCACCTGAACGGGTACAAGATCGCCAACCCGACCGTGCCGGCCCGGATCCCGCACTCCGAGCTGGAGTCGCTGCTGCGCGGCTACGGGTACGCGGTGCACACGGTCGAGGGCGATGACCCCAAGCTGGTGCACCAGCAGCTGGCCGGCACGCTGGACGCGGTGATCGGGGAGATCCGCGAGATCCAGCGGCGCGCCCGGACCGTGGGCGACCTGTCGCGGCCGGCCTGGCCGGCCATCGTGCTGAAGACGCCCAAGGGCTGGACCGGGCCCAAGGTGGTGGACGGCCTGCCGGTGGAGGGAACGTGGCGGGCGCACCAGGTCCCGCTCGACGCGGCCCGGACCAACCCGGAGCACCTGGCCCGGCTCGAGGCGTGGATGCGCTCGTACCGGGCCGAGGAACTGTTCGACGGCGAGGGCAGGCTGGTACCCGAGCTGACGCGGCTCGCGCCAGAGGGCGGCCGGCGGATGAGCGCGAACCCGCACGCCAACGGCGGCCTGCTCCTGCGCGAGCTTTCGCTGCCCGATTTCCAGGACTACGCCGTGGAGGTCCCCAAACCCGGGGGCGTCCGGGCCGAATCCACCCGGGTGCTCGGCACCTGGCTGCGCGACGTGATCAAGGCCAACCCGTCGAACTTCCGGCTGATGGGCCCGGACGAGACGTCGTCCAACCGGCTGGACGCGGTGTTCGAGGCGACGAACCGGGTCTTCGACGGCGAGATCATCCCCGGCGACAACCACCTGGCGCCCGACGGGCGGGTGATGGAGGTACTGAGCGAGCACATGTGCCAGGGCTGGCTGGAGGGTTACCTGCTGACCGGCCGGCACGGGCTGTTCAACTGCTACGAGGCGTTCATTCACATCGTGGACTCGATGTTCAACCAGCACGCGAAGTGGCTGAAGGTCACCAATCGCATCCCGTGGCGGCGGCCGATCGCGTCGCTGAACTACCTGCTCTCCTCGCTGGTGTGGCGGCAGGACCACAACGGGTTCTCGCACCAGGACCCTGGGTTCATCGACCACGTGGTGAACAAGAAAGCCGAGGTCATCCGGGTCTACCTGCCGCCGGACGCGAACACCCTGCTGTCCACGGCGGACCACTGCCTGCGGTCCCGGCAGTACGTCAACGTGATCGTGGCCGGCAAGCAGCCCGAGTGGCAGTGGCTGACCATGGACGAGGCGGTCATCCACTGCACCCGGGGCGCCGGGATCTGGGAGTGGGCCTCCAACGACGCCCCCGGCGCGCCGGATGTGGTGATGGCGTGCTGCGGCGACGTCCCGACGGTGGAGACCCTGGCCGCGGTGTCGCTGCTGCGCGAGCACCTGCCCGAGCTGAAGGTGCGCGTGGTGAACGTGGTCGACCTGATGCGGCTGGAGCCGGAGTCCGAGCACCCGCACGGCATGTCCGATCCCGAGTTCGACGCGCTGTTCACCGTCGACCGGCCGGTGATCTTCGCCTATCACGGCTATCCGACGCTCATCCACCGGCTGACCTACCGGCGGAACGGGCATGCCAACTTCCACGTACGGGGCTACAAGGAGGAGGGCACGACCACCACGCCGTTCGACATGGTCATGCTCAACGACCTGGACCGGTTCCACCTGGTCATGGACGTCATCGACCGGGTGCCGGGGCTGGCGTCCACGGCCGGGCACGTGCGGCAGCTGATGGTGGACAAGCGGATCACGTGCCGGGCCTACACCCGCCTGGAGGGCCAGGACGCGCCGGAGATCACCGGGTGGCGCTGGCCGTGCTGAGGGCCCTGGTACGGCGGGCCCTCGGGTTCCGTTACAGGTTGAACGCCTTGGTCATCGTCGGGTGGGAGGCGGCCAGGCCCAGCTTGGGCAGGCCGAGAAGCTGCTCGGCGGTGGCGAGCAGCGAGTAGTGGTTGAACAGCGCGCCGGACCGGGTGCCCGCCTTGGTGCTCGGGCTGATCACAAAGGTCGGGAGATGGCAGCTCGTGTCCGAGGTGTTGGTCGCGCAGTGCTCACCGTTTGCGTAGCTGCCCACGTCGCTGCCTTCGTCGAAAGTGATGAAGATGACCGTCGAGCCGTTCTTGTACTCGGCGCTGTTGAGGATCGTCGGCAGGTTCCGGGACAGCCAGCTGTTACCGTCGGCGACCGTACCGTTGTGCATGTCGTCGATCAGGTTCGGCGTGATGAAGGAGAACGCGGGAAGCTGGTTGTGCGCCAGGTCGGTGGCCAGGTGGGAATAGGGCACGTCATCACTGGAGCAGCCGTGCAGCGTGGTGTAGTACGCGGCCGGGTTGTGCCGCACGGCGTAGTTGCCGGAGTTGCTGTGATCGCAGTCTGACGGCATCGACTCCTCGTATGACTTCCACGTCTCGCCCTGGGCGAAGATGCTCTTCACCGACGTGTCGCAGCTGCCGCTCGGGCTGCAGTCGGGCAGGAACTTGTGCAGCGACGTAAGCGAAAGACCGGAAGTGGCGGCGATGTAGTTCGGCAGGCTGGGGTGCGTGATGTTGTGGTAGTTGGTGGCCAGGCCGCATTCGCGGGCCAGCGCGTTGAAATACGGCGCCTGCGACGAGCCGATGATCGCGCCGGAGCTGTGGTTCTCCATCCAGATCCAGATCACGTGCCGGTAAGCGCCGGGCTTGGCCTGCGTCCCGCACGGATGGCTCGCCGAGGCCGTCCGCGGCACTGACGCCGTCCGCGGCGCTGAGGCCGTCTGCGGCCCTGAGGCCGTCCGCGCCGACTGCGTTCCCGCCGGAGCCGCGGAGGCCGAGCCGGAGCACGCTGCCGCGCCCAGGAGCGTGGCGGTAAGGGCGCCGAGCACGCATGCCGCCCACCTCATCTTTACGGGCATCGTCTCTGCTCACTCCCGATCGGAGACCGTCAATTCAGGCCTCAACATATCGGGACTCCGGATAGTCCGTTGGCCGAAGCGTGCTGACCGGGCGGGGTTTATCCCTTCCCGCTCCCGGGTTGGCTGGCTGGAGCGCCATCCGCCGTTCGCGGCAGCTGACTCATAGGCCGCCGTTCTAGCTGCCGCCTACGGCGACCGCCAATGCAGTCGCTCGGTTATGAATTCGAATTATTTTTTTACCGTCGCTATTTCGCCGGACGATGATACTCTGTAAGTAACCACAACTTGAAATGAGATGAACGCGATGCCCTTCAGGCCAGCGCCGACACGAAGAGCGTCCAGCGCGACACAATCCGAAATCGCCATCGGCCGCGTGCTCGCTGACATGGGCAGCGCCGACCAGCTCGCTCACGCCGACCCCGCCCTCCGAGCCGCCTGCCCCGTCTGCGAAGCACTCAGCCATCAGCGATGCCTGGAGCGCAACCCGAAGCAATACGTCACCCCGCACGCCGAGCGTGCCGCGCTCATAACCAGTGTGGCCGACCACGCGGCCAACCGGCTCGTCGTGTTCTCGGCACCCAGCACCGACCTGACCGCGGTACAGGAAGCCGCCGACCACGCCGCCAGCCGGCTCGTCGTGTTCTCGGCACCCAGCCCGGCCAGCACCAACCTGACCGCGATACAGGAAGCCGACCGCGCTGCCGCGTTCGCGGTCCGTTTCACTCCACCGCTTTAATGATCGCGAGAGCCCGTTTCCCAGCGGCCACCGGGGAACGGGCATATACCCACTTCCCTGATGTGCACTCATGGCTGTCCGAGCCAACCGATGGCGTGGTTGAGGACACCGTGCGGATCGAGCCGCTAACGAAGACGGATCTCGCGCCTGCCGTCCAGCTTGCCGTGCGGGTCCTTCGGGTGAGGCCTGGTGACCGCGGGGAGCAGTTTGCCCTGGACATCACCGATGACCGCCGTCAGATGTTCGTCGCCAAGGCGAACGGCCAGGTGGTCGCCTATGGCAGGGCTACCGAGCTGGCAGCGGATGAGGCGGGTCCGGAAACTCCGGCTGGTTACTATCTCAGCGGCGTTCTGGTGGAACCGGCGTTGCGACGCCGGTGTATCGCCCTCGCGTTGACCCAGGCCCGTCTGCGCTGGGTTTTCGCCCGTACCGACGAGGTGTTCTATGTGGCCGGGGCGGATAACGTCGCATCGCTTCGCCTTCACATGGCTCTTGGTTTCCAGGAAGTGAAGCGCTTCGGAAGCGAGCGTTCTGCAGCTGGCGTGGACGTGCTCTCGCGGCTCGCGAGGACGGCCTGCCGTGACATCGGCCCGTTCACCGACAACAGGTGATCCGTCTTCCTGGCCGCACTTGCTGCCGCCTATGACCCATCGCTTGTAAGCGCAGTGGCCGGACGACGCCGAGGATTGACCCGGCGTGACCTCCATGCCCGACCGGCGTCCGCACCCACCGGCCCAGCGGGGAACCTGGAAGACGTCCAGAGTCGGGACTAAGGGCACCTGGGCGGAGCCTTTCGGCCCTGACCCGCCGGGCGAGGCTGGTCGTGCAATGGGGCGGAAGGAGCAGTCGGCGTCCAGATGAGACGGCCTTCGGCGCTGGGAGGTGGACGTGGACGCGTGGTGGTGGATACCGATCGGCCTGGTCGCATGGTTCGCGGTCGCGGTAGGGACAGGACTGTGGCTCGGCGCGGTTCTCAGGAGCTGCTCACGGGCCCGGGAAGCCGCGGACCAGCACACGGCCGAGATCCTGCCTATGCCCCAAGAATCAACCCAGTATTCGCGGCGGGCCTCCTAGGAGCGGGTCTGCCTGTCTTGCCCGCCCGGCACGTGTATCCAGGCGTTGACCTTGGTGCCTTTCACCGTGGTCCTGACGTGCCGCAACGGGCCCGGGCCGACCAGGGCGGGGCGGCGGCGGACGAGACTGTCGTACATGTCCGCGGAGATGGCGAGCGCGAGCCCGGCGCCGGTGCTGTCCAGGTCCGTCTTCAGCGGCCTGGCGTCCAGCATCCGGCACAGCAGATTGATGTCGTCGCTGACCAGGTCGTGCTTGTCGCGGTAGACGGTGCCGAGGTGAGCGGCCCCGCGGACCTGGATCTGAGCGGCCGGGCACGACATCCGGTTGTACACGCGTATCGCCTCGCTCAGCAGCCCGGGGAACGGGTTGATGATGCGGTGGGCGGGGATGTCGGGGGGCACGAGGAGCAGCGGCCCATCGCCGCGGCCGGTGTAGTAGCACCGGCAGTTTGCGCCCGGAGGCCAGTTCCCACATGCGGATGAGGGTGGCCGCCAGGAGATCGTCCTCGGCGGTATCCGGGTGGGCCCGCGGCCCGCCGACGCGGGCCGACGAGGCAGCGCGGGCCGGTGGGTGGTCTCGGCGGGCGGGCATGGCTAGGCTCTCGCTGCCGCGGCGTTGCGGCAGGGCAGGTCACGGCCGGTAGCCTGGGCGGACGTGCAACTGGCCGCCGGGAGCGGCACGAATACCGCGCGGAATGCCGTACGGTACCGTGCCGCAGGCGGTTTCCCGGCCCGGCAGGTAATGTCGGGCATGATGATCCTCCCCCGGGAGGTTCAGCGAGGGCCGTTCTCCCGGTACCGTGCCTTACCTCGGCGACAAGGGCCACGGGAACCAAGGGAGCGGTCCTCTGGTTTCGGTAGCAAGAAGCTGGAGAGCGCAGTGTCATGCGCGCTCCGGGGCAGCCCGGAGACATGACTGAACAAGTCCTGTATCCGGTTCCGGCGGCGGCCGGGTACGGAGTATCGCGCGGAAGTCATCCCGTTGCTCGATGTCCGGCACCGGCCGGTAAGGCCCGGGCTCCTGCCAGGCGCGCCGATCACCGGCGTCCCCGTCTGGCGGGAGTGCCGCCAACCCGAGAGCCTACTCCGGGAGCCCACATATACGTAGCAATTGGCGATATTTGGGACATGTCTGAACTGTGGTTACGTTCTGTGAATCCTGGTACTGTCTGATCTGCCTGCGAAGATCTTGCTATGTGTCATTTGATGCGTGTGATGTTACCGTCAAGTTAGATTGCCAGCCGGCCGGGGACCGGGATGCACGTGCATGCGCTGGCCCTCATTTGCACATGCAGATAAATAGCTAAATATCGCGGTTAAATAGCCAATATCGGGTTTGTCGGCTAATTCCCGTATCAGCTACGGTTAGCCTCCCCGGCGGCAGGCCGACAACGCCATCCGCGGACGCGGCCACGTCCCCAGGGTGCGCGCGCCGCGACTGCCCGCAGGGCGACTGCCCGCAGGGCGACTGCCCGCAGGGCGACTGCCCGCAGGGCCCCCCAGGCCCGCGGCGACCAGGCCGCTTGGTGCTGCCCGGCATCCGGGCAGGTCATCGACGCCATCGGCGCACTCCGGCCGCGTTAACCGCAGTTGCTCGCCGCGCCCGGATGCGACGTCCGCACCGTAGGTGGGGCGGGCGGTGCAGACGTTGAGGTATTTGGCCCGGCATCAGCGGAATCCCGGCCATCGATTTATTCTGTTGATTAAGACGAGCTCTGTTCGCTGGCGGGGAGATGATGGCGAGGATGCCTGAATCAATTAACCTGCCTTCTAATATGCTCGCTTTGGTAACGGCGCCTGGCCAGCTTTTCGCAGCCGGGTTGGCCGCGGGCAGCACTTACGTTGATCCTGGTTCTCAGGGTGAAATCCATGTTAGCCTTACGAACTTGACACAGAAGATTGTGCGAATTCCAGTCGGATGCCTTATCGCGCGAGCAATGTTCTTCGTACTGAGGTAAACCTGCAGAGACCCGGCACGGAGGCCCGATAGGCCCAGTAGGGTCTAGAGCGTGACCGCCATTATTCTCGCCTCGGCCTCTCCGGCCAGGCTTGCGGTCCTGCGGGCGGCCGGGCTCCGTCCCGAGGTCATGGTCAGCGGCGTGGACGAGACCGCATTGACGGCTGATACGCCAGCCGCGCTGGCGGGCCTGCTCGCTAGGGCCAAGGCCGCTGCGGTGGCGTCCGGCCTGCGCGACGGGCTGGTGATTGGCTGTGACTCACTACTCGACCTGGATGGCCGCACGCTAGGCAAGCCCGCGTCGGCGGCCGACGCCGCCGCATGCTGGCGAGAGATGTCGGGCCGGGCTGGGAGCCTGGTCACCGGGCACTGCGTGATCAACGCGGCCACGGGCCAGCAGGCCGCGGCGGTGGCCGCGACAACGGTGCGGTTCGGCACACCGTCCGAGCGGGAGATCGCCGCCTACGTGGCCTCCGGCGAGCCGCTTAAGGTAGCCGGGGCGTTCAGCCTGGACGGCCTGGGAGGCTGGTTCGTGGACGGGATCGATGGCGATCACGGTAATGTCCTAGGTGTCTCGCTGCCACTGCTCCGGCGGCTGCTGGCCGAGCTGGGCTTCGATATCGCCGAGCTGTGGGCATGACCACAGGTTGGCACTTTGCCCTTTACCGACCAAGAGTCATTGCTGATCGCTGCGGTTGCTGCATTTTGCTGCACTCCCTGGCCGGATTGGTGCTCAATGCTGCAACGGCACTTACGGACCATCAGGGAATTGCATGATCTAGTGTCGTGTGAACGAGGTCCTTTTACCTGGGCGGCATTTCGGGAGTATCTCGTCGGCGGTCTTGGTCCAGGTGA
>Ga0209415_10018628_pt1 | contig 10940 bp, 9 predicted proteins | sample PeaSoiSIISIP2007_FD_187696 | JGI IMG/M metagenome (GOLD analysis project Ga0209415, IMG submission 187696) | Peat soil microbial communities from Weissenstadt, Germany - SII-SIP-2007 (SPAdes) (version 2) | ecosystem: Environmental > Terrestrial > Soil > Wetlands > Peat | place: Germany... | reverse complement strand
AGGAGAGGGCGCGACGGCCGGAGCGAATGGCTTTCATGACGCGGGCGGGATGCCAGCGGTGCAACCCGCCGGGAGAAAGGAATAACCATGGAATTTCTTTCTAACGGCGATCCGGACGACCCCAGTGAGAGCCTAGTCCCAACGGGCAGCCCGCTGTTCCAAGAGACCGCTCGCCAGCCGTACGTGATGGTGAATCAAGCGGCGGACGACGCCGACAACACCATCAATCCTGGCCGCCTTTTGCGGAAATATTGGCTGCTTCTGGTGGCTCTGATGGTATTGGGCGCGGCAGCTGGATTCACTTCGGTTGTGTTGAGCGCCCCGAGGTACCGTAGTCGGCTGTTGCTGGAGGTTCAGAACTCCAACGGGAATTTGCCCACGAAGAATGGATCCTCTGAGGGCAGCAGTGACGCAAACAGCGAAATCAACATTCAAACCCAAATCAGCATTCTCCAAAGTGGGAGCTTTTTGAGGAAAGGCGCCGAACGGATGCAGTCCGAGACGGTGCCGCTAGCTCCAACCGGGCGCGATACCTTCTCCCGGTTGCGCCAGCGCATCCATCCCGCCACCCAAGATCCGTTGGAGGCCGCCAGGACGGGTCTCAGCGTTGCGATGGGTACCTTCGATGCCCGGTCCGTGCTCCGGACCAGACTGATCGAGCTGACCTGTGAATCCACCAGCCCGGACGTGGCCGCGCAATTCTTGAATTCCATGGCGGCTGAATTCTCCGACGACGGTTCGCGGTCCCGCATGCAAACCGCCCAACGAACCAGCGAATGGCTGGCTGCCCAGATCGAAGAGAGCAAGGCGAAAGTGGCGGAAGCCGAAGAGCATCTCCGGGACTTTGTGCAGTCTTCCGGCAATGTTTTCGCTGGACAAGACACCACGCTGGAAGACACCAAGCTTTTACAACTGAAGGGCGAACTGGCGAAAATCCAAGCCGAACGGATCGCCCGGCAGACTCGTTACGAACTAACGCTACATAACACCCCTCAATCGCTGGCCGAAATCCTGGACGACCCGGTACTGCGCGGTTACCAGGTACAGCTGGATGGTCTGAAGCGCGATAAAGCGGCGCTCGAGACCATCTACACTCCCAAGCACGAGAAGGTGCGCAAGGTAGAGGCGCAGCTCGCGGCGGTCCAGGCGGCTTACGACCGGGAAATCAACAGCGTGATCCCGCGCATCAAGAACGACTACGAGGCATCGCTACGCCAGGAGAGGCTGTTGACGGCGGCCTACGGATCACAATCGCAGCGGGTGGGATCGGAAGCCGGTAAAGCCGCGCAATACAGCGCTTTTAAGCGCGAGGTGGAGACGGAGCGCGGCATGTATCAGAGCTTGCTGGTGCAGCAGAACGAAGCCAACATGAGCAGTTCGGTGCCCATCAATCCGATCCGCGTTGTGGAACCCAGCACGCTTCCCGACACGCCTTATACGCCACGGCCAGTTTTGAATATTTCGTTTGGAACATTGTTTGGAGCAGTGCTGGCTGGTGGGCTGGTTTTTCTGAGAGAGCGGCTGGACAGCAGCATCAAGGCGCCCGGCCTTTCCCGGCGGCTGTTCAACGCGCCGGAGCTGGGAGTGATTCCCAACCTAGGCCAGAACGGCCACGCGATGTTGAAGACCAGCTGGCGTGGCGGCGCGAAGGCTCGCGCGCTCAACGGGCAGCCTGAGGATCCAGCCACCGCCCTGGCCACCTGGCAAAGTGGTCCCGCGTTCATCGCCGAGTCTTTCAGAGGCACGCTGGCTTCCATCCTGAGGAATCAGGCTACTGGAAAGACCCAAAAAATCATCATGATCACCAGCCCCGGACCCGCGGAAGGCAAGACGACCGTGGTGCAAAACCTGGGGATCGCCTTGGCCGAGACGGGCCGCAGAGTTCTGCTGGTGGACGCCGACTTCCGGCGCCCCCACCTGCATCGCGAATTCAGCCTTCCCAACGAATGGGGCCTGATCGACCTGTTGTGCGAAGATCAGCCGCTCAGCGAGTACCCGCCCGAACGGCTGGGATCGTTCACCGGTCTACCGGGACTGTCGATCCTTCCGAACCGAGTCACGCAAAATAACGTGTCCAAGGCGTTATATTCACCTCGCCTGCGAACCATCCTGGAGAGCCTGACCAAGCGCTATGACATGGTGCTAGTGGACGCTCCCCCGCTGCTCAGCGTGGCCGATGCGCGCATCATCGCGCCTTTGACCGACGCGCTGATCCTGGTCCTGAGATCCGGCGTTACCAATCGGGAAAGCGCACTGGAAGCCTATCAGAGAATTCAGGAAGACGGGCTCACCTTACTGGGAACGGTGCTGACCGACTATAATCTAAGCCACGATCGCAAACGCCAGTATTACTACGATTATGGAAACCCAAGCCGAGTCTGATCGTCAGGGTGCGCCAGCACCCGTCCAGCAGGATGCGGGGGCATCCGGCAACCAGGCTGCGACCGCACCTGGCAGCCGAGTCCCTGCGTATTATTGGCTGGCGGGCAAGTTGGACATGTTGGTCCTGGCCGTTTTGTTGCTTGCGGCGTTTTGGCCCATTCTGGTCAGCATGTACACGAGTTGGTTTATGGAGAATGCCTACATGGAACATGGCATTCTGGTTTTTCCAGCCGCCGCCTACATGGCATGGACGAAGAAGGACGAACTCAAGAACATTCCTCGCCAGCCATCCGGTTGGGGAGCGTTCCTGCTGCTGTGGGGTGCGCTTCAGGCCGTACTCGGACTGGCGGCGCAATGGATCTGGGTGGGCCGGATGGCTTTTCTGGTTTCGTTAGTGGGTTGTATAGCAGCGGTCTTCGGTTGGCGGACCGTCCGGGCGCTAACATATCCACTGTGCACACTGATTCTGATGATCGCGCCGCCCACATTCCTGTTTAACCGCCTCACTCTGTACTTGCAATTGCTGGCCAGCCGCCTGGGCGAAATTTTCCTTGAGACAGCGGGCTACTCGGTCTTGCGCGAGGGGAACATACTGGAAATGGTCGGCATCAAGCTGTCGGTTGAGGAAGCCTGCAGCGGCATTCGCTCCTTAATGGCGATCTTTTTCATGTGCGTCCTGTACAACTACTTTTTCGTGCAGGGCCGGTACACGAAAGCTCTGCTTCTCATGATGGCGATACCAATCGCGATTCTCGGAAACGCGGTGCGAATCCTGGCGACCGGCGTGGCCAGCCAGTATGATCCAGCACTCGTCAGTGGCGCCGTTCATGAAGCTTTCGGCTACGTAACTGTCGTCGCCGCGGCGCTGGGTGTGGTCGGTTTACATCTTACGATGCAGTCGATCGCCAAAGTTTGGAGGGCTCACCATGGTTAGTTCAAGCACGATCCAACCCAACCCGGTTCAACCCAGATTGTTTGCGCCCGCGCGGCTCGGTCTGTTCGCGGCCGCCTGCCTGATCCTGGTGTTTCAGGCGAGCGCCTCGCGCATGCTCAAGATCGACGAGCATAATATCGGAGTTCCCGGGTTGCATGCTATTCCCTCGCAGGTCGGACCCTGGAAAGCCTCAGCCGACCAGTCGATTGGGGCCGACGTCGAAGCAATCTTGAAGCCGGACGAATACATTCTGCGCGATTATGTCAACGCCGAAAGCGGCCGGGACATAGGCCTGTTTGTAGCGTATTTCAAGTCGTTGCAGAACGCCTATGGTCCGCACTCTCCCAGCATTTGTTTGCCTGGGTCGGGCTGGCTGGTCAGTTCCTCGAAGGTCGTCAGTTTCCCGGTGCCTGGGCGGGACGGTGGCATTCCGGTCAACCAATACACCATGGAGAAATCCAATTCACGCATCCTGGTTCTTTATTGGTATCAAAACGACAGAGACGTCTGGGCCGAGGAATATCACGCCAAGCTGCGCCTGTTGCCGGACCTGATCCGCTATCGGCGTTCCGACGTCAGTTTGGTGCGGCTGGTGACCCCCCTGGAGGGTACCTCGCTGGAAAGCGATGTAGCCGACTGCCGGCGATTCACCGAGCGCATGTTTCCATTGCTGGCGGATCATTTTGCATCTCTGCATTAAGGCCGCGGATTGCACCAGGATGTAGCGTTCGAATGCGTATTGTCTATCTGAATCCGAGCGCCAGGTTAGGCGGGGCCGAGACGAGTCTGCGGGAGCTGTTGGCCAGTGTCCGGGCCGCGGAGCCGGCTTGGGAGCTGTGGCTGGTGCTGGGAGAAGATGGTCCCCTGGCCGGCATCGCCCGCGATCTCGGAGTGAAAGTATTGGTGAAGCCTTTTCCGGCAGCTCTGGCCCGGTTGGGTGATAGCGGCCGGTGGGCGGCTCTGGTTGGTTTAGGGAAAGCGGCGGTAGCCACCGGACGCTACGCGCGAAGCTTGGCTCGCTGGCTGGGCGAAATCGAACCGGACATCGTTCACACCAACGGGTTCAAAATGCATTTGCTCGGAGCTTGGACCCGTCCTCATCCATCGCACCTGATCTGGCACATTCACGACTACGTCAGTCCGCGCCGCTGGATGCGCCGCTTGCTGTGGCCATTTCGACAGGCGTGCAGCGCCGCGATCGTTAATTCGAAAAGTGTGGCGAGCGACCTGGAGCGTGTGTTGCCCGGCCTGCGAATTGTGCCCATCTACAACGCCATCGATTTGCAGCGCTTCTCGCCCAGCGGGGATCAGTTGGACCTGGACGCCCAATGCGCGCTGGCGCCAGCGCCGGCGGGAACCATTCGGGTCGGCTTGATCGCCACCTTCGCGCGCTGGAAGGGGCACAAGGTTTTCTTGCGGGCGCTAGCCGGTCTGGCCGGCGCGCCGGTGCGCGGATACGTCATTGGCGGCGCCATTTACCAAACCGATGGCAGCCAATGGTCGGAGCCCGAGCTTCGCCAGGAAGCGGAACGCTTGGGGCTGGCGGGTAAAGTCGGGTTCACAGGTTTTCTGGAAGATACTCCCGCGGCCATGCGCTCTCTCGACGTTATCGTGCATGCCAGCACGCAGCCGGAGCCTTTTGGGATGGTGATCATCGAGGGCATGGCTTGCGGCCGGGCAGTGATTGCCAGCCAGGCTGGGGGCGCAGCCGAACTTTTCACCGATGGCGATGACGCGCTAGCTCATGCTCCTGGAGATTCCGCCGCGCTGGCGCGACAGATTGAGCGGTTGAGCCTCGACGAAGGATTGCGGAGTAGACTCGGCAAGGCGGGCCGGGCTACGGCGGAGCGGCATTATCATGGCAAGCGGTTAGCAGACGAGTTACTGGACTTGTATCGCGAAGTGGCGGGGGATGAGCCGGCGCAATCCGGCGCAAACGCGCCCTCACCCGAGCGCGTGCTGGTTGACTGAACGCCGCAGACCTGTTCGATGAAGCTCGTCTCCAGCCAAATCGGTACCGAGAATCGCCCGGCCGTGAGTAGCGCGCCTGTCAGGATACTGCATCTGAATTCGGGCAACCTCTATGGAGGCGTCGAAACTTTGCTGGTCACACTGGCGAATCTCCGGCACCTGTGCCCGGCCATGGAATCGCACTTTGCGCTCTGTTTCGACGGCCGCTTGAACCGCGAGCTCAACTCGGCTAGCGTTCCGGTTCACCAACTGGGGCGAGTTCGCATCAGCCAACCCTGGACGGTGTGGCGGGCGCGGCGGCGATTGCGGGACCTGCTGCTGCGCGAACGCTATGACGCGGTGATCTGCCATCAGCATTGGCCGTTGGTTGTTTTCGGACGCACCGCCAAAGCCGCGGGACAGAACGTGATCTTGTGGGCGCACAACTTCCATACCGGGAGGAACTGGCTGGAACGCGTAGCGCAGCGGATCAACCCGGATCTACTCATTGCGGACAGTTCTTTTGTGGGTAGCACGATGTCCCACCTCTACCCCGGCGTTCCAGCGCCGGTGGTCTATTATCCACTGGCGCTCGCGGATGCTCCCGACGCCGCGCGCTGGCGAGCCAAGGTGCGCTGCGAGCAGGGAGTCAACGACGACGCGGCAGTGATCATCCAGGTCAGCCGTTTCGAAAACCGGAAGGGCCACCTGCTGCACCTCGACGCTTTGTCGCGGCTCAAATCCCGGAACTGGGTGTGTTGGATGGTAGGCGGTCCTCAGAATGCGGCGGAACAGCGCTATGACGAGGACGTGCGCGGTACCGCGGAACGCTTGGGGGTTGCGGATCGCGTACGCTTTCTCGGACAACGTTCCGATGTTACGCAACTGCTGGCCGGGGCGGACATATTCTGCCAGCCCAACCAGGGTCCGGAACCGTTCGGCATCGTGTTTGTGGAAGCGCTTTGGGCTGGACTGCCGGTGGTTACCACCGCCATGGGTGGAGCGCTGGAAATTGTCAACGAATCTTGCGGACTCCTGACCGAACCCGACCGTCCGGACACTCTGGCCGCGGCGCTCGAGCGCTTGATCCAGTCGCCGGAGTTGCGCTCGCGCTTAGGACTGGCGGGACCGGCTCGAGCCCGGCACCTGTGCGATCCCGGTACGCAGATGCGAGTTGTGGAAGACCTGGTCCGCGACTTCGCGACAGGCGGGTCGAGATAGTGGCTGCGCTGAAAGCAGCGGCTCCGGCGCTGGAAGCGTCCAACCCGCGGTTGGCCGGCGGCATCGCGCCCGCGGCTCAGGCGTCGTCATCTCCGTGGGTCTTGGTGGCGGGCGGGTTCCATCGCCACGGAGGGATGGACAAAGCGAATCTGGCGCTGGCCGAATACCTGGTCGAGCAGGGCACGCCGGTACATCTAGTCTGCTTCGGCATCGACGCCTCTCTGGCGCGGCATCCTCTGGCAACGGTTTACATCGTGCCCCGGCCCGCGAAATCATATTTCTTGGGCCGGCCTTTGCTCGATTTCACGGCACGCAGAATCGCCCGCCGGACACTGCGGCGTTGGCCGGATGCGCGCGTGCTGGTGAATGGAGACAGTTGCCTGTGGCCCGGCATCAACTGGGTTCACTATGTCCACCATGCCTGGGACGAGGGGCCGGCGGAGGGTCCCCTGTGGTTTCGCGCCAAGCAAGGGCTGAACCGCTGGCTGGTGCGGAAAGGGGAGCTATCGGCAGCCCGTATGGGCCGCGTTTTCATTACGAATTCCAACCGGACCAGCCGCGACCTGATCGAACGTTTGGGTGTGGATGCCGAGCGCGTCCACACGATTTACTTGGGCGCGGAATCCGAGTGGGGCCCGGCGACTCCCGCCGAGAAGGCCGCCAGCAGAAAAACGCTCAACATTCCGGAAGGCCGCCCGCTCGCGGTTTTCGTCGGCTCCATCGGGCATGACCGGCGGAAAGGCTGCGACGTTCTACTGGAAGCGTGGAGGAGATTGTGCGCCGATCCCGCCTGGGACGTGGATCTGCTGGTCGCTGGAACCGGCAGCGCGCTCGGCATGTGCCGCCAACAGGTGTCGCAGTGGAACTTGGAGGACCGTATTCGCATGCTCGGTTTTTCCGACCGGGTGCGCGATCTTCTAGCCGCCGCCGATGTGCTGGTCAGTCCTGTCCGATATGAAGCCTATGGACTGAACGTGCAGGAAGCTATCTGCCGCGGAGTGCCCGCCATCGTTTCCTCTGGAGCGGGGGTGGCGGAACGCTACGGTCCGGAATACGCGCCGTTGTTGCTTCCGGATCCCGAGGACATTGACGACCTGGTTGCACGATTGAGACAGTGGCGTTCAGACATGCCGGAGTGGGCAGCGCGCTTTGCGCGGTTCGGCGAAACACTGCGAAGTTACGGATGGCCGGAAATGGCGCGCAGTATCGTTGCGATGGCGAACCGGCAGGGTGCGCCGGATTCCATTCAGAACGCCCGTGCGAATGAGAATAAAAGCTAACGATAAGAATAAAAGCAACGGTGGATATGCGACACCCTTTTCTGAGACCTGAGTACCTTTGGAGGCCAAGCCAGATTTTGCGCCGGCTATCGTTTACCCCTTCCCCGAATGTCACTGAATTGGCTCTGCCATGGCATTGCACCATTAGCGCGTGCTCGGCAGAGGCCATCGGCCGCTCCATCGCAACTCAAGGTGTCTATGACCTGCCCCTCACGGAAGCTCTCACACGGCTGGCCGATCCCGGTGAGACAGCGCTCGACCTGGGCGCCAACATCGGCTATGCGAGCCTGGTGCTGGCGCGCGCCGTAGGCCCGCGCGGCCGCGTAATTTGTTTCGAACCGAATCCAGCGCTTCTGCCACTGCTTCGGGCGAATGTCGCGAACTGGAGCTCGTTGCCGGTTGCTCCTATCCGGGTCGAGGATATCGCGGTTTCGGACACCGACGGCGAAGGGGTTCTCGGTTTCCCGGATGAATATGCAGGGAATCAGATGCTCGCGACTCTGGAGGTGAGGACCGATGGCGTTCCTGTCAACATCCGCCGACTGGATTCCTTGGGCATTGAATCGGTGGGGGTGATGAAGGTGGATGTGGAAGGACACGAGGCGAGCGTTTTCACGGGAGCGCAAAGCCTACTTGCCGAAAAACGAATCCGCGACATCATATTCGAAGAGCACGAAGCTTATCCCGCGCGTTCTCACGCAATTTTGCTGGAGCACGGATACCATATATTTCGCGTGACGCGCTCCGCCGTGCGTCCTTTGCTGCTGCCACCGGAAGGTCAATCTCGCAAGGGTTTCCTGCAGCCAAATTTTCTCGCGACGCTCGATCCATCGCGCGCCACCACCCGGTTTGCGACGTGGGGTTGGTCCGCCCTGTCGGCAAAGGCGCCAAGGAATTAGTTATGCCGGCCACGAGAGTCTCGACCACCGAGGATGTAAAGGAAGATCGAAATATGAGCGACGATTTGCGCGCAAAAGGGCGGGGAGATTGGCGATCCATTCTCGTCAGGCTCTTTGGGATGCGAGCAACGCTGATTCACTGGGACACGCTGGTACTCGACCGGTGGCTGTGGGTTTGCGAGCGCCTGCCACGGAGCAGCCATAGCCCGATGCTTTGCGATGTCGGTTGCGGAACCGGGTCCTTTACCATTGGCGCCGCGCAGCGAGGTTACCAAGCCGTGGGCTTGAGCTGGGATGAACGAAACCAGCGAGTGGCAGCCGAACGCGCCGCCATCTGCGGGGCTGAAACATCGTCCTTCGAGGTATTGGACGTCCGCCGGCTGGACTCGAGGGCAGACTTTCGAGGCGTCTTTGATGTCATCCTCTGTACCGAGGTTATCGAGCACATCGCAAACGATGGAAAGTTGATCGGGGATATGGCGGCATGTCTGAAGCCTGGCGGGCGGCTGTTGCTGACAACTCCCTTTGAGCATTACCGCGCGATTACGGCGAGCGATGAAGGTCCATTTAGAATGGACCGCGAGGATGGGTGGCACGTCCGGCGCGGCTACACCGAGGCCCGTCTTCAGGAATTATGCCAGGCGGCGGGATTGTCCGTGGACGCGTTTTCGTATTGCAGCGGCATACTCAGCCAGAAAATAACCTTCTTGCTCCGAACGCTCTCCCGTGTCCATCGTTTGGTGGGCTTGGCTGTAATACTGCCGCTGCGCGTTCTGCCGCCTCTATTTGATCCGTGGCTCACGAAAAGCCTGCGATGGCCGTTCTATTCGATTTGTTTAGAGGCGCGCAAGCCTTCCCAAAGCGCTCCTCCACGTGGTTAGCCTGACGGTGCCGGGAGAGATGATGGCAGCAACTGCCAATGTAGAAGAACGAGCGCGCCAGAGCCTTGGGATCAGTAACGATGCGATCCTGCTGATGGTAGTCCGGGCACTGGATCGCAGAAACCTCTCGGGCCCCTGCCTGGTGGATGTGGGCTGCGGAGCTGGCAACCTCTATCGCTATGTGCGCGACCGCGTCGCCCGGTACATAGGGGTCGACGCCGTGCAGTACGAAGGCTTTCCGGAGCAGGCCGAATTTTACCACCTGGATTTGGACGGGGGTCGGATGCCGCTGCCCGATGGGAGCGGGAACATCGTAGCCGCCGTCGAAGTGATCGAACACCTGGAGAATCCCCGAGACTTCATGCGAAACTTGGTTCGCCTAGCGGCGCCGGGCGGCTGGATCGTGGTTACCACACCCAATCAGCTTAGTTTGCTGAGCTTAATGACACTGGCAGTGAAGCATCGCTTTCAGGCATTTCAGGACGTCCACTACCCCACGCACCTGACCGCGCTGCTTGAAATCGATCTGAGACGCATCGCCGCGGAGTGCGGTCTGGCGAATATCGCTATCGAGTTCAGCTGTTCGGGGCGGATTCCGTTCACCGCCAAGCACTTTCCTGGTTGGTTGTCACGGCGGTGGCCGCGCGCTTTTTCGGAAAATGTGCTTCTGATCGGTCAGAGGAAAGATCACTGATGACTGCGATCGGCATATGCCTGATAGCTTTGGCCACCACCTATTGGGCCGGCAAACGCTCGCTCGGCCAAGGTTTGATCTGCCTGCTCTTCTGGGGCTATTTTTTTGGCATCCTCCGGGCGAACCTATTTACGACCGCCTCATACTTTGTCTTTGATGCCACCGTGGTGGGTTTTTATCTTTCTCAGAAGGGGTTGCTGTTTGACCGCGACAAGCGGTCGTCGGCCCTACGAATCTGGTGTTGGGTTCTCATCGCGTGGCCGGTTGTGTTGATGGCTCTGCCGTTTCAGCCGTTTCTGGTTTCCCTGGTTGGGCTGCGAGGCTGCATTTTGTACATCCCCATGATGCTCGCGGGAAGCCGCCTGCGCGGGGACGACTTGCGTAAGCTCACGTTCGGATTCGCGGCGCTGAACCTGATAGCGCTCGGTTTTGGTGGAGCGGAATACTTTATGGGCTTGGAGCGGTTCTACCCGATCAACGCAACCACACTCATGATCTACGGCAGTGTGGACGTAGCGGGAGGATTCAACCGGATTCCTGCGATCTTCGCGAATGCTCACTTATACGGCGGCACGATGGCGGCCTCGATACCTTATCTGATCGCCGGATGGGAGTTTGCTCAATCACGCTGGACACGTTGGTTCATTATGGGTGGTATTGGCGCCGCTTTTTTGGGCGTACTGCTATCCGCCACGCGTT
>Ga0209415_10018626_pt1 | contig 10940 bp, 9 predicted proteins | sample PeaSoiSIISIP2007_FD_187696 | JGI IMG/M metagenome (GOLD analysis project Ga0209415, IMG submission 187696) | Peat soil microbial communities from Weissenstadt, Germany - SII-SIP-2007 (SPAdes) (version 2) | ecosystem: Environmental > Terrestrial > Soil > Wetlands > Peat | place: Germany... | reverse complement strand
CAAGCCGCTGGCCATGGTCGATACCGCCTTCTGGGTTTCGGCCGCCAAGCTGTCACGGGTCGCCGAGCCCTTCCCCAGGGATCCGGTGACCGGCAATCCCATCCGGCTCCTCGACATCTCGCAGCAGCCGCGCAACGATTCCGGCGGTGCCGGGTCGGTCACGACCGCCAGCGACTATCTGCGCTTCGCCGAGATGCTCCTGGAAGGCGGCAGGCTCGACGACGCCCGCATCCTCAGCCGGTCGACGGTGGCGCTCATGACGTCCGACCAGCTCGGGCACCGCATCAGGCATGACGTCACTCCGGGGGAGCTGCTGATGGGGGTCTACGGCTACACCTTCGGGCTGAGCTTCGCGGTGCGCGAGCAGCCCGGCATCGCGGCCGTCCCCGGCTCGCAGGGCGAGTTCATGTGGGCCGGCTATGCGGGCACCTTCTTCTGGGTCGATCCGAAGGAGCAGCTCGCCGTGGTGATGATGACCCAGGCGCCGGGGCCGCAGCGGGCGTATTTCCGGCGCGAGATCAAGCAGCTGGTCTACCAGGCGATCGTCGATTGACCCGGCTCGTCGTCGCACCCTCGGAGAGCATCATTGGAGCCAGCCGTGGAGCTGTCGCCGGCCATCCGGGCGCACTGGCCGTACGCGCCGCGCTTCGCGCGCGTCAACGGCTGGCGCATGCACTATGTCGACGAGGGCAGCGGCGAGCCCGTCGTGCTGCTGCACGGCAACCCGACCTGGGGCTTTCTCTACCGCGACGTGATCGGCCCGCTGGTGCGCTCGGGGCTGCGGGTGATCGTGCCCGACATGATCGGCTTCGGCCTGTCGGAAAAGCCGACCCGCGAGCAGGCGCACTCGCTCGACGGTCATGCCGCCAATCTCACGGCGCTGATGCGCCGGCTCGACCTGGAGCGGATGACGCTCGTCTGCCACGACTGGGGCGGCCCGACCGGGCTGTCGTTCGCGCTGAGCAACCCGGGGCGGATGCGGGCGCTCGTCATCATGAGCACCTGGGCCTGGCCGCTGCCGCCGGCCGAATTCCACACCCGCATCTTCCCGTGGCGCATGACGCACGCGCCCCTGGTCGGGCCCTATCTGCTCGGCCGCCACAACGCGCTCGCCGGCCGCGGCGTCTATCTCTCGGTCGTCGACCGCGAAAAATTCCGCCGCACCGCGCAGGGCGCCTATGAGGCGGTTCTGCCCGACCCCGCGTCCCGCCTCCTGACCTGGGTCTGGCCGCGATGGATCCCGCTCGACGACAGCGCCCGCGCGCTGGCGCGTTTCCGCTGGCTGGAGCAGGAGCTCGCCAGGACGCGGATCCCGGCCCTCATCATCTGGGGCCGCGAGGACGACGTGTTCGATGCCGCCACGTTCTCGGCGCGGTTCAAGCAGCTGCTGCCGCACGCCGAAGGACCCCATCTCGTGACCGGGCGTCACTTCCTGCAGGAAGATTCCGGGCCCGAGATCGCCCGGCTCGTCGCCGCCTTCCTCGACCGTCTCGGGCAGCAGGGGACATGACCGTGAGCGCTGTCGCTGTCGTGAGCACCCCGGATCTTGCGGGCAAACGTCTCGCCTTCGCGCTCGCCGAGGACCGGGTCGGCCACTACCCGGAGTTCCGCGCCTTCTTCGTCCGCACCTTCGACCTCGACCGGGTCGGGCTGGCCGCGCCGGGCTACGTGACGGCTCCCTCGGGTCTCACCTACGCGCTCGTCTTCATCGGGCGCAGCGGCGAGGCATTTCCCAGCGGGCTGGAGATCCACGCCGTGGTCGACGCGCTCGAGCCGATCGAGGAGCAGACGCTCGACCACGACCTCTGGGCGATCCTGCGGTGGATGATGGACGGCGTCGGCGGCGACTGGACGGTCGCGGATCTCGACGCCACCGGACGGCTCTATCGCATCCCGGCGGTCGAGACGTCCTGACGGATCGACAACGCGGCTCTGTCACCTGTTCTCGCAGCCCGAAAACACAAGATTTTGAATCGCGCTCAGGTTGCTAATCCTGAATGAATGATCGGCGCTGAAGCGGCACTGTTGCACTGGTGCGGAGCTGATCACGATCGCACCGGGGGCGCGTGCGGCGCCGAGGCCAGCCGCAGGAACACCCTGTCCTCCTTGAGGACGAACCGTTCGCGCCGGGCGAACTCGTAGTTATCGCGGCCCAGCGGATCGTCGCGAAGTCGCGTCGAGGTAATTTCGCACCGCAAGTCGATTCCAAGTCTGCCAGAACACACGTTCCGGCTCGGCGAAATGGCACCTCGTCCACCTGTTTCCGCGGTGGCATCGGTGGTAGTGTGCTCCGCAGAACACAGGGAGGGCGTCATGCTGTCGAGACGAGCATTTGCTGCGTGTGCGATCTGCACGGTGACGGGTTTCGTCGCGTCCGAAGTCGAAGCCGAGGCTCAGGGCGCGGTGCCGGGCGGGGTCAAACGAACCATCCTGCAGAAGACCGAATTGCCCGACAGCAAGTACGTGAGCCTGCTGGTCATGGCCGAGATTGCGCCCGGCGTCACGGTGGCCAGGCATACCCACCCCGGCGTCGAATCCGCGTACGTCCTGGAAGGCGAGGGCGAGCTTTTGGTGCATGGCCAGCCGACCCGGCAGGTCAAGGCGGCGGACGGCTTCCAGATCCCGCCCGAGACCCCGCACTCGGCGCGCACCGGTGAGAAGCCTATGAAGTTGGCCATCACCTACGTCGTCGAGAAGGACAAGCCGCTGGCGTCGCCGGCGCCCGAATGAGGAATTACGGTGACAGAACTACAGAATTACGGAATTACGGAATTACGGTGACAGTGCATTTTAATTGAATTACGGTGACAGTGCATTTAATTGTTCGCGCGCGATCGTGTCACTCTGCATGACAAGATAACCTCGATGGCGTTCGTATCAATTAAGTGCACTGTCACCGTAACTGGTGATCGTAAAATCAATTGCGGTGACGGCGCGAAAACCTCCAGCCGCTTCGACCGAGCACGTCCCGATCCGCTCGTGCACAGCGTTTCGGCCGGCCATGACGAGTTGAATTACGAATTACGGTGACAGTGCACTAAATTATCAATGGCGGTGACGGCGCATTTGATTGTCCGCCGAGATCGCGTCATTCCGCGCGGCAAGATCATCTCGATGTCGCTCGTGACGATTGAGTGCACTGTCACCGTAACCTGTCACCGTAACCTGTCACCGTAACACTGTCACCGTAACATCACGGTAACTCTGTCACCGTAACTCCGGCGAAACGCCTCACGGATACGGCGGCGCGCCGAGCCCGACCTCGACCGATCCGGGCAACATGGACATGAGAATCACCACGATCGAGATGCCGAGCAGGACGCCGGCCACCATCCATTCGCTCGTCACCGAAGGGGTCCAGGGGGTGTCGAAGGTTCGAAGCCTGTCGACAATCGACATCGTGTCCTCCACCGTTTGACCTCATCACGTTCTCGCCCGGGATGAATACCTGGTAACGGCCGCACCGTCTGTGAGCCGTCACACATATCGGAAAATGTGCAGCAAAACGCTTGCCATCTCCGCCGCGGTCCGACGGGAGCTTGGCGCCGAGCGAAAATGCGCCGTCGGCTTTCTGCGCGTTGCCGGGGCTGCTTGATTGAAAGGCAAGGATCATCGCTGCATGTCGGCCGTCGGCCCCCCATCACGGCGCTGTTCGCCCGGCGCCACAGCCGCCTCGATCCGGCCGCCGCGCAGCGCGCCGGTCGGCGATCGCGGCCGCTCGTCGTTCTGCCGCGCCACGAAGGCGCGGTAGTCGCTCCAGGACGGAGAGGCCCGCCAGACGCAGCGGTCGATCGTCCGCAGGAGCGCCGCGACGTGCGCCTGGCGCTGCTCGCGCTGGCGCGCCCGCAGCAGCTCGAGATCGTCATCGTCGCGCACCGCCGCAGCCAGCATCGCCTCCGATGCGCCGGTGGCGAGGCCCTGCGAGGAGAGCGCATCGCGCGCCAGCGCGGCGTCCCCGATGCGCAGGCCGGGGCCGATCCCGGTTGATTGCAGGCCGGCCGGTCCGGCCGCGCCGGGCCGCATCCCGGCGAGCGGCGGCAGGCCCTCGAGCAGCCAGGGCGCATGCGCCCGGACCTGACGTTCGACCGTCTCGGCTGCGCCTGCCAGGCGGCCGACGATGCCGAGGCTCATGATCGACGCCGCGCCCAGGCGGTAGGCATAGCCCTCGGGCAGCGCCGCGATCGCAAATGCGGGGTCCGCCGTGCAGGTTCGCCGCGGCGTCCAATACGTTCGGCCGACCCACGGCGGCGCCGGGCGCTGGCGATGCGGCGCCGTGACGGCCGCCCGCCCGGTGGCGTCGATGAGGATGCGGGCCCGCCAGCCGTCGCCCGCCGCGCGACCGTCCGCCGGCGGCCGGAATGGCGCCAGCACGATCGGCACGCGATGCGCTCCGGTCAGGCGATCGAGCAGCGCGAGCTCCAGCGCCGGGCGTTCCACGTGGGCGGTCTTCGCGGCGGGCGACGCCGTCGGCGCGGCGCTCTCCCAGGTGGCGACGCGGACGTCGTACAGCCGGTCGACGCCGATGCGCCGCGGATCGATGCCGAGCTCCAGCAGGAGCGCCACCAGGCCGGCCGGGACCGCGTCGGTTCGCGGCGGGTCGTCGGCACGCGGGAGCCGCCGGGTCACGATGATCGCGGTCCGCCCGCAGCGGACCACCTGCAGGGCCGCGATCAGTCCGACCGGGCCGGCTCCCAGAACCGCGACGTCGACATCGTGCATGTGCTACTCCCGGACTTGTAGCCCGGATGAAGCGCAGCGAAATCCGGGAGCGGCGGTGCCGCATATCCGGCGCCGCTCCCGCATTTCGCTCCATCCGGGCTACGGCGGATCGATCGGTGCAAAGCGCGGGTCGTCGATCCGGTCGAACACCACCAGGAATCCGCGCTCGGCGATCGCCTGCGCGGTGGCGTCGATCGGCCCCACCATGTCGCTGCGTGCCTGGTTGACGAACGGCGCGCCGGCAGTGCCGCCGAGCGTGTAGCCGCGGTGCAGCCGCTGCAGCAGGTCGAGATAGCCCGCCTGCAGCGTCTTGTGTCCGGCATCGCCGGCGGGCGGCGGCGCGCCGGTGGTGGAGCGCAGATAGTCGGTTTCCTGATGGCGGCCGAGCCATTGCTGGATCGCCAGGAACGTCTCGAAATGATCCTCGCCTTCCGCCATGATGGTGCGCACCGACTGCTCGAGATCGTGCGGCCCGTCGCGCTCCAGCGTCGCCAGGATGCGGGCGTAGACGCTGTCGACGGAGACCGACGGCCGCTCGATGTCGATGAAGTCGCGGATCGCCGCCGCGGTGGCGGCGCGCGGCACCACCGGCCGGGTCTCGCCGGGCTGCTGGCCGGGAACCCGCGAGGCGACCTGCAGCGCCGGCTGGAACGTTCCGGGCGCGGCGAGCCCGCGCAGCACGTCGTTCACGGCACGCAGATGCTTCATCTCGCCGATCGCGATGCGCATCAGCTCGGCGTGCGCCGCGCGCAGGTCGTCGGCCAGCGGGTTCGCCAGGCGGTCCGGCGGCTTCAGCGAATACGCGGCGGCCAGATACTCCTGCGCCACCGCGAGCTCGACCCCGGCGGCGTAGCGCAGGAAGCGCGCGAGTTCGGCGCCCGAGGCGAGCGGATCGCCGGTCGCACGTCCGGCGCCGAGCGGCGTCACGATCTCGCGCCGTCCGACCACGAAGTTGAGCGTCTGCCACGCGCCGTTGATCTCCTGATGCCGGAGCTCGAAGGGCGTCGGGTCGTCTGCCGTGGCGGGGCGCGGCGGGGTGGCGATGGTGCGATCCTGGCGCTCCCACATCGCCGACAGGTTCCATTGCGGGTCGCTCGGATCCGCCGCGGCCGGCAGCGGCGGCAGCGCGATGTCGGGATGATTGGAGGCCCAGTAGAAGCATCCGCAATCGCGGAAGTCGTGGGTCCACGGGCTGCACAGCGACTGGGTCATCTCGCCGGGAAGGAACATGTCGGCGAGCGCCCCATTGTCATCGAGGTACCGGGTGCGGTTGCCTGTGAGCTCCAGCGCGGCATTGCCGGGGCCGCGCAGGCTGAGCACGACCGCGGTGCCTTCGGTGAGCATGCGCACCGCGGTCCAGGCGTCGGGCGGCTGGCGCCCCGGGCCGCTGCTCGGGGCGGCGAGCGTCGCGATGTCGAGCGTCAGCTCGCCGAGCGAGCCGAAGGTTCCCTGCAGCCGCCGCACCTGCCAGGATCGTCCCGCCGCCAGGTCGCGGGCGATGGTGCGGTAGGCCTTGGGGCCGTCGGCCGGCAACCCACGGGCCTTGGCGTCGGCCGCGGCGCCGGCCGCATCGGCCGCCACGATGGTGATGCTGTTGTCCCCGACGTCGACCTCGAGGAACGGAAAGAAGCGGCGCTCCAGGTTGCGCAGATCGCATTCGAGGCCGGGAAAGCAGTTGCCGACCCCGGATTCCAGCCGCGTCGACATCGGGTTGCCGGCGACCACCACGACGTCTGCGGCCTGGCGCGGTACACGGCGCACCGCCGCGACATTGCGGGGAACGAGCTTGACGGGAGGCAACGGGCTCATGACGCCATCTCCATGCGTCGGGGATGAAAATAGTCAGGGCGGCGCTCCACCAGCTCGCAATAGGCGGCGAGACAGAATTCGAGCCAGCCGCGGATGAAGTCGCACGACTGGGGGCTGCGCCGGGCGGCTTCCTGGTGGCAGCCGCCGGCGCACAGGTAGCGCGCCCAGCAGGCACCGCAGTCGGTCTGGGCGTGAACGTGACGCGCCGCGAGGAATTGTCGCCGGCGATCGTGATCGAGGCCGCGATTGTCGCCGAGCTCGTAGGCGGGATCGCCGATCGCGCGGTGGCACGCATACCAGCGGCCCTGCGCCGACACCGAGAAATACCCCCCGCCGGCGCCGCACGGATAGGGCGCGCTGGCGCCGCGATGGAGCTGCCGGAGCGCGATCGCCAGGTTGGTCAAAGCGAGCGGCCGGCCGTCGAGGGTGCCGCCGAGCTCGCGGCGCGCGAGATCGCTCAGGGCCGCCAGATAGCGGCGCCAGCCGTCGCCCTCGATGGCGCCGGCCGAGGATTTCAGCGGCGCGAATCCGACCTCGCCGAACCCGAGCTCCCGGATCGCATCGAAACGCCCGGCCAGATCAAAGTCGTCGCCGCCGACGGTGGCGCGCGCCGCGACCTTGGCGCGGCCCGGGTCGGCCAGCAGCGGCGCGATCGCCCGCCGCACGGCCGCGAAGCTGCCGGCGCCGCCCCGCCGCGGGCGCCGCCGGTCGTTGACGGCGGCGTCGCCGTCGAGGCTCACCGTCACCGCAAAGCCGTGGTCGCGCAGCAGCTGGAGGTCGGCCGGGCGCAGCAGCGTGGCGTTGGTGGTCACCGAGAAGCGGACATCGAGGCCGAGCCGTTCGCCGCGGCCGCGCGCGTAGGCCACGACGTCGTGGATCAGCGCCCGATTGACGAACGGCTCGCCGCCGAGAAATCCGACGGTCAGCGGCCGGGCCGGGTCGGCGCCGGCGAGCAGCCGGTCGACGGCATCGCGGGCGACCGCGGGTGTCATCGGATCCGGTTGCCGGCCGTGAAACGATCCGCGGTCGGCGTAGCAGTAGGTGCAGGCGAGATTGCAGGCGGAGCTGACGTTCAGGGACATCGCCTGCGGCGGCGGCTCCGGCACCAGGTCGAGCGGCTCCTCGCCCTCCGCAACCGTGGCGAGCGCCGCCACCAGGCGGCCCATCTCGGCATCCGGCGCATCGAAGCGCGGCGTCAGCTCGGGCGGCAGGTCGAAGATGCGGCTGTAGGGCACGATCAGCACGTGCTCGCCGGCCCGCGACGTAAAGCGGCGGAACAGCGGGTTCTCTGCATCGCCCGCAACCCGTGGCGGCGACGCGCTCATGCGGTATCCGTTGCGGCGCGCGGCGCGAGCCGTGCAAGCACCGCGGCGCGACGCCGCGCGGCCGCGGCCGGCAGCGCCACCGCGGCCGGCGCGATCGCAGCCACTTCCGCCGGCTGGGCCGCCGCGGACCGCAGCCACGCCATCAGCAGGTCGTATTGCCAGGACGACAGCGTCAGCGGCTGGGCGTTCGACTGCCGCATGAACGGAGGCATCCGCATCGTGCTCACCCGTGGCGACTCGATGTCCTCGATCGCGAACGGCGGCCGCACCAGGCTCGGCACACGGTCCGGCATCAGGGCGATGAAGTCCCGCAGGTTCTGCAGGTCGGCGATCGCCCGGTGCTGCCGGCGCGCATGCTGGCTCAGCGGCAGCGGTTGGTTGGGCGTCGCCGCGGCGACCCGGTAGAACGGATTGCGCAGGGCGTCGCGTCCGCCCATGGCCTGCCGCGGGTTCGGGACCTCGTCGCCCACGAGCTGCGCCGCCAGGCGCTGCCCGCTCAGCGTGACACCGCGCGCCGCGCGGTAGTGGTCGACGTTGAGCAGCGACACCGTCTCGTAGATCCGCTCGAACAGATCCTCGACCCAGGCGCCCTGCTGGTCGGCGGTCATCGCCGCGGTGCGCGCCGCAGCGTCGCCGGCGCGATCGTTGATCTCGTCGGCGAGCGACAGGAAGGGCCGGCGATCCGGCGCGAAGTCGGGCGGGCCGACGAACACGTTCGCGTGCGCGGTAAGCGCCGCTCGTGACCCGGGCAGCTTCAGCGCGACCTCGATGCGCGCCTCGCAGGTGTCGTCGACGACGCCGAGCGAAGGCCCGCTGTCGTTGTTGCGCTGCGCCCCGTCATAGGTATCGGCCGGGACAACGGCGTCCGACATGGCTGCGTTGAACCATCCGGCCGCGGGATCGAGGAAGGCGTTGTCGTTGCTCACCGCCGGGAACGGAAGTGCCCCGGTCGCCCGCGCCGCCTGCGGCGGGCCGTAGAAGCGGCCCGGCCCCGGCGTGAAGCGCAGCCGGATCACCTCGAGGTCGACGGCCTCCTTCCACGGGGCGTCGGGCCGGGTCGGCTGTGAGCGCAGCACCTGCACCGACCCCAGCGGGATGTTGCGCCCCTTGGGGATCATCGGCCGCCGCACGTTCGGCGGGCTGACGCCGAGCAGCGCCGCTGCCCCGTGATCGTCGCCGCCGATCTCCACCGTCGGATGGGTGCCGAAGCCGAGATCGGCATTGCGGGTGCGGCGCGCCGCCTTCAGATTGTGGGCGTCGACTGTGACCTTCAGGTCGGACAGCGTGGCGCCGTGCTGCGCGAGCAAAGCCGTGGTCAGCGGGGTCTCCCGCCCGCCGCCCGCCGGGTCGCCGTCATCGCCGGTGAGCGCCCAGACCTCGAGGAACGGACAGACCGGACGGATCAGATCGCCGTCGCGAAACCGCAGCTCCGCCGGCAGCACCGGATCGAGCGATCCGTCGGGAAGGACGTTGAGCGACCACATCGGCGCGATGGTCGTCTCGCCGTCCGCCCGCGGATCGGCGGTCTCGACCCACCCATAGGCGTCCTGCGGGACGCTGCTGCCGCCCAGCCGGGCGATCGCGATCGGCGGATTGATGAAGATGGAGCGAATGACCTCGGCCACGACGCCCTCCTGGTTCATCTCCCGAAGCGCCCGCCAGACCGATGCCGCGCCTCGACTGCCGTGGCAGTATACCACTAGAAATAGATATAAAACAAGACTTCCCCGACAATCGAGGTTCGCCCGCGCATCGCGATCGGGTCAGCGAAAGCGCCAGGGCTTGACGGCGCCGCCGCGGCAGGCGAGACGCTGCGGCGGCACCCCACGGAGCTCGACGACATGGCGGCGCGTGCGACCGCGGCGGAGACGGCGATCCTCGACTGGCTGGCGGCGCAGCGGCCGGCGATGTTGGCGCTGCTCGAGGAGCTGGTGAACACCGACAGCGGCAGCTACGACAAGGCTGGCGTCGATCGGGTCGGCGCACAGATCCGGCAATTCCTCGAGCGGCACCGGATTGCCCACGACACCATTGTCAACGACACGTTCGGCGACGGGATCCGGGCGACCGTCGGCGCCGGCGCCAACACGTCGATCCTGCTGATGGGCCACCGCGACACGGTGTTTCCCCGGCAGGAGTCGGCGCGCCGGCCGTTCCGCATCGACGATGGCCGCGCCTACGGGCCCGGCGTCGCCGACATGAAGGCCGGCCTGGTGATGAACGCCTTCGTGCTCGCGGCGTTCGCAAAGTTCGGGGCGCCGACGCCGCTGGTCGGACTGTTCACCGCCGACGAGGAGATCGGCTCGCCGTCGTCGCGGGCGCTGATCGAGAGCGAGGCGCGCCGCGCCCGCGCGGTGTTCAACTCCGAGCCCGGCCGGCCGGGCGGCAACGTGGTCACCGGCCGCAAGGGCGGCGTCTTCATGCGTTTCCAGGTGGCCGGCAAGGCGGCGCATTCGGGCGCCAACTTTTCCGACGGCGTCAGCGCCATCGAGGAGCTCGCCCGCAAGACCATGGCGCTGCACGCGCTGACCGACCTCTCCCGGGGCACCACCGTCAATGTTGGGCTGATCTCCGGCGGGCAGACCGTCAACACGGTGGCGCCATGGGCCAAGGGCGAGATCGACCTGCGCTACGTCGCGCCGGCCGACCGCGAGTCCGCGATGGGCAAAATCCGCGAGATCATCGCGACAAGTTTTGTGCCCGGCGCCTCCGCGACCCTCGAGATCACCGGCGAGTTCCTGCCGCTGGTCGAAACCGCCGACGCCCGGCGCCTGTTCGAGCTCTATGCCGCCTGCGCCGGCGAGCTCGGCTTGACGGTCGCGGGCGAATTCACCGGCGGCTGCGCCGACTCCGGCTTCGCCGCCCACGCCGGCGCGCCGACCCTCTGCGCCACCGGGCCGATCGGCGCCCGCGCCCACACGCCGGACGAATACCTCGAGGTCGACAGCATCGTGCCGCGGGCCCAGACCCTGGCGCTCGCCGTCATGCGGGTCGGCGGTGCCTAGTGCAGCGATTCCGAAGTTCGCATCACTTCGCGACATCCTCTGGTGCGAACTTCGGAATCCAGAGGTGCACTAGCAAGTTAAT
>Ga0209415_10018625_pt1 | contig 10941 bp, 12 predicted proteins | sample PeaSoiSIISIP2007_FD_187696 | JGI IMG/M metagenome (GOLD analysis project Ga0209415, IMG submission 187696) | Peat soil microbial communities from Weissenstadt, Germany - SII-SIP-2007 (SPAdes) (version 2) | ecosystem: Environmental > Terrestrial > Soil > Wetlands > Peat | place: Germany... | reverse complement strand
AGCGGGAGCGCGAGCCCCCACCGCCACACTGCAGCCCGCCGGGCCCCGGAGCCCGCGTCGTCGTGCCGTCCCACGTCGACCGCGATGGCGATCGGACTACCGCTCCAGGAACACGCAATCGGCCGGCTCAAACGAAAAGTCGAACGCCGACCCCACGCGCGCGCCGTTCAGCATCCCGGCGGGAACGTCCACCTCGAGGTCCGGCAGACCCTCCTCGACGCTCAGCCGCACGGTGACCGCCGCGCCGCGGTAGACCAGGTCCCGCACTTCCCCGCGCAGCCGGTTGGTTCCGCGGGTCCCGGGCCGCACCCGGTCCGGCCGGACGCCGAAGATCACCCGGCCCCCGGCGGGAACGTCCGCGGGGATCACGACGTCCCAGGCCCCGATCCGCACGTGCGGCGGACCCCCGGCGCTCGCCGCGACCCAATCGCCCTCAAGAATATTCTTCATGTTCAGAAACTCCGCGCAGAAGCGCGTGCGCGGCCGCTCGTACACTTCGCGCGCGGTGCCGCGCTGGATCACGGCCCCGCCGTTCATTACCACCACGACGTCGGACAGCGCAAGCGCCTCCTCCTGGTCATGGGTCACGTAGACCATCGTCGTGTCCGGAAGCCGCCGGTGCAGCGCCCGCAGCTCGTCCCGCAGCTCCACCCGCAGCTTCGCGTCGAGGGCGCTCAGCGGCTCGTCAAACAGCAAGATATCGGGCGCAATCGCGAGCGCGCGCGCGACGGCCACCCGCTGCTGCATCCCCCCGCTCAGGTGCCTCGGGTACGATTGATCCCACCCCGTCAGCTTGACGATGTCGAGGACCTCGTCGACCCGCCGGCGGATCGCCGCATGCGCGAGACGGCGCACCCGCAGCCCGAACGCGACATTCTCGAACACGGTCAGGTGGGGAAAGAGCGCGTAGTGCTGGTACACCATGCCGAGCTGCCGCCGGTTCGGCGGCAGCTCGGTGATGTCTTCCCCCCGCAGATACACCCGCCCGGCGGACGGCCGCACAAACCCCGCGATCACGCGCAGCGTCGTCGTCTTGCCGCAGCCGCTCGGCCCGAGCAGCGTCAGGAACTCTCCGCGGCCGACGGCCAGGCTGACGTGCTCGAGCACATCGTGCCCGCCGTAGGCGACGGACACGTCGTCGATCTCGATCGCGTGCTCGCGTACCACGCGCGCCCTCCCGTTACTGCGGCTTCTTCACGTCCACTTGCTTTCCGTTCGCCTGCGCGACGTCTGTGAGCCACTCCGCGTTCCAGGCCTTGAGGTTTGTGGTCACGGCGTCCCAATCCAGGTAGAGCACCTTGACGCCCTTCATGGCGTTCATCACGGCCTTGGCGTTCGCGTCCGTCGCCGGCACGTCGGTCCGGGTCGGAATGCCGTAGACGTCCGTCACGTGCATCTGAGCCTGCTTCGACAGCAGGAACGCGACCAGCCGCTGTCCGGCGTCCTTGTGCGGGGCGCCGGCCACGAGCGACACGGTGCCGGGGATCGCGATCGCGACCGGAGCGCTCTGGGGATCCGGCCGAAGGAACGTCATGCGGATGTTCATGTTCTGGTTGATCTGGTCGCTCAGATCCATCTGCAGATCGCCGTTCGCGATCCACACCTCGCCGCGGCTGACCAGCACGTCGAGGTACGAGGTGCCCGTGGTGTGGAATTTCACCGACGGTTCGAGCTGCTTGAGAAAGCTGAACGCGCGATTCTTATCCCAGACGTGGGCGAGGGTCTGGACCACCATCTGGCCGTCGTCCGCGGTCGCCGGGTTGCTGTAGGCGATGCGGCCGTGGTATTTGCTCGCGAGCAGATCATGGAACGTCACCGGCGCCTCGGTCACCAGCGACGGGTTGTAGATCCACGAGGACACGTCGCCCATGAACGCGTACCACCGGCCCTGCGGATCCTTCTGCGACGCCGGGATCGCGGCCGCCTCCACGGGCGTGTACGAATCGAAGAGACCCTGCTTCACGTCGGACTGCGTGAACGGCGGGTACTGCACCGCGACGTCCGCCGCAGGGTGGTCCTTCTCGAGCGCAAGCCGGTTGGCGACGGCGCCCGTTCCGGCGGTGAACGTGTTGACCTTGATGCTGTACTGTTGCTCGAAGATCGGAATGACCTTTGCGTAGTAATCGTCCAGGCCGTCGGCGGTGTAGAGCGTGACGGTGCCGGCCGCGACCCCGGGTCTCGCGGCCCCCGCCAGCAGACCACCGACCATCATGACGCACGCCCCCAACAACGCAAGCCTCGCTGAAACGCGTCCTCTCATCGGCTGCCTCCCCTTGTCCATGATCTGTGCCAGAGACGAACGACCGGCGCGAGTGCGCCCCGCGCGCACCGCCCAGACATCTGACGACCGGCGTGCCAGACCTTACCGCGCGGGCGTTGCGGGAGCCGGATGGCCGTCCCCGGCCCTTCGTGCGGACCGGCACGTCTCCACGATACGACGGGGCGCCGTAACTTCGCCGTGGCGCTTCGCGAACGTCGGGTTAAGCGTCACCGAAATCTTCTGACGGGAAACGGGGCGCTGGCGTGGGTCGGCACGCGGGTCCCCCCGCCGCCGAGACGGTAGGCCCAGCGGCCGCCGATCATCGTCGCCGTCACCGTCGGCAGGCCGCGCACGATCCCGACGAGGATCAGGTCGGCCCACTTGCCGGCCTCGAGCGACCCCGTCCACTCGTCGAGGCCGGCCGCGCGCGCGGGATGCAGCGTCGCGAGACGCACCGCCGCGGGGAGGGTGCGCGGGACGGCGCCGAGGCGAAACACGGCGGCGAGCAGCGCGGCCGGGTAGTAGTCGGAGCACAGCATCGAGGCCGCCCCCGACGCGATCGCGTCCTGCGCATTGATCCCGCCGCCTTGGGAGCCTCCCCGGACGACGTTCGGCGCCCCGACGCACACCGCCATCCCGACCGACGCGGCGTACCGCGCGGCCTCGAGGGTGGTCGGGAACTCGCAGATGGCCGCCCCCCACCGCCGCACCAGGTCCACCTTGGCCGGGGAGTCATCGTCGTGCGAGCACAGCGGCACGCCGTGCGCGTGGGCGTGCGCGGCCAGCCCCGCCAGCCCGGCGCCGGCCACCCGGCGCTCCGCCTGCTTGCGATCCATGAGGCGCTCGAACGCCTCCGGGGCCATGCCGTAGGTCTGCGCCAAGAACCGGCGGTACTCTTCGAGCTCCCGGTACTGCCCCTGCCCGGGGGTATGGTCCATGAACGACAGGAGCTGGACGCGGCCGCCGGCGATCAGGTCCCGCACGGCCGGCAGCGCGCCGCGGTCGGTGATCTCGTACCTGAGATGCACCCGCAGCCGGACGGGGGAAGTGCCCGCGCGGCGGTGCACGGCCTCCACCACCTCGGACGCGACGGTGCCCGTGCGCACGCCGAACTCCCCTTCGGCGAAGGAGATCGAGGGGAACGCCGTCGTGATGCCCGTGGCGGCGAGATGCCCCTCGAGCGACCGCAGCGCGAGTTCAACCGGAAACAGGATGCCGGGGCGGGGCTGCAGTTCGTGCTCGATCGCGTCGCAGTGGACGTCGATCAGCCCGGGAAGCACGTACCCGCCGGTCGCGTCGACGGTGTCGCCGGCGTCCGGAGGCGGCGCGCCGAGCACGGAGGCGATGTGCCCGTCTTCCACGACGACGCAGGCGCCGTGACGCACGGCGTCGGGTGTCACGACCGCGCCGCCGCGAATCAGGATGCGGTCCGCCACGCCATCAGCGCTCCCGCGCCTCCGCGGGCACATCGCCCGACAGGCGCACGACCCGGTCGATCAGATCGCCCGCCGCCTGCCCGTCGTGAAAGACCGCGACCATCGCGGTGCCCTCGTCTTTGAGGGCGCGGAGCATGGCGACGACGGTCGCGGCGACCTAGGCGCTGAGCGCGGACGTCGGCTCGTCCAGCAGCAGGAGCCGGGGCCGCAGGACCAGCGCGCGCGCGAGGTTCACCCGCTGCTGCTCACCGCCGCTGAAGGTCACCGGCGACAGGTCCCACAGCGTCGGGCGGATCTCGAGGCGGCCGAGCACCGCGTCCGCGGCGTTGCGGCCGGCCGCGACGTCGCCGTCGAGCGCCCACAGCCCCTCCGCGATGATGTCCCGCGCCGGCACGCGCGGCACGACGCGCAGGAACTGCGGCACGTACGCGATCTCGCGCCGCCGCAGCGCCAGCACGCCGCGGTCGTCGAGCGCGCCGAGGTCGACGGCGCGGCCGTCCTCGGCGCGGTACCGCAGCGTCCCGGACGTCGGTCGGTACGTGCGGTAAATGCACTTCAGCACCGACGACTTCCCGGACCCGCTCGGGCCGGCGAGCCGGACGCACTGGCCGGGGTCGACGTCGAACGAGACGTCGGCGCATCCGCGGACGGCCAGGCCCCCGAGCGCGTGCAGGCGGAAGGTTTTCGCCAGCCGTTCGACCGACAGAAGAGGCATCCGGGACGCCCCCGCGCTAGAGCTGCGCGCTCACCAGCAGCTGCGTGTACGGCCGCTGCGGGTCCTCGAGGATCTGATCGGTGAGGCCCACCTCGACGATCCGGCCGTCCTTCATGACGGCCGTGCGCTGCGCGAGCAGGCGGATCACGCCGAGGTCGTGCGAGACGACGATCATCGCGACGCGGAGCCGGCGCCGCAGTTCACGGATCAGGTCGAGCACGCGCGCCTGCACCGAGACATCGAGGCCGGTGGTCACTTCGTCGAACAGCAGGACGGGCGGGTCGTTGGCGAGCGCCTTGGCGATCTGGACGCGCTGCTGCATGCCTCCGCTGAACCGCCGGGGGGGCTCGTCGATCCGGGCGAACGGCACCTCGGTCCGCTCCAGCAGCGCGCGGGCGCGTCCCCGGATCCGGCCGAAGTGACGGTCGCCCACGACGAGCAGCCGCTCGGCGATGTTGGCGCCGCTGCTGAAATCCATGCGGAGGCCGAGCGCCGGCGACTGGTAGACCATCCCCAAGAGGTGCGTGCGAATGTAGTACCGGCGCTGCGGCGAGGCGGCGAAGAGATCCGCGCGGCCCTCGTCGAACGGCGCGAGATACGCCCGTCCGGACGTCGGCGCCTCGTCCCCGTACAGGCAGCGCAGCACCGTCGTCTTGCCGGAGCCGCTCTCGCCGACGATGCCGAAGATCTCTCCCGCCTGCACCTCGAGCGACACGTCCGCGCACGCCACGACCGACCCGCAGCGGGGGCAGACGTTCGCGCCGGCCTGGGGCCCCGTGAGCGCCACGCAGGCGTCGCATCCGGCGCCGTGGATCTTGGTGAGCGCGTCGATCCGTAGCAGGGCCGGGACCGTGTCCATCACGGCGCCTCGCCGCTGAGGAGGGCCGTCGCCGCGCAGCGCTCGCAGTAGTCCGTGTCGGAGCACACGTAGGAGCGCTCGCCGGTCTCGTGATCGTAGGACGCGTTCAGGAACGACCGCGCGCTGCCGCACCGGCGGCACCGCGCCCCGCCGAAGTCCTCCACCGCGAACGGCAGATCGTCGAACTCGAGCGGCTCGACCGCGGTGTGCGGCGGCACCGCGTACAGGCGCTTCTCGCGGCCGGCGCCGAAGAGATACAGCGTCTCCGCCCGGTCGAGCTTGGGCACGTCCCAGCGCGGGATCGGCGTCGGATCCATGACGTACCTGCCGTGCACGCGCACCGGATATCCCGACGCGGCCGTCACCTCGCCCCAGCGAACAACGTCCTCGAACAGGTGGACCCAGATCGCGCTGTAGTCGCCCTCGGCGTGCATCCGGCGCCGCCGCGTCTCGCCCGACTCCACATGCCGCAGCGGCTCCGGGTCGGGCACCTGCAGCACGAGCATCTGGGCGGCGGTCATCGGCGTCTCGGGAACCCGGTGGCGGGTCTGGATGATCGTCGCGTCCCTCGCGTCGCTGGTGGTCCAGACGCCGGTGGTGCGCGCGATGAGCGCGCGCAGGTTGACCGCGTTGACGCTGTCGTCCGAGCCCTGGTCGATCACCTTGAGCACGTCGTCGGGGCCGATCAGCGCCAGGGTGATCTGAAGGCCGCCCGTGCCCCAGCCACGCGCGATCGGCAGCTCCCGGGAGGCGAACGGCACCTGGTGCCCGGGAATCGCGACCGCCTTCAAGAGCCGCCGCCGGACCTCGCGCTTGCTGTGTTCGTCGAGGTAGGCGAAGTTGTAGCCACGGGCGGACGCCGCATCCCGGGCGAGCTCACGCACCGACATCGCGGGCGGCCTCCCGGTGCGCGGCCTGCCGCTGCGCCGCGCGCAGCCGGTCGATCTCGGACTGGAACGTGACGTAGTGCGGCAGCTTGTAGTGCAGCGCGAAGCCCGAGGCCTCCACGGGATCGACGTGCGCGAGCACGAACTCCTCAGACTCGGCCGGGGCGCGAGCCTCGGGCTCGTTCATCGCCCGGTCGAGCACGGCCATGCAGATCGCCTTCAGCTCGTTGTGGCCGAAGCACAGTCCGTACCCGACGGTGAACATCGGCGCCCCGCGGCTCCCATCCACATCGCCGAAGCGCGCGATCACCTCGGCCTCGGTCACCAGCACGCGGCCCACGAGCACCGCGGCGCCGCCGTGCGGGTGGCGCACCCTGACCGGCACCCACCCCACGCGCAGGTCTCCGATCGTCGGGTGGACGTCCCCGTACCCGCGCATGCTGGAGTACGCGAGGGCGAGCAGCCCGCCCGTCTCGCCCCGCGCCAGGGTCTGAAGCCGGGCCGACCGCGGCGCGGGAAAGACGAGCGCGCGCCGCGTCACGTCGAACGGCCCCTCGCCGTCCGCCGGGCGCGGCGGCAGCGGCGCGAGGAGCCCCTCCGCACGCAGCACGTCGAGCACCTTGGGGAAGCGCGGCAGCGGCCGCCGGGGGTCGGGCAGGACCGCGGGCGCGTGCTCGGTGAGGTATGCCTGGACCTCCGCGTCGCGCTCCTCCGCGAGCGTAAAGTCGAAGAGGCGCTGCGTGTAGTCGCGCGACGGCCCGAGGAGCTGCCCGCCCGGGACCTCCTGAAACGCCGCGGAGATCCGCCGCAGCACGTGCATCTCCCCGGGATCGACCACGTACGACACGGCCGTGCGCGGGCACGTGGACGCGAACGCCCGGAGCATCAGCGCGGCCTCCGCGGCATCGCCTTCCGTCTGCTTCAGCGCCAGCGCCGCGTGGAAGGGACTGTAGAGCGACCCTTCGCCCATGACCTTGTCGACGGCGAGGCGGAACTGGTCCTGGATCTGCCGGACCTCGAGGGGCGCCGAGCCGCCCCGCAGCCGAAAGTAGCGGACGAGGTGGCGCGCGTGCTCGATCGCCTCGACGCCGCCGCGGGCGGCGATGTAGCCCACTACACGGGCCCCAGTCGGCTGACGCGCACCGTCCGCGGCAGCCCGACCACGTCGCCCGAGGGGGTGACGAGAAACAGATCGATCCCGAGCGGGTAGTCCACGTTCCGGCGGACGAAGGTGTCGAGGTTTTCGGGATGCAGGCCCTCGATCCGCACCCGCGCCTCCGACGCGATCCCCGGACCGGTGAACGCGAGCGTCAGCCCGGTTCCCGCATCCCCGGACGGCGCGAGCAGGCGTCCCACGGAGAGGATCGCCGTCGCGCCCGCCTCCGGAAACTCGGGCGTCCCGGCCGGCAGCGCGGCCAGTTCGGCGAGCGGCCGCTCGCCCCCCGCCAGCAGGTAGTCGGCGGACGCGGCGTCGACCCAGCGGCTGCCCGTCAGCGCGGCCACGTGGCGTGCGAGCGGGCCCGTGCCCGTCGTCGCGAACGTCACCTCGCGATCCAGCAGCACCTGGCCGATCTGCGCCAGGCGGCCGTCCACGCCGGAGGGGACAGGGAGCGCCGCGGGCAACCGCGCCACCGTGCCGGGTCGGGCGAGGCCCGCGAGCAAGGCCCGGAACGCCCGCTGCGCATCGAGGACCTCGTCGTCCCGCGCACACAGCCCCGGGCTCATCCCTCGAGCGCCTCGAACTTGACGCGGCTGCGGTCGACCAAATCGGATTCGGCGAGCCGCCGGCGGTGGGCTTCCACGACCTCGGCCTCCAGCGCGGCGGCGATCGCGGCGCTGTGCGGGTGGCCGGCGTTCAGGGCGGCGTCGAGGATGGCCGCGGCCAGGGCCCGCCGGGGCTCGGTGCCCAGCGCGTAGCCGCAGCCGAGATTTGCGCCAATCGCGACCTGACACGCCTGGATGAGCACCTCGCCGAGAAAGAAGGGGCCGTCGGAGATCGAGTCGCGGGCCTGCAGCATGACCAACTCATCGGCGGGCGCCTTGAGCACGCGCACCTCCGCGGTGTCCAGCACCCCGTCCGCGAGCCGCTCCAACACCGCGAGCGCGGCGTCCGCGAATGCCTCGAATCGCCGGGTGAGGTCCGCCCCGGCGGGGCCGGGAACGGGCGTCAGACCACGCGCCTCGTCATCAGAAACCGTCACGGACCTCCCACATCGGCGCAGGGCGCGCGGCAACCATGCACGCAGGCTATCACGGCACCGCTAAGGCGCCGTGATAGCCTGGCGAAGGGTTCGCGACGCGGCGGTTACGGTTGTGCGGACATGCTCACCGGTGGTAGTTTTTCAGGTATTCATCTACCTGCGACTGCAGGTCCCCGAGCGCCCGCTTGGGATCGAACGTGGCGGAGGTCTCCGCCGTCTGCAGCACCTGGATCAGCCCGTTCCAGATCACCGCGTCCGCGGGGTTGATCGGCTGTCCGTGCAGGTACTTCAGCTGATCGACGCCGACCTGGGCGATCGCGTTCTGGCCAAGGTAGGTGCGGAGGAACGGCAGGGCGAGCGCCGACTTCCGGACGGGCACGTAGCCGGTGCGCTCCGCGTATTCCGCGGTGTTCTGGGAGTTGGTCAGAAACTCCACGAGCTCCCACGCCGCGTGCTCCCGTTCCGGCGTGGTGCGGAAGACCCCGAGGGCGTTGCCGCCGATGCCAACGGCATGGGTCTTGTTACCGGGCATGAACGCGTCCCCGAGCACGAAGCTCGAGCCCACCTTCGCCTGATAGTCGCCGCGCGAGGCGACGGACGAAAACAGCATCGCGATCCGGCCCGCCGTGAAATCGTCCTCCGAGGTGTTGTGGGCCGCCGGCGGCATCGCGTGCTGGACGAACACCCAGTCGTGCCACTGCTGCAGCGCGCCGACGGCCTCCGGGCTCGTCAGATTCACGGTCCCGTCGGGCGCGACGACGGAGCCGCCCGCCTGCCACACCATCGCCAGGAAGTACCACGGAAAGTCGCCCGCGGTGCCGAACCCCCAGCGCGTCCCGCCGCCCGGCAACGGCTTCGTGAGCGCGTGCATGTCGCTCGCGAGCACCTCCCACGTGGTGGGCGGGGACTGCGGGTCGAGCCCGGCGTCCCTGAACGCGGTCTGGTTGTACCAGAGCGAGGGCGTGCTGACGTTGAACGGCATCACCCACGCCTGCCCCTTGTATGTGTACCGGTCCCACAGCGCGGGGAGGACGTCCGCCTTATCGTTGGCGGTCAGGAACGACGAGACCGGCACCAGCGCCCCGCCGTCCGCCATCTGCGGAATGCCCCACCGCTGGCCGAGCTGGGCCACATCGGGCGCGCTGTGTCCCGCGATCGCGGCGAGGACCTTCTGCGCCATATCGTCGTAACCGCCCTGGAACTGGGCGTTCACCGCGATGTCCGGGTGCTGCCGCTCGAACGCGCGCAGGAGGCCGCTGAAATCGGTCACGGTCGAGGTCGTCGTCGTCCAAAATGTCAGCGTGATCTTGGGCGCCGCGGCCGACCGCGTCGCGGACCAGAGGGGCACCATCACGACCAGCAGCGCGGCCAGCGCCACGAGCGCTCGAAGCGAGCCCTTACGCACTTGCGTCATCTGAAACCCTCCCCTGTGCAGTTTGTGCTTCGCCGGCGATCGCCGCCAGCCAATCCGGACAGTCGATGGTCGCGCCGTCCGCCCCGCAGGCGATGACGTGCCGCGCGCACACGGGGTCCCGCACGCCCCACACGCGGACCCGCAGCCCGCGGCTCCGCGCGAGGCACACCCCCTCGGGCGTCAGCGTCTGGGCGCCCGGACAGATCTGCACCCCCCGGAGGGCTTCCACGGCCGCCACCGCCTCGTCGTTGATCCGGGGCACGAGCCAGCCGATCTGCGCCCACCGGGCGCGCCGCCGTACCGCCTCGAGGACGCCGTACTGAAACGACGTGAACACCACCGCGTCCCACATGCCGAGGCGCTGCACCTCGTCGAGCGCCGGCTCGACGACCTCGGGCACCTTCAGCTCCAGCTCGAGCCACGCGCGTCCCATGTACCGCTTGAGAAACGAGCGGAGATCCGGAATCCGCAGCCCGCCGAAGCGGGGATGGAACCACCGCCCGGCGTCCAGCACCTGGAGGTCCGCGAACCGCAGCGAGGCGACCGAGCCCCGTCCGTCGGTGATGCGGTCGACCGTCGCGTCGTGCACCAGCACGACGATCCCGTCGCGGGTCAGGCGCAGGTCGGTCTCGATCCCACCCGCGTCCATCTCGACGGCCAGGTCGAACGCGGCGACCGTGTTCTCCGGCGCATAGCCGGACGCCCCCCGGTGCGCGACTGCCCTCACTCGCTGGTCCTCCTTCGGGGCCGCGTCAGCCCTTGAGGCCGAACGCGCTCAACCCCCGGACAAAGTGGCGCTGCGCGATCAGAAACACCACCACCACCGGAATGACCACCAGCGTCGACGCCGCCATCAGCTGGGGCCAGTTGTTGCCGAGGTCGGCGTTGACGAAATACCGGAGCCCGACCTGGACGGGCCGCATCTCGGCGCGGTTCGTCACGATCAGCGGCCACAGATAGCTGTTCCAGGCACCGATGAACGTCAGCAGGCCGAGCGCGGCGATGGCCGGGCGCGACACCGGCAGCAGGATGCGCACAAGAAACTGCAGGCCGGTCGCTCCGTCGATCGCCGCCGCCTCTTCGAACTCGCGCGGCACCGACAGGAACGCCTGGTGCAGGAGAAAGACCCCGAAGCCGCTGCTCAGGAACGGCACGATGAGGGCCAAGTA
>Ga0209415_10018622_pt1 | contig 10942 bp, 6 predicted proteins | sample PeaSoiSIISIP2007_FD_187696 | JGI IMG/M metagenome (GOLD analysis project Ga0209415, IMG submission 187696) | Peat soil microbial communities from Weissenstadt, Germany - SII-SIP-2007 (SPAdes) (version 2) | ecosystem: Environmental > Terrestrial > Soil > Wetlands > Peat | place: Germany... | reverse complement strand
CGGCTCCGATGCGCCTTCAGAGCCGCGACCGTTAGGGAGCGGTTGCCGCCGATTGAACTGGTTATTTCCTGACGGTGCCTAAATCGCCTATTGCACGGTCCTGGACTACCTCACCGAAATCGATACCGTGGGGCTCGGCCGCCCCGATTGCGTCATCACCAGCGGCACATTATCACCCGGCGTCACACCCGCGGGCACAAACGCATTTACCTGATACAGGCCCGTGAAACCCGGGGTCAAGCCCGAGAAAAAGACCGTTGCCGGCACGCCGCCGATGGTCACCGTCACCGGCTCCAGCGTCTGCGACAGCGGCGTCACGGGGACTTCCGTGCCCGCCACCTGCCGCGGGTCCACGTCTCCCAACCCGTCGCAGTAGATCACCAGTGCGTCGCCGGCATGCGCCGGATTGTCCGTCGCCACCACCGACTGCGTGCCGTCCGGAGCCACTCGCACCACGATTCCGAAGCCTTGCCCCGTCGCATCTTTGGTGAAGACTCCCGATTGCGACGAGACCACGCCGATCGGTTCCGGCAGCGAGATCGCCGTGCCCCGCTGTGCCACCACCTGGTGCGTAGCGTTGACCGGCAGATCGTACGGGATCATGGCATTGGCTTGAGTGGCGCCGGCGTATTGCAGCGGCACCTTGCGGCCGGCGATCAGGATGCTGGTCTGCCCCAGCGTGGTGGGCAGCGGCAGCGCCGATGCCTGAGCGGCGCTTTGCGCCAGCAGCGAGCCGAAGATCGAAACCAGGCTGCCCGGCGCCAGCGAGCTATTCAGGCTGTAGCTGGCCGCGTTCAGCACCCCACCCGGAGCGATCACCGGCGGCGGATTGGCATTTTGCTGGAGACCGCCCTTGACGGTGGTGGTCCCAGTGAGCTGCTGGTCGGCGCTCTGCGCATTGGCGGTGATGTTGACCCCGGCAGTGGCGGTCTGCGCCTGCCAGGTGCCGGTCCAGCGGCCATCGCCCAGAGAGGTGAGGTTCAGCGGCGGGTCGCCGTTGGAAAACGTCACCACCACCCTGCCGGCGGTCAGCGCGGCGGCGCAGTCATCCACTACCTTCATTTCTACCGGCGAAGGCCAGCCGGTGAACAGGGCGAATCCGGAGCCGAGCGAGGTGAACAGCGGCAGCAGTTTAGTCGCGGCGCAAGTAGTAGCGGTGTGCGCTCCGTAGGCTGACTGCGCGGCGCCGGAGGAGATCACCAGCAACAGTTGCACCGATTGTGTGGAGTTGTCCGAGAAGACCAACGCGATGTTGCCGTTGTAGACGCCCGCGGCGAGTCCGGCGATGTTGGGAACAATCTGCAGGGTGGCGGGTTTGCCGGCGATGGCGGAGCCGGAAGCGGGTTGCAGCGTGAACCAGGCTTGCGCACCGAATGAAACAGTGCCCGTGAAAGTGACGCTGGCGGAGGACAAGGTGGTGAGGGTGAGCGACTGACTCGCGGGAATGCTTCCCCCGGCAGCGGCCGTGAACAGCAGTCCCGAAGGCTGCACGATGCTGCCGGTTCCCGAGCCGGGAGAGCGAACGCTCAGCACCACGGTGATGGACTGCGGCGAGTTGGGCGCGCCGTTGCCGAGAATCTGGATCTGGCCGTAGTAATCGCCGGCGGCAAGTCCTGTGGGATTGACGCTCACCTGCACAGGCGGACCCGCGCCGCCGGCGGGACTCGATCCGCTGACAGGCGAAACCGAAAGCCAGTTGCCTCCGGATGCGGTGGATACGGGGAGCCCCCAGAAAAGCGTGCCCTGGCCGCCATTCACAATGGTGACGGATTGAGGAGCCGGGGATGCGCCTCCGGCCGCCGAAGAGATGAAGGTCAGCCCCTTCTGCGAGGTCACGATCGAGGGGCTGGGGCCGCTCTGGATCAGACGAACGCGGGTGTTTCTATAATCGGACACGTAGAGGTTGCCCTGCGGCGTGATCGCCAGGCCCTGCACGATATTCATCGCCGCGTCGAGAGCCGGTCCGCCATCACCGGAGAATCCTGAGCGTACGGTAGCGGCCCAAGCCGTGATGGTACCGTCGGGAGAGACACGCCGGATCCGTGAATTGGTGGCGATGTAGAGATTGCCGGCGGCATCTACTGCCAAGCCGTAGGGAACTCCAATGCCGGCGCTGGTAGCGGGGCCGCCATCGCCGGAATCTCCGCTCTGGCCGTTCCCCGCGACAGTGGCGAGGTTGCCTTGAGAATCGATGCGCCGCACTCGATGGTTCACGCTGTCCGCGAAATAGACGTTGCCCGCTGCGTCCGCAAGGAGAGCGGTGATGGTGAACGTAGTCAGCGGGGCGGCGGCAGCGGGGCCGCCATCCCCGCCAAAGCCCTGTTGGCCGTTCCCGGCCACGATGGTTATGGTCCCGTTGGGTGCGATTTTCCTCAGTATTTCACTCGGCGTTGCACCCTCCGTTGAAGCACAGTAGTAGATGTTCCCCTGTGGATCTGCCGCCACGTGCCCGATGTTCGTGCCAACCGCCGAGACAACCGTGGTCATGAGTCCCGAACTGTCCACTCTGCGGACCAGTCCATTGGCGGAATCGGCGATGATCAGATTGCCCTGCGGATCGATAGCCACTCCGGCCGGATTACGCATCAATGCGCTGGTGGCCTGGACGCTACTGGCGCTAGTGCCGCTATAGCCGCTGCCTGCCACCGTGCTGATCTGGCCTCCGGGTGTGACCTTGCGGATGCGCTGATCCGACGAGTCCGCGATGTACAGATTCCCTTGCGAGTCGATCGCGACGTCTGCGGGAGATCCGAACCGCGCCTGCACGGCCGGTCCGCCATCGCCGACGAAGGCGCCTTGCCCGGCAACCGTTGTGATGACGCCGTTGCTGTCGATGTGCCGGATGCGGGCATTCTCATGGTCGGCTACGTAGAGGTTGCCGCCGGATGCATCGAGCGCCAGAGCGTAAGGCAGCGCCAACCGGGCGCTGGTGGCCGAGGCCTCGTCGCCCGAGAAGCCGCTCTGGCCGGTACCGGCAACGATCGTGGTGGTGCCATTGGGCGCTATGCGCCGGATGCGATCCCCCAGAGCATCCGCCACGAAGAGATTGCCTTGAGAATCCAAAGCGAGGGCCACGGGGCGGACCAGGGAAATACTGGTGGCCGGCACGCCGTTGCCGGTGGCATTGGCGCCCCCTCCGGCATAGGTATCGATGATGCCGTTCGGCGACACTCTCCGGATGCGCCCGTTGTTGTCGTCTGCGATATAGATGGTGCCGTCGGGAGCCACGGCCAGACCGTCCGGAAGGTTGAGAGCCGCGCTGGTCGCGGGCCCGCCATCTCCCGAGAAATTCTTCTGCCCGTTGCCCGCGACAAGCGTCATAATGCCCGCTGTGACTCTCCACAACCGCGAGCCCTGGCGGTCCGCGACCAGCAGATTGCCCGAGGGGTCGAAGGCAAGGGCCGCGGGGTTCGTCAGGGCCGCTTGGGTGGCAAGAGTGCCGTTGACCGGGGGGATCGATCCACCGCCAACCACCGTGGTAATGATGCCGGAGGAATCGATCTTGCGCACCCGCGAGCTCTGGTAGTCGGCAACATACAGGTTACCGGCGGCATCCATCGCCAGCCCCCACGGCGTCGACAGCGAAGCCGCGCGGGCGGATCCTCCATCGCCGGCGAAGCGGAACAATCCGCTCCCGGCCACCACGGAGATCACTCCTTTCGTATCGAGCTTCATGATCATGCACAGGTCAAACTCGGCAAAGTAGAGGTTGCCCTGGCGGTCGAATACCATTCCGTTGGCGCCGGCAAGGTGAGCCTGAACAGCGGGCAGGCCGTCGTCGGGAAAAATGTAGTCCGTGCCGGCAACCGTCGTGATGATCCCTTGGGCCCAAGAACCGGGAGCGAACAACAGGAACAAGAACACGAGCAGGAGGGCGGGTGGGGCAGTCCGGACGTCCAGCAGGCGAGGTTGACGAGGCATCGCGAAGATTATCCGCCACACCTGCGCCATATGCAAGCCGCAACAAGTGCACAACGTTGGAACCCAATCCGGCCAGGGTGATGACTCTCGGAACAACGCTAACCACACGCTAACCAAGATTTGTTCTACGGAAGTTGGACGCCCGGCCGGCTGGGACGGGACACAAAGCGTGGCGTTCCGCGCCTGTCTCGACGGCCAGGCGGGCGATCTCAACTGGCACGGTATCGGGCTGGATGTCTATCGGAAGCCGGTTTCTTTCGATCCGCGTCTCGATTCCACGGTGCGGCCGGACATGAACCGCACTGCGGCGGACATTGGCCGACTATTAAAATGGCCGCTGCCGGCCGGTGGCGGATCGAGTTTCCCAACCACGGCAATGTTCCCAGGGTCGCCATCACGCCGCGCCGGGCAACTCTCCTCGATCCGGCGCCATCCCCAGGTGCCGCTCGATACTCTCCAGATCGACGTAACTGTGCTGATACCTCCCGAGCTGAACGCAACTCTTGCAAAACGGGTGGACCTGACCCTTGGCGATCGCCCCCCGGATTTCCGTAATCGCACCCTCGGTCCAGACCTTCTGAAGATCGGCTCCTTCCTCGACCTTTCCCAGGGAGCCATCCATGTAGCAACACACCCGGGCGCCGGTGTCGGCGTGCACATACATCGAGGTCCACGGGTACGAACAGTAGTACGGCTGCAGCTTCTCCGCTTTGTGGATCTTCTCCAGGTGCTCGGCCGGCATGATCTGCAAAAGTCCCTTCGCGCTCTCCGATGCGTAGCGCGATTCGTACAAAGCGTCCACGTCCAGGTACGCGCAGAATCCGATCCCGGCTACGTGCGCGAGTTGCCGTGCGTGATTCAGAACGGCCTCCAGCAGGCCGCGCGGCACTTTGTGCAGACCGAATTCGCGGTGCAGCTTGACGTAGGGGTCCTCCGGATCGCCGTTCGGCAGAGCGGGCATCAGCGGGTTCACGCCCAGAAAATAGATATCCAGGTCCCGGAGCTTGCGGATGAGGCCCGGAAGCTCGTGATAGTTGTCGGCCTGCGCCACAAAATTCACGATTACCCTGGGCCGATCCTTGCCCATCTCCAACTTTCGCTCCTTCAGATAGGCCAGCGTGTCCCACAGTTTCTTTACATCCACACCCCGCAGCCGCTGCATGGTCTCCGGCTCCACGCCGTCGATCGAGAAAGTCAGTTCGTCGTATCCGTAGTCGACCAGCCAGTCGACCTCGTCCTTTCCCACCAGCACTCCGTTGGTGATGCCATCCACAACACAGCCATGATTTTTGAGCCGCTCCACCAGTTGCCGCAGCTTGGAGTACAGGAACATTTCGCCGTAGCCGAATGTGTGAACCCGTACGGCCGCCGCGAAATACTCGTCGAAGGTCTCGATGATGCGATAAGGCAAGTGACGCGGCGCGATGCGCGGCGTGCCCGGCGGATCGGTGGCGTGGCCGCACTTCAGGCATCGGAGGTTGCAGCGCGACGTGATCTCCAGGTGCAGAAGCAGCGGGCGGTTCGACACTGGCCCGGCCGCCCGGCCATCGGAAAGGATCCCGAGCGTGGTGCGGAGGTTCTCTCGTTTCTTCTCGGTAACGGAGGTTACGAAACCGAGCGGGGATTCCTGGAGTATTCCTGAGGGCACTGAGCCAACTGTACCCTCAATCCGGAATACCTGTCAAAGTTACACCGTTTGGTTCAGCACATTCCTTGCTTGCCTAATTCGAGTAACATCTTCCTAAGTTACTGCCGGCAACCGCTCCGATGCGGTTCAGAGCCGCGACCGTTAGGGAGCGGTTGCAGCAGTTAGTCCTGTAGACCCAGTCAGTACTAAAGTCGCATTACCTGGCATAACCCGGCGCCCTACCCTCTCAACACCGCCGGGTGCGACTCGTGCAGCTTCACGATCAGCTCGCCGAAGAGCGAGTTGGCCCACGCGAACCATTTACGCGTGTAACGCGTGGCGTCGGTGCGCGAGAAGGATTCGTGCATGAAGCCGGTGCCGGCGTGCGTGGCCTTCAACATCGCCAGGCACGAGGCCATCTCTCTTTCGTTGGTGCTGGTCAAGGCCCGGGTAATGATCCCCATGGGCCAGATCATACCGGTACCCGAGTGCGGCCCGCCCAGCCCTTCGCCGGCCGGTCCGCGGAAGAAGTACGGATTGTCGTCGCTCAATACGAAGGCCCGCGTGCGCTGGTAGAGCGGATCTTCCGCTTTCACGCAGCCCAGGTAGGGCAGCGCGAGCAGGCTGGGAATGTTGGCGTCGTCCATCATGAGCTGGTTGCCGAATCCATCGGCTTCATAGGCGTAGATTTCGCCGTGTCTCGGGTGCCGCGCGCGGGCGTTCACCGACACCGCCGAGCGGACCTCCTCCGCAAAATTCTGGCACTCCCCGGCGAACGGCTGGTTGTTCAGCTCCGTGCCGTAGATTTCGGCGAGTTGATCGAGCGATGCCGCGGCGAAGAGATTCGAAGGGATCAGGAGCGGAAAAATGCAGGCGTCGTCGGAAGGGCGGAATCCGGAGTGGATCAGCCCGCAGGGGCGCGTGGGATTGCCGTATCCCCCCTGCGGCAGCGAATCGCCGGAATTGGCCGTCACCCGCTGGAAGGTGTAGGTGCCCCGGCTGTAGAGTCGCTGCTGGTCCCGCCAGGTCTTCACGATCAGCGCCGTGGCGTCCTGCCACGTCTTGTCGAAAATGGATGCGTCGCCCGTGATCTTCCAGAATCCGTGCGCCAGCCGGACGGGATAGCACAGGGAATCGATCTCCCATTTGCGCTCGTGTAGTCCGGGCCGCATCTGCGTCACATCCTTGGCCCATTCGCTGCTCGAGGGTCCGTAGTTGAAGGCGTTGGCGTAGGGGTCGAGCAGGATGCTGCGCGACTGGCGGCCGATGACCCCCAACAGCAGGTCGCGCAGCTTCTTGTCGGCCTTGATCAACGGCAGGTACGGCATCACCTGGCCCGTGGAATCGCGCAGCCACATGGCTCTGATGTCGCCCGTGATCACGAACGTATCCAGCTTGCCGTCCGCCTCGCCCACGGTGACCGTGGTGTCGAGCGTGTTCGGATAGCAGTTCTCGAACAGCCACGCGATCTGCGGGTCGGCGATCGATTTCTTGACCTCCTGAATCTTGGCCTCCACGGCATCGCTGGTGAATTTGCGCTCTCCCGCGGGAGGCCTCTGGCTGGCAAGAGGGGCGTCCGCTGCGAACAAGCGAGGGGCGGCGAACAGCCGGGAGGCGGTCAGAGCGGCGGCGGATTGTAAAAAATTTCTTCTGGTACGCATGCGAGACTCCTTCTAATACACCACAAAAATTCCTCTCTTGCCTTCCTAACCTTTTCTGGCATAGACTGTCTATGTGATCAGAGGACAACGCGACGAAATCCCACCAGGGACGCTGGAGATGCTCATTTTGAAAACACTGGCGCGGGGCGGCGAGTTGCACGGATTCCAGATCGCCGACTGGATCCAGGAAACATCCGACGACGTGTTGCACGTGGAGGAAGGCTCGCTCTACCCGGCCCTGCAGCGCATGCTGATCAAGGGTTGGATCGCGGGCAACTGGGGGAAGACCGAGGAGAACCGGCGCGCGCGCTATTACAAGCTGACGGCCGACGGGCGCAAGCAGCTCGACCGCGAGCTGGAGCGCTACGGCAGGGTCGCGCAGGCCATCGCGCGCATCGTCGAGCCGGCGTAGTAGCACAGGCATTCCTGCCTGTGTTGTTTTGTCGTGGCGCAGGCATTCATGCCTGTGTTGTTTTATAGGGAACTCGCATGACCGCTCGTGAATTCAAACGCCGCCTGCTCTTCCTTTTCCACAAAAATCGCCTTGCCCGCGATCTCGAAGACGAAATGCAATTGCACCTCGATCTGCGTGCGCGAAAACTCCGCAGCCAGGGCCTCACCGACGCCACGCACGCCGCCCAACGCCAATTCGGCAACCGCACCGCGCTCCTCGAGAGCATGCTGTTCCAAGTCCATCGCCACGACGCCTGGACGTACCTGGCTTCCGTGGCTCTGCTCGCGGTGGTCTCGCTGGCCGCGTCGCTGATTCCAGCCAGCCGCGGCGCAAAGGTCGATCCCATGGAGGCCCTCCGGTATGAGTAACCTCCATGCCTTGACTATTGAAAATGCAGCCTCGTATCCAACCGTGGCGCACGCTCTCAGCGTGCCGGGGGGCCCTCTGGGCCGGACACTCGTGTCGACGCTTCTTCGGCACCCTGAAGCGCTCCAGGTGAACCAATATGTCCTTTCCTGAACTCCGCCGCCGCCTCCGCTACCTGTTCCAACGCGACGAATTCACCAGCGATCTCAACGAAGAAATCCGCCTGCACCTCGATTTGCGTGCACGAAAACTCCGACAGCAGAGTATATCCGATAAGGAGGCGGCCTACATGGCGCAGCGCCAATTTGGAAATCGAACCATCGTGCAGGATGCCAGCTCCGAGCTTTGGGGATTCGCCGCCTGGGAGCGCCTGTTCCAGGACTTCCGCCTGGGCGCGCGCACCCTGCGCAAAACTCCGGCCTTCACCGCCATTGCCGTGCTCACCCTGGCGACAGGACTCGGCATCAACACCGCCGTCTTCAGCGTGGTCAACGCCGTGATGATCCGCAGCCTGCCCTACCCTGCGCCGGACCGCCTGGTTTCGCTTTGGGAAGAGACCAGCCCGCAGCCGCCGGTGCGCTTCAGCAGTTCGTCCGGCACCATCGGGGGCCCCAAACGGCGCACTACGGTATCGGTCGCCAACCTCCAGGACTACCAGCGGCACGCCAGTTCGTTCGCCGGCCTGGCGGCCTATGCCCTGACGCCGAAGAATCTCACCGGAACCGGAACCCCCGAAAGAATCCAGGGCGAAAGCGTCACGTGGAATTTCTTCGGCGTTCTGGGCGTCGAGCCCGTGATGGGCCGGACCTTTCTCCCGGAGGACGACCAGCCCGGCGTAAGTTCCGCCGTGATCCTCACCCACGATTTCTGGCAGGGCCGCCTGGGCGCCAACACCGCCGCGCTGCAACACACCATCATGCTGGATGGCCGGCCCTACCAGGTGGTCGGCGTGCTGCCGCGCGAATTCGAATCGCCCACGCAATTCGGCATCAAGGAAAGGATGCAGTTCTACGTGCCCGCGGCGTACTCCCGGGAACTGCTGGCCAGCCACGGTGATCACGAAGTCAACGTGGTGGGCCGCCTCAAGCCCGGCGTCAAGGCGCAAGCCGCGCAGGCGCAGCTCGATTCCATCTGCGCGAATCTTGCCCGCCAATATCCCGATTCCAATCAGGGCATGCGCGCCGTGATTGCGCCCCTCCGCGACGACCTGGTCCACAACGTCAGGGACTCGCTCTTCGCGTTGCTGGGCGCGGCCGCACTGATCGTCCTCATCGCTTGCGTCAACGTGGCGAATCTGCTGCTGGTGCGTGCCGTGGCCCGGCGTCACGAATCCAGCGTGCGCCTCGCGCTGGGCGCCAGCCGGTTCCGTATGGTGCGGCAATTCCTGGCGGAGAGCCTGGCGCTGGCGGCGGCCGGATGCCTCGCCGGAATTCTGCTCGGGCGCATCCTCATGGGCCTGCTGATTTCCGCCGCTCCCCCCAGCATTCCGCAAATCGATGCCGTGACCATGGATTGGCGCGTCTTCGCCGTCTGCGCCGCCATCGCCACGCTCACCGGCCTGGCATTCGGCATCGCGCCCGCCTGGCAAGCCTCGCAAACCAGGCCCGTAGACGCCTTGAAGACTACCGCGCGAAACACCGGCGGCAAGTCCCAGACCCGCTGGCGAACCTCGCTCACGGTGGCCGAGGTCGCGCTCTCCATGGTGTTGATCGTCGGAGCCGGTCTGCTGCTGAAAAGCTTCGTCCTGCTCATGGGCGTCGATCTGGGATTTCAGCCCGACCGCGTTCTCGCCATGTCCATCAATCTTCCCGCCCTGCGGTACGGCTCTCCCGCGCAACGTCTGCAATTCTTTCAGCAACTGGAGGAGCGCTTGAAGGGGCTGCCCGGAGTCCAGGACGTGGCCTACGCCAATCGCATGCCGCTGCGCGGCGGCTGGGGCGGCAGCATTATTTTGGACACCGCGCCCAATGGCAATTTCGAACCGGACCTGCAGGCCGTGAGCCCCGCCTACTTCGAGACCTTGGGGATTTCGCTGCTGCGCGGCCGCTTCCTGACTCCCGAGGATCGCACAGGCCAACCTGACGTGTGCGTCGTGAACCAGGCGTTCGCGCGCGAGTTCCTGCAGGGCCAGAACCCCATCGGGCGGCGCCTCGCGCGCAACAGCAACCGGCCTTGGGTCACGATTGTCGGAGTGGTCAACGATATCCGCCGCAGCGGCAAAACCGACACCATCAATCCGCAGGTCTATTTCTCCGCCGCCCAGACGGACATGTATCCCGTGAACCTCGCCGACCTCGCAGTTCGAACCTCGGGCAATCCGCGCCAACTCGTCAACGCCATTCAAGGCCAGGTGTGGGCCATGGACAAGGACCAACCCATCACCGACGTCCGCACGTTGGAAGAAATCGTCGATGCCTCGGTGGCCGAGCGGCGCTTCCAGACCATGCTGCTGGTAACCTTTGCGGCCGTGGCAGTGGGGCTCGCCATGATCGGAATCTTCGGCGTGCTCTCTTATGCCGTGAACCAGCGCACTGCGGAGCTGGGACTCCGCATGGCGTTGGGCGCGGCGCCGCGCAACATCCTCGTCCTGGTGCTCAAGCAGGCCGGAACATTAATTGCCGCGGGTGTTCTGCTCGGACTCGCGGGAGCCTTCGGCCTCACGCGCTACCTGCAGAGCCTCTTGTGGGGCGTTGAGCGCACCGACTGGAAGACCTATGCCGCAGCCGTCGCGCTGCTGTCACTGGTGGCCGTGGCCGCCGCGCTCATTCCCGCCCGCCGCGGCTCGAAGGTCGATCCCATCGTGGCCCTGCGCTACGAGTAGCTGTCGCCTCCCTAACCCCAATACTGTTCACTTTGCAGCCGTAAGTGGGGCAGCTTTCCAAGCTGCAGGCCGATTTTCAATCGGCCCGCTGA
>Ga0209415_10018621_pt1 | contig 10942 bp, 6 predicted proteins | sample PeaSoiSIISIP2007_FD_187696 | JGI IMG/M metagenome (GOLD analysis project Ga0209415, IMG submission 187696) | Peat soil microbial communities from Weissenstadt, Germany - SII-SIP-2007 (SPAdes) (version 2) | ecosystem: Environmental > Terrestrial > Soil > Wetlands > Peat | place: Germany... | reverse complement strand
GACGCCATGGTCATGGTGTAGGTGGTGTCGTCGTAGCCCGTGATGTGGAAGGAGAGCACCGGGTAGGTGGCCAGGGACCGGGCCGCGGGCATGGCCAGACGGATCCCCGAGGGCCCCATGATGACCGCCTGGTACTGCACGGCGTCGGCACTGCGGATGCGGAGGAAGACCGCCCCGTGTCCGATGCCTGTGGGGAGCGACGCGTGGGCCATTCCCTGTGTGGCCATGGCCGAGGCCGTCCAGAGGGAACGACCCGAAGCGTCGACCAGTGCCAAGTCCAAGGCACCGTCCTTCGGGCTGGAAACCACGAGTTCGTTGCCGATCACCTGCCCCGCGAAGGCTCGCGTGGAGGGTGCCAGGATCCCCGTGGCGCTCCCGATGGTGAAGTTGCCGCTGGCGTCGGTGGTGGCCTTCAGGTTGGCGGAAGAATCCATCACCGTCACCGCGACGCCGGAGAGCGCGGTTCCCGTGGTGCTCTTGACCGTGCCGCTCGCACTCCAGGCGGCGAAGGAAGACGTGGACCCGAACACCGCCACAGCGGCGATCAGGGTCCGTGCCCGAAAGGAACCGGTTGGCATCATCATGATTCTCTCCATCGTTTTGCACCCGTGTTCGGACGCGAATCCCCGTCGCTTGGTGTCACTGGCAAGCAACCAAGGCCGAACTGCCATCCAGGCAAAGTACGGCCCCGAGGCACAGGATACAGCCGATTCGGGGCAATTCCCGATGGACTTGCACCCCGGCTTTTGTAAAAACAACAATACCCTCCACCGCTGGTTGGCCTGAAGGCCGCCGGTTCCGTTTCTCCCTTCGGCAATGCCGAAATTTGGGGCGAATCGGCCCAACAGGGGGGGGATGCATGTCAGCCCATGCTTCGGATCAAACGGCTAGCGGTGGACGAATTCAATGGATTATTTTGTACGGAATCTTCCTTCACCCGCAAACAAGGAACTCTCGCTTTGCTCGACAACGAAGATTCCCTCGTCGCAAGCCTGGTCAAGGTCCAGATCGATTCGTCCCGCGACACCATGGCCTTTTTCCAGAAGGTCCACCGGATCAACCGCCTGTCGTTGGACCAAGTTTCCATCCCCCACTGGATCTTGCATCTTTCGTACTGGATCGCCGCCGCGGTCGGAATTTGGCTGGTCTGGACCCTTCTCCGCCCCGTCGTGGGGCCCTTCCTGGGCCTGGCACCAGCCGTCGGGGTCAAGTACACTCCACCCGGTCGCCCCAATCCGCCTGCCCACGTCGGCATCGCCAAGGACAGCCGGGTCCCGGGTGGGAATCCGACGACGAGCACCCCCAGGATGGGGAAGTCCGGTCTGGTGGTTTCCAAACGTCCGAAGCCCAAAAAAGGCTCGGGTCCAAGCCTCCCGCGCTGGTAGGTGAGGGCGGGAAGAGGAATCCCGAAGATCGAGTCAAGGGAAGGTCTCCCGCCATCGAGTGCCTGACACCGGTGGTAGAATGGGGCGACGAGCGTTTCCAATACTGGAACACTATTCCATGGATGTTCCTGCCGTTGGGTGGCGCAAACGACCCCTTTGCGTTAGCTTCACGCTTATCGCCCGGGGGGATGCATAGTGGACTGTCGTGTCTGGAAAGGCGCGATGTTCCGTTGGCAGCCCCGGGCGTGGAGTTTCCCCAAAAGGGGCTCCGAGATCCAGAAGGAACCAGTCCATGCCCAGTCCATCAAAAGCGATCCTCCTTGTCCTCGCGGCCATGGCGATTCCGGCGACCTCGCAGGTGGTCGACCTGGGTGCCACCATTCGGGATTTCAATAATTCGGACTCCAGTTTCAACAATCCCCTACAGAACAACGGCGGTTGCCCCGGGACCGGCTACGTGCAACCGGTCCTTGGGGCCAACAGGAAACCCATCCCCACCTCCAAGATCAACTCGGCTTGCAACGCGGGCGACTCCTTGCGCATGGCCAACGATTGGTTCACCACCGACCCCACCTACACCAACAGCGCGACCACCTGCATCAATCTTCCCATGTCCGTGGACTCGACGGGCCTGTACACCTACAACAACCAGAACTTCTTTCCCCTGGACACGTTCACGACGCTACCCAACGGCAATCCAAATCCCTTCGACGTCACCTACGCCGGCGGCACCCCACGGGCGCAGCACAACTTCAGCTTCTGCCTGGAACTGCACGGGACCTTCGACTACAAGCAGGGACAGACCTTCAACTTCGCGGGCGACGACGACGTCTGGTTCTTCATCAACAGCAAGCTGGAGGTCGATCTGGGAGGGGTCCACGCCACCGAGAACGGTTCGGTGAACCTGGATACCCTGGGACTGGCCGCCGGACAGACCTACCCCTGGGACTTCTTCTTCTGCGAACGGCACACGACCCAGTCGGACATCCTGATCAGCACCACGATGAACCTGCGGACGACCTCCAACTTCACCATCCAGGATTCGGTTCTGGGCGTCTCCAGCCACCTCTATTCCCTGTGGGTGGATCAATCCAACGCATCGGCCTGCGTGGCCACCGCGACGCACTCGAGCGGGGTCGGCCAATTCACGCTCACCGGAGCCGGCATCACGGGCAGCAGGACGCTGCCCGCCGGCAAATCGTTCGGGGGCATCACCGTCGCCCAGAACCTCGGTTCGGTGATCCTGGACAGCGCATCCATCACCGGTCTGACCCCCGGCACCTATGTCCTGCACATCTTCCAGCAGGGAAGCACCACGAGTTCCAAGGACGTGACCTTCGTGGTGCCCGCGGTGGCCCGCTCCTTGATGTTCACGGATGCGAGCGGATCCAACACCAACCTCCCCGAGGTGGTCGCCGACGTCTACCAGGCCGTTCCTCTCTATCTCCAAGCCTACCAGAACAATCTCCCGTGCACCACCTGCGGAGACAACGTGTCCTTGGCGTCGGCCGACCCGAATCTACGCATCCTGGGCTCCGCCAACGGCGCGCCCATCACCTCCGTGAAGCTGGTCCGCGGGAAGGCCGAAGTTTGGGTGGTATCGAACTACCCGGTCGACTCGACCAAGGTCACCGCCCAATCCGACTCCGCACCGGCCCCCGCGGTGCGCTCGCCGGTGACCGTCCTGCCACCCACGCTGGTGTTCCTGGACTCGACGGGCAAGATCCTGACCCAGGTCCCCCCGCTGAACATCCCGCTGGGTGCGAAGGTCACCGTTCGGGTCGAGCTTCTCACCAGCACCGGAGCCGTCTGCACGGCCTGCACCGACTCCCTGGCCTTGGGCGCCTCCACCAACCGGCTCCAGTTCCTCACCCCCTCCGGACAGACGGTCACCAGCATCCTCCTGCAGGGAGGGAAAGCGACCTTCCAACTCACCGGCTGGGCTCCGGTCCAGGCGGGAACCTTCACCGCCACCACCTACACCCTTCTGACCGGCGCGACTTGGACACCCGTCAACGTGGTCATCGGAGCCGTCTCCGGAACGCTCATGGACTCCAACGCCGACGGAAAGGCCGATCTGCTCAAGCTCGTCCTGCCGGTCGATGCCAGCGCGTTCAAGACCGTGATGGTGAGCTGGCCGGACACGAACGGCGTCCTGCAAACCCACTCGACGGGCATGCCCGGCTCCGGTACCACTCTGACGATCGGATTGCCTCCGTTCGAGTTCGGGTCCACCAGCTGCCCTGCCGCCGGCTGCGACAACCTCGGTCAGTTGGTGATCGTGCACGGAGTGGACACGGCCCTGATTCCCTTCCCCGTCAATGACGGAGTGGTTCCCATCCCCACCTTGGCAAAGTACCGCTTCTCCGCCACGGGCTTGTCGCCGGACACCGTGCTCGTCCACTTCTCGGAGGCGATGCAGTCGTCGAGCAACACCATGGATCCCTGGGTCTCCACGGGTCGGCCCAGCGCCGACAGCCTGGGGAAGGTCCTGGCGCCGATCTCCCCCTCCTGGTTCGCCGATCCCCAGGATGCCGTCTTCCTGGTGGACAGCACCCTCGGGCTCGTGAACGGGGACTCCCTGCGCATCACCGCGACTCCGTCGGGAGCCCTGTCCGACGACGCGGGGAATTCGCCAGGCTCCTTGGCGTGGTGGACTCCGATCGTCTGGGGCCAGCCTCCGGTGAACCTCGCGTTGGACGTGCCCCACCCCGTCGTGCAGTTCGGGTCGGAGCCGGTACCGCCACAGGAGTCCCCCATCACCCTGCTGGTCCATCCCGACCTGACCCAGACGACGGTCTGGACGGCGCCCCAGGGACCGACCCCCTCCGGACTGGACACCAGGTTCGGAGGACCCGTGGTGCGGTTGAACCGCATCCCGGTGACGCTGGGCATGTACGTGTACGACAACCTCGGGGTTTTCGTGCTGAGTCAGGATCTGTCAGGCCTGGACACCCTGATCTCGTCGGGGGCGCTGACCCGGGATCGGCGCGGCGACTACGAGATCTGGCTGGCGTGGAACGGAAAGGACGCGAAGGGCCGCGACGCCGCCACCGGTGTGTACACGATCCGGGTCTTCGGGTGGCTCAAGGACGGCGGCCGGACCTACCTCTTCAACGTCCTGAAGAAGCAGGGTCTGCACCGGCTGTATCCCAACTGACGGGTTCCCGCCTCCCGGTCGCGGCCGAAACGTTTCGAGCCGCGCCGAATCCCGTTGCCTCCCGCCGGATCGGGAATCTAGGTTCCGCCAGGTTCCCCTCGATTCGAACCGGAGGAGGCGGCGCATGGATCTCATGGACCTCGGCACTTTGGGCGCGCGGCAGCGGAGCAGCACGCGGATCGTCGATTTCGGGGTCCATTTCCCGTGGATCGAAGCGGGCGCGGGCGGCACCGTGGGGGTCAAGATCATCCACGAGCTCGACCAGTTCCTGGAGCCGATCCCCTCCCTGTACTTTCCGCTGGCGCAGACCGGAACCCATCCCAGGTACGGAGCCTACTGGTCGGCCGCGGTGGACCTCGGCTCCGCGACGCCGCCCACGGGAAGCCGTTGGGGCTCGCCGGGGCGCTACGTCTACCGGTTCCAGGTGACCCAAGGCGGGAAGAGCGTGGATTGGGTGATCGACCCCTTCGCCCGCGAATACGGCCCGGGGAAGATGTCGGCCTTCACGCTGGACTACGCTCCCCATCCCTGGAGCCCCGGAGAGGCCACCTGGAAGGTCCCCGATCTCCGGGATCTGGTGGTCTACGAACTCCACCTCGGGGAGTTCGACAACGGTCTGCAAGGTGCCACCGACCGCCTGGACTACCTGGCGGACCTCGGCGTCAATTGCCTCGAGATCATGCCGGTCAGCAACGTGGTGGAGACCGTCGAATGGGGCTTCCAGCCCATCGGCTACTTCGGGGTGGACGATCGGTTCGGAAAGCGTTCCGACATGCAGGCCTTCGTGGACGCAGCCCACCAACGGGGTCTGGCGGTGGTGCTGGACGTGGTGTTCGGGCACACAGGCGACAATTTTCCATACAGCTACCTCTACGACGCCCTCGGATTCGGGAACAATCCCTTCTTCGGAAGCACCTTCGGAGAACAGTTCGGATTCGGACGCCATACGGACTTCTCACTTCCCCTCGTGGCGGACTTCTTCTACACCGTCTGCAACCACCTGCTGGACTGCTACCATGTGGACGGATTCCGTTACGACTGCGTCCCCGAATACTGGGATCCGATCCTCATGCGGGGCTACCACGACCTGGTCTACCATCTCCACCAGACGGCGAAGTCCAACATCGCCGCCGGAAATTGGACCCGTTTCGCCACCGCGGACGGCGGTCCCTCGCTGATCCAATGCGCCGAGCAGCTCGAATTCCCGGAGGATGCCGTGGCCCGGACCTACGGGAACGCCACCTGGCAGAACCACACCTTCGACGCGGCCGTGGCGGTGGCCACGCGGTCCGGCGACGCCCTGGGGGGCGCCATCCAGGACCTCGGGTTCAAGCTGGGGCTGGACGGCTTCCCGCGCGTGGAGACCTTCGACGGGGATGTGCTCGCGAAGACCGCCTTCCAGTACCTGGAGAACCACGACCACCCGAGGTTCGTCGACCTTTTCGGACAGGAGGGCGATGGACTCTTCGCCTCCGGCGACAGGGGAAACTGGTTCCGGGTGCAGCCCTTCCTCATCGCCCTGCTCCTGGCCGACGGGGTGCCGCTGCTGTGGCAGGGACAGGAATTGTGCGAAAACAACTCCCTTCCCGACAGCGGCTTGGGCCGGGTCCGCCTGTTCCGGCCGGTCCACTGGGAATACTTCTACGACGACCCCGGCAAGGGAACCCTTTGGCTGGTCCGTTCCCTGCTCGGACTTAGGAAGAAGGGCGCCCAGTTCCGCCAGGGGGACTACTACTTCCACAACGACTGGCAGAACTACCAGTCCAAGGGGGTGCTGGTGTACCACCGGAGCCTGGGCGGCGTGGAAAGCTATGTCGCGGCGAACTTCGGACAGTCCGACCAGTCGGTGTGGATCCCCTTCTCCCGCGGGGGGAACTACCGGGAGGAGCTCCACGGGCTGGCTGGACTGTCCGGCGTGGCGCCGGGCAGTTGGCAGCAGGTCTCGATTCCCGGCAACTACGGCAGGATCTGGACCTCCGCCTGAGTCACTTCTTCCCGTCCCCGGCGCGCAGCCCCACGAGCCGGATCTGGTCGTGGTCGGCCACCTTGAGGGCCACGGTGCTTCCCGAGGGGATCCGCCCCAGCAATCCGGCCAGTTGGGAAGGCGATGTCGCCGCGACGACCTTGCGGTTCTCGTCGATCACCTCCATGATCGCCGAACCCGCCCGGATCCCCTTGTCCTGGGCGGGCGATCCCTGGGCCACGTCGACCACGAGCACGCCCTTGATGGAGGTCGGCAGACCGTTGTCGGCCTTCTCCTTGTCGCCGAGCTCGCCCAGCTTCAGTCCGAACCGGCGCACGGTGTAGGTGCCGTCCGGCCCCTCCATCTCCGCCATGGAGGAATCCTCCGCGGTGGATCCCAGCTTGCCCAACGTCACGGACAGGTCCATTTCCTTCCCGTCGCGCAGGACGTGCAGATCCACCTTGGTCCCCGGACGCATCGCCGCGACCCGGTTGCGAAGGTCCGCCGAGCCCGTGACGGTCTTCCCCGAAAGATCCAGGACGATGTCCCCCGCCTTGGCTCCCGCCGTCATCGCGGGGGACCCCGGGGCGACCTGCACGACCTTGGCACCGTTGCGGCCCGGGATCTTCAGGGCGTCGGCCAGTTCCGGATCCACGTCCTCGATGACCATCCCCAGCCAGCCCCGGGTCACCACGCCGTCGTAGATGAGATCCTCCGCGATGCGCTTGGCCATGTCGATGGGGATCGCGAACGAAATCCCCTGGTATCCGCCCGAGCGAGACCAGATGCTGGAATTGATCCCCACCACCTCGCCCTTGAGGTTCACCAGCGGTCCTCCGGAATTTCCGGGGTTCACGGCCGCGTCCGTCTGGATGTAGTCCGAATATCCCTCCCCCTCCATCTCGTCCCGGCCGGTGGCGGAAACGATGCCCGCGGTCACGGTGTTGCGGAACATGTACGGATTGCCCAAGGCGAGCACCCACTCCCCGATCCGCAGCTTGTCCGAATCCCCGAACGCGGCGACGGTCAGCTTGGTCTTGCCCGGATCGATCTTGATCACCGCCACGTCGGCCTTCTCGTCGATGCCCACCACCTTGGCGTCGAACCGGCTCCGGTCGGTGAGCTCGACCTTGATCTCGTCCTGGTCCTTGACCACGTGCGCGTTGGTCAGGATGTATCCGCGGGCGTCGATCACGAACCCCGATCCACCGCCCATCTCCTTGCGCTTCTGCTCGGGTTGGGGGCCTTCCTGATCCTGGGGGAACCCGAACAGGAAGGGCAGCGGAATCCCCTGGGTGGGAACCTCGATCGTCTTCGTGGTATAGACGGTGACCACGGAAGGCTGCACCTGCCGCACCACCGAAGCGAAGGCGTCGGACAGTTCCTGGGCGACCTCGGGCGGCTTGGCGAGCTCGGGTCCGTCTCCCAGGTGGAGGCTCCCCCGCACCGGCCGTGCGGTGTCGGACGCGGACCACGCGATGGTGGTCAGCAGGAACATGCAGGAGATGGAGGGAAGGAGACGCACGAAATGTCCTTTCGCTGGAGTGGAGGGGAAAAAACTATACGGGCGCGGCCTTCTCGACCCGCGATCGGAAGGAACGACGGGGCCGACCACCCGTCGGTCGAAGGCGCGTGGGACTCGATGGAGTATTCTTCCGTGGACAGCGAAGCACTGCTCCCAGGAGGAACCATGCGCACGATCCAACTCCTCGCCTTGGCCTGCTCCGTCGGCGCCGCGGCCGGCCCCGCCCTGGAGATCACCGTCTACAATTCCGACCTGGCCCTGGTCAAGGACCGGCGCGGAATCGATCCTCCCAAGGGCGTTTCCAGCCTTCCCTGGGAAGGAGTGGCCCAGACCATGGACCCCAGTTCCGCGAGCTTCTCCTGCCCGATCGCGAGGTTGCTGGAACAGAACTACCGCTACGACCTGGTCTCGCGGGACGCGCTGCTGCAGAAGTACCTGGGTCGCGACGTCACCTTGGTGCGCGAGACCCAGGCCCAGGACGGGCGCACCGTGTCCACGGAAACGACGGGACGGATCCTGTCGTTGGAAGGCGATCGCATCGGTTCCCTGGAATCGGGCGGGAAGATCCTGCTGGATCCGCCGGGCAGGGTGGTGCTCCCCAGCCTCCCCGAGGGGCTGCTGGTGCGCCCCACCCTGGTCCTGGACCTGCAGAGCCCCGAAGGAGGGCATTCCTCCGCCGAGCTCCGGTACCTGTGCCACGGACTGTCCTGGAAGGCCGACTACGTGGCGGTGCTCGACTCGTCGGACTCAAGGATGGACCTGGACGGGCTGGTGACGCTGGTGAACCGTTGCGGGACATCCTTCCACGACGCCACCTTGAAGCTTGTCGCGGGAGACGTCAATCTGGTTCCGGACGTTCCCAGGCCCCAATCCATGCCCAAGGCGTTCCTCGCCCGGAGCGCCGGGGTCGCGATGGACGAGGCGGCACCGCCCTTCTCCGAGCAAGGCCTGCTGGAGTACCACCTCTACTCCCTGGACAGGCCCACCACCCTGCTGGACAACGAACAGAAGCAGATCAGCCTGCTTTCCGCACGGGGGGCCGTCGTGCGCAAGAGGTTCGTGTTCGACGAATCGCTGGGATCCAGGTACTGGTGGTGGAACCGCGACGCCGACACCAAGGATGGACGGAAGCTCGCCGTGATCGTGGATGTCGCGAATTCGGAGGCCAACCGGCTCGGGATGCCCCTCCCCAAGGGGAAGGTGCGCGTCTACAAGGCCGACGCCACCGGCCAGCTCCAGTTCGTGGGAGAGGATCTGATCGACCACACTCCCCGCGGGGACACCCTGCATCTTTCGCTGGGCCAGGCCTTCGAGCTGCGCGGGAAGAGGGTGGTGGAATCGTCCCGGACGACAGGTCCGGAGAAGACGGAAACCGTCTCCGTGACCCTGACCAACGCCAAGGACGAACCCGCCGTGGCCGAAGTGGTCGAGCACCAGAACTGGCCGGACTGGAAGGTGGAGGAATCCTCGCAGAAATACCTGAAGAAGGACGCCTCCACCATCGTGTTCCAGGCGACCATCCCCGCCCGCGGCGAGACCACGGTGCGCTACACCTATTGGGCCGGCTGGAAGTAGCCCGGAAGAGGCTCGATCCGCAGGCCCCCTACAGGGTGGCGGGCCGGTGGCAGAACACGGGGTGCGTCAGGAACCACTTCTGGTGGTAGTCCTCGGCCCGCCAGAAGGTGGAGGCCTTGCTGAATTCGGTCACCACGGGGTCGCCCCAGGTCTTGGCCGCCACCAGCGAATCGCGCTCCTCCACGGCGTCCTTCTCCTGTTCCGGAGTCCGGTAGAAGACCGCCGACCGGTACTGGTGCCCGTAATCGGGCCCCTGGCGGTCGGGAGTGGTGGGATCGTGGGAAAGGAAGAAGAGCTTGGCCAGCTTGCGGTAGGAGATCCGGTCCGGATCGAACACAACCTCCACCGCCTCCGCGTGTCCTGTGGTGCCGGTGCAGACCTGCTGGTAGGTGGGATTGCGGGTGTGGCCACCCGTGTACCCCACCGTGGTGGACACGACTCCGGGTGTCTCGTAGAAGACCTTCTCCACTCCCCAGAAGCATCCCGCGGAAAAGATCGCGGTGTCGGTGCGCGGCTTGGGCAGGGCGGGCATCGGCTTGAAGTCCAGGGCGAGGGAATTCACGCAGTAGCGCAGCCCGGTGGCCGTGGGCCCGTCCTCGAAGACGTGCCCCAGGTGGCTTCCGCAGCGCGCGCAGTAGATCTCGGTGCGGATCATCCCGTGGGAGGTGTCGCGGCGGGTGCGGATGTTGGCGAAGGCGGCGGGCGAATCGAAGCTCGGCCAGCCGCAGTGCGAGTCGAACTTGGAATCGGACCTGAAGAGCGGCAGTCCGCAGGCGGCGCAGACGTACCATCCGTCGCGGTTCTCCACCAGCAGCTTGCCCGAGAAGGGAGCTTCCGTCTCGCCCTTGCGGAGAACGGCGTAGCGGTCCGGTTTCAGGGTGGAGAGCCAGTCCGAGTCGCTCTTGACCACGGGCTTCTCCGCGTGCGGAGCGGTCAGTTCGCCGGAATCCGTCAGGTCCTGCAGTTCGCTCCCGCCTTCGCCCATCCTGACCTCCGCGTGCATCTGCTTGGACCATGCGGCCGCGCGCCAGGACAGGATCCCGATCACGGCGACCATGAATATGAAAAGGAGTCTCGATCTCTTCATGGCCAAGAAGCTACTGCCCCGCGCCCGGATCGACCAGCCCGGGCCGAGGGAAATCGCCGACCGCCGGGAGAGCGGACTCAGGCGGGGTATCGGAACGCCGAAAGGACCGATCGCAGGGCTTCGGGTGCCGTGGCCGTCCCTGATTCCAACCTGGCCTTGGCGGCGACCCAGGCTTCCTTGACCGCTTCCGAACGGTTGAAGGAGTCGGCCAGGCTCTCCTGGGCCATGCTCCAGACCCATTCCTGGA
>Ga0209415_10018620_pt1 | contig 10942 bp, 10 predicted proteins | sample PeaSoiSIISIP2007_FD_187696 | JGI IMG/M metagenome (GOLD analysis project Ga0209415, IMG submission 187696) | Peat soil microbial communities from Weissenstadt, Germany - SII-SIP-2007 (SPAdes) (version 2) | ecosystem: Environmental > Terrestrial > Soil > Wetlands > Peat | place: Germany... | reverse complement strand
CCTCACACCCGATCGGCTCTACGCGGCGTTCTACTACTCGCATCCGCCCGCGCTCGAGCGGATCTTACGGCTCCAGGCGGCCGCTTGAGCACCGGCGCAGCCGCTCGGGGCGAGGTAGGCGCACAAGCGCCGTCGTAGGGGGGCGCCCCACAATCTCTGGCACTTACTCCACTAACCGGCAGATTGCGGATATATCGGCAATCAGCGCCTTGGAACTCTCAGCTGCCTCGCCCAGAGCTTCGGTCTGGAGCTGCTGGCTGAGCTGTTCAAGATCAATCCCCAGCGAGAGGAGGTCAGAGGGTAATGCCGCTACATCGTACAGATCGGTCTCCAAATTAAGCGCCGGCCTGCCATGATCTCGAAAGGCCGCCAGAGTAGCCAGCGAGAGCGTCATCACAGTGTCGCGACCGATCAGCGCGTCGGGGTATTTGACATCGCCTAGGGCAGGATTGGCGCTGTCGGTACTCGCCCATAGCAGCCGCTGCGGACTGGCCCCATACGTGGCGAGCACTTGCCAGCGCGGTGAGGCCAGGAACTTCTTAAAGTCCTGATACGCAAAACGCGCGACCTGCGTGCCGGCTTGGCCCATGAGCCTACGGGCGCGGCCCAGGCACGCAGGGTCACGAATCTTCGAGAGTCTGTCATCGATCAGCCTATCGATCGGGCTGACGCACACGCTGGCGACCGACGCGATCTGGTCAATGTTCCCGCCCGCCCCACGGCGCTGCTCGAGCCCGGCCGCGAAGGCATCGAGCACTTCACGATACCGACTGACACCAAACAGTAGCGTGGCATTGACGTTGATGCCCTCGCCGATGAGTTGCTGCAAGGCCGGCAGTCCCTCCCGGGTCGCCGGGACTTTGATCATCGCATTGGGCCGGTCGACCGCCCGCCACATCCGCATGGCCTCCTGTACGGTTCCCAGGGTATTTGCGGCCAGCAGTGGTGACAGTTCCAAGCCTACGAAGCCCTCGCGATGAGTGGAGCGGCGATAGATGCGATGCAGCTGGTCTGCGGCATCACGCGCATCCTGCAGGAGCAGTTGCTCGCAGATCCGCTCCGGGGTTGCACCCGATGAATGCAATCGACGCATGTCGGCTCGATCGCTTGCATTCCAGGCTCGGGCTCGCTGCGAACCGAGACTACTGACTAGACCGCTGAGGCCAACATGGTCAATGAGCCTGGCGAGCTCACCGCTGCGCAGCAGCTCGCGGTTCAATTCATCAAGCCAGATGCTCTGACCAAGCTGCTGCACCTCATCCAGCACACTAGCCATGGCTTGCACCCTGTAGCACCGACTGGTGCCACTGTCGGCTCGTTCGCGCGCCAGGGCAATACGTAGCTTCAACGCCTTTCCGGACTTCGAGCGCGACTATGAGTTCGTTGCACTGCGCCATCCGCTGGCCGCGATCCGCATTGACGCGTATTGCTACCTGCCGCGACTCGGCGAAGACTACCTCGAGAACTTGTGAGGATAAAGCCATGTCAGCACACGAACCGTGGAGACCCAAGATGGACCGGGAGCCGGAGTTCAACCCCTTTGGCACGGTGATTGACGATAACAACTCGCTCTCAAACCCGCCGAAGCTTCGCAATCCTGAGGAGGATACTACGCCACTTCAGGGCAGCAAGGACCTCTCGGACGCCGACTCGCTCGAGGATGTGATTGCGGACGCGCAGCGCGAGCAGCCGCGGGGCAGTGGAGCGGCGTGATCACTCGCGTCCGCTGTGGATTGCCGGTGGAGTGAGGTCAGCTTGCTGGTTACCTGCGCTCGCAGCCCTCCTGCCGCCGCCTCGGCTCGCGGCGGCGGCGACGCGCGATAGCCGTGAGATTCGCGCGGAACTCCCGGACGCCGGCCATGGAGGGATGGCGCACGACTAGAGGATCCAACCCGAGCGCATCCTGCAGCGCCTGGCGCGCGACCTGGCCGACAGCGACGACAGTAGCGCCATCAAAGCGGCTTAGGACGGCTCTCAGTGCCTGCGCTCCCTGCCGCACCTCGCTGCCCGCGGGCCGACGATTCGAATGGGGCTCATCGGCATGGTGCGGGTGCCAGGGGAAGGCATTCCACAGCACCACGCGATCAGCGATCCCGAGCTCTTGGAGGACCTTCCAGACAGTGGTTGCGCTCGGCTCAGACCACGGCCGCGAGCGGCTCGTGATGCGCTCCTGGCAGCTGATGCGCGGAATTCTGCCCTCAAGCAGCAGCCGCTCGCTGGTGAAGGGCACACCAGAGAAGCGGCAGCCCTGATACCCAGGCGCCTCGCCTACAAGTAGGAAAGAGGGCCGGCAGGCGAAGTGCTGTTTCAATCGCAGCAAACGCTCCACGCTGCCTGCGCGATCCATCGAATCGACTTCTCGCCAGGGATTGAACACGCTGGGCGCTGTGAAGCGCACTAAGGTGTCGAACACTTCCGTAGCGGAGCGTTAGTGCTGCGTGATGCGCCCGTGCTCGAGGTCCGGGAGATACCGTCGAGCTCGTGAAGACGCTGCTTTTGCGCAATGCACGTTGATTTCCAATGCCGCGCCATGCACTTATTTTAGCACTCGCCGGTTCATTGTCGTGAACTCATGGAAACAGCCACGGTTACGCAATTTCTCTTATGGTGTCGGCGGCGATCCAGCAATGTCCGTTCCGGTGCAGGGAATGTACTTATTGTTCTTCTCAACGATGAGTTTAGGTTGCTGTTGATGAATTGCATCGGGTACGGGAGGAGAGACTTCAATGTCAACGAATGTGGCCGTAAAAAAGGTATCTGACGCCAAACAGCGGACCGAACCTGTGTTCGCGAGCGTCGATGCAATGCTAGAGAGCATCCGTACGCGGGCTTATGAACTATTTTCACAACGTGGATTCATTGACGGCTATGCACTGGAGGACTGGTTGAAGGCCGAACACGAGGTATCCTGGCCGGCGGCCGAGCTTGCGGAAGAGGACCAGGCCTATAAGCTTACGGTGGAACTGCGTGGTTACAGAGCCGGCGAGATCGAGGTAACCGTTACACCGCAAGAAATCATCGTCAGCGCCGCCTCGGAGAAGCAAAGTGCTGCTAAACCACAAGAGCCGGCCAAGGGCACCGTAGGCTGGAGCGAGTTCAGGAGAAGCAAGGTGTGCCGGCGTATCGAGGTGGCCAGCACGATCGACACCAATCAAGTCACAGCATCGTTTCAGGATGGCCTGCTGACGGTGAAGGCGGCGAAGCAGGGCAAAGCGGGAAAGAAGACGGTTCCGGTTGCAGCAGCCACCCTCAACACCAGCGACAACGCCACGCGCAGCCCGCAGAGGGTGCCCCTCAGCGCCACGGTGACCAAGACCGGGCACTGAATGAGCCTTACGTCAGTTTTGCGGATTCGTGGAATTCCTAGGGATATGAACCTTGACCCATGGAGCGATTTCGAATGGCGGATGCTGAGCGGAAACCGACATGCGACACATCGCGGGTCCACGGCGACCGCTTCGCGAGCGAGGACCGAGGGAGGCTCGGTTGGAGCCTCCGTCGGCCTTCGTGGCGCCCGTCTGTCCGATTGGCCTCTAACGAATCGGAGCCATCAGGTGCTGATAGGGCGTGCCAGCCCACATCACGTAGGGGCTCTTGGTGTCGGGGTCCGCGCTCTTCGGATAGGTGTCATAGAAACTAGCATCGGCGCCAACGATCATGATGTGCGGCCCGGTCCTGATCCAGTGGTTGGCGGTAGTCGGCTTCGCGGCGTAGGGGTCTGTGTTGCTGGCATCAGTGCCACCGGCCAGCATGTACATCAAACCGACTTTTCCCGCCGGCGGCGTCTTGTGATTCAGATACGCATCAATCCAATCCCCAGCATTTTTGTCCCAGCACATTGGATCAGGGCCCGGTGTTTCGGGATTGTCAGGCATACAAGTGAAGCCATTGCTCCCTTTGCGCAGCGTACGCATCCCGCCTTTCGGGTCGGGGGTCACGATCGTGGCATTCTCGGCGACTTTCTTGGGTGCCGCCTTCATGGCGCTCGCAACCAGTTGCTCATCCGTCGGGGCCGACTTGGCGCCTGCCGCGGTCGCGGTGTGCTGCATCGCAGACGCGCCCGCGGCAGGCGCATCCGCGGCCGACGCCGATCCGCACAATCCTAAGAGTACTGCGCCGGCCCAAGCCATATGAATTGATTTGCTCATAAAACTCCCCTCGCTGGATCGGAGTAAATTTGGTCCTCATATTTGACTCCCTTCGTCAAAGTACGGCAAGTACGCTTGAGCGCCTGATCCGGCGTCAGAAACCGAATCCGCCGCTTCGGCTCCGAGAGCATTCGCACTCTGGGCACCCGCTGCAGCCAGCTCCGCGCGCGATTTCTAAGGCGCGGTTGATGGCCCCGCAAATACGGAGCCAACTTGCGCAGAGGATGCTTGTCGTCCGCGATCGAGCGCTTATCAGCGAGTCCTCCCTCACTATCGTACGCATAGTGTAAAAATTATAGACTACATGGAATCGACCGCAGAGCCGGTAAGCGCAATCATCGCCTTTAGGCTCGCGGAGACAATTAAGATATATGTTGATTAAGCTGCATGAGAAGGAATTTAGCGTCTCGCCGGGAAATAATGGCGATTTCTGGCAAGCGCTCGCGAAAGGGACATGGGAGTCGGAAACTTTTGCGATCTTCGATCGATTCCTCGACCGCCAACACTCCTATTTGGATATCGGCGCCTGGATCGGCCCTACGCTCTTGTACGGATGCCAGTTCGCAAAACTCGCTTATGGTCTGGAACCCGACCCACTGGCCTTTGCGGAGCTCGACGCGAACATCAAGCTCAATAGGCCCGCAACAGATAACGTGAGGCTGCTCAACGTGTGCATCGCGCCCAAAGCGGGTGAGGTCGCTTTCGGAAGTTGCGGTCAGGGCGGCGATTCAACTTCAAGCCTGCTTTTCGGCAAAAAGAAAACTCACTGGACCGTCAAAGCATTGACCTTCGATGGATTTATACGGCAGAACAACGTTGCCGAATGCAATTTCATCAAGATGGATATCGAGGGCGGGGAATACTCCATCCTACCGACCATGGTGGACTACCTGAGGGCCAATCGCCCGACTCTGCACCTGTCGCTCCACCCCTGTTATCTCAAGATCCGCGCCTTGGGCTGGATTGGCCGGGTGATCGCGAGGGTTGCAGGCACGTGGAAGATCATCCGATGCGTCCGGTTCTACAAGCATGTCTATGACCATAACGGTAGGGGATTGACACCCTGGCGCTTGTTGTGGCTCTGCCGCGCAAAGATAACCATGGACATCGTGCTGACCGATTTGGAATGGCGCGCAGCAGCGTAAGCGGCGATGTTTTGTTGCGCTCAGACCGCGTGGGGCGCGAATTGGGCCAGGAATGGCCGCCGACGAAGGCGACATTGCAGGCCTCATCGGCAGGGCGCGCCGGATCGGCATACTGCGCCACCAGCCGGAGTGTCTTCTTCTCGCCGCCGCCGCCGATCAGGATCGGCAGCCGCGGCCTGGAGAGCGGTTGGGGCACGCACCCAAACCCTCGTCCCGACGCACTAATCCTTCGGAGGCGCTTTCGTTCCGCGCACCAGCAACACCGGCACAGGCGTCGTGCGGACGACGTACTCCGCGTCGCTCCCCATGACGAGACGACGAATGCCCCGACGCCCATGGGTACCGATCACAATCAGATCGGCCGGCCATTGTTCCGCATACTCGGAGATCGCGGCACCGACCGGTCCCAACGGCGCCTCCACGAATTCGGTATCCGCTTCGACCCCTTGTTTGCGAGCACTGCTCACTGCGTCCTTGAGGATGGTCTGACCACGCTCACGAAGTTCCTTGAGCACTTGATCCGAACTCCCCAGTCCATAACGGCCCTCGGCGACCAAATAATCATGCACAACGTGCAACAATCGTAACGCGGCCTTTTGATCCTTCGCGAGCAGGATAGCGTGCTGCAGTCCGAGTAGGCCTGTTTCGCTGCCATCAACTGGCACCAGGATTTTCTTGTACATCGACCGCGTCTCCTTTGTTGACGCCACTCCAAAGAATATCGTACGCCGGGCTGCAGCCACCCGTCGACGGTCGTTTCGTGACCCTGAGGGGGCTGCTCGCGAATGTCGGCTTCGGGGCTGTAAGACGGCCCGAAAGCCGCATTAAGCCCAAGCGCGATTCGGGCAGGACACAACATACGTTTTATGCATCTCGAGCCAAGACGGCCAAGACCCACTTGGCCCTAAGCCACCATGTTGAATGTACGCGGATCGATGTCGGCCGCAAGGAAGTCCGGCCGCCGACGCTCACGCTGCACGCGTGCACGGATGAGCGACTTAAAGAGGCGGGAAATCGATGCGGGCCGGTCGAAGTGCCTTGAGAATATCGCTGATCGAGAGCATCCCAACCAGCAGCTTGGCATCAACAACTGGCAGGTGACGGAATCGGTGGCTGGACATCAGCTCCATGCACTCGCGGATGGTATTGTCCATGGTCACGCAGACGACTTCCTTGGTCATGATGTCCTTGACGCGCACGTCCCACGGCGCGATGCGCTTCGGCACGGCCCGTCGGATGTAGTCGCGCTCGGAGAAGATGCCTACCAGATCCGCGCCGATCGTCACCGGCAACGAGCTGATACGCCTGGAGGCCATGATTTCGAGTGCCTCTTGGACGGTAGCTTCGGGCAAGATCGTAAGCAACTGTTGGACTTTGCCTTCCAACAGATCGCGAACCACGCGTGTCGACATGGATGGCCTCTGAAGATCCCGAATTACCCCTAGAATCTTGGGGCGCTGAAGCGCTCTCTACTCAAGATAATCGCCCTGGCGCGCAGGCATGTCAATGTTGAGCGGCGGCTTTTCGGCAGGGATTGCAATCGACATTGTGCCCGAATTTGGAAAATGCCATGAGCTAACCTGATCAGGCTTCGAACCAGGCGGTCTGGAGTTCGAATCCCTCCGGGCGCACCAATCAATCAATTACTTAATCGTTCGCAACCGCGCTCAGTTGCCAGCACCTGCGGCGGTCGAGAATTTCCATCACAGTGCTATGGGCTACGGGATGCGCTTGACACTCGGGTTGATCTTGGGCCGAGTCGTGCACGTCACAGGCCGCTTTGCGCCCTGGCTCAGGTATGGACGAGTTCCGCCATTGTAGGCTCGACGTGTTCATTGAGATCGATCTTGTGTGTTTCCTTTAGCGTACTTGCGCAGACCAAAGACATGACACAGGCACTGGCAATGTAAACCGAGATCCAAATATTGCTGTGATACCGCGCGTACAGACCCGTTGCGATGATGGGCGCCAGCCCGCCACCCACAATAGCCCCAGTCTGAAAGGCGAGCGAAACGGCAGAGTAGCGCACACGGGTGCTGAACAGTTCGGTGAACATTGCAGCCAGCGGACCATACATCAGGGAAACCAAGCACGAGCCGACACAAATTGCCACGGTGATCCACAGTAACGAGCGCGTCTCGATCAGCGGAAACAGAATGAAGGCCCAGACCCCCGTGAGCGCCACGCCGGTCATGAAAATCCGGCGGCGTCCGTAATGATCGGACAACGAACCGGCGAGAATGTCTACCGGCACTCTCGCGACATTGGCAATTAGCACGGCGGTAAGCATGGTGCTTCGTGCCAGCTGCAGACCCGCTACGCTGGTACCGTATGCGACAACGTAAGTGATCAGGATATAGAACGACAAAGTGGCCGAGACGTACGCTCCGGCGGCCACGAGAATCAATCTGGGATAGCGGCGCAATGCCTCAAATATCGGCGAGCGCTGTGCGCGCATTGACGTGGTCGTGCACGCTGACGCTTGCAGCCTTGCGTCCCCGGCTGAAGGATCGACCGGTGACGGTTTCAATTGCTGCAGTTGACGGAAGGCCGCCGTATCCTCAATACGGACGTGGATGAACAGGCCGAGGCCAACCAGCGCCACGCTAAGCAGGAACGGAATGCGCCAGCCGTAGGCCACGAATGCCTCAGGCGACATCGCGCCGTTCGCCGCGAGAAGGGCCAAGTTGGCCAGGACGACTCCGACCGGGACGCCTGCCTGGGCGATGCCGCCGTACAGACCGCGCCTCGAATTCGGTGCATTTTCGGTTGCGAGTAGGGTCGCGCCGCCCCACTGACCACCAACAGCCAGGCCCTGCGTCACACGCAGCAACACCAGAGCGAGCGGCGCGAAAAATCCCGCCGTGCGGTAGGAAGGCAGCAGTCCAATGAGCGTCGTGGCGGCTCCCATCATGATCAAAGCCACGGCGAACGCTGTCTTCCGCCCCACCCGGTCTCCCATGTGTCCGAACACGAGAGCTCCAACCGGCCGCGCCACGAAACCAACGGCGAAGGTGCTGAACGAGGCGATCAGAGCGATAAGCGGCGACAACGTCGCTGGGAAAAAAATGGTCGGAAACACCAGAGCTGCCGCCGTGGCGTAAAGAAAGAAGTCATACCATTCGATACTGGCGCCGGAGAGACCCATGAGTGCGAACTTTAGGGCCGCAGTTCGCTGCGCGCGCACCTCAGCGCCATCCGGTTCGGCCGGCACAGTTCTGTCATTGTTCACCCTGAGCTCTCCCCACGGCCGGCCGCCAGAATACGCCGTCGCTTGCGCTGCGTCTGGTCGGTTATCTATGGCTATCGCATAAGAATGCAGACGTTATGATGCTATGAATCTCTATTCGGCTCAGGTATTTGGCTGCAAATGCAGCTCAAGCTACGAAACGGGGGGGCTCGGGAATTCGAATCTCGGCGGGCGCGCCAAGCTACAGTCTCGTGCCTACGGCACGCCGAGTTCGATCGCTTCGCCGTCGCCTTTGACGGTCGTTAGCTTCACCGGTCGTCGCCATACCCGATGCACGTACTCGAGCACGCGGGTCGCGCGCTCAGCATCGAGGCCGCGGCCGTCGGTCTGATGATCATGCAGGAGTTCGAGTGTGCCGTCGACGCGAACGTGGGCGGCGGCGACGGTCGGCGCGCCGAAATTGTACTTCGGTGCCAGCAGCGCATCGTGGAGCTTCGGCAGATCCGCGTCGAGAACAGTGGTCGCGCCTTCCTTTCCGGCGCCGAATCGGAACAGCTTGAGCTCGGTCGCGAGTTCAGAGGTGAGGTGGTTGCGGATGAAACTGAAGTCATCGTCCTCCCGCATGATCCGCCGCGCGCCCTCGAGTCCGTCGCGCTCGACGAGCTTCTCCCAGAGGCTGAATCCCACGTGGTAGGGATTGACGGATAGCGCCACCTGTTCGCCGCTGGCGAGCGGCCGCACGACGTCCGAGTGGCACTTGATTGCATCGACGTATGCCTCGGACGGGAGAAAGTCGGCCTCGCGCAACAGCCGGGCGTGCCAGTAGGAAGCCCACCCTTCGTTCATAATCTGAGTCGCGAAAACGGGATAGAAATAGAAAGATTCCTCCCGCACCGCGAGAAAGATGTCCCGCTCCCAGCCCTCAAGCTCGGGCGCGTAGTTCGCGATGAACCAGAGCAGGTCTCGCTCGGGATGCGGCGGCAAGGGCGCACGCTGGGGCTCGCGCCCGCCCGGCTCGCGCGCACCGCTGTCACGCGCCGGCTCGGGATCCAGAGCTGCGAAGCGGCGGCGGAACTCGTCGTGCGGCTCGGTCTTGCGGGCAATGTACTCCGGATAGCGGATGCGCCGCACGCGTTGATTCACGTCGATGTGCTGCTCGAGCGCAAGCGCGGCATCGAGCACGGCCTCGACCCGCGATGCCCCATGCTCGTCGATGGCCAGCGCGATCTCGTGGGCGTGCGCGGCGGCGCGCTCGACGATATTCGGACCGACCTGCTCCTGGCTTGTACGGAAGAGGAGATTGTTGCTCGAGAAATCGGCATGCCCGAGCACATGGGCGGTGACGAGGACGTTCTCGGCCAGGCTATTGCCGGCTGCGAGATAAGCGTGGCCGGGATTGCCAGGAAAGACCACCTCGAAGAGCTTGGAAAGGCCCATGCGATGCTGGATGAGCCGGCTGATGTACCGAACACCGAAAGACCAGTGCGGCATCCTCACGGGCAGACCATACACCGAGATCTCCATCATGAAGCTCTCGGGAACCGACTCGAAGTCGACCGGATCGTAACGCAGACCCTTGGCACAAGCGAGTTGCTCGATACGCGGCACGAGCTCACGCCACTCGCTGCGCGTGGTCGTCGCCCTACTCATGGGCACTGCTTCGCCTGGTGCTGGAAGAAATGCCGCACAGCGGCCCAGATTTCATCAAGCTGCCGGATCGCGAAGCAGGCCGCAGGCCGCCCCGCCTGGGCGAGGCGCTGGAACATCTCGCCCATCTCAGTCGCAAGCGCGCGCGCCATGCTCGCCGACACCTCCAGATAGCCGAGGTAGTTAGCGAGTCCGCCGAGCTCATCGAGTATGGCCTCCGCGTCCGCGCGGTCCGAGGAAGCGTTGTCGCCATCCGAGGCGTAGAACAGATAGACGTTGTAACGGGACGGATCGAAGCGGGCGGCGACGATCTCGCGGACCTTCGCGAAGCCGCGGGAGGCGACAGTACCGCCGCTGCCGCGCACCTGGAAGAACTGCGCCTCGTCGAACTCCCATGCCTCGGTGGTGTGCGCGACGAAAACGGTGTCGAGATGCCGGTACTGGCGGCGCAGTCCCTGCACCGCCCAGAAGAAGAACGACTTTGCGAGCTTGCGATCCTCGTCGCTCATGCTGCCCGAGACATCCATGAGCAGGAAGACGACGGCCTGCGTCGCGGGCTGCTCGCGTCGCGTGAGCTGCCGGAAGCGCAAGTCCTCGTCGGTGAACGACGGGCCGTCCGCCTGGCTCGTGCGCCGCTTGATCGACTCCCGGAACGATCGGCGCCGATCGAGCCGGGAGCGCGCTCCTCGCCGATCCCAGCCTTCCCGGATCCAGTCGGTCTCCTCGGCCTTGCCGACCCGAGCGTGCAGGTTCGGCAGCTGCATCTCCTCCCAGAGCCAGTCGACGATGTCGTCGACCTTGAATTCCAGCAG
>Ga0209415_10018619_pt1 | contig 10942 bp, 7 predicted proteins | sample PeaSoiSIISIP2007_FD_187696 | JGI IMG/M metagenome (GOLD analysis project Ga0209415, IMG submission 187696) | Peat soil microbial communities from Weissenstadt, Germany - SII-SIP-2007 (SPAdes) (version 2) | ecosystem: Environmental > Terrestrial > Soil > Wetlands > Peat | place: Germany... | reverse complement strand
CGACGAACTCGCCCGGTCCGACCTGGACGAAGACGATCTCCTTGTCATCTTGCTCCATGACCGCCTCGACCGGAACCGCGATCGCTCTGACCCCTCGTCGGCTTCCGATTGTAACGTTCGCGTACATCCCTGGCCGCAGGATCCAGCCCGGATTCGCGAGCACGGTCCGAACCGTCGCCGTGCGCGTATCTGGATTGATCTCGCTTGAGACCCACTGCACCTTTCCGGTGAACGCTCGGTTCGGCACCCCGGAAACGGTAACCCGAACCGAATCTCCCGGCGCTACCCCTTCGATGTCCTTCTCGTAGACCTGCGCCTCCACAAAGACCTGGTCGAGGTTGACGAGCTTGACGAGGTTCACGGTTGGATCGATGTTCTGTCCGACGATCATGTTTCGCGCCGTCACGATCCCGTCGATCGGCGCCGTGACGGGCACCACCACGCGGCCGTTTCGCATTTCGCCGAAAGGCCTTCCGGGTGTAACGCCGTACATCTTCAGCGTGTTGGCCGCCCCTTGGACCGCGATCTGAGCCTCGTCGTAGGTGTCTTGAGCCTGTTGGAGCGCCTGCGAGATCGGGATTCCCGATCGCCGCACGATCAAGGCCCGCTTATACTCCTTATGGGCCAACTCCTGCGAGATCAAGTCGTTCTGGTACGCATGCTGATCCTGTTGGAGCTTCGACTGCGCGCCCTGGAGAGACGAAGCCCCGTTGAGATTCTTTTTGTAGATGGACTCCTGCCGCGTCAGTTCCTGCTTGGCTAGCTTCTCCGCGGTTACGGCCTGATTGTTCGCCGAGACCGCCGTATTGTAGGCGGCTTCCGCGTCTTCGAGCTGCTGCTTGGAATAAACGCCCCCGTTGAAGAGGATCTTTGTGCGGTCGAGGTCCTTCTTTGCGGAGTTCAGCGTGACCCCGGTTTGAATCGCGCTCGCCTGGGCCTGCGCATAGGCGTTCTGCGCGTCTTCCACCGGTTTCCGCGTAATCTCGCCCATCTCGATGAGCTGTTGCGTACTCTTCAGCGCAAGGCCGTCCACCTTGATCTGAGCTTCGTCGCTCGAGACCGCCGCATCGGCCGCGGCTGAAGCCCGCCGCGCATCCTCCACCGGCTGCTCGCTCAAGCTTCCGTAGCCGGCAAGCTTCTTCTGCTGCTCAAGTTGGTTCTTGGCGAGATTCGCGTGAGAAACCGCCGTCTGGTATGCGGCTTCAGCGTTCGCAAGGTCGACGCTGTAGACGTAGGCGATCAGTTGGCCCTTGTGCATGCGATCGCCGACGGAAACGAGAGCCTCCGCAATCTTGCCGGGCAGCGCGGACGTCACTTGAATCGTACCGGTGTCCGTAGGCTCGATCTCGCCGGTCGGCTGCATCGTCGCCTTCAGCCGGTCGTCCCCTGCGGATTGCACGGCGATTCCCGCCAACTTGATACTCTCCGGGGAAAGCTGGACGCCGTTCGCGCTGCCGACGCGAACGAGCTTCGGCTCGTCACCTCCGATTTTCGATGCGGCCTGATCCGCCGTCTGACTCCCGCAGCCTCCGAGGGTTACTGCGAGAATGCACATGAAGCAGAGAGGGTTTACTTTCATGGTTTCTTTGCGGGAGGAGCGAGAGCCGGCCGACCCACCGCCGCCAAGACTTCGTCTTGGGCCTTGTAGACCGCGACAAGCGCATTGATGTATCCCACGCGGGCATCCCGTATCGTGGACTCCGCATCGATGACGGGAAGAATTCCGGTCGCCCCTTGCTGGTATCCAAGCTGCGCCATGCTCAGAAGGGTCACCGATGGATCGAGAATCTCCTTCTTGTAGCTTGCCGCCGCTTCAATCGCGATTTCTAGATCGGAATGCGCCTGCGAGACCTGCTGGGCGACCTGCTGTTCCGTTTGGACCTGCTGGGCCTCGGCCTGCTTCTGAGTCTCTTTCGCCGCTTTGATCGACTTGTCGACGCTTCCGAAATCGAGGAGCGGAAAGCTCAGGCCGAACAGGAAGGTGTCGATGGGGTTCTTGAGCGAGCGCTGGTAGTCGACCGTGAAGTCCGGTAGCCGCGATGCCTCGGTCTGCTTGAACGCGTAGCGGGCGACGCTCGTTTGCTCGGCCGCGGCTTTCAGCAGCGGCCGGTTCTGTTTCGCCTCTTGATTCAGATCCTGTATTGTCGGAACCTGAGCGGCAGGGGCCCGTGCGGAGTCACTCGCAAGGTCGTCGGCCAGGGTCTCCGGAGTGTCGGGGGCTTTCGCGAGGAGCGCATTGAAGGCAAGCAACGATGTACGCTCCGCTCCTTGCGCTGCGATCAAGGTCTGTTTGGCGTTCGCGACGTCGATGGACGAGCGGACGACGTCTCCGCGTGGTGCGGCTCCCGCCCTTTCTTGCTGGACCGTCAGCTCGTAGACCCGCTGGGCTTCCTTCAGGCTTACGTCCGCGATCTTCGTCTGAGCCTGGGCGGCAGCGAGAGCCCAGTAGGCGTCGCGGATTTCCTGCTCCAAGACGAGAAGCGTCTCGTCGAACAGATAGACGGTCGCCCGGTAAGTGGAACCCGCTCCGGCCGCTTGATACCTGCGCTGTCCGCTCAGATCGAGGGTTTCGCCAAAGTCAAGAAAGGTGTCGTTATTTGCGCCATTGATCGTGGGGGCGGTGCTCGTGCCTTGGACGTGGGTTGCTCCGAGCGTGACGGGCGGAAGGATCGCGAGGGACTGGTAATTCGCGAGGGCGCTCGCTACGCCCGCCCTCCCCGCCGCAACTTGAGGGTTTTTGTCGAGGCCGGTTTTGACTGCATCCTCGACCGTGATCGGCGTTCGCGCGAACGCCCCCGCCGCCAAGACCAAGGCGCAGAGCGACATTCCGATCTTGCCGCACAATTCCTGTGGTCGTGAGCCCACGGATCAACACTATACCCCTGTAGGGTAATTAGCGCAAGCCCTTGGAGTGCGGTGCGCAAGCACCGCCTTAGGCCGCTGCCATTCGATCATCCAGAGGAATAAAGAAGAGCGTGATGAGCCCGGGAAGCGAGAGGAAGATCACGGAAATGAAGAAGATCGGATAGCCGAAGTTCGACTGAATAATCCCGCTTACGATGCGGGATTGGGCGATAAGAGAGCGAGGGGGATTAGGTTAAGTTGAGTGTTCATTAACGCGTCCCTTACCACGCTAGCCTCAACGGCGTGCTACGAGGTATTTCGCAGCTTCGCGTCGATTGGTGACGTTGAGGCATAAGAACGGGACGGGGGCTCAACGGTTCAAGCTGGGATATGCTGGCGGCGTGGTTACGGAAAGCGCGTCAGGTAAGGAAGGTGAGCTTCGCCCCACGATCGAGCAGTTCTGGGCGGATCAGGGCAACTTGCAGCGGGTTTACGTGGTACGGCACTCGGCGATCCGGCGCGATCGGCTGACGGCTTTCTACCGGGAGACGTTGGAGTCACTGCGGGCGTGGGACTTCGCCTCGATGGGCGCGGCGGGGCAAGCCGACTATGTGCTGCTTCGCAACTACTGCGAGAAGCAAATCAGCCTGCTCGAGAACGAGGCAAAGGACCAGGCCAGATTCGTCAAGCTGATCCCCTTCGCCAGAGAGATCACCGATCTCGAAGAGGCCCGGCGGAGGATGGGGCCGGTCGACCCCGAGAAGTCGGCTGCGGCTCTGAACACTCTGGCTGAGAAGATCAAGGAGCTGACGTCGGCGGTCGGCGACACCGTCAAGGGCGAGAAGTTCGAGGGGAATCAGGTGGCGCTGGCAGTCAAGGACCTGCGGGAGAGCCTGAAGGCCTGGTTCGGGTTCTTCAACGGCTACGATCCGCTCTTCACCTGGTGGTGCGAGGAGCCCTACAAGGCGGCGGACAAGGCGCTGGAGGGGTATGCGGGGACGATCAAGGAGAAGATCGTCGGGGTCAAGCCGGACGACGAGAACGCGATCGTCGGCAACCCGATCGGGCGCGAGGCGCTGATGGATCACCTCAGGTACGAGATGATCCCGTACACGCCGGAGGAACTGATCGAGATCGGCGACCAGGAATACGCGTGGTGCCTCGATGAGGCGAAGGGGGTCGCGCAGGCACTCGGCTACGGGGACGACTGGAGAAAAGCGCTCGAGTACGTCAAGGAGCTGCACGTCGAGCCGGGCCGGCAGCCTCAGATGATCCGCGAACTGGCGTTGGAGGCGATCGCTTTTCTGAAGGAGCATGACCTGCTCACGATTCCGCCGCTCGCGGAGGAGAGCTGGCGGATGGACATGATGTCGCCTGAGCGGCAGCTTGTGAATCCGTTCTTCCTCGGCGGTGAGGCGATCATGGTGTCGTATCCGACGAACACGATGTCCCACGAGGCGAAACGGATGAGCATGCGGGGGAACAACCGCTATTTTGCGCGGGCAACGGTCCAGCATGAGGTGATCCCCGGCCATCACATGCAGGGCTTCATGCTGGCGCGGCACAAGGCGTACCGACGCGGGTTTGGCACGCCGTTTTGGATCGAGGGATGGGCGCTTTACTGGGAAATGCTGCTTTGGGATCTCGGCTTCCCGCGCACTCCGGAGGAGCGGATGGGCATGCTGTTCTGGCGCATGCACCGGTGCGTGCGGATTCAGTTCTCGCTGCGCTTTCATCTCGGCGAACTGACGCCGGAGGAATGCATCGACATGCTCGTGGAGCGCGTCGGGCATGAGCGGGCGAACGCCGAAGGCGAGGTGCGTCGCTCGTTCAACGGATCTTATCCGCCCTTGTATCAGGCCGCATATATGCTGGGCGGTTTGCAGGTGCGGGCTTTGCGGGGCGAGTTGGTTGATTCGGGAAGGATGACGAACCTCGAATTCCATGATGCGTTCCTTCGCGAGAACAACATCCCGATCGAGATGGTGAGGGCGATTCTGGTGGGGGAGAAGCTGACGGCGGATTACTCGACGACATGGCGATTCCGGGGCTGACGGCTCGTAGTCGCCTGGGACCGCGGGTGTTCAAACCCGCTGGGAAGCTTGCGCTCCGGAGGCGCAAGCGGAGTCGCGCGGTCCGACGGGAGGGTCAGCAGATCCTGGGCAGTTGTTCGCCGCTTAGGAGGTCGAGGATACGAAGGACGCCTATGCGGCCCTTCATCTCGACCCGCCCCTTGGTGCCCTCGGCAATGCCGATCCGTACTGCGCCCTTCGCAACGTCGAACTGCCGCATGACCTCGAGGGCTCTTTCTGCTTGATCTGCCGGGACAAAGGCGACAAAGCGGCCCTCGCAGGCGACGTAAAGAGGATCGAGGCCGAGAATCTCGCAAACAGCCGTGACGTCCTCACGAACCGGAATCTTGTCCTCGTCGATCCGGATCGGCGCGCTGCCATCGGTGGCGATCTCGTTCAGGACGGTGGCGAGGCCGCCGCGGGTGACGTCGCGCAGACAGTGGATATCGATGCCGGCTTCAAGCATCGCCAGCACGGGCTCATGGACAGCCGCTGAATCACTCTCGATGGGAGGATCGACTTCGAGCCCGTCGCGGACGGTCATGACGGCCGCGCCATGACGCCCGACATCGCCGCTAAGCAGGATCGCGTCGCCCTCCGTGACAGAGGTGGGTAGGATCGGATTTACGGCTACGACCTCGCCCACGCCGGCCGCTGAAATGTAGATTCCGTCGCCCTTGCCACGCTCGACCACCTTCGTGTCGGCGGCGCCGACGTAGACGCTGGCGCGATCGACGGATTCTCTGATCGATTGCGCAATTTCGGCAAGGGCCGAAATTGCGAACCCCTCTTCGATGACGAAAGCCAAAGATATAGCGACTGGACGGGCTCCGGACATTGCGAGATCGTTGACCGTTCCGTGAACGGCCAGAGATCCGATGTTCCCGCCGGGAAAGCGCCAGGGATGGACGACGAAGGCGTCGGTAGTGATGGCGATCCGCCCACCCGGAATGGCAAGGATCGCAGAATCGTGCTTGAGATCGAGCAGGGGATTGCCGAGGATCGGGCGGAAGACTGCGTCGAGCAGGCGCTGGGCGATGCGTCCCGAGCCGCCGTGGGATAACTGGACGAAATCGGTCGCAGTGTACGGGAATGGGCAGTGAAAGTTGTTCATATTCCGACCGCCTTGGACGGCGTTGGCTCATCCGCTGAAGCGGGCTTGCCCTCCCCGGCGAGAGGGCTCGCCGACCCTCCCGGAGCCGGAAGGTGGGGTCTGGGCGCGTTCAGGGAGCGGTATCGGTAATAGGCGGCGCAGGCGCCTTCGCTTGAGACCATGGGGGCGCCGAGCGGGGATTCGGGGGTGCACAGGACGCCGAAGGCGGGGCAGTCGCGCGGCTCGAGGCGGCCCTGGAGCACTTGGGCGGCCCGACATTGCTGCTCCTTCTCGTTTGCCAAGATCGGCGCATCAAACAGGAGGGAGGCATTGTATGCGCGGTAGGACTCGCGGAGGCACAGGCCGCTCGCAGGGATCGAGCCGATGCCCCGCCATTCGCGGTCGGTAACCTCGAAAACCTCCTCGATCAAAGCCTTGGCGGCGAGGTTGCCGTCCGACTGGACCATGCGTGAGTACGGATTCTCGACCTCGAAGCGGCCCTCCTCGAGCTGCTTTACGCACATGAGGACGCCCTGGAGGAGATCGGCGGGCTCGAATCCGCTGATCACGATCGGCACCCGGTACTTGGCCGCTAGCGGCTCATATTCGCGCACACCCATGACGGCGCAGACGTGGCCGGCGGCGAGAAAGCCCTGGACCCGGTTGTCGGGCGAGCCGAGGATGGCTTCCATCGCGGGAGGGACGAGGACATGAGCGACGAGGACGCTGAAGTTTTCTAGCCCTTTGGCTGCCGCCGTCTTGACGGCGAGCCCGTTGGCAGGGGCCGTGGTTTCGAACCCGACGGCAAAGAAGACGACTGTTCGATCCGGCTCCGCCTCCGCAATCCGTACTGCGTCGAGGGGCGAGTAGACGGAGCGCACGTCCGCGCCTTGGGCCTTGGCTTGGAGAAGGTCGGTTTCGGAGCCGGGAACGCGGAGCATGTCGCCGAACGAACAGAGGACGCAGCCGGGCGTCTTGGCGATGTGGATGGCCTGGTCGATTAGTCTTACCGGCGTAACACATACCGGGCAGCCGGGGCCATGGACCAACTGGATTTCGGAGGGAAGAAGCTCGTCGATCCCGAAGCGGACAATCGAATGGGTCTGCCCGCCGCATATCTCCATGATCGTCCAGGGCTTCGTGGTCGCGGCCCGGATCGCATCGGCGTAGCGCAAGGCGAGATCGGCGTCGCGGTACTCGTCGAGAAACCTCACGGCGAACCGCCCAACTCGGTCAGCTCTTCCATCTGAGCGATGTATTCGAAGACGCGGTTCGCTTCCGTTTCGTCCACGACGCTGATGGCGACTCCGACGTGGACGAGAACATAATCCCCGACGCCGGCTTCGGGCACGAAGGCGAGGTTCACCTGTTTTGCTATCCCGCCGAAGGAGACCCGGCCGAAGCGCTCGAGAGGAGATGCCTCCTCGATGGATTCAACTCTTCCGGGAATCGCAAGGCACATAGTGTCTTCCTCTACGGTGAGACTACCGAGGAGCAGCCATGAGCTGCTGTCATACGAATTCACCCCACGCTTCCCGATGGGTTTCGATCTACGCGCAGGTCGCAGACGCGGATTAGTGGCACTCCTCGTCGGGAGCCTTGTCCGGCAAAACCCCTTCATCAGTTCAAGGGCGGAGGGAGATAAGCTCAGCTAGGTCCATGCACGAAGTCGGGATCATTACCCAAGCGGTCGATGCGGCGATCGAAGCGGCGCGGGCGGCGGGTGCAGCGCGGGTCGTCCGGCTGAAGCTTCGGGTAGGCGATTACTCGGGGGCGGTGCCGGACGCTTTGACTTTCGGCTTCGACGTTGTCACCTTGGGAACGATTGCCGCAGGAGCAACGCTTGAGATCGAGCGGGTCGCAGCGGTTTGCCGTTGCGATGCCTGCGGTAAGGATTTCAGCCCGGAGGGTCCGGTCTTCTTCTGCCCTGTCTGCGGCGTCCCTTCGAGCCGGATTCTCGCGGGGCGTGAGTTGGAGATCGCGGAGATCGAGGTGTCGGACACTTGAAAGGCGTTCGCGTTCATGTCCGAGGGGCCGTTCAGGGCGTTGGCTTTCGGCCGTTTGTCTCCGGACTCGCCAGCGAGCTTGGAATAGCCGGCTTTGTTACAAACTCGGCCCAGGGAGCCGAGATTGACGTTGAAGGCGAGGGCGCCGTCATCGACGAGTTCCTGGTGCGGATGGTTGCGGAACTTCCCAGCCCCGGGTTCGTGGCGGGTATGGAGACAAGCGTCCATGAGCCGGTGGGATTCACGGAGTTCTCGATCCGGGATAGCGGTGAAGGCGGCTCGAAGACAGCGGTGATGCTGCCGGATATCGCGACCTGCCCCAAGTGCCTGAAGGAAATGGCCAATCCCTCAGACCGGCGCTTTCGATACCCGTTCATCAACTGCACGCACTGTGGCCCGCGCTACAGCATTCTCCTTCGGCTCCCTTATGACCGGCCCAACACGACGATGCGCGGCTTTGCGATGTGCGACGCCTGCCGGGCCGAGTACGAGAGCCCGCTCGACCGGCGATTCCATGCGCAGCCGATCGCTTGCCCCGTTTGTGGACCTCAGATAGAACTGTGGGACGCCGCTGGCGTCCCTCTCGGCCGTCGGGAAGAGGCGCTTCAGCAGTCTGCGGAACTTCTGCGAGAGGGCAGGATCCTGGCTCTCAAGGGCATCGGCGGGTTCCATCTCATGGTCGACGCGCGGAATGAAGATGCGGTCCAGCGCCTACGTGAGCGCAAACGGCGCTTTGCCAAACCACTGGCCCTGATGGTTCCATCGATCTCAGAGGCGAGGGAGATAGCCGCGCTATCGGCGGCCGACGAACGACTTCTTGGGTCTCCGGAGGCGCCGATCGTCCTCGTTTCGTCGCTCAGCGCACCGGTTGCCCCTTCCGTTGCGCCGGGAAACCCCAATCTAGGATTGATGCTGCCCTACTCGCCTCTTCACCACTTATTGATTCAGGAACTGGGGTTCCCGGTCGTGGCGACGAGCGGGAATTTAAGCGAGGAGCCGATCTGTACCGACGAGCGGGAAGCGATCGAGCGGTTCAGTGGAATCGCCGACGCGATGCTCGTCCACGACCGACCGATAGCCCGGCCGGTGGACGACTCGGTGGTTCGCGTGATGCTGGATCGGTCGATGGTCTTGCGACGGGGTCGCGGCTACGCGCCATTGCCGGTCTCTCTCGAGGGAGCGAAGAGCGGCCTGATCGCGGTCGGCGCCCATCTGAAGAACTCGGTCGCTCTCTCACTTGACGGCGCGGCGGTAGTCGGTCAACACGTCGGTGACCTCGACAACGCTGCTTCCCGCGACCGCATGGTAACGGAGATCGAAGATCTATGCGATCTGCATGGACTGGTACCGGCCGCGGTGTGCCACGACCTTCACCCCGATTATGCGTCGACGCGGTACGCGGAGTCGCTCGGGCTGCCTTTGTTCCCGGTTCAGCACCACGTCGCTCACGCCGCGGCTTGTCTCGCTGAAAACGGCATCGACGAGGCTTTGGCCGTTGTCTGGGACGGCACGGGATATGGAACCGACGGAACGATCTGGGGTGGTGAGTTCTTCCAGGTGAGCCTCGCCGGTTACAAACAGGTCGGCCGGTTCCGGCAATTCTGGCTGCCGGGCGGCGACGCGGCGGTTAGGGAGGGCAGACGGGCGGCCATGGGACTTCTTCAAGAGGCGTACGGAGACGATTGGGACCCCAAGTTTCGGGATTGGGCGAAAGGGGCGTTCGATGAGAAGACGCTTGCCGGAATCCGAACCATGGTTCGCACCGGCCTGACTTGCGTGCGCACGTCAAGCGCGGGCCGGCTCTTCGACGCGTTTGCCGCCATGGGAGCGGGGATTCTCAAGTCGCGCTTTGAGGGCGACGCGGCGATGCGATTCGAACATCTAGCATCGCGAGACGAGTTCGGTGCCTATCCATTCGAATTAGGCGGTGTGGATGGACTAGTCGAAGTCGACTGGCAGCCGGCTTTGGCCGCTCTGGGCGAGGACGTTCAATCCGGTGCGGCCCCCGGCGTGATCTCCACGCGCTGTCATCGGGGGCTGGCGGACGCGGCGGTGGCTCTCGGCGAGCGGCTGGGGGCCGAGAACGTGCTGCTTAGCGGCGGGTGCTTTCAGAACAGGCTCTTGCTGGAGGAGACGTATCGCGGGTTCGAAGCGCGTGGCGTCCGGTGTCTCGTGCATCAGCGGATACCAACCAATGACGGCGGGATCGCGTTCGGCCAATTGGCGGCGACCGCGATGGGCTGGCAGTAGCTTTGACCGAGCTGTTGTCAGGGGAAAGACCGACGTTCCAAATCGCGATAGCAAAGCCCCCAGATCATAGCCGATAATAGACAGCAAAGGGAGAATATTCGCAACTTTCAGATACTTCTGAAAACTTATAAGAAACTTACTCGGAACGTTGCTATCGCCGGAGCGCCAGTGGTATAGAAAGGGCGTCTCCAAGAAAACATCTCACGTCAGCTAGAAGAACCCTTCGAACGGGGAGCCTGCCCAAAAGGAGGCAGGATTGTCTGGCACGATTGGGATAGGAATGGGAGAAACCGATTTGTGTTCGGTTTCAGTTTGATGTCGTAGCTCGCTCACCTGGGAAGAGGGGGCAGCTATGGCAGATACGATCTCACATCCGAGGATCAGATATCAAGAGAAGGCTGATCCAACTTTCGCCACCGAGATTGCCGCAATGGCCGGTGCCGACGAACTTCTAAGTTGTATTCAGTGCGGGACTTGCAGCGGAGTCTGTCCGGTCAGTCCCTATATGGATTACACTCCGCGGCAGATCATTGCTCTGACGAAGGCGGGCCTCAAGGATGAAGTCTTAGCCAGTCAGACTATCTGGCTATGTTCCTCGTGCTATGCATGCACCGCCGCGTGCCCGAAGCAGATCAAGGTCACAGACGTGATGTACGCCCTTAAACGGAAGGCGATTC
>Ga0209415_10018618_pt1 | contig 10943 bp, 7 predicted proteins | sample PeaSoiSIISIP2007_FD_187696 | JGI IMG/M metagenome (GOLD analysis project Ga0209415, IMG submission 187696) | Peat soil microbial communities from Weissenstadt, Germany - SII-SIP-2007 (SPAdes) (version 2) | ecosystem: Environmental > Terrestrial > Soil > Wetlands > Peat | place: Germany... | reverse complement strand
TGCGAGCCGAGCTAACGAGTCTGCGAGGTGCGCACTTTTAGACTCTTTGTCGAGCTTGCGAGCCGAGCTAACGAGTCCGCGAGGTGCGCACTCTTAGCCTCTTTGTCGAGCTTCCGAATCTCCCTCTCCTACGGTCTTCGCGCATTGGTGGGGTTGCTGCTTCGACGATCTTTTCTGCCGAGGATCACTCTTCTGAAGGAGCACGCGCACATCTGCCCACAATAACCGTCGCCGACTTTTTAATTCCTCACTGTGGGAAGTGTGAAACCTTTCAAAGGTTTCACGAATCTTCCTCTTCTCCATCTGCGGATATTCCCTGCACCATCGTTACGCGCTATGTCAAAATGCGTTTCCAAGATGCGTCGCGGCAGCATGGAGAGATGAACCTGGGATCAACCGAGCGAGCGGACGAAATCGCACCGGCGTGGCAGTACAAATCCAACTCCGCCTTCTACGATGAACTCGTCGCGGCCAACGGAGCCATTCGGCCGCATTGGAACGCGTTGGTCGATTCGCTCTCTTCAATCGGCCCCGGCGGTTTGCTCGGCCGCTGGCATGAGGGGCGTCGTCTGCTGCATGACAACGGCGTCACCTACAACGTTTATGGCGACCCCGCGGCCACCGATCGCCCGTGGCCCTTGGACCCGGTGCCGCTGGTCATCGACCATCGCGAATGGAGCGGAATCGAAACCGCATTGCAGCAGCGCGCGACGTTGCTGAACGCGATTCTTGCCGACCTCTACGGGCCGCGCCAATTGTTGCGCGACGATCTTCTGCCGCCCGAACTCGTCTTCCGCCACGAAGGTTTTCTGCGCCCCTGCGTTGATGTTCCCGTACCGCGCAAAATTTATCTTCATACCTACGCGGCCGACATCGCGCGTTCGCCCGACGGCCGATGGTGGGTGCTGGCGGATCGCACGCAAGCGCCTTCCGGTGCGGGCTACGCGTTGGAAAACCGGCTGGTCTCGACGCGCGTGCTCGGCGACGTTTTTCGCGCCGCCCAAGTCCGCCGGCTCGCGAGTTTCTTCGAGATCTATCGCGAGACCCTGCGCAGTCTCGTGCCGCGCCATCGCGAGAACCCGCGCATCGTGCTGCTCACTCCCGGACCCTACAACGAGACCTACTTCGAGCACGCATTTCTCTCGCGCTACCTCGGCTTCACGCTGGTCCAGGGCGGCGATCTCACCGTCCGCGAAAATTCGGTATTCATGAAAACGCTCGGCGGTTTGCTGCCGGTCGATTTGATCATCCGCCGGCAGGACGACAGTTTTTTCGATCCGGTCGAGCTGCGCGAGGACTCGATGCTCGGCGTTGCCGGGCTGCTGCAGGCGGTGCGGATGGGCAACGTCGCCGTCACCAACGCGCTCGGTTCCGGTCTCGCCGAGTCGGCCGCGCCGGCCGCGTTTTTGCCCAACCTGTGCCGGCATATCCTCGGCGAAGATCTCAAGATGCCCACGGTCGCGACCTGGTGGTGCGGCCAGCAACAAGCGCTTTCCTACGTCACCGAAAAACTTTCCAACCTCGTCATCAAGCCGGCCTCGCCCGACCATCGGCACGAACCGATTTTCGGCGCGCGCCTCAGCGACAAGCAACGCGATTGGCTGATCGGCGAGATGCGCGCGTTCCCCGGCGATTACGTGGCCCAGGAACAGGTCGCGCTCGCAACAGTGCCGGTGTGGGACGAGCGACAATTGCAGCCGCGCCATTTCGTGCTGCGGGTTTATCTCGTCGCGAACGGCGACTCGTATGCCGTGATGCCCGGCGGACTGACCCGCGTGACCACTTCGCTCGATAGCCTGGTGGTCTCGATGCAACACGGTGGCGGCAGCAAGGATACGTGGGTGCTCGCCGATCAGCCGACGCCCGAATTCAGCCTGCTGCGGCCGGACTCGGCGCCCATCGAGGTCAACCGCGCCACCATCGATCTGCCCAGCCGAATCGCCGACAACCTCTTCTGGTTGGGCCGCTATGTCGAGCGTCTCGAGATGGTCGTGCGGCTTGCGCGCGCGATTCTTTCGCGCGTTTCGCAGGAGTCAGATCCATTGCGCGCCGCCGGCATCCAGGCCGGCTATCGCGTGCTCGCGGCGTCGGGCTACCTCGGCGCCGAACCGAAGTCCACGGCTACACCCGAACGGCAGGTGCTCGCGATGATCTATGATTCGGAATCGCGCGGCGGCCTCGGCTGGAACTTGCATCAGGTGCGCCGCGTCGCGTGGCTGCTGCGCGATCGCATCTCCGCCGATGCGTGGCAGATTCTGAACCACTTCGAGCAGGAATTTTCGACCCCTGCGCCGCCCGAGCCGCTGCGCATCAGCGCCGCCACCAACCTGCTCGATCACTTCATCATTACGCTCTCTGCCTTCAGCGGCCTCGTGATGGAAAGCATGACGCGCGGCCACGGCTGGCGCTTTCTCGATATCGGACGCCGCCTCGAACGGGCCATCCAAATCGTCGATTTGATTCGCTACGGACTCGGCTATCAACCCGCCACCGACAGCGGCCAGATGGAGGTGCTGCTCGAAATCGCCGACAGTTCGCTGACCTATCGCTCGCGCTATCTGACCTCGATGCAGGAGAATCTCGTGATCGATTTGCTGCTGCTCGACGAAGCCAATCCGCGCTCGGCGGCGTTTCAACTGGCGCGTCTGCGCGAGCACATCGACCAGTTGCCGGAGAGCGTTTCGCTAACCCATCGTCCGCCCGAATGGCGTCTCGCGGTGCGCTTGCTCACCGCCGTGCAGGTGGCGGAAGCGGCGGAGCTGGTGCGGTCGGATGAAAACGGCCACTGGGTTAATCTCGAAAATCTGGTTAGCCGGCTGGCGGCCGAATTGCCGTTGCTCTCGGAGACGCTGACCCGCGGTTACTTCGATCACGCCGTCGCCGCCCCGCAACTGTACGCGTCCTGAAACCGCACCAACTGAGTACTCGATCAATAGTTAGTGACAATCGTGGCGCTACGCGTAATACATACGACGACCTACACCTACAGCAATCCGGTTTCGGTGTCGCACACCGAAGTCCATCTGGCGCCGCGCGCGGATCGCAATCAAACCCCGCTCGAACATCGGCTGGTGGTCAATCCGATGCCGGACTCGTCGATCGCCCGCGACGACTATTTCGGTAACGCCGTTACTCACTTCTCGATTCATGAACCGCACGAAACCCTCGTCATAACCTCCGAGAGTCTGGTCGATCGGCATAGCGTCGAAGCCCTGCATCCGGCGCTGACCCCGTCATGGGAACAGGTCGCGCTTGAAGTGAGCAGGCACGAGACCAGCGCGGCTTTCGAGGCGCTCGAGTTCGTCTTCGATTCCCCGCGCGTGACCATCGCACCCGCATTCGCCGCGTATGCCGCGGCGTCGTTTCCGCCGGGGCGCCCGATGCTCGAGGCGGCGATCGATCTTTGCCATCGCATCTTCAAGGACTTCAAATACGATCAACGCGCGACCACCGTCACCACCTCGATCGACCAGGTCCTAAGCAAGCGCAAAGGTGTGTGCCAGGATTTCGCGCACGTGATGATCGCGTGCCTGCGTTCGCGCGGCGTGCCCGCCCGTTACGTCAGCGGCTATGTGCATAGCGCGCGGCAATCGGCGAGCGCACAGGCGTCGCATGCGTGGGTCTCGGCGTTCTGTCCGGGCTTCGGATGGCTCGATTTCGATCCGACCAACGACGTCATGCCGGCCGGCCGGCACGTGACGATCGCATGGGGCCGCGATTACTCCGACGTGCCCCCCGTCAAGGGCGTTGCGTTAGGCGGCGGCGAACAAACCATCGAGGTCGCGGTCGAGGTCGTCCCCCAATGAGCTGAACGCACGAGCCGGGCGTCGTGACAATCGGTGCAACGCAGGCTAAGGTGCTCGCCTGATCATCGCGCACGCGGGGCGCGAACCGTGCGCAATCACACGGTTCGGAATATGATAGATGCAGGTTCATAAGGAGCGCGGCCATGGCTTATCCCTATCGTTCGATCCTCTCTCCGATTCAATTTGACGATCCCTCTTTGGTGGCGTTGGGCCTGGCCAAGGAAATAGCGCTGACCCACGGCGCGACGCTCCATTTGTTGCACGTGGTGCCGATGCTCCAGGCATTTGGCGAGCCCGATGTCGAAGAGGGCAAACACACTCCTGAAGAGGCGAAGGCGGAAACGTCGCTGCGCGAGATTGCGGCGCAACATCTGGCAGGCGTCAAAACCGAAATTCACACCTGCCTCGCCTCGCAACGCGGACTGGCTCACGCGGTGGTCAAAATCGCCGGAGAGGTGGACGCCGACCTGATCGTCATGAAGACCCATGGCCGCAAGGGCCTGTCTCATTTGCTTCTCGGTAGCGTCTCTGAAGAAGTGTTGCGGACGGCGCCTTGTGCGGTTCTCACGCTGACGCCGGCCGCGCAGGAAAAGGCCGCGAAACTGCGCCTGCAGCCCCAAACCCCCTGAGCGTCCCGAAGACCCACGGGCGCAGGGGGCTGTCTCATTTGATTCTCGGCAGCCTCGCCGAAGAAGTATTGCGGACGGCGCCTTGCGCGGTGCTCACAGTCACGCTTACGCCGGCCGCGCAGGAAAAGGCCGCGAAACCGCGCTCGCAGCCGCAAACCCGCCTGAGACACCCGCCAGCCTCGGAGCGCAACGCGCACTGGCTGCTTTTGAACGCCAGTACCGCGCAACGCGCGCGTGTTGCTTTGGTCTCTAGTTGCAGCCGCAGACGACCTGAGACGCCCGCAGGCCTCGCGCCCGAGTCCCGCACCGCGCGACACAATAGTCAGTTCATTAGTCACTTCAACTGAGATTTCATTTGGATACTGAAGTGACTATTGAAGTGAGCTTCGCGGGCTGCGCAAGTCAGAGCTGCGAGCGAAGTCCGATGAGCGAAGAAAAAGCGAACAGCTAACGAAGAATTTTGGGTTGAGGGCGAAATCCTTCACCCTTGCGCGGGGTACCGCAAACACCCTTGCGATTCAAAAAAGATGCGCATAGGCACAGGTGACACGAGTAATCGCATTCCGCAATACTGAGTAATCGCAGTCGCGCGCGGCCTTCACGGAAGGATCGCGAAGTCGTAGGCCGGCGGCAGGCGGTCCGTGATCGTGCGGATGATACCGGTCCGCTGATCGACTCGGATCGCCGACCCGTCGCTGAGCACGCCGAAGAACTCGTCGCCGTTTTCCGGGTTCGCTAACAAGCGCATGATCATCCCGCGCATCGGATGAGCGATGCCGTCCTCCCACACCATCGGCGTAAAGCTGCGGCCGCGATCGTCGCTTTGGAACAGCAGCGCATCGGCGCCTCCCGCCGTCATCGCCCACAAAGGCGGCGGACCAGCCGCCGCGGCGACATGGATCGCGCTGTCCGTGATCAGCAGCGGAACCGTATAGGACCGGCTGAGCCCCTTGAGGTAACGCCACGAACCGCCTGCGTCGCTCGAGAGGTAAAGGCCGCGGCCCGTCGTTACAAAGACGATCCTCGGATCCGCCGGATCTGCCGCGACACAATGAATATCGGAATAGACCCCGCGGTCGAGCGGTTCAAAACTGCGGCCGCGGTCGGGCGAGCGGTAAACCCCGCCTTCTTCCACGCCGACATATATAAGGAGCGGGTTAGCGCGATCGAAGGCGATCGACCGCACGTGCGGAATATGCGGTGGGGGCGGAAAGCCCCAGCGTTCGCGTCCCGGCAGTTTGAGAAACGCGGCGCACTCGCGAAACGAATTGCCGCCGTCGAGGCTGCGCAGAATCCGCGCATGCGACGTGCCGATGAAGACTTCGGCCGGACTGTTGGGGGGCGTCGCGACCGCCCATATCTCCTCATCGCGCACGGAGCCCGGCGTGATGTCGTGCCAGGTGCGCCCACCATCGGGCGAGCGCGCGAGCGATCCGCGGCCGCGGGCGCTGCCGGCCTGAGCATTACTGATCGATCCGGCATACAGCAGATTCGGATCGCTCGCGTCCTGCGCCATGCACCAGACCGAGGACGGGTCGGCTGTCGCCATCAGCGGCCGCCCGCCGTGATCCAGGTCAAGGATCACGATCCCTTTCGAAGTGCCGACGCAAAGTCGCATCATGAGGTTGCCAAGTCCACGAGCGCTATTCGAGCCGCGCGTCGAAGCAAAGTCGCATCACGAGACTGCGATGGCCGCATGCGGGCTACTCGAGCCGCGCGCCGACGGTGATTTCGTTGGCGGCAGCGAGTTCCGCAGGCGCGATCTTCTTCGGACTCGAATCGAAGCGCGCGCGTCGCACCAGCATTGACGCACCATCGAGCGCGATTCGCATTCCGTCAGCGTCGATGGAGACGATAGTGCCAGGGACGTTCGCACCACTCCCCGTTTCCAGCAAAGCGTCATAAAGTCGCAGGCGGCGACCGGCACGGGTCGCGAACGCGCCCGGCTGCGGATCGCATCCGCGCACGAGGTCGTAAACCGCGTTCGCCGGCTTGCGAAAATCGATCACCGCATGCTCGTCGCGACACGGCGCTTCGTAGGTCGCGAGGCTTTCGTCCTGCGGCGTCGCCGGCGCATCGCGTGCCGCAATCTGGTCAACCGCCTCGACCATCGTCTCAATCCCGAGCGGGAAGAGCGAGTTGAAATATAGCGAGCCGGTGGTCTCCGCTGCTCCAATCGCAACGCGCCGCTGGATCAGGATGGGGCCGGTATCAATTCCGCGGTCGGGCCAAAACCACGTCACCCCGGTTTCACCGTCACCCTCGATGATCGCCCAATTGATTGCACTCGCACCGCGATGCCGCGGCAGCAGCGATGGATGGAAGCATATGGTCTTGAAGCGCGGGGCGTACAGGATGCGCTCCGGCACGATGATCGTCACGAACGCCATTATCGCGAGGTCCGCCTCGAGTGCGCGAAATTGATCGAACTCGCGTTCGCCGCGAAACGAGGCCGGTTGGCTCAGCGGCAGCCCCAATGCGAGCGCTTTGGCCTTGAGCGGATCGGGCCGGCTGCCTGGGATGTCCGGCGGTGCGTAAACCTGAACGATCTCTTCACCGCGCGCGTGCAGCGTCTCGAGCGCTTTCTCGGCGAATGCCGCCTGGCCAATCAGAACGATACGCACTACATCCACCTCCCGCATTGTCCGCAGGCGAAAGCTACCAAATCGGGCCATCGCGTGCACCCCGCCACATGCCGATTGATCCACATAACTCCGCGTGGCGACTTAAAGACAATTAGTGCCCCATGTAACAAGTTCTTGGCGTGCCAATCTGTATAGAAAATATCGTTACGGCTCTATGATCCGTATTTGATCTTGTATTTAATCTTTGCTACATAGGCTGACGCGCTTGCGCCCGCGAGTGAGATTGACTCTCATGTTAAGGTTGGGCGCAGTCGTGACGAGTGCGGGTTTCAGTCTGCGGACCGCGCGAGTACGGCTCAAGGATGAGGTGTGGTGGTCATTTGTAAGACGGGTGGAGGAGGTGCGGAGCGAAGTAGTATCCGCGGCGAGGATTAGTTCGGCTGTAAGTACGTGTTTGATCAGTACCTGCTGGAATCCAGTTTCTGATCGTCATTAGTAAATAAGCCGACATCTCTAGATGAGGCCAGCCATCGCGGCTGGGATCGTGCCTGGCTTGGCCGGGCGAATCCGAACGCCACGCGGTATCGACAATGCCGTCGCACTGCTAATGCCTAAATACAAATGGGCGCAGTCGGCTACAAAACGGTATATTCGAAGTCTCTGGGGTTAAAGGGCCTTCGAAAATCCAAACTGGGGACCGAGTATCGCTCTCTCCAAGTTTCAGGTGTCAGTCAGGCAGGGAGGACTTTGTATGGAGACTGAAATGCGAGGGTGTTCATCCGGGGGAGTCAGGAAAAAGCTCGCCGCGCTGGGAGTAGCGTTGGCGATTGTAGGACTCTGCGTAGGGCAATCAATCGCCGGCGATCTGTCTGCGCTGCCAGCGCAGGGCTTGAATGTCACCGGCGCAACTTCATCGGTGTTGCCGGACACCGCCGGCCAGGCGCCGGCCGCGACGGCGGAAAGTGGTTGGCTTAGCGGCTTCCACGTCTCTGGTTTTTTGAGCCAGACCTTCGGCATGTGGCAAAATCCGTCGGCCCTGCGCGAGTACACGGCCAGCCGCAACAGTCTGGCGACCTCGCGCACGTGGTTGCAGGTTGACGAAAACTACCGGCTCAACGAGAACAACAACTTCTTCATGCGCGAATGGTTCGTTTACGAGCCGCCATACGCTTTCAATAGCGCGAACGGGTTCGGCAAGTACTCGAACGAATTCTACAACCAGTACACGGTGCGCGACGCGTGGTGGGAGAACAAGACCGGTCCGTTGACCACCTACGTCGGCAACCAGATCGTAGTGTGGGGCCAGTCGCTGGCGTTCCGCGTCGGTGACGTCGTCAACCCACAGGATACGACCTGGGCCTTCGGCTTCGCCAATCTCGAGCAGTCGCGCATCCCGCAATGGATGATTCATCCAATCCTGAACCTGCCGCAGTTTGGGCCGCTCCAGTCAAACTTCCTCGAAGGCATCCTGCTGCCGCGCCTGCAGCCGATGTGGAACAGTTGCGACTACGCCGATCATCGCTATGACGGTGAGTGCAACGTCAACGCAGGCAGCGTGAACAACGGGTTTCCGGCAGGCGTCGGCTTCGATCCGACCGGCCGCTTTGGTGCACATCTCAATGGTCCCGGCGGTTACTACCCAGGACGTACTGCGGTCGTGCCAGGAACGTCGATCTATCCCCCGTTCGGACAACCAGTGAACGCATCGAACCGTTTGATTGGCGCGCCCATCTCGAATGAATTCTTCTATTGCACGAACCTTGGATCGGCAACTCAGAAGTTCAATCCAGTGCCCAAGGCTTTGCAGCGCAATTGCGCGATGCTCGGCAATGGGACGGCCGTAGATGTCGGCCAGTGGAAGGTACCCGCCGCCACCGTCTCTAACTGGGAGGAAGGTCTCCGCTTTCACACGCTGGTCGGTCCTGCGGAAATGACCGCCTTCTACTTTAATACCTGGAACCTTTATCCGAACACCTACTGGGAGCAGTACACCAATCAGTTTCGCGCCCGTTATGCACCGATTCAAAAGGTGGGCGTGACCGGCGATATGCCGATTCCAATGCCCTCGAGCGTGTCGGAGTACCTGCCGTTCGTTGGCCGCGCGGAAGGCGTGTACACGAACCATGAGCCGGTCTTGAGTTTCGACCCGATTGCTCATCCCAATGGCGTTCGTTTCACCGACATGGCGAGTTGGATGCTGGCGCTGGACGTTGACCAGGCGTACGCACCATGGCTGACCAGCACCGGCAATCTGTCGGCGAACATCGAGGTTTACGACGAGATTGCGCTGGACTCGTCCCAAAGCATGTTCGAGACCTTCGGACCGTGGACCGGTGGTGGTATCGAAAACGTCACCAACATCAAGAACAACGTGTCGGCTCTGTTCAACATCGGCACCTCGTGGCTGTGGAACGATATCGAGCCGACGTGGACGATGGTCTTCAATCCGAAGGGCCGCGCGTTCCTGCTCTTCCCGTCGCTGGTGCTGAACCCGCCGTGGACCAAGCAGTACTTCATGAAACTGCAGGCGATCGAAGTTCTTGGCGGCGATAAAGGCACGTCACAGGCAGGCGGCATCCTCAAGGGCCAGAGCCTGTTGACCGCGCAGTTCCAGTACAACTTCAACCTGCTCTAGTTCGAGCCGAACCATGCCGCGGCGGGCGCCTCATGCGTCCGCCGCGGTTTTTTATTTCCCTTTATCAATTTCGTGATTTAGCAGACGGACTGGGGTCTCTTCCATTCCCTTCCGGTCACTCGATGGTTCTACTATCATCGCGCGCGAGGGTGACATCATGCGCCGTGATATCGAATTCAACGCCGAAGGTACAATTCTCCGCGGATGGCTCTATCTGCCCGAGCGCGCCAAAGGCCGCGTGCCCGCGGTCGTGATGGCGCACGGCTTCTCGGCCGTCAAAGAGATGTATCTCGATCGCTTCGCCGAGGTTTTTTGCGCTGCGGGAATCGCTGCACTGGTTTACGATAATCGCAATTTCGGCGCGAGCGACGGCGAGCCGCGCCAGGAAATCGATCCGTGGCAGCAGGTGCGCGATTATCGCCACGCTATCACCTGGATGGGGAGTCGCCCGGAAATCGATGCCACCCGTATCGGTATCTGGGGATCGAGCTACAGCGGCGGGCACGTGTTGACCGTCGGCGCGATCGATCGCCGGGTCAAATGCGTGGTTTCCCAAGTGCCGCTGGTGAGCGGATCGCGCAACCTGAAACGTCTCATCCGCGCCGACATGTTCGCCGAAGTGCGCAAGCAATTCGATGCCGATCGTGAGGCGCGCTTCAACGGCGCGGCGCCTCTCATGATGCCGGTGGTAGCGGAAGATCCGATGGCTCCGGCGGCGCTGCCGACCGCTGATTCCTGGCAATGGTTTATCGAGACCGGACGCTCTCGCGCGAGCGCGTGGCGCAACGAAGTTACCCTGCGTACGGTCGAGATGCTCGGCGAGTATGAGCCCGGCGATTACATTGCGCGGATCAGTCCGACGCCGCTGCTGATGCTGATTGCGGCGGGCGACCACCTCGCGATCGCCGAGGAGGCCTTCATCGCCTTCCATCGCGCGCTCGAACCTAAGCGGATACTGGTTCTCAAGGGCGGCCACTTCGATGCTTACGTGAACGACTTCGAGCATGCGAGCACCGCCGCTCGCGATTGGTTCGTCGAGCACCTGTTGCACTGACCGCGCAACGGTACGACCGATTCTTTTGCAGCGACATTCCGGTGCCGCGCCCGCAAAATTAACCCTGGCGCGGTTGACTCTGTTTGCCCGCCTGCATAATTGACCTCACGATGAAGATAGGACGAGTGTGGCAGGCGGCGGTATGCGCCGGGGCGATGTTCGCGATCGTCGCGGGTTTGCGCGTGAAGGATGCAGGAGCGGGCAAGGCCTCCGCCCGCGGCCGCATCTTCGTGC
>Ga0209415_10018617_pt1 | contig 10943 bp, 9 predicted proteins | sample PeaSoiSIISIP2007_FD_187696 | JGI IMG/M metagenome (GOLD analysis project Ga0209415, IMG submission 187696) | Peat soil microbial communities from Weissenstadt, Germany - SII-SIP-2007 (SPAdes) (version 2) | ecosystem: Environmental > Terrestrial > Soil > Wetlands > Peat | place: Germany... | reverse complement strand
ACGCGTCAGGCAAGGGTTGTTTATGGCTCGTTCGAGGGATACTTTCACTTGGTCGCTAAGCCACAGGTAGTTAACGGTGCCTTTGACCCCGGTCCCCTCCAATTTGAAGCAGTCAGAGCCACTATTCCAGATAATCCGCCCCATTCGTTGGCATTGGCGACTGTTAAGGGAGATGTAGATGAGATTCGCAGGATCTTACAGACCGATCCCAAGACTCGCGACAAATATGCCAGCGTGCTGCTTTTCTTAGCCGCCGAAACGGACCGCGCTGATTTTGCGCGGGAGCTCCTGTCCAGCGGCGCTGACCCAAAATTAACTACGCCCGGCGGGAGCACAGGCCTCATGATGGCGGCCTTCGACTGCAAACTGGAAGCAGGGAAAGCATTGTTGGATGGTGGTGCATCGCCGAACGCGGCAGACGTTCAGGGTAACACTGCCCTGACATTTGCCTCTCACAACTGTGCGGACGGAAAGATGGTGCAGCTTTTGCTTGGTGCTGGGGCCGACCCGAAGGCGCAAGCAAACGACGGCGCTTTAATGGCGGCAGCAGGTAACCCACGTGTCGTCGAAAAACTGTTGGCAGCAGGAGCAGATCCTAGGTTCAAAGACAAGAATGGAAATACCGTGGAAAGTGAGTCGTGCGACCGCGCCGAGGAGGGACACTACGAAGTGTGCCAGCTTGTGCGGGAAGCATTGCGAAATGCCGCCGTCCATTCTGAGCCATAGCTGAAGTTAAATCGCGATAGCACTCACCGACTCGAATTTCATGAGATATCCACATGTCATTCCTAAACTGAGCGCATGAATTACGACGCCATCCTTGTTGTCTCCTTCGGTGGTCCGGAATCGCGGGACGATGTAGTTCCATTCCTGGAAAATGTCTTGCGCGGGCGCAACGTGCCACGCGAACGGATGCTGACCGTCGCGGAGCATTACTACCACTTCGGCGGCAAGAGCCCGATCAAGCAGCAGACGCGGGAACTGATTGCGGCGCTCGAGTCGGAACTCGGGCAGCACGGCCCGAAGCTGCCGGTGTACTGGGGCAACCGCAACTGGCATCCGCTGTTGCCGGAGACTTTGCAGCAAATGAAAAAAGACGGCGTCCGGCGGGCGCTCGCGTTCGTGACCTCTGCCTTCAGTTCTTACTCCGGATGCCGGCAGTACCGCGAAGACATCGCCCGCGCGCAGGACGAAGTCGGCGAGGGTGCTCCAGCAGTCGATAAGCTGCGAGTGTTCTTCAACCATCCCGGATTCATCGACGCGACCACAGAACGCATAGCGGAGGCATTGGCGGCAGTGCCGCTTAGCGCGCAGCAGAATGTTCAGGTAGTCTACCTTGCCCACAGCATTCCGGTCTCCATGGCAGCCACCAGCGATTACGTGCAGCAATTAGAAGAAGTGCGGCGGTTGGTCTCGCAGAAATTTGGCATCCGCAACGACGCTCTGGTATATCAAAGCCGCAGCGGCGCTCCCGGCCAGCCGTGGCTCGAACCCGACATTCTGGATTACCTGCGTACGGTAAAGGCGAACAATTCGGCCAGCGCCGTGGTGCTCGCGCCCATCAGCTTCATCTCCGATCACATGGAAGTGCTCTACGACCTTGATGAGGAGGCGCGCCAGCTTTGCGATTCTCTGCCTTTGCCGATGACCCGGGCAAAGACCGTGGGAGTGCATCCGAAATTCGTCGCGATGATTCGCGAGCTGATTCTGGAGCGAGTGCATCCCGGATCGGAAAGACGATCGCTGGGGAACCTTGGACCTCGGCCCGACGTCTGTAATGAAGACTGCTGTCCCGCGCCGCAGCGTCCGGCACGCCCGGCCGCGTCAAGGCCCTAGGGGCGAGCCATTCGAAAACGCCTGAATGGAGGATTCAAACATGCGACGAATTCTGGCTTTGGGTGCGGCATTTGTGATGGTTCTCTCGCTGCTTCACCTCGAAGCGATCGTCAGTTTTGGGTCGATCGTCAGCGTTCCGGTGAGCCGCCTCATCAATAACACCACCCGGCACGTCAAAGCTAACCCGAAAGATTCTGCGGGATATTACCTGCTCGGACGGCTGCACAGTTTCGCGTTTGCAGGGCACACCAGAACGGACATGATGGGGCACGGCATGGTTTACGACCAGTCGGGTTTGCCGCTGGTTCCTTCTGTCGAACCGTTGCCCCGCGAGGCGCGAACCGCACCGGGGAATATTCTGCCCGCAGCGGCGCGCTGGCATCTCATCGAGTCGCTGCGCAACTACCGGCGCGCCACCGAGCTTCAGCCAAAACAACCCATGGCATTTCTCGGATTAGGCTGGATGCTGGAGCAGGGCGCGCTGCACCCGGATCAGGTCGACGCCCCTTTCATGACGCCTCCGCAGCGTGCATCCGCGCAGGAGTGGCGATCCGAAGCGCTCGCGATTTATCGCCGTTTGCTCGCCGACCCGAAGTCTTTCTATGACTCGGGCCCTCAGCCGGAAACTCCGGAAGGATTGCGTCTGGAGGCGAGCCGGGCGATCCTGCGCCTGCTTCCCGGACCCGATTTATCTCCCGAAGAAAAGGCAGACGCAGACCGCGCACGCAAGGTGAACGAGGATGCCCAGGAGCCTGCGAAGAAGGCGGCAAAGGCGCAGCCAAAGGGACAGCTGGGCGGCCCTCAGATTATTTCTCCCATCATCTTTCCATTGCACGGACCAGCGCCGCTCGAGGCGTTGCTGGCTCCTGGACGAGTCGTGTCGTTTGATCTCGCCGGAAACGGCGTGCCCGCCAAGTGGCCATGGGTAAACGCCGACGCCCGCTTTCTGGTGTGGGATCCTGAAAATCGCCAGCACATCGAGTCGGGCCGGCAACTGTTTGGTTCGGTGACCTGGTGGCTGTTCTGGCGCGACGGTTACGCAGCCCTGGCCGCGCTCGATGACGACGGCAACGGCTGGCTCGAGGGAAAAGAACTCGCCGGCATCGCCATCTGGCGCGATCTCAACGGCAACGGCGTGTGCGATCCCGGCGAAGTAATCTCCTTGCGGGACGCGGGAATTGTTCGCATCGCAGTCCGCTCCACTGGGCGCACCAGCGGAATGCCGTTCAACGGAGCGGGGATGCAGATGAGCGACGGGACTTTCCGTCCCACCTACGACTGGACGCCAGAGTCGGTCGTCGCAGGCACAGAGGACTTCCCAGCGAAATCCCAGTAGGGTGTGGGAAACGGGCTTCTCTTAACGCGTCGCAGGAACTCGCGCAGGCTCATAGGCCGTGGCGATGGGACGTCCCTCGACCCGGCGCATGGTATCGAGAATCGTCGAGATGACTGGCTCATTGCCCACCGCGGTATTCAGCATCACGTGATAAAGAGAACGCGTGGGCCAGTCCGCGTTGAAATAATGCTTCACGTAGGCCATGCGCTCCCGGTCGATGCTGTCGACGAGATCTTCCGCCTCTTCGAGGGTGTGGTGTTCTTCGAGCAGGCGGCGGACTTTTTCTGCGCGGGGCGCATACAGAAAAACGTGAAACGCATCTGGACGCTCGCGCAACAAATAAGGCGCACCTCGCCCCACCACCACGGCATTTCCCTCGACCGCAACCCGGTTCAGGATTTCCTGCACCATCTCCATCATGCAATCGGCGTCGAAGGCCTGAGTGCCAGTGGAAGCGCCGCGATCGTAACTTCCGCGCCAGAACGACTTGGCCAGGCGATAGAGGCGACCGTCCACTTTCTCGTCGCAGCGTCTCACCGCCGAGGCTTCCACGTGGGCGACGCGGGCGATCTCTTCAGTCAGCAGGCGGTCCCACAGCTTCCAGCCCAACTGTGCGGCCAGTTGCTCGGCGATCGCGGGGCCACCGCAGCCATACTCGCGTTCGATCGTAATCAGCCGGAACATAATCGCGCCTAGTGTACCGCGATTCCGCTGGCTCTCGCGTTTTTCATGAGGAACACCGCCGGGATCATCACCAGAATGCAAACTCCGAGCAACGCAAAGCAGTCCACGTAAGACAGCATTGCCGCCTGGCGCTGCACCACACCTTGGATGAACGCGTAGGGCGCGGGGGACGAGCCCGGCGGACCACCGCCGTGCGACTGCAGCAGTAAACCCAGCGCCTTCAAGCGCGCCTGCAGAGCCGGACTGCTGGCGCTGAGATGACTGGCCAGAAAATTCTGATGCACCTGGGCGCGCCGGTCAAGCATGGTGGTGACCACGGAAATTCCGACACTACCGCCAATGTTACGCGCCAGGTTCATGAGCCCGGAGGCCGCATTATTTTTGTTTCTCGGCAGGAAGGCGTAGGCCGCGGTATTGATCGGAACAAACAGGAAGGCCATACCCACGGCCTGAAATATGCGCGCCGTGGCGGCGGTGCGGAAGTCGATATCCAGATCAAACCGGGTCATGTGGAATAGCGAGAGGGACAACACGGTGAGTCCAAAAATCAGCAGCCAGCGCGGGCTGTAGCGCGAAAGCAGGAAACCCACCAGCGGCAGCAGCAGCATGATGCAGAATCCGCCCGGCATCAAGGCCAGGCCGGCTTGCTCGGCGGAGTACCCCAGCAGGGTCTGCATAAACAACGGCAACAGAAGGGTGCTGCCGAGCAAAGCGAACCCCAACATGAACATCAGCAGGTTGGAAACCGCAAACGTGCGGTCCGCGTAAAGATGCAGATCGATGATGGGATCTTTGTGCCGCCATTCCCAGAAAACCACGAAGATGAGTGACGCCACACTGATGGCGGTAAGAACTATGATGAAGTGCGATTCGAACCAGTCCTCGCGCTGGCCCTTGTCGAGGATGACCTGCAGAGTCCCCAATCCCAGAGCAACCAAGCCAAGGCCGATGTAGTCAATCTTGGTCTCTTTAATCTTGCGGCGCTTGAAATCGGGCGGATCCTGGATGAGCCGCGAAGTCAGCAGCAGGGAAAGAATGCCGACCGGGATGTTGATGAAGAAAATCCAGCGCCAGCTGAAGTTGTCGGTGATCCAGCCGCCGAGCGTCGGCCCGATGGCGGGCGCGGTAACCACCGCAATGCCGTAAACGGCGAACGCCATGCCCCGCTTGGCGGGAGCGAATGTGTCGGCCAGAATGGCCTGTTCGCTCGGTTGCAGGCCGCCGCCGCCGACGCCCTGCAGAACGCGGCAGATAATCAGCGTAGCCAGATTCGGCGCCAGGCCGCACATAAAAGAGCTGATGGTGAACAGAGCCACGCAGCTCATGTAGAAATTCTTGCGGCCGATGATCGACGACAGCCATCCGCTCAGGGGCAATACGATGGCATTCGACACCAGATAAGAAGTGAGAACCCAGGTGCTCTCATCCTGCCCCGCGGAGAGGCTGCCCGCGATGTGGGGCAAGGCCACGTTGGCGATGGAAGTGTCGAGCACCTCCATAAACGTTGCCAGCGTCACCGCGAGCGCGATCACCCACGGGTTTACCGCCGGACGCCAAGCGTCGGCTTGGGCTTGGTTCAGCGTGGCCGACGCCGCGCTCATTGCCGAGTCCACACCTTGGGAGTGACCGACATGCCCGGGCGCAGAAGATGATCTTTATTCTCGCCGGGATCAAGAACGATCTTCACCGGAATGCGCTGCACTACTTTCACGTAGTTTCCCGTGGCATTCTCGGGAGGCAGCAGACTGAAGCGGGATCCGCTAGCGCCGGCGATGCTGTCGACTTTACCGTTGTAGGTTTTGCCGTTGGCGTCCACATCGACGGAAGCGGGCTGGCCGACCTTCATACTACGCAGCTGAGTTTCCTTGAAGTTGGCGGTGATCCAGACGTTGTCGAGCGGGATCAGCTTCATCAGTTCCTGGCCCGGAGCCACGTTCTGCCCGACTTCGACCGTGCGGCTGCTGACGATCCCACTGACCGGCGCGACTAATTTCGTATATTGCAAATTCAACCCGGCCTGGTCGAGGTCGGCTTTCTTGCGCTGGGCCTCGGCGAGCGCGGAAGTGGCCCGGGCGCGCACCAACTGCACTTGCTGAGGCGCAGTCTGGGCGTAGCGCGAACTGGCTTCCGCCTGCACCAACTTTCCCTGCGCCTCTGTGACCTGTTGCTGCGAGGCTTCCGCCGTAGCGCGCGCTCCTTCTACCCCGGCAGCACTGGCTTTGGCCGCGGCGGTCGCCTGGTCAAACTGCTGCTGCGAGATTTCTTGTTTGTCGACGAGCTGCTTGTAGCGGACCAGGTCATTCTGCGCCTTCACGTTGTTGGCTTCCGCTTCCTGCAACTGTGCTTTGGCCGCTTCGAATTGCTGTTTCGCCGCCTGAATCCCGGCGCGCGCATTGTCCACGTCCGCTCCCGTGACTGACACCTGGCTGGTAGTGTTCACGGTGGTGATAGGTACGTTCACGCCGGCCGCAACCGCGGTTGCCTGCGAGTCTTCAAAATCAGCTTTGGCGCGATCGTAGGCCACCTGATAATCCGCGGGATCGATTTCCACCAGCACCGTGCCAGCTTCAACGTATTGGTTATCCTGCACATTGAGCTTGGTTACGTGGCCGGAAATGCGCGCGCTGATCGAGTTCAGGTGCCCGTCCACCTGAGCGTCATCGGTGGATTCATAGCTCGACACATGACGATAGACGAAGAACCCCACCACCAGCAGGACGACCACGGCCACGCCAATCGCGACACGAAACGTGCTGTTCCTGGACTGCGGCCACTTTTGAAAATCTTTTTCCGTCGCCGGCAAGGGCGCAGTGTGGGTCCCGGTCGCACTGCGAGCGGCGCTGGTTTCGGATACAGGCGGAGGACTCTGCGTTGTTTGTTCCATAGGTTATTGGCCGCCTTTCAAATATCGTTTGACGCCCTCTTCGGCATCTCCAATGGCGCGCGCCAATTCGATCTTGGCCAGATTATGGCCGTAAAGACTCTGGATGTAAGTCTCGTGAGCGTTGGCAACGGATTCCTGAGCCTGCACCACTTCCAGATTGTCGGCAACGCCGGCGGTGAAACGGTCCTGTGATTGGGCGAGGGCTTGCTCGGCAAGGTCAACGGAACTGCGGGCCACTTCCACCTGGTCGGCGGCAGCGTGCAGGTCAAGCAAAGCGGTGCGCACTTCGTAGTCGATGCGGCTGCTGAGATCGCCCAACTGCGAGCGCGCCTGCTTCAACTGCGCCTCCGCTTCCAAAACGTCGCTGTGAGTTTTTCCTCCGGCAAAGATGGGGATCGTGACCCCACCTTGCACTTGCCATGTCCCGTTCGAATGTCCCGGAGTCACACCGATGTCGCCGTAGTTAGCATTGACATCCAGCGACGGGTAGTGGCCGGCGGTGGCGGAGCGGCGCGAAAGTTCCGCAGCCCGGACCTGCGCCTGCGCAGCCTGATAGTCCGCGCGCGAAGAATAGGCGTGCTGAAGATACACATCGAGAGGCTGCGGAGTCAGGGCCTGATAAGGCGCTTTCTCCGTAAGCGCAAACTCCTGCCCTGGAGGTAATCCGATCACGCGCCCCACACTCAGCTTTTGCTTGGCCAGGTCGTTGCTGGCAGCGATGAGTTGCTGCTGGCGGCTTTGCAATTCGACTTGGGCGCGAAGCGTGTCAATGGCCGGGCTCAATCCCGCCTTTTGCTGGTCGACTGCTTTGTCGTATAACGCCTGCGCGTTCTTCACCTGCGCTTCTGCGGTTTCCACGCGAGCCGCGGAAGCGATCGACAACAGGTAGGCGTTGCCCACGGCCAGCACGACGATTTCCCGCGCGTCTTTATACGAGTACTGCGATGCCTTCAGGCTTTCCGCCGCGGCGCGTTCCTTTTCCAGATCTTTGAAGTTGAACACTGACTGGCTGAAATTGGCGCGCGTGTCGAAATAGTTGAAGGGGCCAATCACGCGCGGGATGGGAAAAGGAAACACATTGCTTTTTAAGCCCAACGCGGTCAGACTTTGCGTTTGCACATCTTCATGAATGCCCGCCGACAAGTTGGGCAAGAGATTACTCAGTTCTTTCCATCTCTCGCCCCGCGCTTGCAGCGTCTGGTCTCCGGCCAGCAGCAGACCCAGGTTGTTGCGCAGGCCGCGGTCAATGGCATCCCGCAGATCGATCTGCAGCACGGTTCCGGTCGCATTCCCTTCAGGTGAGCTACCCAGGAAAGGATTCTGCGCGCCTGGTAACGAAACCGTGGGCGCAGGAGACGACGCAGCCGCTTGCGAAAAAAGCGCAGGCACGGTCATGAGGTTCAGCAGCGTAACGACGGAAATAAGAAATATCGGGGTTTTGAAACGAAACATGTTTAGCCGTGGAAGCGCTACTTCCCGCTCCGGGACGCCTGTTTCCGGGGTGTGCACCAATTAAGCAAGTTTTGATTCCATTTCCCCTCCAGGCGATGCAAAACGATTTCAAGATCACCGGCAACAACCGTTCGTCGAACTCAACTCCGACATCTTCAAACGGGCTGCGACCTGGGCGGACTCCGGATTATAAGGCTCTGCAAAACCAACTTGCACGTTCTACCAAGCACTTTCGGCACTTTCTTTCCGCAACGCACGCCCTTAGACTGCGGTGAAGGATCAGATCAAAGGATCAATTGATGCGACCCAGAGTACTTACGTTCTTAGCCGTTGTGGCGCTCGCCGGAATGGCTCTTCTCCCGGCGATGGTGGTCTCCGCGCAGACTCACGCCGAGCGCAAAGCCACCACGAAAGTCGCGCCTGTTTATCCGGAACTGGCAAGGCGGATGCATGTTCAGGGGTCGGTCAAGCTGGAGCTCGTAGTCAAGTCCGACGGAGGCGTCAAGTCGACCCGGGTTATCGGGGGAAATCCTGTACTCATACAAGCTGCAACTGAGGCCGTGAAGCAATGGAAGTTTCAGACTTCACCAGGTGAAACCACGGAGATCGTGCAGCTCACTTTTCAACCGTAGCCTCAGCCTCTATCACTACTGTTTTCAAGGACGAAAGCCATGTCCGCCCATCCGGGAAGAGCCTTTATCAGCGCGCCGGGCCGCCGCCTAAGACGGTCTGCCCGCTATCGTTCCAGTTTCCAGGTGATCGTAACCTTGCTTGCCGATGGCCGCTACGAGCGCCTGGACGCCCATTGCAAAGACCTTTCCCAGGCTGGAATCGGCGTGCTGCTCGCGGCCGAACTCACTTCCGGAGAAGTCGTTTCCTTGAGCTTTACGCTTCCCGGCTTGGCCCAGTCGTGGGAACTCCGCGGAGTGCTCCGGCACCGCCGGGGATACCATTACGGCTTCGAATTTCTTTCGCTCACCGCCGAACAGGAAGGCATCCTCAAGCAACACATCCAAGGCCTGGAGCGTGCTGATTTTGACTAGCCCTTGCCTATCCTTACCCCTGCGGCAAACGGCAGGGTAACTTCGGTCATCTTGAAGAACCCTGACTTTCAGGTCAGCATTACCAGCAGAGGCTCCAAAGCGAGAAGAAGGCGGTTTTGAGCGTTTATGAGTAATTTGAAGCCCTCGGAAGTAATGGGAACCGATTGGACCCAACTGTTAGCTGATCCGGATCTGGTGCGGCACGTTGGAAAACTGCTGCAGGCCTACCGCGAAGCTCCGCCCGAAACGCGGGAGGAGACGCTGCTCAAGACTATGCGCGAGATCAAGGCGCAGGCCGCGAGCGAGCAAACCGGGGGCTCTGCGCGCATTGCCACTCCGCAGGCCGTGCACCCGGTGCCGACGCCTGCTTCCGCCACTCCGCCTTTTGATCCCGACGCAGACCGCCCCATTTCCGTTTCTGGAGACGATCGCCGCCGTTATCCTCGTTTCCGCTGCTTTGTGGCCGTGGAATTGAGGGTCGATGACTCGACCACTCCGGTTTGGGGCAATCTCTCGAATACCAGCGCCGGTGGATGCCTGGTCGAAACCGCCAGCCCGGTACGCGCCGGAGCCAAGGTCGAGATCGGACTGTGGGTAGCCAACGGCAAGATATGGGTCAAAGGCTTCGCCTTGAGCGGAGTCGTGACTCGCAGCGCGAATGCCGGAGTCCGCGTCCGTTTCGGCAATTTGGAGCCACCGGAGCGCGAAAACCTTCGCCAATTCCTCAAATACGCCCTGGAAACCACCCAAACCTCGCGCAGCGAAAGCACTTACTTGCAAATGCTGAAGTAACCGCTGCGGTCCTCCCCCTTGCTTCCGCCCAAAGTGTTTTTCCCTGTCGTCCACACCTGCCTGAAAATTGATACACTTCCTGCGTGCTGAACCCTTTTCCCCGCCAGGAACTCTAACAAATTTTGCAGCCGCCGAGCCCCGCCCACATCTGCGGGCGGGCCGGCGAGAGGAGCCAGGTCGTATGGTAGCCAGTGAACAAACCGTGGTGACGGCCAGGCAACTGGACACGCTGTGCATCAACACCATCCGAACTCTGGCCATCGATGCCGTGCAACAGGCCAACTCCGGCCATCCCGGCGCACCCATGGGGCTGGCGCCCGTCGCCTACTCCCTGTGGCAGGATTTTCTTCGCTACGACCCGCAAGCGCCACTGTGGCCCAACCGCGACCGCTTCGTGCTCTCGGCGGGACACGCTTCCATGTTGCTCTACGCCCTCCTCCATTTGACGGGCGTGCGGGCGGCCAACTCGAATGGCGAGGTATCAAGAGATCCTTCCGTTTCGCTCGATGAGATCAAACGTTTCCGGCAGATTGACAGCCGCACGCCGGGCCATCCGGAATCGCACATCACCACCGGCGTGGAAACTACCACGGGACCTCTCGGCCAGGGCGCGGGCAACAGCGTGGGCATGGCCATCGCCAGCAAGTGGCTGGCCGAGCACTTTAATCGCCCCGGCTTTGAGTTGTTCAACTTTAACGTGTACGCCATCTGCGGCGACGGCGATTTCATGGAGGGCGTGGCCAGCGAAGCCGCCTCCTTAGCTGGACATCTGAAGCTTTCGAACCTGTGCTGGATTTACGACAACAATCGCGTCACGCTTGACGGCCCCGCGGATTGGTCGTTCAGCGAGGACGTGACATCGCGATTTCTGGGTTACGGCTGGAACATTACGCACGTCGCCGATGCGAATGATCTG
>Ga0209415_10018615_pt1 | contig 10944 bp, 6 predicted proteins | sample PeaSoiSIISIP2007_FD_187696 | JGI IMG/M metagenome (GOLD analysis project Ga0209415, IMG submission 187696) | Peat soil microbial communities from Weissenstadt, Germany - SII-SIP-2007 (SPAdes) (version 2) | ecosystem: Environmental > Terrestrial > Soil > Wetlands > Peat | place: Germany... | reverse complement strand
GCTGGCGAAGATCGAGACGGCGATCTTCCGCCACAAGACGATCACCTTCGAGTACTTCACGATGGAGCGCGGCGAGCTCGGCGCGCGCACCGTCGACCCCTACCACCTGCTGTTTCGCGGCGGCCAGTTCTACCTGCTCGGCTACGCCCACGAACGCGGCGCGCTGCGCGCGTTCCGGCTCTCGCGGATCCGCGGCAAGGTCGCCTACGCGACCAAGGCCGAGCACGACTTCCGCCGCCCGGCGGACTTCGACCCGCGCGCCTACGCCAACCTCGCGCCCTGGCAGTTCGGCGAGATCGTGGGGACTGCGGAGATCCGCATCGCCGAGCGGATCGCCTGGCTGCTCGAACGCCACTTCGGCCGCTACGGCGAGATCCGCGAGGTGGAGGGCAGCGGCGACCGCCTGTTCATCACCGACTACGCGAGCGAGCGACAGCTCGTCTCGTGGGTCCTCGGTCTCGGCGAGAACGCCTGGGTGCTCGCGCCGGCGGAGCTGGCGGCCGAGCTGAAGCGCCGCGTGGCGCTCTTGATCGAGCGTCACACCAAGCTGCCGAAGGGCAAGGAGCGCGCCACCGAGAGCAGCGCTGCGGCCATCGTCAGCCACAACGGCAACGGCGACGGAGCCGGGCGCGCCGACACGGCGATCCGGCCGGAGCGCTTCGCGCGGCTCGTCACGCTGGCCTCGATCCTGATCCAGGCCGGGCGCGCCGGTCGGCGGCTGAAGATCGCCGATGTCTGCGAGCGGCTGCAGATCAGCGACGCGGAGCTGCGGGAGGACATCGGCGTGCTGAACGTCGTCAACTTCGGTGGCGGCTCCTACGTTCTCTACGCCGAGATCGACGAGCAGGACGGCACGATCGACGTCGATCCCGAGCCCTACAGCGACAACTTCGCACGCCCGGCGCGGCTGCTGCCGGTCGAGGCCAAGGCGCTCGTCGCGGCGATCGACCTGATCGGCGAGCACCTGCCACAGGGCTCGCTGACCTCGGCGCGGGCGAAGATCGTGCGCGCGCTCGGCGAGGACCCGATGGAGCAGGGCCTGCAGGTCGCCCATGCCGGCGCGGACGACTCCGTGGTCTCGCGCGTGATCTCGAAGGCGATCAAGAACCGGGTCCTGCTGGACCTCGACTACTACAAGGAGAACGAGGACGAGTACTCCGCGCGTCGCGTCGAGCCCTATGCGCTGATCAACGGGCGCGAGGGCTGGTATGTCGCGACATTCGATCCGGCGAAGGCCGACGTGCGCCACTTCCGCCTCGACCGGGTGCGCCGCGCCGAGGCGACCACCGAGCGCTTCGAGCCTCGGCCGGAGGTCAACCCGTCGGCCGACGTCGACGGCTGGCCACGGACCGGCGAGGTCAGCGCCTCGCGGACCGCCCGGGTCTGGATCTCGCCCGAGCGGGCGCGCTGGGCGCGCGAGCAGCGCAAGGTCGTCGGCGAGTGGAGCGACGGTTCGATCGCCGTCGAGCTGAGCTTCGCGGGCGTCGACTGGCTGGTTCGCGAGGTGCTCAAGGAGGCTGGCGACGCGGCGGTGCTCGAGCCGCCCGACGCCCGCGCTGCGGTGCTCGCGGCGGCGGCGCGGATCGGGTGAGGAGCCGCGAGGAGATCCGGATGAGCGATGCGGAGCTCGATGCGTTCCTGCACGAGCAGCGCACCGTGATCTGCGCGACGATCGGCCGTGACGGCGCGCCCCACCTGATGCCGCTGTGGTACCTGGTCCGCGACCGCGAGCTGTGGGCCTGGACCTACGCCGCGTCGCAGAAGGTGCGCAACCTCGAGCGCGACCCGCGGGCCACGCTGGTGGTCGAGGCCGGCGAGCACTACGACGAGCTGCGCGGGGTGATGCTGCGAACCGAGGCGGTGATCGAGCGCGCCGCGGACTTCGTCGCGGCGCTCGGCTTCGCCCTGTATGAGCGCTACCTCGAGACCGACCTGCTCCCGGAGGAGGTCCGCGCGAGCATCGCCAAGCAGGCACCCAAGCGGGTGGCGATCCGCTTCGCCGAGCGCTCGCGCGTCAGTTGGGATCACCGCAAGCTGGCGGTGGCGCGGTGAAGGGGCTGATCCTCTCGGGCGGCAAGGGCACGCGCATGCGACCGATCACCCACACCAGCGCCAAGCAGCTGATCCCGGTGGCCAACAAGCCGGTGCTGTTCTACGGGATCGAGGCGATCGCGGCGGCGGGAATCGACGACATCGGGATCATCATCGCTCCCGAGACCGGCGATGAGATCCGTGCGGCGGCGGGCGACGGCTCGCGCTTCGGCGTGCACATCACCTACATCGTCCAGGACTCCCCGGCCGGTCTGGCGCACGCGGTGCTGACCGCCGAGCCGTTTCTCGGTGACGACGCGTTCGTGATGTACCTCGGCGACAACCTCCTGCAGGGCGGGATCGTGGATTTCGTCGAGCGCTTCCGGACCGGGGCGTGCGACGCGCTGATCCTGCTGACGCAGGTGCCCGATCCGGAGCACTACGGCGTCGCGGAGCTCGAGGGCGGGCGCGTGGTGCGGCTGATCGAGAAGCCGCGCACCCCGCGCAGCGATCTCGCGCTGGTCGGCGTGTACATGTTCACGGCGAGCGTGCACGACGCGGCGCGGGCGATCTCGCCGAGCGCCCGCGGGGAGCTCGAGATCACCGACGCGATCCAGCACCTCGTCGACAGCGGCCTGCGCGTCGAGCCGCACATCGTGCAGGGCTGGTGGAAGGACACCGGCCAGCTCGCCGACATGCTCGACGCGAACCGCCTGATCCTCGACACGCTCGAGGCGAGCTGCGAGGGAGTGGTCGACGAGTCCCAGCTGGACGGCCGCGTCGTCGTGGCGGCGGGTGCCCGGCTGGAGCGCTCGACGGTGCGCGGCCCGGCGATCATCGGCGCCGGCGCGCGGCTGATCGACGCCTACGTCGGCCCCTACACCGCGGTCGGCGAGGGCTGCGTGATCGAGTCGGCGGAGGTCGAGCACTCGATCCTGCTCGCCGGCTGCCAGGTCCGCCGGCTGGACGGGCGCGTCGAGTCCTCGCTGCTCGGCCGCAACGTGCGGATCAGCCGCGACGAGCGCCAGCCGCGCGCCTACCGCTTCATGCTGGGCGACAACTCCGAGGTACGGGTGCCCTGATGCGGCTGCTGGTCACCGGGGCCGGCGGGATGCTCGGCCGCGACCTCGTCGCCGCTGCCCACGCGCACGGCCACGAATGCGCAGGCCTCGAGCGCCAAGCGCTGGATGTCACCGATCGCCGCGCCGTCGACGCCGCGGTGGCGGACGCCGCCCCCGAGGTGATCGTCAACTGCGCCGCGTGGACCGACGTCGACGCCGCCGAGGCCGACGAGGCGGCGGCGCTCGCGGTCAACGGTGCCGGCGCCGGCAACCTGGCCCGTGCCGCGCTGGCCGTCGGTGCGCAGCTCGTGCAGGTGTCGACCGACTACGTCTTCGACGGCACCGCGACGCGACCGTACGTCGAATCCGATCCGACCGGGCCGCTGTCGGCATATGGCCGGACCAAGCTGGCCGGCGAGCTGGCCGTGCTCGGCGCCTCGCCCGATCACGCGGTCGTGCGCACCGCGTGGCTGTTCGGCGCGGGCGGCGCCAACTTCGTGGCGACGATGCTGGCGCTCGCCGCCGCCGGCCGCGACGAGGTCGCGGTCGTCACCGACCAGATCGGCTGTCCGACGTTCACCGGGCATCTCGCCGAGAAGCTGATCGAGATCGCGGCGGAGCGCCGCGCCGGCATCTTCCATGCGGCCGCCGCGGGCCACTGCTCGCGGCACGAGTTCGCGCAGGCGATCTTCGCCGCGACCGGATACGACGTTCGCGTGAGCGCCACGACCAGCGCGGCGCAGGCGCGGGCGGCGGCGCGGCCGGCGTGGAGCGTGCTGGCCTCGGAGCGCGACCCGCAGCCGCTGCCCCCGTGGGCGGACGGCCTGTCCGCCTATCTCGCGCTCGCGCCGATCGCGGTGCAGCGATGAGGCTGCTCGTCTGCGGCGGTGCCGGCTTCATCGGCTCGAACTTCGTCCGCGGGCGGCTGCGCGGCGGCGAGGACTCGATCGTCGTGCTCGACAAGCTGACCTACGCGGGGCGGCGCGAGAACCTCCAGGACCTCGAGGCCGAGCCGCGCTTCTCGTTCGTGCACGGCGCGATCGAGGACCCGCCGGCGGTCGCGGCGGCGATCGAGGGCGCCGATGCCCTCGTGAACTTCGCCGCCGAGACACACGTCGACCGCTCGATCACCGAGCCCGACGCGTTCGTGCGGACCCACGCGCTCGGGACCTTCGTGCTGCTCGAGGCGGCCCGCGAGCGTGGCGTGCGCTACCTGCAGGTGTCGACCGACGAGGTCTACGGCTCGATCGAGGAGGGGTCCTTCACGGAGTCCTCGCTGCTGGATCCCTCATCGCCCTACAGCGCGACCAAGGCCGGCGCGGACCTGCTCGTCTCCTCCTACCACCAGACCTACGGCCTCCAGACGCTGATCTGCCGTGGATCCAACAACTACGGGCCCTACCAGTACCCCGAGAAGCTGATCCCGCTGATGGTGCTCAACGCGCTGGCGGGCGACCGGCTGCCGGTCTACGGCGACGGCATGAACGTGCGCAACTGGTTGTTCGTCGAGGACTTCGTCAGCGCGATCGGGCACGTCCTCGATCACGGCGTGCCCGGCGAGACCTACAACGTCGGCGGTCCCGACGAGTGTCCGAACATCGTCGTCGTGCGGCGCATCCTCGAGCTGTGCGGGCGCGACGAGTCGTTGATCTCCTACGTCACCGACCGCCCGGGTCACGACCGCCGCTACTCGCTCGGCTCAGAGAAGGTGCGCGCGCTCGGCTGGTCGGCGGCGACGCGCTTCGAGCAGGGACTCGAGCGCACGGTCGACTGGTACCGCGACAACGCCTGGTGGTGGGAGCCGATCCGCAGCGGGGCCTACCGCGACTACTACCAGCGTCAGTACGGGCTCTCGCTAGACCGCTGAGACCGAGACGAGCCGCCAGGCTCCCGACTCGAGCTTCAGCGACACAGTCTGGGTGACCTTCACGCGATAGCGCACGGTCTGCACGCTGGCCGTGGCGGTCGAGCCGGTGACCTTGACCGTCTTGACCGTCAGCGTGAAGTCATCGACCGTCTTCAGCTGGTTGTCGATGATCGTCGCGCAGCTGCCGAGCTTGTTGAGCGTCGCGCGCAACGTGCTGTCGAGCACGGTCTTGCAGATGTCGGCGCCGTTGCCCGAGCTCGCGTCGCTCGCCAGCGTGTTGAGCGCCGTCGCGACGCGGGCCGCCTGGCCGGTGAAGCCGCTGCTGCTGGCGGTGCTCGACGGCGTCAGCGAGCAGCCGCTCAGCGCGACTGCTAGACAGGCACTCCCGATGACGGCGCGCGGCCACACCCGGCAGAGCCTACGCGACGGACCGCTCGAGGCGCTGGCCGAGGAGATCGAGAGCTGCCGGCGCTGCGCGCGGCTCGTCGCGTGGCGCGAGCAGGTGGCGCGCGAGAAGCGCGCCGCGCATGCGGGCGAGGAGTACTGGGGGCGCCCGGTCGCGGGCTTCGGCGACCCGCTTGCGCGGATCGCGATCCTCGGCCTCGCCCCGGCCGCTCACGGCGCGAACCGCACCGGCCGCGTGTTCACCGGCGACCGCTCCGGCGATTTCCTGTTCGCCGCGCTGTGGCGCGCGGGCCTCGCCAACCAGCCGGCCTCGCGGGCCCGCGACGACGGCCTGGCGCTCGAGGACGTCTGGGTCACGGCGGCGGTTCGCTGCGCCCCGCCGGAGAACCGCCCGACGCCGGCAGAGCGCGACAACTGCCTGCCGTACACGCGCCGCGAGCTCGCGCTGCTGCCGAACCTCCGGGTGATCATCTGCGTCGGGGCCTTCGCCTGGGACGCGGCGCTGCGCCTGCGGCGCGCGCAGCCCCGGCCACGCCCGAAGTTCACCCACATGGGCGAGCTGGGGGGCGAGCACGACCCGGTGCTGCTCGCGAGCTTCCATGTCAGCCAGCAGAACACCTTCACCGGCCGCCTCACCGAGGCGATGTTCGACGCCGTGCTCGCGCGGGCGCGCGAGCTGGCCGGCGGGTGAGCGTGCAACTTCTCATGCCGCCCGGCCACCGCGCGCGCTAACGTCGCCTGTTCGTGCCGCTCACCGCCTTCACCCCGCTCGTTCGCGACTGGTTCGCCAACGCCTTCGAGGCGCCGACCCCCGCTCAGCTGCAGGCCTGGCCCGCGATCGCGACCGGCGAGAACGTGCTGATCAGCGCCCCGACCGGCTCGGGCAAGACGCTCGCCGCGTTCCTCTGGGGCCTTGACCGGTTCGTTGCGGCCGCCGCCCTCGGCGCGACGCCGGGCGAGCACCGCACCCGCCTGGTCTACGTCTCGCCGCTCAAGGCGCTCTCCTATGACGTCGAGCGAAACCTGCGGGCACCGCTGCGCGGGCTCGGGCTGGGCGCGGACGTGCGGGTCGCGATCCGCACCGGCGACACGCCGGCGCGCGAGCGCGCGGCGATGCTGCGGGCGGCCCCCGACATCCTGATCACGACGCCCGAGTCGCTGTATCTGATGCTGACCTCGCGGGCTCGCGAGATCCTCGTCGACGTCGAGGCGGTGATCATCGATGAGATCCACGCCGTGGCCGCCACCAAGCGCGGCGCCCACCTGGCGCTGACGCTCGAGCGTCTCGAGGCCCAGCAGGCCGGCAGGGCGCTGCAGCGAATCGGGCTCTCGGCCACCCAGCGCCCGCTCGAGGAGGTCGCGCGCTTCATGGTCGGCCCGACGCGGCGCGCGACGATCGTCGACGTCGGCGCGACGCGTCCGCTGGATCTCGAGATCCGGGTGCCGGTCGAGTCGATGGTGGAGCCCGACCGCGGGCTCGACGCCGATCCGCTCGAGCCGGTGGTCGGCGGCGAGGCAACCCGACGCTCGATCTGGCCGGCGATCTACCCGCAGCTGCTCGAGCTGGTGCGCACGCACCGCTCGACGATCATCTTCGTCAACAGCCGCCGCGCGGCCGAGCGGCTGGCGCTGCGGCTGAACGAGCTCGCCGCCGCCGATTCGACGGCGCCGGGCGAGGCCGCGCCGGCCGACATCGCGCGGGCGCACCACGGCTCGCTCGCGCGCGAGGAGCGGACCACGATCGAGGAGCTGCTGAAGGCCGGGGAGCTGCCATGCCTCGTCGCGACCTCCTCGCTCGAGCTCGGCATCGACATGGGCGCCGTCGATCTCGTGATCCAGGTCGAGTCGCCGAAGTCGGCGGCGCGCGGGCTGCAGCGCATCGGTCGCTCGGGACACGGCGTCGGCGCGACGAGCAAGGGCCGGATCTTCCCCAAGTTCCGCGCCGACCTGCTCGAGTGCGCGGTCGTCGTGCGCCAGATGCGCGAGGGAAAGATCGAGCCGACCGTCGTGCCGCGCAACGCGCTCGACGTGCTCGCCCAGCAGATCGTCGCGATCGCGGCGAGCGCCGAGAGCGTCGACGTCGACGAGCTCCACGCGCTGGTCACCCGCACCCACTCCTACGGCGAGCTGCGCCGCGAGCTGCTCGAGAACGTGCTCGACATGCTCGACGGCCGCTACCCCTCCAGCGAGTTCGGCGAGCTGCGCCCGCGGATCAGCTGGGACCGCCTCGCCGGCACGATCCGTGCGCGCAAGGGAGCGCAGAAGCTCGCCGTCGTCAACGCGGGCACGATTCCCGACCGCGGCCTGTACGCCGTCACGCTGCCCGACGGCCGCCGCGTCGGCGAGCTGGATGAGGAGATGGTCTACGAGGCCCGCCCCGGACAGACCTTCCTGCTCGGGGCGACGGCCTGGCGGATCGAGGAGATCGGCCGCGACCGCGTGATCGTCACGCCGGCGCCCGGGGCGCCCGGCGCCGTGCCGTTCTGGAAGGGCGACTCGGTCGGGCGCCCGAAGGAGCTCGGCGAGGCGATCGGGGCGTTCTCGCGCTGGGCCGTCGACCAGCCGGCGGAGGTGCTCGAGCGCGACTACGACCTCGACCCGCTCGCCGCGCGCAACCTGCTCGAGTACCTCGGTGAGCAGCAGGCCGCGACCGGGGTGATCCCGTCCGACCGCACGATCGTGATCGAGCGCTTCCGCGACGAGATCGGCGACTGGCGGCTGTGCGTGCTGACGCCGTTCGGCGGGCGGATCCACGCCGCCTGGGGGCTGGCGCTCTCGGCGCGGATCCGCGAGCGCTACGGGCTCGAGTCCGACGCGATCTGGTCAGACGACGGGATCATCATCCACCTGCCCGACACCGACGAGGCGCCGTCGGCGGAGCTGGTGCTGCCCGAACCGGAGGAGCTGGAGGAGCTCGTCGTCGGCGAGCTCGCGTCCTCGGCGCTGTTCGGCGCGCGCTTTCGCGAGAACGCGGCCCGCGCGCTGCTGATCCCGCGCGCCTACCCCGGCCGGCGCACGCCGCTGTGGCAGCAGCGCCTGAAGGCGCAGACGCTGCTCGAGGTCGCGCGCCGCTACCCCGACTTCCCGATGATTCTCGAGACCTACCGCGAGTGCCTGCGCGACGTGCTCGACCTCTCGGGCCTCGAGTCGCTGCTGCGCGCGCTGGCGCGCCGCGAGATCTCGCTCGTCGAGGTCGAGACGCCGACCGCCTCGCCGTTCGCCTCGTCGCTGCTGTTCGACTACGTCGCGACCTACATGTACGAGGGGGACGCGCCGAACGCCGAGCGCCGTGCCGCCGCGCTGTCGCTGGACCGCGAGCTGCTGCGCGAGCTGCTCGGCCAGGAGGAGCTGCGCGAGCTGATCGACGCCGGCGCGCTCGAGGCGCTCGAGGCCGAGTTGTCGCGGCGCTCGCCGGGCCGCCGCGCCAGCTCTCGCGACGAGCTCCACGACGTGCTGCGCACGCTCGGCGACCTGACCGCGGCGGCGCTCCGCGAGCGCGTCCTCGCCGAGCTCGACGCCGACGCGATGCTCGCCGAGCTGGTTCGCGAACGCCGTGCCGTGGCGGTCCGCGTGGCGCGCGAAGAGCGCTACATCGCGGCGCAGGACGCCGGCCTCTACCGCGATGCGCTCGGCGTGATGCCGCCGTCGGGTCTGCCCGACGCGTTCCTCGCCGACGTCCCCGACGCGCTGCGCGAGCTGGCCGCGCGCCACGCCCGCGCGAGCGGCCCGTTCACGACCGCCGAGCTCAGCGCGCGCTACGGCGTCGACATGGCGAGCGCGCTGCGCGAGCTCGAGAGCGCCGGCCTGCTCGTGCGCGGCGAGCTGCGCCCGACCTCGGATCCGCGCGCGCGCCCGGGGGAGCGCGAGTGGTGCGATCCGGAGGTGCTGCGTCGCCTGCGGCGCGCGTCGCTGGCGGTGCTGCGCCGCGAGATCGAGCCGGCCGAGCGCCGTGCGCTGGCCGTCTTCCTGCCGTCCTGGCAGGGCGTCGACCGTCACCCGGCGGCCGGCGCCGGCCTCGAGCGGCTGCGCGAGATCCTCGTCCCGCTGCAGGGGCTGGCGCTGCCCGCGGAGCTGTGGGAGCGGGCGGTGCTGCCGCGGCGCGTCGGCGCCTATTCGACCAGCTGGCTCGACCAGCTGTGCGCCGCCGGCGAGATCGTCTGGGTCGGGGCGGGCGCGATCGCGCGGCGCTCCGGCCGCGTCGCGCTGTACTTCCGTGACGACGCGGCGGCGATCGGGCCGCCGGCCGCGAGCGCGAAGCTCGATCCGCCCGCCGAGCGCGAGCACGAGCTGATCCGCGAGCGGCTGCGCGCCGCGCCCTGCTTCTTCGGCGACCTGCTCGCCGAGATCGAGCTGCCCCTCGAGGCCCTGCAGGAGGCGCTCTGGGACCTCGTCTGGGCCGGTGAGGTCACCAACGACGCCTGGGCGCCGTTGCGCGCACCGCGGCTTGCGCTCGCCCGCGGCGGCGCGGCGAGCGTCCGCTCGGGCCGGCGCTTCGCGCCCGCGGTTCGCGCCTCGCGGGCCCAGACCCGCGCCCCGGTCCAGGGACGCTGGTCGCTCGTGGCGCCGCTCTTTCAGCCGGCGGCGGATCCGGTCGCGCGGCGGCGGACGCTCGCCGAGCTGCTGCTCGAGCGCTACGGCATCCTGACCCGCGAGCTGGTCCTCGCCGAGGGCATCCAGGGCGGCTTCGCCGCGCTCTATGACTCACTCGCGCAGCTCGAGACGCTCGGGATCTGCCGGCGCGGCTACTTCATCGAGGGGCTCGGCGGCGCGCAGTTCGCGCTGCCGGGGGCCGTCGAGCGCCTGCGCGCGCAGCGCGACCTCGACGGCGCCGCGCCGCTCGTGCTCGCCGCCAGCGACCCGGCGCAGCCGTTCGGCGCCGCGCTGCCGTGGCCGACGGCGAAGGGTGGCGCCGGCGAGGGCCGGCGCGCGGCGCGCGTCGCCGGCGCCCACGTCGTGCTCGTCGGTGCCGAGGTCGCCTGCTACGTCGAGGCCGGCGGCCGCGGCCTGCAGACGTTCGTCTCCGGCGAGCCGCTGCGGATCGCGCTGTCGGCGCTCGCCGACGCCGTGCGCGGCGGACGGATCCGCAAGCTCGAGCTCGAGCGCGTCGACGGTGAGCCGGTGCTCGGCTCGGCGAGCGAGCCGCTGCTGGTGGAGCTCGGCTTCCGCAGCGGGCCGCGGCGGTTGACGCTCAGCGCCTGAGCTCCCGAGCGCCTGTCGACTTGCATATACTGTTAAACAGAGTATAGTGGGGACCGCATGACCCCCCGAGTGCCCGCATGACCCCCCGAGTACAGGAGCCGAGCTTCCTGATCCTGACCGCGCTGGCACAGGAGCCGCTGCACGGCTACGTCCTGCTGCGGCGCATCGAGGAGCTCTCCGACGGGCGCGTGCGCCTGCGCGCCGGGACGCTGTACGCCGCGCTCGACCGCCTCGTCGGCGAGGGCCTGGTGGCGATCGACGGCGAGGAGGTCGTCGAGGGGCGGCTGCGGCGCTACTACATGCTGACCGAGATCGGCCATCACGCGCTGGCGCTCGAGGCGCACCGCTGGCAGGCGAACGTCGAGGCGGCGAACCGCGTCC
>Ga0209415_10018614_pt1 | contig 10945 bp, 6 predicted proteins | sample PeaSoiSIISIP2007_FD_187696 | JGI IMG/M metagenome (GOLD analysis project Ga0209415, IMG submission 187696) | Peat soil microbial communities from Weissenstadt, Germany - SII-SIP-2007 (SPAdes) (version 2) | ecosystem: Environmental > Terrestrial > Soil > Wetlands > Peat | place: Germany... | reverse complement strand
GTCCATGAGGAAGGCCGGCGCCCAGTTCGCGACCCAGTTCGCCTACGACCCGATGTATCTCGCCGCGGAGAACACCGAGTACCAGACGCACTATCTGAACCTGGCCTATGCCCCGCAGAAGGCCCTGAGCATGAAAGTGGCGGGAGAGGCCTTCCGCCGCGTGCCGCTGTACAAGGACTACGGCGAATACCCCGGCAACACGGCGTTCGAGCGCGTCCGGGTCAGCTATCCCGAGGATCTGGCCGAACTGGCGACCCATGAAGAGTTCTTCTACACCAACCGGACCTCGACGAACCCGCCCGCGCCGGAACGCCTGGTCCACGTCGCGGGATACGGGAGCTCGCCGATAGTCGATTATCCCGGCCAGGGGGCCTACTTCCTCGACCGCCTCGAATCCGGCGTGTGGCGGCTCGAGGTGATGCCCGACGCGATCTGGATTCGCGACCCGTTTGAGAAGGCGAGCCCGAAGAAGCAGGTTTCGGTCATCGCCTGGAACGAATGGCCGATGCGGATCAACCTTCCCGACCTCGGGGCCGACTTCAGGGCGGTCGGGCTGAACGACGGCAACGGATTCAGCGGTCGGGCCGACGGCGTCACCCTCAGCGTCCGCCCGGGCGCCTACCTCCTGACCCGCGGCGGCGTGACGGCAAAATGGGGCCGCGAGGACAGATGGGAGAACATCACCCTGAAGGAGTTCGTGGCGCCGGCACCGTCGATCGACAGGACGTACGTCCTGCACAGTCCGATCGTGGAGGCGCCCGCGGGCGAAGCCCTCCGGGTGACGGCCGAGATCGCGTCTCCCTATGCGGTGGGAGGGGTCGAGCTTGTCGCCTATCTGCCCCGCGCCCCCTTCATATCCGATCAGCGGGTGCCGCCGAACAGGCGCCCTCAGCCGGGCGGCAATCCGCCGGACAACCGGGGCCTCCAGACGATCGCGATGACCAGGACTTCGGGCTTCGGGTACTCCGCGGAGATTCCGGGCGGACTGCTGCAGCCGGGCACCTTGCGCTACCACATCGCGGTGAAGGGCCCGGACGGCTTCGAGACGTTTCCGTCCGCAATGGACGGGCTGCCCACCGACTGGGACTTTTACGGCGAACCCTGGACCGCGCGGATCGTTCCGGCCGGCGCGCCGATCCTGCTGTTTTCCGCCGCCTCGGATTCGGCTTCGGTCACCGGCGATCACCGCGGAGTTCGATACGACATCGTGCCCTCGGAGAGGCCGGGCACGAGCGCGATGGCGGTCATGGTGGGGGACCTCGAGCTGGGAGAGCACGACCATTCATTCCGGTTCTACTTCAAGGACAGGATCAACGGCAGGGGCCCGGGCCTCGGCTCGGCGAGCAGGCTGGTCCTTTTCGGCAAGTCCGCGACGGACAAGCCCTGCCCGCTGCAGCTGGCCCTGGTGACCGCGGAGGGCATCGCCTATGGGGGGATGGTCAATGTGCGGCCCGAGTTCGGCACCTGCGAGATTCCGGTCAGTGCCCTGCGCAAGGTCCGATCGCCAAACCTTCCCCACGGATACCCGGTGTTCATCCACTTCTGGTCCTCGGTCAGCGCGGACATTCCCCTGGACATGAACAGGGCGGAGAGCGTGCTTGTCTCGATCGGACCGGGCATCCCCGCGAGCGAATACGGAACCGTCCACGGGGTGGACGTCGGGAGGATCTGGCTGGAGTAGCTCCCCCAAAGGGCCCCGGGAACCGGGAGTCGGGCGATGAAAGGGCCGCCTTGGACCAGGTGCGGCGACCGCGGCGGCCCCCTTGGCGCGAAGGTTGGTTGCACGGGGCGAGCCAGGCCCCATGCTGTATGGTTTCCATGTATACGAACCGTTACGGATTTACGCTTTCTTAGGAAACACCGTCTCCTTATGCGGGTCGCATGCGCAATGCCTTCGAAATGAGAGGGATTCACCGAAGTCTGAGGCTCGCCTTGGCGGCTGTGCTCTGCGGCTCCGCTACCCGGGCTTCTTCGGAGGCGGACCGGGCGGCTTTTCCCGGCAGCATCAGGGAAATCCCGGCGGCGGCGGCGGGAACGAGGCGCGCGGCGGCGATTTCCCGGACTTCTCTGAGCGCTGCGGAGGGTTCCGCGAGCATGGCATTCGAGGTGGCCCTGCGGATGCGCAACTTTGACGAGCTGCAGAACCGGATCGCCCGCGGCGAGCTGATTGCACCGGCCGAAATGGCGGCGAGGTACTATCCCCTGGCCGTCGACCACGACAGGCTGGTGCAATGGATCAGGGCCCAGGGGCTGCAGGTGACCCGGACGGATGACAACCGGATCGCGGTCTTTGGGCGGGGGTCGGTCAATGCGGTCGCGCGGGCATTCCAGTTGACCTTTGCCCGGGTTGCCGCGGCCGACGGCGCCGAGTTCACTTCTGCCGTCACGGCCCCGAGCCTGCCCGCGGAGCTGTCCGCCTCGGTGCTCGGGATTCACGGGCTTCAGCCGCACATCCGGCGCCGCCCGCTTTCGCTGCCCCACGCGCACAAAGGCGGCTTGCAGACTGATTCCACCGCACAATACCTGCCCGCCCAGATAGCGAAGGCCTACAATGCCAGCGGCCTGAGTGTCACCGGCGCGGGGCAGACGATCGCCCTTTACGAACTGGCCTTTCCGCAAGACAGCGACCTCACGGCGTTCTGGAGCATGGCGGGAGTGAGCCAGTCCGTTGGGAATGTCCAGACGGTCACCGTTGCCGGGGGGCCCGCGTCCTCGCCGAGCAGCGGCGTCCTTGACGAAACCACGCTGGACACCGAGTGGGCCGGCGCCCTGGCGCCGGGAGCAACACTCAGAATATACGCTGCCAACGAGAACGATCCCGGCGAGAACGACGAGATCCTCCAGCAGGTCTTCGCCGACCTGCCGGGCAACCCGGGCCTGCACCAGCTCTGCATCTGCATAGGAGGCAATGAATTGGAGGTTGCCAGGGACTACCTGATCATAGAGGCGCAGTACATGGCGAATCTCGCCAGCGCCGGCGTGACGGTGTTGTCCGCTTCAGGGGACAACGGCTCCAACCCAGACGGCGTGCTCCAGGTCACGTATCCCACGTCCGATCCCGACGTGACCGGGGTAGGAGGCACAAGCCTTACGTTTGACATTACCGGGGCCGTCGCCACCGAAACGGCGTGGTCGAGCAGCGGCGGCGGCGTGAGCGCCGTGTTCAGCCGGCCGACGTGGCAAACCGGGACGGGAGTGCCCGCGGGCAGCATGCGGTGCGTTCCCGATGTGGCCGCGACCTCGGATCCGAATTTCGGCGCCCAGATCGTCATCGGCGGCCAGACAATGGTGGCCGGGGGAACCAGCTGGGCCACGCCGATCTGGACGGCTTTTTGCGCGCTTATCAACCAGCAGCGAGGCGGCGGCTCCCCTCTGGGCCTGCTAAACCCCAAGATCTATCCCCTGATTGGCTCGTCGTCGTTCCGAGACATCACGACGGGGAGCAACGGGCAATACAACGCGACCGCGGGCTACGACCTCTGCACGGGGATCGGCGTGCCCGAAGTCTCCAATCTGCTCACGGCCTCGCTTGACGAAACCCTGCCCGTCAACATCCCCGCCGAGCTGGGCAACCGCACGGTCACCCTCGGGCGTTCGGCGACGTTCTTTGTCGTCGGCGAGGGCACGGCGCCGCTCGCCTACCAGTGGCAGCGCCTACCCAGCGGATCAGCGACGTGGGCGCCCCTGGCCGACAACGGGACCTACAGCGGCTCCGCCACCTCCACGCTGGTTGTGAACGGCGCGACATTCGCGATGACCGGCGACCAGTTCCGGTGCGTCGTCAGCAACAGCACGGGCAGCGCGACGAGCTCGCCCGCCAGCCTGACCGTGAACGCGACCGGCGTGACAACCATGGCGGGTTGGCCCGGATCCGGGGGAATCGCCGACGGGACGGGCTGGGCCGCCAGGTTCGAAAGCCCGGGCGGCGTCCGCGCGGACGCCGATGGGAACATCTTCGTATCGGACGGGTACGCCAACACGATCCGCAAGGTCACCCCTGCGGGCGTCGTCACCACCGTCGCCGGAATTGCGGGACAAAGCGGCAGCACGGACGGACCCGCCGCCTCGGCGCTTTTCAACGGACCCGGCGGCGTCGCGGTCGATGCCTCGGGCAACCTCTACGTCGCCGACGACCTCAACTACACGATCCGCAAGATCGCCGGGGGAACGGTGTCGACCCTGGCCGGCGTCGCGGGACAGCAGGGCGAAACCAACGGGCAGGGCCCGGCTGCGCGGTTCTATGATCCGCAGAATCTCGCTGTCGACAGCGCCGGAAACCTCTATGTTGCGGACGGCCACGGCAACGCGATCCGCAAGGTGACGCCCGCCGGCGACGTGACCACGCTGGCCGGGTCCGGCACGTCGGGTTCCGCCGACGGCATGGGAACCGCCGCCGAGTTTGACGACCCGACGGGGATCGCGGTGGATGCAACGGGCAACGTCTATGTCGCGGACAACGGCAACGACACGATCCGGGTGATCACTCCGGCCGGGCAAGTCTCAACGCTTGCGGGTTCGCCGCAAGTCGCCGGCAGCGCGGACGGGAGCGGGGCGGCCGCAAGCTTCGACGGCCCGGCGGGGGTCGGCGTGGATATAGCGGGCAATGTCTACGTTGCGGACTCCAACAATGACACGATCAGGATGGTGAGCCCGGCGGGCGCGGTGACGACGATTGCGGGCGCGGCCGGAGTCCGGGAGAACATCGACGGACTCCCCGCCGATGCGCGGTTCAACACGCCTGGGGATGTCGCCGTGGACAACGGGGGGATCGTCTACGTGGCGGACACCGCCAACAGCACCATCCGGCGCCTCATTCCCACCCCCGCGGTCGTGAGCTCCACCAGCCGCCTGATCAACATTTCGAGCCGCGCGCTGGTGAACACCGGCGGGGGAATCGCAATCGCGGGGTTTGTGATCGAGGGCCAGGCCGGCTTCAGCAAGGAGGTCCTGATCCGGGGCGTCGGGCCCGGGCTCGCGCAGTTCGGCGTGAGCGGCCTGCTGGCCCAGCCGTCGATATCGCTCTACTCAGGCAGCCAGGTGCTCGCATCGAACACGGGCTGGGGCAGCAGCCCGAACCCGTCGCAGATCGCCGCGGTGGCGGCCCAGGTCGGGGCCTTCGCGCTGACGAGCGGCAGCGCCGACAGCGCCCTGATCGCGAACCTGGCGCCCGGCGCATACTCGGTCGAGCTGTCGGGCGTCGGATCGTCGACGGGCGTCGGCCTGATCGAGGTCTACGAGGTCAATGCGTCGGATCCCACGCAGCTTGCCAACATCTCGACGCGCGCAGAGGTCGGGACGGGCGGGAACATCCTGATCGCCGGCTTCGTCGTCGAGGGCTCGCAGCCGTTGACGGTTCTGGTCCGCGGGGTGGGTCCGGCGCTTGTGAATTACGGCGTCACCACATACCTGGCCCAGCCCGTGCTCACGGTTCTTGACTCGAACGGCAACGTGGTGGCCACCAACACGGGGTGGGGGAACGCCGCGAATCCGGCCGAGATTGCCTCGGTAGCGGCCTCGGTCGGGGCGTTCGCCCTCGCCACCGGCAGCGCGGACAGCGCGCTCCTTCTCACGCTGCAGCCCGGCACCTACACCGCCGAAGTCGGCGGGTCCGGCAGCACGACCGGAATCGCGCTGGTCGAGGTCTACAAGGCGTCGCCCTAGGGCGACCGACGCCGGTGAGCGAAATCGCGATCGAGGACATTCGCGGGGCGCACGCCCGGATCCGCGATCGGATCCACCGCACGCCCGTGCTCACGAGCGCCCGGCTGGACGAGCTGTCGGGCGCGCGCCTCTTCTTCAAGTGCGAGAATTTCCAGAAGACCGGTTCCTTCAAGGCCCGGGGCGCGGTGAACGCGGTTCTTTCGCTCGCGAACGCCGAGGCGGCCCGCGGGGTCGCGACCCATTCGTCCGGAAACCACGCGGCGGCGCTCGCCTGGGCCGCGGGACTGCGGGGGATTCCGGCGTTCATCGCAATGCCGCGCACGGTCAGCCGCTTCAAACTTGCCTCGGTCGAGCGGTTCGGGGGCAGGGTCGTGCTCTGCGAGCCGACGCACAAGGCGCGGGATGAGGCCGCGGAAAGGATCGTGCGGGAAACGGGGGCCGCGTTCATCCACCCCTTCGACGACACGCGGGTCATCGAGGGTCAGGGCACCGCGGCGCTGGAGCTGATGGGCGAAGTTGCGGACCTTGACATCATCGTCTGCCCGATCGGCGGCGGCGGCCTTCTCGCGGGCACATCGATCGTGGCCAAGGCCCTCAGGCCGGGAATCAGCCTGTTTGCTGGCGAGCCCGAGGGCGCCGCCGACGCGAGCCTGTCGCTCTCGTCCGGGGTGCGCCGGCCCGTGGAGCACCCGGCGAGCGTCGCGGACGGGCTTCTCGCATTCGTCGGTGAACTGGCCTTTCCCGTCATCCGGCGCAATGTCGACGCCATTGCGACGGTTTCAGACGACGCGATCATCTCGGCCATGCGTCAAATCTGGGAGATCATGAAGATCGCGGTCGAGCCCTCGGGAGCGGTCGCTTACGCGGCCATCGCGCAGAAGAGGTTGGCGGTGGCGGGCAGGCGGGTGGGCGTCATCCTTTCGGGCGGCAACGTCGAGTTCGACGGCCCGGCCCGCGCGAAATAGCAGCCCCCGGCGAGGGTCACGTCGCCCGCGGGTCCACGATCCTGCCGAGGAACAGGAGGCTGCCGGTCGATTTGTCGCGGATGAGAAAGAGAAAGGGGTGGTCCACCGGGAATCTTCGCGGCAGCACGGCAGCCGCCTTGGCCACGACGACGCCCGTGGCCGCCGCGGCCTCCGTTCCTTCCTCGTTCACGTCGATGAACGCCTTGTGCAGCGCGTTCGAGACATAGAGGTCCTTCCTGCCGTTTATGGGCGAGAAATCCGCTGCGCCCGGCTCAAAGGCCGTCACCAGGCCGAGCTGCGCCAGCGCCTTGCTCAGTTCCGCCGCGAAGGTCATCTTGAAGCGCGGGAGCGTCACGCCCACTTCCTCAGGCGAAGCCTGATCCAGCAAGGCCAGCCATCGGGAAAGACCCGCTGCGCTCAGGCGCTGCTCGAGGGCGGGCAGGCCGTCGCGCGTCGTTGGGAGCAGAATCACCATCGAGAGCCCTCCCCCGGCATAGGGAAGATCCAGCAACTCGCACCCGTCCGCCCCCCGGGTCCTGAATCCTGCAGTCCGGGTCATCGTCGGCGTCATGACGCTTTGGCCGGTCGCGGTGAAGAACGCCATCGGCGCAGTGCGCTGGGCGTCGAAGGGCCGCTCCCAGCGGCCCTTGAAGTAGACTGCGTTGGCCAGCACGAGCCGCGTGCGCGGCGTCAGGGCGTCGGCCGGCAGCAGGTCGACGATCTTCCCGCCGGTCTTCTTCTCCACCCAGGTGTTTATCATGTGCCGCGAAACGGGCAAGTCCGCGGAAAAATCCGCGATCCGCACCTCGGCGCGGTACGCCTGCCGCGCAACCTGGAGGAAGGCCGGACGGGGTTCATGGCCCCGCTGATACCAGAGGCCGTTGGCGATCGACAGGACCGCGCCGTCACCAACCGCGCCGTCAAGCTGGAGGTCTTGCGCCCCGAAGGCCGCGGCCATCTGGTCGGAGGGCCGGGTCCAGTGCAGGGTGTCCAACACCTCCTGCCTCGTCTTCCCGTCGGCTCCTGCGCCGAGGAGGGCGAGCGCCTCCGAGATGCTGTAGGGCGAGAAGAAGACGTTGCCGTCCCGCGTGGCGAAGAGGCGGTAGAGATCGGCGCCGAGCGCCGCGCCGGCATGCGCCGCGTCCGTGGCCGGCACTTCCGGGGAGGCGGCGCCGCGCGGCCCCGCGAGGGCGGCGACAAGGGCGAGGCCGACAGCGCCCCGCAGGATCGGCCTTGGAGACGGTTCCATGCGGGCAGCATGCGCAAATTCGGCAATTGTGCGAAATTTTTCCGGCGCGCAATGCGGGCCTCGACGCCACCCCTACGGTTGCGTAGGTGTCTGCCTGCAGGAACGGACCATGGATTTCGACGTCGTCATAGCCGGCGGAGGATTTGCCGGCGCCTATTGCGCCCGGGCGCTCGGCAGGGCGCTCGGCAGGGCCGAGGGCGAGCGTCGCGTCGCGCTGGTCGCCGAGCGCAACGTATTCGTGTTCCAGCCCATGCTCGCCGAGGTCGCGGGCTCGTCGCTCAACCCGTCCGACGTCGTCAATCCGCTGCGCCAGTTCTGCCGCGGGGTGAATGTCCTCCAGGGGGCGATTCAGAAGATCGACTGGGCCTCGAGGACGCTTGTCCTGGACGGGGGCCGGTTCACCCGGGACCACAGGATCGCTTTCAGGCACCTCGTGCTCGCGCTCGGAAACGTGACGGACCTTGGGTCCGTTCCCGGAATGGCAGAATACGGATGGCCGATGAAGAACGTGGCGGACGCCCTCCGGCTGCGCGCCGCGCTCATAAACCGCCTCGAGGAGGCCAATCTCGTCGAGGACCCGCAGACCCGCGTGCGCCTGCTCACGTTCGTCGTGGTCGGGGGCGGCTACACGGGCGTCGAGACGGCGGGGCAGCTGCTCGATTTCATCCGCCAGGCCCACCGCTTCTATGCCAATCTGAGGAGTTCAGACGTGCGCGTCGTGCTCGTCCACGGCCGCGAGGAGCTTCTGGGAGAAATCGGGCCGGAGCTCGGCGCCTATGCCCGCGGGGTCCTCAAGATGCGCGGGGTGGAGGTCAGGCTCAACTCGCACGTGACTGCCGTGACGGCGAGGCGCGTCATCCTGGCCGACGGCTCGGGGATCGACGCGAACACGGTCGTGACGACGGTCGGAAACGCGCCGAATCCCGTCGTCATGGACCTGTGCCGGCAAATCGGGATCGAGGCGCCGAAGGGCCGGGTCCCCACGGATCCCGCCATGCGGGTGGCGGGAATCCAGGCACTCTGGGCCGCCGGGGACGGCGCCGCGGTCCCGTGGAGCGACCGCGGGCAGGCCAGGGTGTCGCCTCCGACCGCGCAATTTGCCTTACGCCAGGGGAAGCTCCTCGGCGAGAACATCTTCCGGTCGCTGCGAGGATTTGAGCCACGGGCCTTCCGCTACCGCTACCTGGGCCAGCTCGCCACGATCGGCGAAAGAAAGGCGGTTGCGGAGGTCTTGGGCCTTCACTTCAAGGGCTTCGTCGCTTGGTGGATGTGGCGGACGATCTACCTCGCCAAGCTTCCGGGCACGATGCGCAAGCTGCGCGTCATGATCGACTGGACGTTCGATCTGGTGTTTCCCAGGGACATCAGCCAGATCCTGCCGCCGCCCGAGGATGTCGTCCGCGCAATCCACCTCGAGAAGGGGGAGACGCTCTTTGCCCGGGGGACGCCCTGCCGCGGATTCTTCTACTTGCGCCAGGGTGCGCTCACCCTGTCGGCCCCCGGGCTGCCCGACCGCCCCATCCAGGCGGGCAGCGTCATCGACCAGGCGGAGCTCGATTCGTCCAGCCTTTGGGAGGCGAGCGCCGTGGCCTCCGAGGCGAGCGACCTTGTGGTCTTCCGCGGCCGGGCACTCGAGTACCTGAGGAAGGATCTCCGGCTGGTGAAGAGGGCCTGATCGGCGGCCCGGATCCGCGCCGGCACTTATTCCACGCCGCCTTGCGCGCCGGTTGCCTCGCGCACGAGGGCCGCTATGGGCGCGGGCAGGTCGAGGCCTCCAGCGAGTTCCTGGGCGCGCGGGCTCATCTTTCGCCAGGTCTTGCGGAGGATATCGACGAATTTCCCGCGCGGATATTCCGTATGCTGCGCGGCAAAGGCCTCGATCTCGCTCTCCAGGAAGACGAGAACGGCAGCATCCTCGAGCGCCTGGGTGCCGGGATTCGTCTTGAGCCCGTTCTTTGAGACCCAAGTCGCGGCATCACCGGCCTCCTTTGCGGGCACGCCGGCGGCGAGCAGGAGCTGCCGGGCCCGTTCGGCCTGCTTCACGTAGAGGGACCGGCGCCAGGCGAGATATCCCGGCCTGTCCATCGGGAACGAGCCGCGGGGAACTGTCCAGCGCTCGATGTGCTGGCAGCGAGCCGCGAGCCTGAGCACCGGGTCCGCGCCGGGCGCGACCCGGCTCACCCACTTCTCCATACGCTCTGCGTAGACCAGCTCGGCAGGGCGCCCGTCCGCCGCCTTGGCGGGGTCGGCGGCATGGGCCGCGTCCACCAGCTCCCGGGCCCGCGCAAAGGCGTCCATGCTACTCGTCCTTGGCCGCGAGGATCCTGCGGGCGGGCTCGGCGTCCTCGTCCGCAACCTGCACCCGGAGGCTGCCGACGATGGGCGGGTAGGACACCGTCAGCTTGTCGGGAAGATAGGCCGCCACGCCGCAGTCGGCCAGAAGCGAGCGCAGGACCTCGGCCTGCTCTATGGTGGCGCACTCCGCGACGGTGGTCATCTGGGGCCGTTCGGGTTCACGCGGATCAATACACCCGCTCCTCGAGCAGCGCAAGGAGCTCGGCCTCGCCGATCCGCCTTTGCTGCATCGAGTCGCGCTCGCGAAGCGTGAACGTGCCGTTCTTCTCGATCGTCTCGAAGTCGATGGTGACGCACCACGGGGTGCCGATCTCGTCCTGGCGGCGGTACCGGCGGCCGATCGCGCCGGACTCGTCGTAGAAGACCGCGTACTTTCGCTTCAATTTCCTGTGGAGCTCCTGCGCGAACGCGACGAGTTCGGGCCTGTTCTTGAGGAGGGGGAACACGGCGACCTTGACGGGCGCGATGCGCGGGCTCAGGCGGAGCACGGTTCGCCTCTCGACGCCGCCCTTCTCGTCCTTGACGTCCTCCTCGGCATAGCCCGCGCAGAGGACCGCGAGGAATATCCGGTCGACCCCCACGGCGGGCTCGATGACATGGGGGACGACCTTCCTCTTCGTCGCCTCGTCAAAGATGACCTGCGGGACGCCGCTGTGCTTCTCGTGCTGCTTCAGGTCATAGTTGCCGCGCGCCGCGATGCCCCAGAGCTCCTGCA
>Ga0209415_10018612_pt1 | contig 10946 bp, 10 predicted proteins | sample PeaSoiSIISIP2007_FD_187696 | JGI IMG/M metagenome (GOLD analysis project Ga0209415, IMG submission 187696) | Peat soil microbial communities from Weissenstadt, Germany - SII-SIP-2007 (SPAdes) (version 2) | ecosystem: Environmental > Terrestrial > Soil > Wetlands > Peat | place: Germany... | reverse complement strand
TCACGATGCATCCCCGTCGTTGCGGAGCCATCGATTCAGAGATCCACGCCAAAATCAACGACGTGGGGTACTAGCCGGTGTAATGGTCAGTGCGCGGATCTCAGTAACCAGCAGATCGCGCCGCGCCCACTCAACTGACCACTGGACTACTGCTTCTCCGCCAGCGCCTTCACCTCGTCCATCGCCTCGGCAAACCGCTGGTTGATCAGCGCCAGCGCCTCGGCGTTGGAGTGCTGGATGAGGTCGCGCAGTTCCTGCATGTTGGCGACGGCGCGCTCATAGGCATGCTTCAACATTTCGGCCTGCTTCGCCGCCTTTGCCTGCGGCCCCTCCGCGGTCGCCAGCGACTTCATGCCCTCGGTCAGGTCGGCCATGCTTTGCTGCATGATCTCCATGTTGCGGCGCGCGATCGCCTGGGCGCCTTCCATGGCGACGCGGTTGGCCGCCGTGAAGGTCTCGATGTTCCGGCGATTGGCGGCGATGAACGCTTCCATGTCCGGCATGGCTGGCAGCTTCATCTCGCTGAACAGCTTGGTGAAATCCCCGGAGAATCCGGCACCGGATGGGGACTTCGTCGTGCCCGATTTGGATTGTGGACCGCTGGCCATGGCTCGGCTCCTTTGCTCGCCTGGGCTTCGGTGGCGATACTACGACGGGTTGTGCGCTGCCGCCAGAGCGCCCCGGGCGCAGGCAATAACGGCGCCGGCGATACGGTCCCAGGGGATTCGGACGCGGGCAATACCGCTCAGGCGGGCGGCGGTTCCGCAACCGGACTGGTCGGCTCGGGGCCGGGCTCGACGGCCGACGCGTCCGCCTCCGCGGCGTCGGGCACCGCCGGCGTGCCATCGCCACCCAACCAAGCGGCGAACCGGCCGGCGCGGCGCAGGGCCGCGTCCAGCGCCGCCATTGTACCGGACAAATCGGCGCTCTCGTCGCGTTCCCAGGCACGCAGCGTCCACACCCATACCGCGACCAGCCCGCGCACGCGGAGTTCACCGCGCAGCCCGGCGGTGGACACGCCGGCCGTCTCCATCATCCAGCGCATGCTGCGCCGCGTGGCGCAGGCCAGCAGCAGAGCCGTCGGCGGCTCGGACGGCAGTTCGCGCAGCAGGGCGACCACGCCGGCACGATGCGCCTGCAACGCATCGAACCGGCGCATCAACAGGTCGAACAACTTGTCGCGAACCGTCCCGTCCGTCGGAGTTTGGCCAAGCGCCGCCTGATCCGCCATCCGGCCGAAGCGCAACAGCACGGCGGCGTGGCCAGGAAATCGCGCGCGTGCCTCGGGCAGGGACAGCGCCGCCGCGCGGGCCGCCTCGGCCACACTGGTCCTGCGCCATCCCTTCTCCGCCGCGAGCCGGAAGAACGAGGCGATCAGCGTATTGTCGAACTCTGTGTCGCTCATGCCGGCAGCATGGCGCCAAATCGGCGCGCTGTCAGCCCTGGGGCGCCTCGCGGGATCGGGGTGCGTCAGGTCGTCGGCCCGATCAGAGCACTGTCTCGCCATACTCAGGCATCGGCCGCAGGCGCAGATCAGGCCAGATTCAGCGATCCGAAGACGACGATCGTATCGCTTGGCATGAAGCGATCAGGTCACCGGTTCGGTCAGCGCCGCCTCGACCGTGTCGGGTGCGGAATCGAATATCCGCATCAAGCTGACCGCGGCTGGATCAGGGCGATTGCGTCCCTGCTCCCAGTTTTGCAGGGTGCGAACATCAAGACCAAGAAGGTCAGCATATTCGCGCTGTGACAGCCCGCGTCGCGCGCGCATGCCCGCAATATCGACGGCGTCACCAGACGTTGGCAGTCGCCGTCGTAATTCCACGTTCATGGCGGCAAGCTCGTTGCCCAGCGCGGAGAGATCTTCGGTATTCGCAACCGCGCAGATCGCCCAGCTCAAAGCCGCCAGCTTGTTTATCGCCTCATGCGCCTGCTTCAAGGTTAGTCCCGCTGCGAATAGCCGGCGAGCGACGGACACTCCCTTGTCAAGCGCACCGGTCCGACGCAGCACGACAACGACCGATTCCTCAGAAGACAATGGCGGGCGGGATACGTCCCGGACCGGCCCCAGACGTGCGAGTCGCGCCTTCAATTCGGAGTTGGTCGACATCGAGCTGGACCTTTGCCCACGTGATCAGTTCGCGCAGAGCCTTCGGGCCGAGCGTGTTCGCGCCGCCGCCAAGAATATGCAGGCCACGCAAGACTGCCGTTCGGCCAACGAATTCCACGTCCGTGAGCACTTCAATAACATGGACTCCGTTAGTCAGCCTCACCAACACCGTAACGGTGCCGCCGAAATCGCATTCGGGCAGCGTACGCCACACGCTCGGCGGGACGATCGGGACCATGGGGCAGCTCCATTCGATGGGCGTGGATTTGCCCGGCAAGCCCCGCGCCGGTTCGGTGACTGGCTTACACGCGATCCACGTATATCCTGTCAATCTCGCCCCAACGCCGCCATGAGCTCCGCCCACTCCCGCCGGTTCAGCCCACTATCCGCCTGCGTCACCACCTCGCCGGCCAGCATCCGCCGCACCACCGCCAGCATCTGCGCCGACAGCGTGACCGCCCCCAGCCGGTAGTCGCGGAATGCCCGGCAGGCGAGCGGCACCCAGGCCTCCACCGAGTCCAGCATCGCCTCGGCATAGGCGCGGATTTCATATTGCGCGTGCGCATCGGCGCGCAGCGACAGGAAGTGGAACAGGTTGTGCAAATCGATCTTCCAGTACCACTGCGTGTAGGTGTTCAGCGTCAGGTTCATCCGCGCCAGTTCGCGCGCCAGGGCCTGCCGCGCCGGGTCGAGCGGCGCGCCCGCCGCATCCTCGTTCAACATATCGGCGTAGTGGTCGTAGCAGCGCGCCGCATCCGTCCGCAGCAGGTCCAGCACCTGCGCCGCCTCGTCGCCGGTCAGTACCTCGCCGCGGCCCTGACGATTCACCGCGGACTGCGCCGCCAGGTGCTCTGGGGCGGGGATGTAAAACTCACGGTCAAGGATGGAGTAACGCGCGGAGTATTCGTTCACGTTGGCGGTGCGATGGCGGATCCACTGCCGCGCCACGAAGATCGGCAGCTTCACGTGGTACTTGATCTCGCACATCTCGAACGGGGTTGAGTGCCGGTGGCGCATCAGGTAGCGGATCAGGCCCGCATCCTCCGATACGCGCCGCGTGCCGCGGCCATAGGACACGCGTGCCGCCTGCACGATGGCCGCGTCGTCGCCCATGTAGTCGATCACCCGGACGAAACCGTGATCCAGCACCGGCATCGGCTGGTAGAGCATGGCCTCGAGCGCCGGCACGGTGGGGCGGAGAGTGGCGGCGGTGGCGGCACGCGAGGCGGCGATTTCGGCCGTCTGCTGGTCGGTCAGGTTCATGCGCGACTCCACTTTCACCAGCGGGGGAGAGTGCCTATATTACCGCTGCCGGTTCGCCGGCTATGGCGATAAACGGTTCGTGGAATAAGCGTAGTGGACCCGGGGGCAGTGCCCGGCGCCTCCACCAGTTCCAGGCAGGCAGGTTCAGCCTGGCGGGACGTTGCGGGGGCGACACAGGCTCGACACGCGTGGTAAAGACGGATTTTTCGCTCGGCATGGTTCCGCCGTTATCGGGCCGTTCTACAAGTGCCAATGACAATGAGGCGCTCGCTGTCGCTGCATAAGCGATAAGCGCGGTTCGGGGGGCACCGGGCAACAGAAGCCCCCCAATTCGCCTCCTGATTATTCCAGTCGCCGTCGACCAGTCGCCGTCAGGCCACCTGTCGTCAGAAGTGGCCCTCGGGCGGTGCCGACCGCCCCACCGTCATGCCGGGCTTGATCCCGGCGTAGATCGCCCGGATCACCCCGCCGCGACAGTGGAAACCACGCGGTCGGCGGGAAACCGCAGGACCACGCGCGTGCCCACGCGCGCAACGGCTTGCATCGCCAGGGAGCCGCCATGCGCCTCCATCAGCGTCCGCGCCAGGGCCAGCCCCAATCCGAGTCCACGATTCTCCGGCTGCCCACGCGGCGCGGGACGATCCGGAGCGAACAGACCGGTGCCCTCGTCCTCGACGACCAGTGCCAGACCGGTGCCCCCGGGTTCCAGCCCGATCTCGATCCAATCTCCCGCCCGCGAGTGGCGCGCCGCGTTGCCTAGCACACGCTGCAGCACCTGCGACAATGCCCGCCGGTCAATGCCCAACGTGTAGCCCGCCAGCCCGGGAGCCAGGCGCCACTGGCGCTGCCCGGGGGCGAAGGCCGCGGCAACCGTCGCGATCGCATCCCGCAGCGCCGGCTCCAGCGGCACCTGCTCGAGGCGCAGTCCATGTGAGGCGGCAGACGGGGTGATCTGGTCCTGCAGGTCGTCGGTCAGCGCCACAATCTCGCGCAGTGCCGCCACGAGTCCGGCCTGAACCGGCGGTTCGGCGCACCGGGAGACGCATTGTTCCATATTGCCCTGCAGAGTCATCGTGGCGGCCCGCAGGTCCGCGGCCCAGACCCGCGTGAAGCGGTTGGCTGTCGCTTCGGCGGCGAGCGCCCGATCGCGCTCCCGCACCGCCGCGCGCCATAAGCTGCGGCCCCACAACCAGGCGAGCAGAAAACCCGCGGCGACAGCAGCGGCGCCGAACAGAATTGTCGCGATGAAGCTCATACGGCCGAGTCTGCGGCCAAGCTGGGAAACAACTGGTTAAAACCGTAAACCTCGCCCGCGAAGCGGACCGACGAGAGGTGCATGACCACCGAGGGTGAGGGCGATCGGGCCGGCACGCAGCGCCCTCACCCGCGTCGCCGTTGTTCCGCGACCCTCGGGTCAAGCGCCCGGGGGCATGCGTCTCCTGCGCGTAGCGCGGGAGAGGTTGCAACGCCTCAGACCGCGGCTTCCGACTTGCGCGCGCGGGCCCGCTCGATGCGCCGCTTCAGCGACAGCGCGTCGGCCGGCAGCTTCCCATTGGCGGTGGACAGCAGAAACGCGTCGATGCCACCATTGTGCTCAACCGTGCGGATCGCCCGGGTCGAAAGGCGCATGCGTACCGCGCTACCCAGGGCGTCGGACAGCAGCGAGGTTTCCTGCAGGTTCGGCAGGAAGCGGCGGCGGGTCTTGTTGTTGGCGTGGCTGACGTTGTTGCCGCTCAGCACGCCCTTGCCGGTGATCTGACAGCGCCGGGACATAAGAAAACCTCGGTTCCGATTGGAAGGCGCGGGTTATGGCGACCGCCCGGCCGGCCGTCAAGCCGCGCATGCCCCCGGTAGTGCCTCAGTCCGAACGTCCGAAACCGGAAGCGGACAGCGCCAGTGCGCAAGTCTGAAGCGAAAAGCCGGCCGCGCCATGGCAGGTACCTGGCCTATTGGACGCCGACTTTAGCCACCTCGGTGGTGGCGTCGCATCTTGGCGATAGCCGCTTTTGCGCGGGGTAGCCGGCTGTCGGAATCTTTTACAGTTGTAGCGGCCCGAGGCATTACAACCCGCGTAACATTTTGATTTCATTATCTTTGCCGATGTGGCGCGATTCCTGCTTCCACTAATCGGCACGAGACCAACGCGAGGACCCGAACCATGAAGCGATCCCCTACTATCACCGCCCTGGCCGCCGCCGGCGCGCTCGCCGTCATGACGCTTCGGCCTGCCGGCGCAATGGCAGACGTCTACGCCTACGAGGGGACAGGAACCGACCAGTTCGGCGTGATCGACCTCACCACGGGCGTATTCACCGAGCGCGGGAACATGGGGATGCTGCTGTCAGGCCTCGGGGCTGCGGGAGGCGGAATCTACGGTGGCGTGGAATACGGTGATACGCTTTATCGGGTCAATCCGGCGAACGGCGCGCTCACGTCGGTCGGCAACGGCGGCATCAGCTATTGGGATTTCGGCTCGACAACGACAGGACTTTATGCGCTCGGGCATGACTACAATCTCTATCAGATCAATCCTTCCAACGGTGCCGCCACACTTGTCGGGCCGATTGGCTTGTCGGGCCTCGCAGGCACTCTTGGCATGTCTGCCAATTCGAGTTCGAGCTCGCTTTATCTTACCTCGAACAGCTTGCTGTACTCGCTGAACACGTCTACCGGCGCGGCCACGCTGATCGGCAACGCGGGTATCGGGAATTTTGGGGCCGAAGTTGTGCTCGGTGGGACGATCTATGCGGGCAGTGACACTCCCCCGCCTCCGTACCAGGTTTACACGCTGAACGCGAGCAACGGGTCTGCCACGCTAGTTTCGACTGTATCGGGCGGGGCGTCGACCTTCTGGGGCCTCGCGCCAATCGCGGTCCCAGAACCTTCGACCTGGGCGATGATGCTGACCGGGCTCATCGGTGTTGGATTGGTAGCCCGTCGTCCGACGAAGAAGGTCGCCGGCACGCCCTGAAGCTGGCTGCAACAGTGCCGACCAGTTCGGAGGGATTGCCACGGCGCGGTTTCTTCTACAGTGCCGCCGATTGGCCGTTTTTGCTCTCTCTTGGTCGTCTCTGTCTATGATATCCCCGGTCGTGTAGCAGCGTGCCATCACCAGCCTGCTGAATGCTCGGTGCGATGACGCCAGGTGCATGGTTCGGTCGACAGGAGACATCGAACCGAGACACGACCACGCCCCCGCTAGCGCACCAGCGCCGCCAGCAAGGCGTCGAGCCGCAGCCGGCCTGCCGGCAATGCGACCAGTTTTCCCCCCCGCCGCTCCAGATAGGATTCCGTCACCGCCTGGTCCAGCACGCTCGGGTCCACCGCTTCCTCCAGCGCCACCCCGGTGCGCGCGGCGAAGCGCGCTGCGTCGACGCCCTCGGTCAACCTTAGACCCATCAGCAGCATCTCGCGCGCCTTGTCCCCCGCCGCGAGCACCATTTGCTCTGCCGTCCCGTGCCCGTTCTGCTCCACCCGTTCAGCCCAAACCTCCGGCGCCCGGTGGCGGCGCGTCGCCAGCAGATCGCCGGCAAGGGTGATCCGGCCATGCGCGCCCGGCCCGATGCCGGCGTAATCCGCGTAGCGCCAGTAGGTCAGGTTGTGCCGGCTTTCCGCCCCCGGCCGCGCGTAGTTGGAGACCTCGTAGGGAAGCAGCCCGAAGCGCGCCGCCTCCTCGGCCGTGGCCTCATACAGCGCGGCGGCGGCATCGCCGTCCGGCAAGACGATTTCGCCCCGCGCGTGCCTGGTGGCGAAGGCGGTGCCCGGCTCGATAGTGAGCTGGTAGAGCGACAGATGATCCGCCGCCAGCGCCAACGCCGCGCGCAACTCGGTCCGCCAGGCGGCGACCTCCTGGCCTGGGCGCGTGTAGATCAGATCGAACGACAGGCGCGGGAAGATCGCCCGCCCCGTCTCCAGCGCCGCGCGCGCCTGTTCCACCGAATGCTGCCGCCCCAGCATGCGCAGCGCGTCCGGATCGAGACTTTGCACGCCGAGCGAGAGCCGGTTAACCCCAGCCTGCCGGAAATCGGCCAGACGGCCGGCCTCGACGCTGGTGGGGTTGGCCTCCAGGGTGATTTCCAGGTCGAGGACCGCGTCAAATCGGGTGCGTGCGTCGTCGATCAGGGCCGCGACGGTCTCGGGCTGCATCAGGCTCGGCGTGCCGCCTCCGAAGAATATGGAGCCGAGCCGCCGGCGCCCCAGACGGTCCGCCTCCCAGGCCAGCTCGTCACGGAGCGCGGCGCCGAACCGCTGCTGCGGAATGCGATCCCGCACATGCGAGTTGAAGTCGCAATACGGGCATTTGGCCAGGCAGAACGGCCAGTGGATGTAGAGCGCGAGCGGTTCCATTGTGGGAGAGATAGGCACGACTTCCGGCGCTGCGACAGGCCGACGCATCCCGGGCGGCGGCGCTACGGCGTCGGATCATACACGCCAGGGCCAGCCCGGGGTCCGGCGCGCTGGCGGTAATGCGCGCCCTTGGCCAAGCAGCGCGGCCGGCGGCTATAAGGCACGAGCAATTCCACCGATGGAGATCCCGGCACGATGTCAGGCACGACGGCAGGCGGATCGGTCGAGCGCGTGCGTGCCGCGCTGGCAGCAGCGGGACATCGCGACACGATCATCGCGTTTCCCGACGGCACCCGCACCGCTGCGGACGCGGCCGCCGCGGTCGGCTGCGACGTGGCGCAGATCGCCAAATCGATCGTGTTCCGCGCCGGCGAACGGGCGGCGGTGATCGTCACCTCGGGCGCCAACCGAGTGGATCCGGCGCGGGCAGGAGCAGTACTCGGCGTGAAGCTGGGCCGTGCCGATCCGGACTGGGTGCGGCTGACCACCGGCTTCGCGGTTGGCGGGGTGGCGCCGGTGGGCCATCTGGTGCCACCGCTGATGCTGCTGGACGAGGACCTGCTGTCGCTCGATCCGGTCTGGGCCGCCGCCGGCTCGCCTCGCCATGTGTTCCGAACCACGGCGACCGACCTGCTGCGGATGACCGGGGCGCTGGTGGCGGCGGTGCGGATGTAGGGCGGGCGAAGGCCCGCCGATCAAGTCTCCCGCGGACGAGAAGGCTCGCGAGCTTCGCCCCATCTACATTCGCGTCGCCTGCAGCGAGAACGCCAGCGGCAGCCACGGCTTGTCAGGCCAGCGCCACTGGCCCTTACCGTCGTCCACCAGTTGCTCGAACATGCGCCACGTGATGGCGTCGTGTTCGTGCAGCCAATCCAGCCGAAATCCAGCGTTGATCAGCCCGGTGACCACGTCGCCCAGCGGATGAATCCCGGTATGCGTGGTCGCATTCCACACCGTCACGGACTCGTCGATGTAGTCGTGCTCCTCCTGGAGCACCACTGCGTCGCGGGAAAAGTACGGGGCGAAGAAACCGGGCCGCCCGTCGGACTGAGCCGCCGAGTCGCCAACTACCAGGGCGGCGGGATGCGCTTCGGCGAGGTAGAAGGTGCCGCCGGATTTGAGGAAACACACGACGATCTCCGCCCATCGAAAGATGTCCGGCAGCCAGGTGATGGCCCCCCAGGTGACAAACGCCCGGTCGAAGCTCGCCGGCTCCGATATCGCCTCACAGGCATCGTAGAGGTCGGCTCGGACCAAGCGGGCCCGGTCCGCCAGCCCCAGTTCGGCGGCAAGAGCACGGGCGGCATCGATGGCGGGGACCGAAAAATCCAGCCCGACCGCCGTTGCACCGCGCTGCGCCAGGATCAGCGTATCGCAGCCAAAGTGGCATTGCAGGTGGAGGATGCGCTGGCCGGCAACTGATCCTAGTTCGGCTTCCTCGATGGCGTTGAGGACGCCACGGCCAGCCCGCAGGTCCACGAGGTCGTAACCGCGCGGACCGACATGCAGCGGCACCTTCTCATCCCAACGCGCGCGGTTGATAGAGCGCCAGTCGGGGTCGGGCACGATGGTGGGGCTCCCGGGAGAAAACCTCCTAAGTGGGGGGGGGTATAGTGATACCGCCATTTGGTAACGCTGCTACCCTTGGTTGCCCGATGTGAGGTTCCACGGAACCCAGCTACACCGTAAGCGTAGTGGGACGCCCACATGGCGCTGATCGGTCGATCCGTTATCCCGCATCATGCCCATACGGGATTACAAATCGACCGATCAGCGCCATGTGGGCGTCCCCCTACGCTTACGCTTCAAACTCGACCGGCGAAATACTGATCAGACGTACCCGGGCGAGCTAGAACCGACGTTCAGCAGATGCTTGGTGTCATTAAGAAGTCTAGGCACCCATTGGCCGTCGATCCACTCATACCAGCTCACAGAACAATTCTCAGGTCGATTGTCCGCCGCCGCTGCCTTACTAAGTTCGTCGTGTATCACGACGATTGGATGAAGATGGGTGACAACGATTACGGCGGCGCGATGCACTTGAGTTTTCAAGCAGCAACGAAGCGCTTCGAATACACGCGCCTTAAGCTCTCCTAACGTTTCGCCGTTTGGAGGAGCATACAACCACTTATTGGATAACCAGCATTCAAAATCACCGCTCCAGTCCAGAGCCACGCTCGATTTAGGTCGGCCAGACCACAACCCCATGTCTAACTCGAACAGTCTATCATCCAATGAAAATTCTAAGTTCAACCTATCGGCAATAACTTTGGTTGTCTGAGTACACCGCTTCGCTGGACTGGACACAATCCGAACCAAACTGCGCTGATAAAATAGAAGGGCTGCCTCGCAGGCCTCCGCGGTCGCCAGAGCTTGCAACCTTCCACGATCGCTTAACTCAGGGTCGCTGGCGCGTCCTGCAAAGGTCTCAGTCTTGTTCGAAATCGATTCTGCATGGCGAACGAGAAGTACTGCAGGAGTAGTATCTGTCGGGGAATACCAAGGACGGTTCTTCAGACGTAGCAATCCTTCAGAAATCCGACCCACCAACGGGCGGAGAGCTAGTGTGGTACCTGCCTCTATCAGATAATCGCGTATTTCCATCAGCACGCGTATATCGCGATCATCTCCCAATCTTGCCAACCCTTCGATCCCATATAGCAAACACCGGATCGAGGCATTAACATTTTTCTGGTTTGGCTGCTGGCTGCTAACTGACGCCGCGGATAGTAGTGCATGTGCTTGGCGTACACAATATGCCACAATGTCGGATCTTTGGGGTTTCTTCCCGAATCGTAGCATACATATCAATGCGTGCTTTCGTGTATGATTTTTGGAATTTCGGAGTTTTTCAAGCAGCGTTTCCTCAAGAATCCTACTTAGGGACTCAGGCAATTGAACATCAAGCTCGAAAGTAAGCGGCCTCCATGGGTTCCCACTTTCTTCAGTCCTCTCTGGGTATGAGTCTAGGTTTTCCACAAATCTGACAAGAGCATCGTCGTCACCAAGGCGTCTCATGGACTCGGCAATCCGACCCGCAACGCCGATGTCTGAGATTTTACCAAAGACCAGTTTCAGATAACCCACAACTCGCAATTTGATGTCTGGATCCTTAATAAACCCTAGAGCGCTGGCTGCCACCTTCCGGACCATGTTATCCATGTTCTCGTCCATGGACCATTGAAGCAAAACTTTGATCTCAGGCTCATCGACCGCCTCTCCTAAT
>Ga0209415_10018611_pt1 | contig 10947 bp, 10 predicted proteins | sample PeaSoiSIISIP2007_FD_187696 | JGI IMG/M metagenome (GOLD analysis project Ga0209415, IMG submission 187696) | Peat soil microbial communities from Weissenstadt, Germany - SII-SIP-2007 (SPAdes) (version 2) | ecosystem: Environmental > Terrestrial > Soil > Wetlands > Peat | place: Germany... | reverse complement strand
CAGCGCGCCGCGCCCCTCGCCCGACCAGCCGAGGCCGAAATGCCGGATCGTCTCGTCGGTCAGGCCGCGGCCGCGCAGGTAGTCCAGCGCCGCGCGGCCCTCCGGCAGGTGCAGGCGGCGCTGATAGGCGGTGCTCGCCGCCTCCAGCACCGAGGTCAGGTCGTGCCGCCGGCGTTCCGCCTCCGCCGCCTCGGGCGAGGGTTTTGGCACCTCTAGCCCGGCTTCGGCGGCCAACTGCTCGACCGCCTCCATGAAGCCGGCGCCCTGGCTCTGCATGACGAAGCCGATCGCGTCGCCGTGCGCGCCGCAGCCGAAGCAGTGGTAGTGGTCGTCGTAGACGTAGAAGCTCGGCGTCTTCTCGCCGTGGAACGGGCAGCAGCCCTTCCATTGTCGGCCGGACCGGGCGAGGCGCACGCGCCGGCCGATCACCGCCGGCAGCGGGGTGCGGGCGCGCAGCTCGTCCAGAAATTGCGGCGGGAGCGCCATCAGGCCCTCGGCTCAGGCCCCGGGACCTGCCCCCGGGTCAGGCCCGGGGGCAGGCGCCAGCCGCGCCTTCACCAGCGGGCCGGCCTTGGCCATGTCGAGCGTGGCGGCGTGCTTGGCGCGCAGCGCGGCCATCACCTTGCCCATGTCCTTGATGCTGGCGGCGCCGGTCGCCGCGATCGCCTCGGCGATGGCGGCGTCCATGTCGGCCTGGCCCATCTGCTGGGGCAGGAAACTCTCGATCACGGCGATCTCGGCTTCCTCCTTGTCCACCAAGTCCTGGCGGTGGCCCTGGCGGTACAGGTCCACCGACTCGCGGCGGGATTTCACCATGCCGCGCAGCATGGCCAGCACCTCGTCGTCGGGCACCTTGTCGATGCCCTTGGGGCGGGCGGCGATGTCACTATCCTTCAGCTTCGCCAGGATCATGCGCAGCGTCGAGGTGCGCGCGGCGGTGCCGGCCTTCATCGAGGTCTTGAGCTGCTCGGTGAACTGATCGCGCAGGGCCATGGCGGGCTCCTTGAAAAATGGTTCCCCTAGTCTATGCGTAGACGCGCCGGGGGGCGATGCGGGATGATCCGCCCTGATTTAGCCGATGGCTACGGCCCGCGCATCTGGATCAGGTCCCGCCGCCAACGGACGAGGTTTTCCGCCATCGCACGCAACTCCCGTTGCAGTGGCATCGGCGCAACCGCGATGATCGCAGCCTCGCCCGCGTCGAAATCCGGGAACCACGACGATGTCAGCGGCAGCCTTGCGATGACGTCCAGCCGCAGCAGGAAGCCGCGAGATTGGTTTAGTCGCGCAGCCTCCTCGGCAGTGAACACGCGCACGCCGGCGGGCAGCGGGGTGTGCGAGGGCCAAGGCTGCGAGGTGGTATACGCAACAATCACCTCGACCGGGGAGCCGGTGAGGACGTAGCCAATGTGCGGCAGACCGGGCCGACGCGGCGCCTCGCTGGTCGGGAAGAGCACCCTGAGAAAGGCACCCGGGACCACGCGGTGGCGGGTTACGTGTTGTCCGGAATCGACCAAAGCTCCACCGTCAGCGCCTGCCGCGCAGCATAGTCCTCATCGGTCTCGCCCTCGGCGCGGATCACGTCCTCGGGACGAATGCTCGTGGAGGTGCCAGGCGCGACATACATGGTGATCACCCGCTCCGCCTCTTCGCGGCGTGCGAGTTCGCGCAGCAACGCGGTCTCCACGTAGTTGGTCAGGGAACGGTTCTCGGCCTGCGCGATCGCCTCCAGCCGCCGCGCCCGGTCGGCGTCGAGGCGGAGCGTGATGGCCACTTTTGCCGGCTGCCGATGTGTCGCGGTCGGCCGGGCGGTCGTGCCGCGATGGGCGGCGGGTTTCGTGAGTGTGTCAGTCATGCTGGCAATATGCTGCGTCACGCAAGCAATTGCAAGTAAATCCACTACCAGTGCGTTCCGCCGATCATACGGCAGGCGGCTGCCAGTCGGCTGGCGTGTCGTGGTCGGGATGCTGGCGGCTGCGCACGTCGCGGGTCGCCGCCCCGGTCTGCGAGGTCTGCTTGTCCGGCAGCCGACCGGGCACCAGGTCGGCGATAAACGGCAGCCGGCTCTCCGCCCCGTAGTTCAGCTTCGGTGGCGCCAGCTCCGGATGGTCCAGGCTGCCGATCGTCACCTCCATGTGCGCCGCGTCGATGAAGCGGAAGGTCAGCGGCGTGCCGCAGGCGGCGCAAAAATCCCGGCAGGCGGCCGGGGAGCTGCGGAACGCCGCCGGCTGGCCGCGAGTCCACACTAGGTCCGACTTGTCGATCTTGGCCAGCGCGGCGAACAGTCCGCCGGTGGCTTTTTGGCACATCCGGCAATGGCAGACGCTGCCTTCCGGCGCCGCATACGTCGCGTAGCGCACGGCGCCGCACTGGCAGCCTCCGGTTGCGACAACCTGGCGTTCCATTTCATCCATCGTCTGCCTCCCGTCCGGTAAAAAACTTCCCATCCCGGCGATGGGGGGTTGTTGTGGGAAATTACTTCCCATAGATTTCGCCCCCATGCCGACGACCGTGGACACCATCATCGACCGCCTGGGCGGCGCCGAGGCGGCCGCCCAGCTCACCGGCGTGGGGACTGAGGCGGTGCGCAAGTGGCGCCAGGCCGGCGCCGTTCCCTCCCGCCATTGGCCGGCCGTGATCGCCGCCACCGGCCTGACCCTGGCCGACCTGTCCGACGCCCCCGGGTTGCGCGCCGGCTCGACCATGCCCGAAACCGCGGCGACGCCTCAAGCGGTTCCGCCTGGCGTGGTCCCAGGGGGCATGGTCCCGGGGGACGAGGTCCCCGCCGGCGCCACCGCGGCCCTGGTGCTGGGCGACGGCACGGTGTTCTGGGGCACCGGCTTCGGCGCCCACACGGCGACGCCCGCGCCGGTCGGCGAGGTCTGCTTCAACACCGGCATGACCGGCTATCAGGAGACGCTGACCGACCCGTCCTACGCCGGGCAGATCATCACCTTCACCTTCCCCCATATCGGCAACGTCGGCACCAACAATGAGGACATCGAGGCCACCTCGATCGCCGCGCGCGGCCTGGTGGTGAAGCAGGGTGTCACCGAGCCGGCCAACTGGCGCGCCACCCAGCACCTGGACGCCTGGCTGCACGCGCGCGGGGTGACGGGGCTGGGTGGGGTGGACACGCGGGCGCTGACCGTGCGGATCCGCGACGGCGGCGCGCCGAACGGCGTGCTGGCGTTTCCGGCGGACGGACGGTTCGATCTGGATACGCTGCGGGAAGCCGCCGCCGCCTGGCCGGGGCTGGAGGGCATGGACCTCGCGAAGGAGGTGACCTGCCGGCAGATGTACGAGTGGGACGAGACGCGCTGGGCCTGGCCGGACGGTTTTGGGCGGCAGACCGCGCCGAAGCACCACGTCGTCGCGGTGGATTATGGCGCCAAGCGCAACATCCTGCGCTGCCTCGCTGCCGCCGGATGCCGGGTGACGGTGGTGCCGGCGACCGCCTCGGCCGAGGACATCCTGCGCCACAAGCCGGACGGCGTGTTCCTGTCGAACGGTCCGGGCGATCCCGCGGCGACCGGGGAGTACGCGGTGCCGGCGATCCGCGGCGTGCTGGACGCCGGCGTGCCGTTGTTCGGCATCTGCCTGGGGCACCAACTTCTGGGCCTGGCGCTCGGGGCGAAGACCTTCAAGATGGCGCGCGGCCACCGCGGCGCGAACCAGCCGGTGAAGGACCTGACCACCGGACGGGTCGAAATCACCAGCCAGAACCACGGGTTTGCCGTCGATCCGGAGACGCTGCCGAAGACGGCGCAGGTCACCCATGTCAGCCTGTTCGACGGCTCGAACGAGGGGCTGGCCTGCACCGATCGCCCGGCGTTCAGCGTGCAGTACCACCCGGAGGCGAGCCCCGGGCCGAGCGACAGCCACTACCTGTTCGGGCGGTTCGTCGAGATGATCGAGCGGCGGACGTGAGATGGACGCTGTCGCGCTCCTGCTGACCACGGCGTTCTGGCACGTGATCAACGAGCCGAACATCGAAGCCGGCTACGAGCGATTTGCTGCGTTGACCGGTGGTGCGGTCGATGAGGTCACATTCCGCGATGCAGTCGCCACTTGCCTGCGAGATCGGCTGCTTCATGAGCCGGTCCGCCTGCCGGAGGGCGCGCTGCAATGCCACTGGCATCTCGAACTGACGCCGAAGGGTCTCGCGGCGGCCCGGGCACTGCTGGGCACATCGGCATGACGACCCGCGCATCCGCGATGACGTAACGTAAACTACCATATATTACAGAAAATAACGTAATATCTGGTAAACTTCTGTAGTTCGCAATCGATGGACCCTCTCCGCAACCCCTACGCTCCAGGCGCCGGCACGCCACCGCCCGAACTCAGCGGCCGGCAGGAACCGCTGGAGCAGGCTCGAATCGCCCTCGGTCGCACCAGGCTTGGCCGGCCCACCAAGGGATTCATCGCGGTCGGCCTGCGCGGCGTCGGCAAGACCGTCCTGTTGCGGGAAGCGTCGCGAATGGCCGAGGAAGCCGGGTTCCGCATCTGCTTTATCGAAGCATACGAGCACAAGCGGCTTGCCGAACTGATCGTTCCGCATCTCCGGCGCCTGTTGCTCGATCTCGACCGCGTTGGCCGCCTGACCGCCGAGGTAAAGCGAGGCCTGCGTGTACTGAAGAGCTTCCTGTCCGGGCTGAAGCTCTCCTACGGTGACGCCGAACTGGCCCTGGATATCGATCCGGAGATCGGGGCGGCGGACAGCGGCGACCTGGACACCGATCTCTCGGAGCTTTTTTCCGCGATTGGACGAGCGGCGGTCGCGCGGGATGGCCAGGTCGTCCTGTTCATCGACGAAATCCAGTATCTCAATGCGCGCGACCTGAGCGCCCTGATCATGGCTCTGCACCGGTGCGCGCAAGAGCGGCTGCCGATTCTGCTGATCGCGGCCGGGCTGCCGCACCTGGTCGGTCTCGCCGGGCAGGCCAAATCCTATGCCGAGAGGATGTTCGATTTCCCGGAACTCGGCGCTCTCGGTCGTGCGGACGCGGATCGTGCCGTGGTGGCACCCGCGGCGATCCAGGGGGTGGTCGTCACGACGCCGGCGCTAGACGCGATCCATGCGGCAGCACAGGGGTATCCATATTTCATCCAGGAATGGGCGTACCACGCATGGAATGGCGCGTCTGGTCCGCGCATCCATCGGAGTGACGTGGAGGCCGCCGCAGGTGTCGCGCAGCGGCGGCTTGATGAGGGTTTCTTTCGGGTCCGCTTCGACCGGCTGACCCCACGCGAGAAGAACTACTTGCGCGCCATGGCGGCACTCGGATCCGGCCCCGCGCGCCCCGTCGAGATCGCCGAGGCGTTGCGCGTCAAGCCCGCCAGCGTGGCGCCGCTGCGCACCGGCCTGATCGGCAAAGGCCTGATCTACAGCCCGCACCGCGGTGGAACCGCATTCACCGTGCCGATGTTCGACGCCTATCTGCGGCGCATCATGCCGGACTGGCAGCCATATCATCAGACCTTAGGTTGAAACGACGATGCCCAAACGCACTGACATCCACTCCATCCTTATCATCGGCGCCGGCCCGATCGTCATCGGCCAGGCCTGCGAATTCGACTACTCCGGCGCGCAGGCCTGCAAGGCGCTGAAGGCCGAGGGCTACCGCGTCATCCTGGTCAATTCCAACCCCGCCACCATCATGACCGATCCCGGCCTGGCGGACGCCACCTATATCGAGCCGATCACCCCCGAGATCGTCGAACGCATCATCTCCCGTGAAAAGCCGGACGCGCTGCTGCCGACCATGGGCGGGCAGACCGCGCTGAACACCGCGATGCAGCTCGCCAAGGCCGGCGTCCTGGAAAAATACAACGTCGAACTCATCGGCGCCCGCGCCGAGGTGATCGAACGCGCCGAGGACCGGCTGAAATTCCGCGACATCATGGCCGCGATCGGCATCGAATCGCCGAAAAGCGCCATCGCCCACTCGCTGGAGGAAGCCCGCGCCGCGCTCGGCAGCGTCGGCCTGCCCGCCGTCATCCGCCCCAGCTTCACCCTCGGCGGCACCGGCGGCGGCATCGCCTACAACCGCGAGGAGTTCGAGCAGATCGTCACCGGCGGCCTCGAAGCCTCGCCGACCACCGAGGTGCTGATCGAGGAATCGGTGCTCGGCTGGAAGGAGTTCGAGATGGAGGTGGTCCGCGACCGCGCGGACAACTGCATCATCGTCTGCTCGATCGAGAACGTCGACCCGATGGGCATCCACACCGGCGACAGCGTCACCGTCGCCCCGGCGCTGACGCTGACCGACAAGGAATTTCAGCGCATGCGCGACGCCTCGATCGCCTGCCTGCGCGCGATCGGCGTCGACACCGGCGGATCGAACGTGCAGTTCGCGGTCAACCCGGCCGACGGGCGCATGGTCATCATCGAAATGAACCCGCGGGTGTCGCGGTCCTCCGCGCTCGCCTCCAAGGCCACCGGTTTCCCCATCGCCAAGGTCGCCGCCCGGCTCGCCGTCGGCTACACGCTCGACGAGCTGACCAACGACATCACCCGTGTCACCCCGGCCAGCTTCGAGCCCACCATCGACTACGTCGTGGTGAAAATCCCCCGTTTCACGTTCGAGAAATTCCCCGGCACGCCGGCGCTGCTCACCACCAGCATGAAATCGGTCGGCGAGGCCATGGCCATCGGGCGCAGCTTCGCCGAGGCGTTGCAGAAGGGGCTGCGCAGCATGGAGACCGGCCTCTCCGGCCTCGACGAGATCGACCCCCCCGGCGATGGCGGCCCCGACGCCTTCCGCGCCGCGCTCTCGGAACCGCGCCCCGACCGGCTGCTGATGGCCGCACAGGCGCTGCGCGCCGGCCTCTCGGTCGAAGACATCCACGACACCAGCAGGTTCGACCCGTGGTTCATCCGCGAACTGTCGCGCATCATCGACGCCGAGCGCCTGGTCGCCGCCGCCGGCCTGCCACACGACGCCGGGCGGCTGCGCCGGCTCAAGGCGCTCGGCTTCTCCGATCACCGCCTGGCGCAACTTACCGGGCGCACCGAATCCGACATCGCCGCGCAACGCGAAAAACTCGGCGTGCGTCCGGTCTATCGGCGGATCGATACCTGCGCCGCCGAGTTCGCCTCCGCCACGCCCTACATGTACTCCACCTATGAAGGTGGTTTCGGCACCCCGGTCTGCGAATCCGACCCGACCGATCGGGCCAAAATCATCATCCTGGGCGGCGGTCCGAACCGCATCGGCCAGGGCATCGAGTTCGACTATTGCTGCGTCCACGCCGCCTACGCGCTGAAGGAGGCCGGGTTCGAGACCATCATGGTCAACTGCAACCCGGAAACCGTCTCCACCGACTACGACACCTCCGACCGGCTGTATTTCGAGCCGCTCACCGCCGAAGACGTCATCGCGATCATCCGCCGCGAACAGCAGAATGGCACGTTGCTCGGCTGCATCGTGCAATACGGCGGGCAAACACCATTAAAACTGTCGCAGGCGCTGGCGCGGGAGGGAATCCCCATCCTGGGCACCAGCGCCGACGCCATCGACGTCGCCGAGGATCGCGAACGCTTCCAGCACCTGCTGCACCGCCTCGGCCTGCGCCAGCCGGAGAACGGCATCGCCCGCTCGGTCGCGGAGGCCGAGGCGGTCACCGAGCGCATCGGCTACCCCGTGGTGATCCGCCCCAGCTACGTGCTGGGCGGCCGCGCCATGGAGATCGTGCACGACCGCGCCAGCCTGCAGCGCTACATGCGCGAGGCGGTGCGCCTGTCCGCCGGCGACCTGTCGCGTGGGCCGATCCTGATCGACCGTTACCTGAACGACGCGATCGAGGTCGATGTCGACTGCATCGCCGACGCCGACAGCGTCTATGTCGCCGGCGTGATGGAACACATCGAGGAAGCCGGCATCCACTCCGGCGATTCCGCCTGCGCACTGCCGCCCTACACGCTGTCCCCGGCGATGGTGACCGAACTGAAGGCGGAAACCGAGGCGATGGCCAAGGCGCTCGGCGTCGTCGGCCTGATGAACGTGCAGTACGCCATCCAGGACGACGTGGTCTTCGTGCTGGAGGTGAACCCCCGCGCCTCGCGCACCGTGCCGTTTGTTGCCAAGGCGACCGGCGTGCCGGTGGCGAAGATCGGCGCCCGCGTGATGGCCGGCGCCCGCCTGGCCGACTTCCGGCTGGATGACCTCTCGGTCGCCGCGCATGTCGCGGTGAAGGAGGCGGTGTTCCCCTTCGCCCGCTTCCCCAACGTCGACACCATCCTGGGCCCGGAGATGAAATCAACCGGCGAGGTGATGGGCATCGATTCCAGCTTCGAGCGCGCCTTCGCCAAATCCCAGATCGGCGCCGGCGTGATCCTGCCGGATGCCGGAACGGTGTTCCTGTCGATCCGCGACGCCGACAAGAAGGGCATCGCCGCGCTGGCCCGCCGGCTGACCGAGATGGGCTTCGCCATCACCGCCACCCGCGGCACCGCCGGGCGCATCCGCGACGCCGGGCTGCCGGTCAAGGTGGTCAACAAGGTGCTGGAGGGGCGGCCGCACTGCGTCGACGCGATCCGTTCCGGCGAGATCCAGTTGGTGATCAACACCGCCTCCGGCGCGCAGTCCATCGCCGACAGCTTCGCCATCCGCCGCAGCGCGCTGACCCACGGGGTGCCGCACTACACCACCATGGCGGGCGCCCGCGCGGCGGTCCACGCCATCGCCGCGCTGCGATCGGGGGCGCTTGAAGTCGCGCCCCTCCAGTCCTACTTTCGCGGATCGTTCTGAGCGTTCCGTCACGGCTGGGGCCGCCCCGCCGGGGCGGCGATTTTTGCGCGGTCGCCCCAGCCCGACACCGCTGGTGACCGACGCCCAGCCGACCAACGCCCGCCTGACCAATGCCAGCCTGACCAACGCCCGCCTAACCAATGAAGGACCATGACGTGCAGAAGTTTCCGATGACCGCCCCCGGCCTGCTGCGGCTGGAAGACGAGCTGCGTCAGCTCAAGTCGGAAGCGCGTCCGTCGATCATCCGTGCGATCGCCGAGGCGCGCGCCCATGGCGACCTGTCGGAAAACGCCGAATACCACGCCGCGCGCGAACGCCAGTCCTTCATCGAGGGCCGCATCGCGGAACTGGAGGAGATCGTCTCCGCGGTCGAGGTGATCGACCCGTCCGCCCTGACCGGCGAGCACGTCAAGTTCGGCGCGCATGTCTGGCTGATCGACGAGGAGACCGAGAAGGAGGCCACCTACCAGATCGTCGGCGTGCACGAGGCGGACATCAAGCTCAGCCGGCTGTCGGTGTCCTCGCCGCTGGCCAAGGCGTTGATCGGCAAGACGATCGGCGACACGATCTCGGTCCCGGCACCGGGCGGCGACCGGTCCTACGAGATTCTCGGGGTCAAGTTCATCTGACCCCGCTCATCAGCCACAAGGCGCGGGGCATCGCCCGATGATCGGCCTGGTGGATGTCGAGGCGGCGGCCGCGCGGATCGCCGGTCGCGTGTTGCGCACGCCCGCCGTGCCGTCGGATGCGGTCAGTCGGGCCACCGGCATCGATACCATCCTGAAGCTCGACAATCTGCAGGTCGTCGGCGCCTTCAAGGAGCGCGGCGCGGCCAACCGCCTGGCGCTGCTGAGCGAGGCCGAGCGGGCGCGCGGCGTGATCGCGATGTCGGCCGGCAATCACGCCCAGGCGGTCGCGCGGCACGCAAATTTGCTCGGCATCGCCGCCACCATCGTCATGCCGAGCTACACGCCCGCCACCAAGATCACCCGCACCGCCGCGTGGGGCGCCGAGGTGGTGCTGCACGGCGAAACCCTGGCGGAGGCCGCCGCGCACGCCGCGCACCTCGCCGAGACCAGGCAGTTGGTGTCGATCCACCCGTATGACGATCCGGCGGTGATCGCCGGCCAGGGAACGCTGGCGCTGGAGCTGCTGGCCGACGCGCCCGACCTTGATGCGCTGGTGATCCCGGTCGGCGGCGGCGGGCTGCTCGCCGGCTGCCTGGTCGCGGCCACGGCGTTGAAACCCGGCATCGCGATCTTCGGCGTCGAGGTCGAGAGCTATGCCGCGATGGCGCAGCGCATCGCCGGGCGCGCCGTGTCGGTCGGCGGCCCGACCATCGCCGAAGGCATCGCCGTGCGTGACATCGGCGAGATCCCGCTGGAGATCGTGCGGCGGCGGGTCACCGATGTGCTGGTGGTGCCCGAACGCGCGGTGGAGGAGGCGATCGGGCTGCTGGCAGAGGGGGCCAAGACGGTGGCCGAAGGCGCCGGCGCGGTCGGCGTCGCTGCCCTGCTGACGTTTCCCGGCCGGTTCAAGGGCAAGCGCGTCGGGGTGGCGATCACCGGCGGCAATATCGACGCGCGCATCCTGTCCAACGTGCTGCTGCGCAACCTGCTGCGCGACGGGCGGCTGCTGCGGCTGCATCTGCAGATCCCCGACCGGCCCGGCGTGCTGGCCGACATTGCCGGAAAAATCGGCGACACCGGCGGCAACATCATCGAGGTCTCGCACCAGCGGCTGTTCGCGGCGGCCTCGGTGCAGGCGGCCGAGCTGGAGGTGATGGTGGAAGCCCGCGATTCCGCGCACGCCGACACGATCGTCGCGGCACTGGAACGCAGCTACACGGTGCGGCGGATCTGACCCGCGTCGTTACCCGCCCATCGTCGCCATCCCGTCGTTGCTATTCCGTCATGGCCGCGCTTGACCCGGCCATCTGCGCTTCGGCCGTGCTGCGCGGATGGCCGGGACAAGAGCCCTATTGCATGCCCACATCGCGGTGCCGGACGTTCGCGGCATCGCAAGCAAGCAAGGATTCAACACGGAGAAGGCCGAGGGCCACGAAGGGCCACGGAGAAGGCATTGATGCGCTTCGCACGGTGCTGGACCGGACACCTGCGCGAAGCGCCAAAATTCCTGCTGCTCCGTGGCCCTTCGTGGCCCTCGGCCTTCTCCGTGTTGAATCCTTGCT
>Ga0209415_10018609_pt1 | contig 10948 bp, 10 predicted proteins | sample PeaSoiSIISIP2007_FD_187696 | JGI IMG/M metagenome (GOLD analysis project Ga0209415, IMG submission 187696) | Peat soil microbial communities from Weissenstadt, Germany - SII-SIP-2007 (SPAdes) (version 2) | ecosystem: Environmental > Terrestrial > Soil > Wetlands > Peat | place: Germany... | reverse complement strand
CCGAGATGTTCGTGTTGCCCAGCGCGATGTTGACCATGGCCAGGATTTCATCGACCGTAACGGTCCCCGAGCCATTGCAGTCACCCACACACAGCGCAGGAACGGTTACCGTGCCATCTTGAATGAACACCTGGCTGACGCTGGCCGCCGCGCTGCACGGCGGCGTGCCCGGCACGGCCAGCGGTGTGCACGTCTGGTCGACCGCCAGCTCGTCGCCCACGGATAAAAACGCGGTGAACTGCGGATGCGACGAGTCGTGCCCCTGGTTGTAGATGTGCAACGGGATCGCGCTCGCGGCGTCTCCATTGACCTTGAGGTTGATCGTCAGCAACTGTTGCGGCCCCGCCGGCAACAACGGAATGCTGACCGGAGTCGGGCTCGGGGTCTGCGGCACCGGGTTGGGCCCGTAGAGGACCAGGTTGATGAAATTGTCGGGCGTGATGCCGCTGCCCGCATCCGGGCAGAGACAGTGCTGGCGCGTCGGCGTGCAGATGGCGTTCTCGACCACGACGTTGAAATTCGAGATCGACGGATCCGGGACAACCGCATTCGGCAATCCAGTGGCATCGAGCGTGCAGTCCGCAAGGCCGAGCGGCGTGCCGACGGGCGCGCCACCCGTGATCGGCGCAAGGGAGATCGTCAGCGCCAAGGCGGCGACCTCGCCGATGCCGCCTGATCCCGGTTTCGCGTCCGGACCTTGTTTGAAGGTGAGCCCGACGGTGGCCGTGCCGCCCACGGCAGCGGTTGCGATGCCGAGCGTTACCTGCGCGCAGCTGTCCGGGGTCCCACACGGCTGAATGGTTTGCGCGTGCGTCAAACCGGCCGTACCCAACACCGCAGCAAGCGCCGCCACAAATGCAACCGAATGTCCCCTCATGAGCGGACCTCCAACCTGTCCGATCCGTGACCCTCTTCGAATGATGCGTTTCATACCGGGCACCCGGTTAGCGCGTTGTTCACCGCGGCCAAGATCTCGTCGATCGTAATCGTCATATCCTGATTCGCGTCACCTGCCGAGCACGCCGCCAGCGGGGCGTTGCCGAGCGCAATGTTCACCATGGTGAGAATCTCATCCACTGTCACAGCATGGTTGCCGTTGCAATCCCCGGTGCAGCTGACCGGCGTGTTGAGCAGCACCGACACGCTGTCCTCCTCCATGTTGGCCGTGACCAGATCGGGACGGCCGTCCTTGTTGAAATCCGCCGCGGCGATGCCCCACGGTGCGGCCCCGGGTGCGGCCCCGACAGGAAAGGTGGCGTCCGGCATGAAGGTCCCATTGCCCAGTCCGATCAACACGGACACGTTATCATCAAAATTGTCGGAAGTTGCAATATCCATTTTGCCGTCGCCGTCGAAATCGGCGGCCACGACGCTCTCGGGGAAGCTACCCACGGCCGTGGTGATCGGCGCCTGGAAGCTGAAATCGCCGTTCCCCAGCAGGACGGTGACCGAATCACCCTGCTCGTCGCTGATGACCAGATCGACTTGCTTGTCCTTGTTCAGGTCCGTCACGGTAATCGCCGAGGGCGCGTTGAAGATCGGCGTACACGTGCCGCCCGTCGGGCAGTCGGCGTTGGCGGTGCAAAACATGCCGGGCTGGTTGGAGCACGACGCCGACAGCTCCGCCACGGCCTGAAACGTTCCGTGGCCGAGTCCCTTGAGAATCGTCACCGAACCGTTGCCGGTCTCGCAGGTCTCACTGGTGGGGCAGTCGGTAGCTGTCCGACAGGACTGTGTTATGGTAAGCGAACAGACCGAACCGCCGCTATAGTTCGCCACAACCAAGTCCATGTTGTGATCGCCGTCGATGTCCACCGCAACCAAGCCCACCGGCTCCGACCCAACCTGGATTGGCTGGCGGTTGACGAACGTGCCGTCGCCCTTGCCCTGACCATTGTTATTGCCCTGCAGGACGGACACCGTGTTGTCCAAGCTGTCGGCCGTCGCGATGTCGGGTATTCCGTCGCCGTCGAAATCCGCCACGACCACCGCTTCAGGCGAGGTGCCCGTGTTCGAGATGATGGCGCTACCAAACAGCGTCTGCGGCTGATTCAGCAGGACGCTCACCGAATCACCGAACTCGTCGGCCACGACCAGGTCCGGCGCACCGTCGCCGTTCACGTCAGCGACCGCAATCGCGGACGGCGCAGTGAGCTGCGGCATGCCGATGGGGAAGCTCGCCCCCGGATCGACGAAGCTGCCATCTGCGTTCCCAAGCAGCACCGTGACATCACCGGAATCGTTGTCGGCAACCGCCAAGTCGAGCTTCTGGTCCGCGTTGAAGTCGCCGGTCGCCACGGCGATCGGGCTCGTGGCCGGCGCGAGTTGAGTCGTGTGAAGCACGAATGAGACCGCCGACTGTGCCGCCGCCACCGACGCTGCAACCACAAGCAACGCTAGGACAGCTACGATTGTTCCGTCTCGCATTAGGATCTCCAGCACGGGCGACACGATCGAACACGGAGCCACGGCTGCTTCAGCAGCCCGTTTGTTCCCCGGTGGGGCAGTCACGCGGCGTCAATCGGGTCTCCGGCGGATGCACTCGCTGCAGAAAGTTGAGTCATCTTGTCCAAGCGGCTCTAGCTTGTCAAGCCAGTCGCCGGCCCTTGCCGCGGGCCGGTGCGCCTTGTATGAGCAAGCCCGATGGCCGCACCGCAACAACCAAAAGCCAAGAAGGCGACGGATGTTTTCGCGCTGCATTGCCTCAAGCCCGACTGCGGCGGGCTGCTCGCCTATGAAGTCGACGCCGACAACGTCCTCTACGTCGATCTGGCGTGGACCGCGCGGCAGGACGCCGGCGTGCGCTACTTCCCGTGCCCGAAGTGCAGCGGCAAGAACATCATCGAAGAGCTGCGCACCGACAAAGGCCAGCTGAAACACAATGTCGCCCGTTGGGAACCGTAACGTGAGCCGCGAAAAATCCGCAGCCGACCGGATGGCCGAAGAACGGCTGGAGCTGATGCCACGCGCCGTGCGCGACAAGCTCGACCGCATCGACGTCAAGCTGCACCTGAAAGACTGGCAAGCGCTCGCCATCACCGAGCGTGAGCGTCTGCGTGACCTGCGGTGCGAAACCGCGGCCGAGGTGGCGCAATACGCCGCGGCCGTCGCAGCGCTCGTCATGCGCGTCACCGGAAAGCCGCCGGAGCGTCTTCAACAGAATGGAAAACCGGAAACGGGAGACCGGAAATGAAAAACCGGCCAATGACGGAGGGCGCATGCCGTCGTCCCGCAGTGTTCCGGGGATGAGGATGCCATGTTGACGAAAGCCGACGACTACCCGATCCACCAGACAGCTGAGCCGATCGCCTGCACCGCGACCAGCGACCGCAACTTCTACGACCGCTACTTCTTCAACGGCTACGCCCGCGACGGCTCGGTGTACTTCGCCGCCGCGATGGGGAGCTATCCGAATCGTCAAGTCATGGACGCCGCCTTCAGCGTCGTGCATCGCGGCCGGCAGTACGCGGTGCGCGCCTCGCGCGTCGCCGGCAGCGAACGCATGGACACGCGCGTCGGCCCGATCGGCGTGGAGGTGATCGCGCCGCTGGAGCGCCTGCGGTTGCGGGTGGAGCCGAACCAGTGGGGCATCGAGGCCGACCTGGTTTTTCAGCACCGCGTGCCGCCGCTCGAGGAGCCGCGCTTCCTGCGCCGCTTCGGCGGCCGCCTCTTCATGGACTACACGCGCCTGACGCAGCACGGCACGTGGACGGGCACGCTGACCGTCGGCGGCGAGCGCATCGACGTCGGCGCGCAACGCTTTTGGGGCTCGCGCGATCGCTCGTGGGGCATCCGGCCCGTGGGCGAGCGTGACGCCGGCGTGCCGTCGCTGCCGCTGCAGTTCTTCTGGCTGTGGGCGCCGCTCAACTTCGAGGATCTCTGCACGCACTTCGACGTGACGGAGGACGCCGACGGCGAGCCCTGGCACGCCGCCGGCATGGTGATCCCGGTGGGCGGCGCAATCGAGACTATGCGCTCCGTGGCCTATCGGCTCACGATGCAATCGGGAACGCGTCACGCCCGCGCCGCCGAGATCATCCTGCGGCCGCGCTCCGGCGACGAGCGGCGCATCACGCTCACACCGCTCTACAACTTTTACATGATCGGTCTGGGCTACGGACATCCGCAGTGGGGGCACGGCATGTTCGTGGGCGAAAACGAGGTCGCCGGCGAATCGTGGGCGCTGGCGGACGTCGACCCCGGCATCCCGTTCCATCTCCATATCCAGGCGATCTGCGAAGCGACGCTGGGCACCCGCCGCGGTATCGGCGTCCTCGAGCAGCTCATCCTCGGGCCGCACACGCCCACCGGCTTCAAGGACCTGCTCGATCTCGCGCCCTAGGGCCTGCGGCCGGTGTCTTTGGGGCGCGCCGCTCGCCGTTACGATGCCGACCGCGCCGCAAGCGTTCTCGGTAGGGCTTCGAGGATTCCCACCAACAAAGCGATGCTGAGCACGAGGTCGGCAAGGCTGACCAAGGTGCGCTCCGGCGGCAGCAGCACCAGCAACTCGTACAGGTCGTTGGCCATCTTCATGGTCATCAACATGATGGCGCCGTAGACCGGGCCGCGGTGCGCCGCCGGATCGTACGCCGCGTTCCAGAACACGTAGGCGAGCACCGCATCGGCAATGCCCAGGCCGTTGGCCAGCGCGCACACTTGCGGCGACAGCTGCTCGGCATTGAGCACCTGCTCCTTGAAGCCCAGGAGCAGCACGGCCCAGGCAAGTGACAGGACGGCCGTGACCCGCAGCAGCACGCGCACCCCGGTCTCCTTCACGCCAGAAAGTCGAGCAGCAGCGCGCTCAGCTCCGCCGGCTGCTCCCACATCGCCAGATGCCCGCAGTTGTGCAGCGTGGCCAGGCGCGCGCCGGGGATGCGTTCCGCGAGGATCTGCCCGTTGGCGTACGGCACCAACGGGTCGGCGTCACCGTGGATCACCAGCGTCGGCGCTTTGATGCTCGGCAGATCCGGGTAGCGGTCGCTCGCCATGATCGCCGCCATCTGGCGCACGAACACGAACTGCGGGGTCACCGCGTTCATCGCCGTATCGACGATGGAGCGAATGACTTCCGGATGCGCGTCGGCAAACCCGGGAGCCGCGATCGCTTGCATCGCCGTGCGCACGATCGTCTCGGGCGGCTGGGTCATGTCCGGTATCAGCGCGACCATCGCCGCGGGATCCGGAGCAACGGTGTGCGATCCGCCGGGCGTCGTGGAGAGCAACACCAGCTTGCGGACGCACTGCGGGTGTCGCAGCGCTACCAGCTGCGCGATCATCCCACCCATGGAGACGCCAACGATATGGGCCTGCTGATGCCCGGCGGCGTGCAACACCGCCACCGCCTCGTCGGCCATCTCGTCGAGGTTGTACGGCACGTCGGGCTTGTCGGACTTTCCCGTGCCGCGGTTGTCGAAGGTGATGGCCTCAAAACGGTGCGCGATGCGTTCGGGGACGCTGCCCCAATCGGCGGCGCGTCCGCCGAGTCCCATGATCATCAAGACCGGCGCACCGTGCCCGTAGACGTAAAGCGCAAGGTTGACGTCGTTGACGCGGGTGAAACGCATACGGTTCTCCATCACGATCTGGCTCGGGGTGTGAAGGTTCTATGGGAGGTGCCGTTGACTTGCAAGTTCGCGCGCCGTCACCTCGATGCCCCCATTCCATCTTCCGTCCCCAAGGTCGAATTGATAACGTAGCCGCGGACCCGGTTGCAAACGATGTCGCCCAAGCTGCGCGAGCGCCGGCCGCTGGAATCGCGATCGCGGCACCGCATGATGGTTGCCGGCGTGGTCGTCGCGATCATGACGATCATGGCGATCCTGGCGATCGTGGCGACGGTGTTTCCGGCACGGCGGACGCGACAGGGCGCCGTGACTCCCGCGTCGCCGCCTTCGTCCGCAGCTGTTCAGGGTCAACCGCAATGGTTCAATCAACGCGTTGAACAACGGCTCGATCAACTGCGCGTCGCCCGTGCGCTCCCCGACGGCGAAACTTCCGAAGGCATCGATGCGCCATCCAACGTTCCGGCGCCGCCCATACGGCCTGCGGACGATTCCGGCACCGAGGAGGATGTTGCGGCCGAGGGTGATCCGGACGACATTCCCACGCTCACGCTCATCGCCTTGCGGGATGCGGACCCCGCACGCCGGCTGGGCGCGGTGACGTTGCTCGGTGCCCTGGGAGATCCGCAAGTCATTCCCGTCTTGGAGCAGACGCTCGCCGACGAAGACCAAGACGTGCGCGTCGGAGCGATCGAGTCGTTGAGTGACTTCGACGGCGACGCGCCGGTCGCGGCGCTCGAGCGCGCCCTGCAGGACCGCTCCGCCGACGTTCGCTACGAAGCGGTGAACGTCCTCGCCGACATCGGCAGCGACCGCGCCCGCCACGCCATCGCGACGACCCTCAACGATCCCGACGGCGACGTGCGCGCACTGGCCGAGGGCGCTCTTGATCTCGCCCGACTCAACGAGGGCGCGCCGGCCGCGGCAGAAGCAGCGTCGGCCGGCCAGGCGCAGTGATGCGCGACGAGGCGAACGGTGTGCGGCGCGATGTCCGCGCTTCGTGCTGCAGGCCAGACATCCGGTGAGGGCGTGATACAAACTCGCGCCTGCGCAGCCTTGGGTTGCACCCGTTCAGTCCAGCACCCAGACCCCGCGTTCCCGAATGGCATCATACATTGCGTCCGGGGCCAGATCAGCTCCATTCGGCCACTGGACCGCACCCAACACGACTCGGGCTTGGGCGAAGGTGGCAGGATCGTGCAGCGGCTCGAATACGGTGCCGTCGACTTTCGAACCGCTCAGGAACGCGTGCATGTCGACATCGCCGGCGGTGCCGTCGACGAAGACCACGCGCAGGCGAGCGTCCGCCAAGGTGGTCACCGACGTGAGCCGCCACGGGACGGTGTGCCGGATGGGCGGGATTACTTCAGGGGCTCGATCGCCTTGGGGGGGGTGCAGTCGTCTGCATAGATTCCAGTTCTCCGTCAGTTTGTCGCGATGTTCCGCGGCCGTCATCACCACGCCGCTGCCATCGGTGATCAGCGAGGTCGATCTCGGAATACGAGGCTACCACCTGATCCGCTTCTCGTAGCGCCTCCGGCTCGTAGGTCGTCGCAAGCCCAATGCACATCATCCCCCCGTGCTTCGCCGCCTCCACGCCCAAGGGCGAGTCCTCGATCACGAGGCAGGCTGCGGGAAGCGAGCCCAGGGCGTTGGCCGCGTGGAGAAACAAGGCGGGGTCCGGTTTTGAACGAAAATCGACGTCGGCGAGAGTAAATATCCGATTCGCAAACAGCTGGGAAAGACCCAGTCGGCGCTCCACAATCTGCAGCAGCGCCGCATCGATGGCGGTGGCGATACACGTCTTGTAGCGCAAGCGGATGCGTTCAAAGAACTTGAGGAAGCCATCGATGAACGTCACCTGCGACTCGAACAATTCGCGCACGATCTCCATCCGCTCGCGCGCCAGCACCTCCGGGTCACCTTCGAATCCGTACTCGCGCTTCAGAACCACGACCCCTTCGACCAGCGAGCGGCCCGTGAGAAGCGGCTTGATGCGTTCACGGTCGTACACAAAGCCCCTTCGCTTCAAGAACTCCTGCTGGCCGACGTCCCAAATCCGCTCCGTGTCGACGACGACGCCTTCGCCATCAAAGATGATCGTATCAATCATAGACCGGCACGCACCTGCTGCCACCTCCTTACTGCTTGCCCCGCCAGGCGCCTAAGATCCGCTGCACGAGCTCCGCGAAGGTCTTCTCGCCCAGCTTGCCGTATCCAAACAGCGCTGCCAACATGAGAAACATGAAGGAAAGGGCCGTGCTGAAGCTAAAGCGCTCTACGGACGAAAGGTAGGTAACGAAAACCGCCAGGAGGAGTGCAAAGGCGAGGATGAACGGACCAACGGTTAGCCCGGTGTACTCGGGGCTTTGCTTCGGGAAGTCCTGGTACTCGGCACCGGCGACGCAAAGCGCGGAGATCGCTTTGGCAGTTGACCAAGAGAAGACGCGATAGCCATAGAAGCCGCCGCTCTCGTCGGTCTTCCCGGCGAGGCCCATCAGCGCGCCGCGGACGAGCTCACTGTTACGCGGCTCTTGGGTTGCTGCGCCGGCGAGGACGCGGATCAGCAGTGCATCGGTCATGAACAAGAATCCGTAGTCGCCAGGGCCATTGGGATCGATCTCCATCCGCTCCTCTACCAACCGCGTAGCCTGGTTCGGATGTTGACGCAACCAGCTGATGGCCTCGACTTCCTGTCGGTTGAAGCGACTCAGGTCGGCGCGGCGGGCCGCTTGAAACACGAGCGTCGCATAGATCGTGTGCACCGCCTCCAAGGGCCCCGGCTGACCGAACGCACGACTCGACTGGCGAAACCGGGCCACCAGACGGTCAAGGCCGGCTTCAATGACGGACTTCAACGATTGGTCGCCGGCACGGTACGCCTCGACCAGAGCGAGTAGGGCAAAGCAAGTCGGCATGAGCGCGCTGGGCGCTGCGCGCCTGTAGGGCCAGCTGCCATCGGCGTTCCGCATTCCTTGGATCCACTCAAGTGCGGCTGCGACCGGTTCGTCAGTTGGGCCGATGCCCGATTTGATCAGTGCCTCGACGACGAAGCAGGTGCGGACGATGTCCGGTATCAGGGCTTGGCTTCCGTCTTCTAGCACAATCTCTCGCGGCCACGATCCCTGGTCGGCTCCTGCTTTGCACTGATGCTTAAGGAGAAATGCGACTGCATCGCGGACCCGCATGTCCCCGGGCTGGATCTTCGCGTCAAACAGCGCGCACAGCGCCTCTGCGGTGTTGAGCGTGTTGGCCCGCGCGCCCTGCTGGGTTGCCCAGCCTCCCGTTGTAGGGTCCCGGTTCGTAAGCAGCCAGCTGGCGGCTCGCTCGACGGCTTCTGATAGTTCTGGCATGGCTCCTCCTGGCGCGGGCACACGGCCCTTTTGGGGTGACAAGTGGCGGTGATCCTCACCGCAACTGCCCTTAGCAGAGTAGTGGTCAGTCCACAACGTTCCGCAATTGTCCAATTCTGACGAGCTACACCACTTTGGAGCCAAGAGTCGATGGCCACATGGGAGCCTATCGACAGCTGCCATAGTTGGATTCAACGCGTCAGCGTGAAGCGGACCGGAGGCGGAACTACGAGCTGAGACGGCCTCCGGGACAACGTCCAACGTCCAAGCGCGGCCCAACTCCGTTGCACCGCGGGGTGCTGCGCCTCCGGAAGCCTTCATAGGACTTCGCCCGAGCCCATAAGGCGTTCCGGGCGCCGACCGGAGGTTGTGCCGAAGCCACGAGTGTGCCGGTGCGGTCGACGCGACTCGCGTCGACGGTTGCTCGGTGCCTCCCGCGTTGCAACCATTTCGTCAGTGTCGGTCGCCTGATCGACCTGCGCGCCGCTCAGCAGTTCGTCCTTGCCTGCACCATCCGGTACCGGCCCGCGCCGACCAACTCGTCGGCGCGGCGAAACGGGCGATGGGATTATTCGTGAGCCTCTAGTGTAGTGCCTCTCAAATGGGTTACCAATCTCATCCTCTGAAAACCCCTGTGGCACAAGGGGAAGAAGACTTACCGACTGTAAAGCTATTTGTGAGACACTACACTAGGTCTTCGCGCTGTCACATTGCTGAGCAATGAGCCGTCGGATGTTCGAGGCGTCCACCTGTGGCCAGGGAACTGATGATTCCAATTGAAGCACGTCCACACACGGCATTGCGGGAGCGAAGAAGAACGGCGCGTTCGTCACCATGTCCCTTGGCACATACCAGTGCCGGTCACCGTTCGCCTCTGTAGCTCGCATCAGCCGAGCGACAGCACGCCGAATCGGGAGGGTCATGACGTACGTTCCGTCGCCCCTGCACCTTTGCTCGAGGGGGAACGGGTCGGTCTTCGCTATTGGCGAGAGGAACCGTAGCATGCTCAGGGCGATCCAGAATGCTCTGTCACGCAACCGACTCCATTCCGCCTTCACGAACAACGCCTTGTCGGGATCGCGCCTCCAGAATGCTCTGGACCCCTCCTCGAACACATACTCAAACGGCTCGGTCGCGTAGCAGAGGTTTGCATCGCACACGGTGACACGCTGCGTGAACAAGCAAAGGCCGAAGCGGCCAGCGCGCGACACCAACCAGAGTGCCCTCAACGGCTGAACGTCGGAATCCGCCTCTCCGATGTGACGCCAGTCCGTGTTATCAAGAGGGCTGAATTCCATAAACACGCTGGTTAGCGGAACACGCTCGCTTTGGCTGCGGGAATCGAAGCTCTCAATCGCGTCGACCATGTCGCCGCTTAGAATCGCCTGGTTCCACATTTCGGGGCCAGCTCGCAGAAGCCAGCTCACGATGGGCGTCTCGACCAAGATCCGCGTAGCGTCCTTCGCCCAAAACTCCGGCGAGGCCGATGACTCACTCGAGAGTCTGATCGATAAGTTCTCTTGGACTGCTCCGTAGACCGGGTTCGGGGTTACAAACTTGGTGCGTCCACAGATCTGCTGAGTCTTGTCCTCCGAGCCGTAGCGATAGCACGTGACCGCCAGCGGGCACGCTAGCTTGAGCTTGTTCGTATCGGAGTCGACTAGCCACGTCAGCGGCATACTGACGAACACTTCATACCACGGGTCTTCCGATGGGTCCGGGAACAGCGTGTGCATCGGGGCATCGAGGTTGAGAGCACCCTCCACCCACGGCCCCACAAGGATCCCTTCGCGTTGGTAGAAGCTCTTGAGGTCCCCGCCGTTCACTGCCGGGTCGGAGGCGAGAAGACATGCGGCTTGCACCTGTATCCGGGAACTCTTCGAGAGTATTGGCTTTGAAGACAGATCAACGAGCTGACCGTGCAGCGGAGCGCCAACGCCATCCCACTCGGGAACGTCAAAGCGGAGCCTGTCAATGAAAATGAGACAGTCGGCATCCGAATTTAGTGTAGCGTCGGCGGCTGCGAGAGCGTGA
>Ga0209415_10018608_pt1 | contig 10949 bp, 10 predicted proteins | sample PeaSoiSIISIP2007_FD_187696 | JGI IMG/M metagenome (GOLD analysis project Ga0209415, IMG submission 187696) | Peat soil microbial communities from Weissenstadt, Germany - SII-SIP-2007 (SPAdes) (version 2) | ecosystem: Environmental > Terrestrial > Soil > Wetlands > Peat | place: Germany... | reverse complement strand
GCGCGCCCCGGCAACGGCCGGCTCGGCCTGCATTGCTGCGACCATCTGACGATCCAGAACTTCGAGTCGTTCGCCGACATGAGCAAGAAGCTCGAGGACATGGATCGGGTCGGCGTCGACATCTGCATCCTGACCGTGAATCTGCCGGGACCGGAGCTCGCGATGAAGCCGGCCGAGGCGGACGAGCTCGCGCGCATCGCCAACGACGGCATCGCGGAGGCAGTCGCGCGCCATCCGAAGCGCTTCTGGGGGATGGCGTCGCTCGGCTACGGGACGATCGACAGCGCGCTCAAGGAGCTCGATCGATGCGTCTCGGAGCTCAAGTTCCGCGGCCTGCAGATTTTTTCCAACATCAAGGGCAAGCCGCTCGACGATCCCGAGCTGCGTCCGATCTTCGCGCGGATGGCGGAGCTCAAGCGGCCGATCTTCATGCATCCGACCGCGCCGCTCAATCGCAACCATCTGATGCAGCTGGTGCCGGTGCCCGCGCTCGGATTCATCTACGACACCACGCTCGCGGCCGTACGCCTGACGCTCTCGGGCCGCTTCGCGGAGTTCCCGGACCTCCCGTTCATCGTGCCGCACGTCGGCGGCGTGCTCCCGTACCTGATGGAACGCATCGTCGGGCTGATTCCGAGCTACGGGAGCGGCAACCAGGAAAACGATCCACGGCGAATCTTCAAGCGGCTCTACATGGACACGGTTACTTATGAGCCGGGGCCGCTGAAGCTGTGCCTCGATACGATGGGCGCCGACCAGCTCATCCTCGGCACCGACCATCCGCACGGTCCGTGGGAGCGGCCGACGAAGCTACTCGACGAGGTCGAGTGCAGCGCTCAGGATCGCGAGAAGATGATGCACGGGAACGCGGAGCGGCTGTTCCGGCCGGCCTGACCGGCTACAGATCGTCGCTGGGGTCTCCGCCGCCGCCGTCGTCAGCGTCGGGGTCGCCGCCCTTTTCGAGCTCTTCGACCGCCTCGTCGAACTCGGGGCCTGAGAACTCGTCGCCCATCTCGCGGCCCATCCGCTTCATCATCCGGGCGACGCTCTTGGGATCGTTCTCATCGATATCCCCGAAATTCGACGGATCGGCGAGCGATTCCATCCGGGATTCCTCGCTGCGCGGCATCGCAAACCGCGACATCAGCCTACGCATCTCCGGCGCGCCGCAATGGCGGCATTTGGCGCTCACGCGCTCGCTCGCCCGCAGCGTCAGGACGCTGGTGCGCTTCCCGCATTTGGCGCATTCGTATTCGTAAATCGGCATCGGGAGTTACCCGCCTGATGGCCCCGCCCAGCCAGTTTACCCGCGCCATCGAAGCCGGCAAATACGGTCGCTTTGATTAGGCGGCGCGCCTCGGCATACTGACGCCCAATGGCTGACCTGAGCCTTATGTGGCGCAACACCCGGATGGTGGTGCTGTGCGCGATTTCAGCGGCGCTCTACGCGGCCGTGCTGGTGCCGTTCAAGGCCGTGCCGATTCTTCCCGGCACCACCGAGCTGCGTCCCGCCAACGCGATCCCGGTGGTCTGCTCGTTTCTGTTCGGACCGGCGGCAGCATGGGGCTCGGCGATCGGCAACATGATCGGCGACTTCTTCGGCGGCGTCGGGCCGGGCGACATCTTCGGCTTTGCCGGCAACCTGTTCTACGGTTATGTGCCGTACAAGGTCTGGCGGACCATCGCCGATGGCGAGAGCCCGGTCAGCCGCTCACCCGCGACCATCGTCAAGTACGTCGTGACTTGCCTGCTGGCGAGCATCCTGTGCGCGGACTTCGTCGGATGGGGCGAAAATATGCTGGGGTTCAGACCGTTCAATGTGCTCGGCAACCTGATCGTCATCAACAACGTGACCGCCGCGCTGGCGCTGGCGCCCTTCATCCTCTACGAAGTTTATCCCCGGGTTAGCAAGGGCCGCATGCTCTACCAGGACGTGATGCCCGAGCTAAAGCCACCGCCGCGGGTCAGAGGTTTGTGCGGACTCGTAATGCTCGCGACGGGGACGCTCGGCGCCTGGGTTCTCGGCAACCTGGTCTCGACCGGCTACTGGATTCCATCGATCGTCCCGGCCAGCATGGCGCAGGCGCCCTACGACCGCGCGATCGCAATCGCGGTCACGCCGTTTATGATACTGGCCGTCGCCGGTGTCGGCCTGATGTGACGACGAAACCGCGTACCATCGAAACCGCCGCGCAGACTCCGCTGGCGGTGAGCGTCGCGGAGCTCAGCTTCACCTACCAGGGTTCCGAGCGGCGGGCGCTCAGCGGCGTCTCGTTCGTCCAGGCGCGCGGCGAGATGATCGGAATCATCGGTGCGTCGGGAGCCGGCAAGTCGACGCTCGCCCAGTGCCTCAACCGGATCATCCCGGAGTTCGAGGCCGGCGATTTTCACGGCGTGGTCGCGATCGAAGGGCAGCCGCTCGACGGCAAGCACGTCAGCGAGATCGCGGGAACGGTCGGGATGGTGTTCCAGGATTTCGAGGCGCAACTGTTCTCGACCAATGTCGCGCACGAAGTCGCCTTCGCGATGGAACAGGCCGGGATGAGCCGCGACCAGATGAACCGTCGCATCGGACCCGCTCTGGAAGCGGTCGGACTCGCGGGCTTCGAGCCCCGCGATCCCACCACGCTCTCGGGCGGTGAGAAGCAGCGCCTCGCGATCGCGGCCGTGCTGGCGCTCGGGCCCGACATAATCGTGATGGACGAGCCGACCACCGATCTCGACCCGGAGGGCAAGGCCGAGGTCTTCACGCTGATTCGGAGCCTCCGCGAACGCGGCCTGAGCCTGATCGTAATCGAGCACGAGACTGGCGAGCTGCGCGCCTGCGACCGAATCCTGCTGATGCGCGAGGGCGAGATCGTCGCCGAGGCGCCACCGGACCAGCTCCTCACCCGGCTCGACCTGCTCGAGGGGCACGGGGTCCATCCGCCGGAAATCAACCGCGTGCTGGCGGCGCTCGGAATCGCCGCACACGCGCGAGACGTCGATCATGCCGAGGCGCTGATTCGCGGGCATCTGCCCGGCCTGGCGCATGATGACGGCTCGCCGGCGATCGAACTGCGCGCCGCTCCGGCCGCCGAAAATCCCGCTCCGCCGCTGGTCGAAGTCGAGCATCTGAACTTCTCCTATCCGGGCGGGCCGCGCGTGCTCGATTCGATTCAGCTCGCGATCCGGCCCGGCGAGTTCATCGCGATCATCGGACAAAACGGCTCCGGCAAGACCACGCTGGCGAAACAGATCGTCGGGCTGCTGAAGCCCGAGAGCGGGCGCGTGACGATCGCCGGACGCGATCGCGCGGCGCTGCGCCCGACCGAGACGGCGCACGAGGTCGGCTACGTTTTTCAGAATCCCGACCATCAGATCTTCGCCGCCACGGTCGAAGATGAAGTCGCGTTCGGGCCGCGTAATTTCGGGCTCGCGCCAGAGGAGGTCAAGCGCCGATGCGCCGAGGTGCTGAGCGCGGTCAATCTCGAAAACCAGCGCGAGAGCGATCCGTTTCTGCTCGGCAAGGGCGAACGCCAGCGGCTCGCCGTGGCGAGCGTGCTGGCGCTGCAGCCGCGATTGCTGATCCTCGACGAGCCGACCACCGGCCTCGATTACCGCGAGCAGCGGCGCATGATGAGCCTGGTGAGCGAGCTCAACGCCGCGGGCATCGCGATCGTGATGATCACGCATACGCCCTGGCTGGTGGCGGCCTACGCGCGCCGAGTAATCCTGATGCGCCGTGGGCGGCTGCTGTTCGATGGGCCGGTGCGTGAGTTCTTCGCCGCTGACGCGCTGCTCAGCTCGTCTTCGTTTCGCGCCCCTGAAGTGACCGCGCTCGGCCGCCGCTTCGGCATGATTGCACTCACCGCCGACGAGCTGATCGAGCGTCTCGCGAAGTATCGCTGATGCCCATCTACCTCTACATCGAGCGCACCGGCGTTCTCCATCGGCTCCATCCGACGGTCAAGGTCTTCGCGCTGTTCGTGATGTTCTGGTCGGTCTACTGGGTCGATCATCCGTTGGCGCTGCTGCCGATCGGACTGCTGATCCTGGCGGCGGCCGAGAGCGCGGGGGCCTGGCCGAATTTCTACCGCCTGCGCTGGCTCTTCGTCATGGTGATCCTCTTCACCACGCTGACCTGGATGATCTTCTACCGGCGCGGTCCGGCGCTGATCGACCTCAGGATCATCCATCTGAGCCGGGCCTCGCTGCTGTTCGGCCTCGGCCGCGGGTTGAAGCTCGCGGAGCTGCTTGCGACCTCGGTGGTGTTCCTCTCGACCACCAAGATCGAGGAGTTCACGGTCGGACTGTCGACGCTCGGCGTGCCATATCGCGCCGGCTTCGCGATCACGCTCGCCTTCCGGCTCGCGCCGCTGTTCATGGATTCCGCCATCACGGTCTACCAGGCGCAGAGCCTGCGTGGGTACGATTTCAACCGCGGCGGACCGCTGGAGCGCATCCGGCGCTACGTTCCGGTGATTATCCCGGTTTTCATGGGAGCGCTGCGCAAAGCGAACGCGACGGCGATGGCGCTGGAAGCTCGCGGCTTCGGACGCATCAGCCGGCCCACCAGCTTCATCGAGTACCCGGTCGCCGCGCGCGACGTGGCGGCATCGATGATGCTGGTGGCGATCGGCGCCATCTACTTCACGATCTATTACACCGGCTACGGCGCGATTCCGCTCCGCTAGCGGGCGGTCGGCGCCGTGCGGTTTGGAAGCCGATCCCATGCGTGCTAAGTAAGCGGCATCCCCTCGTGTAGCAGGAGGCAATGGCCATGCTGTTCGCGATCATCGCTCACGATCCACCGGGCCGCACCGAACTGCGCAATCGCGTCCGCCCCGCGCATCAGAAGTACCTCGAACCGTTCAAAGCTTCCGGCAAGATGATCTATGGCGGTCCGTTTACCGACGAGGCCGGCAACCTGATCGTGGTCGAGATGGCGACGCAGGCCGAGGCCGAAGCCTTCGCCCGCAACGATCCCTTCATGGCCGAAGGCGTGCACGATCGCTTCGAAGTTCATCCCTGGCGCCGCGCCTTTCCGGAAGGCTAGCGAACATACGCTTCCGAGTCCGTCCAACCAGGACTGATGAGCGGCTGCATGGCGGGTCCTCTCGCAACCCTGCGCATCGTCGAGATCGGAGAGATGGTCTCTGCGCCGTACGCGGCCAAGCTGATGGCCGACCTCGGCGCCGAGGTGATCAAGGTCGAGCGCCCCGCAGGCGGTGATCGCGCGCGCACGCGCGGACCGTTCGCCGGCGGCCGGGCGCATCCGGAGAAGAGCGGACTCTTCATCTATCTCAACACCAACAAGCGCGGCCTCGCGATCGATCTCGCCGCGCCGCGCGGCCTCGCAATCTTCGAGCGCTTGATAAGCAATGCCGACGCGTTGATCCACAATCTCGCGCCCGCCGAGATGGATCGTCTCGGCTTCCAATACGAGCGCTTTCACCGCCTGAACCCGAAGCTCGTGATGACCTCGGTCGCGCCGTATGGATTGAGCGGACCGCGGCGCGATTGGCGCGCCGAGGACCTGACGCTGTGGTCCGACGGCGGCGCGTGCTACCTCAACGGTGCGCGCGATCATCCCGAACTGCCGCCGCTTACGGCTTACGGTTACCAGGCCGGTTATCAGGGCGGCGCGCACGCGGCGGTGGCCACGATGGGCGCGCTGTTCGCGGCCGCGCGCGGCGCGGGCGGGCAGCACGTCGAGGTTTCGGTGCAGGAATCGGTCGCCTCGATAATCGAGATGGCCAACACCTTCTGGCCCTACATGGGGATGGTGCTGACGCGCTACGGCCCCAAGCCGGTGCAGCCGCTGGATATCTTCGAATGCCGCGACGGATGGATCTTCGCCTGCTGCGTCGAGGAGCATCAATGGCATAGCTTCGTCGAGGTGATGGGCAACCCGGAGTGGGCCTCGGAGGAGCTGTTCGACGAACGCTTCAAACGGGGCGTCAACTACGACGCGCTGCGGCCGCTGCTGGCTGATTGGATCGGTCAACAGTCAGCGCAGGATCTCTACCATCGGGCGCAGGCGCGCCGCGTGCCGTTCGCGCCGCTCTCGAACCTCGCCGACCTGGTCAACTCCGAGCATCTGCGCGCCCGTGGATTCTTCGTCGACGTGAGCCATCCGCAGGCCGGCGCGTTCAAGTATCCCGGCGCGCCCTACCGACTGAGCCGCACGCCATGGGAGATTCGGCGTCCCGCGCCGGCGCTGGGTCAGCATAACGATGAGATTCTCGGCGGCGAGCTCGGGATTGCGGCGCGCGAGCTCGAAGCGCTGCGGCGCGAGGCGGTGATCTGACGCCGATGAACCAGCTCCCGCTCACAGGCATCCGCGTCGCCGACTTCACCTGGGTGTGGGCCGGACCGTACTGCACGATGCAGCTCGCGCATATGGGCGCCGAGGTCATCCGGATCGAATCGGCAACGCGCCTGTGCGTGTCGCGCCTGACGCCGCCCTGGTTCGGCGGGCAATACGGCGTGAATCGGTCCGGCTACTTCAACCAGTACAACCAGGGCAAGCGATCGATCACGCTCAATTTGAAGCATCCGCGCGCGCGCGAAGCGGCGCTGCGCATCGCCATGAAGAGCGATGTGGTGATCAACAATTTTGCCGCCGGCGTGATGGACCGGCTCGGACTCGGCTATCGCCACCTGGTCCGGCTGCGCCCCGACGTCATTGGCGTGTCGCTCAGCGGCTACGGCGACAACGGCCCGCTCAGCAGCTATGTCGCCTACGGTCCGGCGCAGGTGCCGCTCTCCGGGATGTCGGCGCTGACGGGGTATCGCGGCTGGCCGCCGATGCACGTCGGGTTCAGCTACGGCGATCCCAACGCCGGCAGCCACGCCGCCTTCGCGATTCTCGCCGCGCTCTACCATCGCCAACGCACCGGCGAAGGCCAGTACCTCGATATGAGCCAATGGGAGTGCACGATGGCGCTGATTGGAGAGGGTATACTGGATTACACGATGAACGGGCATCAACCGGAGCGCGATGGCAGCCGGGATTCCGCGATGGCGCCGCATGGTCTGTTTCAATGCCGCGATATGGCCGAGTTGGTCGCGGGCCGGCCGGTCGACATGTGGGTTGCGATCGCGGCGGCGGACGACGCGGAGTTCGCGCGGCTCGCGGCGGCGATCGGACGCCCCGAGCTTGCCGACGACGAACGCTTCGCGACGCTTGCGGCGCGCAAGCGCAACGAGGACGAGCTCGAAGCGATGGTCAGCGCCTGGACCTCGGCGCGGTTCGCCGCCGAGGCGGCTGAAACGCTGCAGCGCGCCGGCGTCGCGGCGGCGGTATGCGCCACCGGCCGCGACCTCGCCGAAGACCCGCATCTCAAGAGCCGCGGGTTTTTCGTTACGCCCGAACATGGCGAGATCGGCCGGGCGACGCAGGCCGGGATTCCGTGGCGGATGAGCGAAACGCCGTGCTCGATTCGCAGCGCAGCGCCGCTGCTGGGTCAGCATACCGATGAGGTGCTTAGAGACGTGGCGGGATACAGCCCCGTCGAGATCGAGGAGATGCGCGCTGCGGAGGCGCTCAAGTAAGCGCGGCCATCGCTATGACGGAAGCTCACCTGACAGCGGATAAAGCCGCGATCTTTCGCGAACGCCGCAGGAGTTTCATCCAGGCGATCGGCAGCGGTGCCCTCGCGATCATCCCGGGCGCGCCGGTCGCCGTGCGCTCCCGCGACGTCGAATTTCCCTATCATCAGGATCACGATTTCTATTATCTGTCGGGCTTCGATGAGCCCGAGGCTGTGTTGCTGCTAGCGCCGGGCCATCCGGACGGCGAGTTCGTGATGTTCGTGCGGCCGCGCGATCGGGAGCGCGAAATCTGGACCGGCCGGCGCGCCGGCGTGGAGGGTGCGCTCGCCGAGTATGGCGCGGAGCGCGCTTTCCGAATCGACGAGCTCGATGAAATGCTGCCGCGTTACCTCCGCGACGCGCAGCGCGTCTATTATCCGCTGGGCGCAAACGAGCGGATGAATGCAAAGGTCGTCGAGCTGATGCGCGCTTCGGAAGCGACCCGCGAGCGGCTCGGCTCGGGGCCCACCGCGCTGCTCGACCCGCGCGAGATAATCCACGAGCAGCGCTTGTTCAAGCAGCCCGATGAGCTGGCGGCGATGCGCCGGGCGATCGCGATTTCCGGCGAGGCCCATCGCCGCGCGATGAGTGGGGCGCGCGGCGGAACGGGCGAGTGGGAGGTGCAAGCGCTGCTCGAGTACGCGTTTCGCTCGCAGGGCGCCGAGGGCCCGGCCTATCCGTCGATCGTCGCCTCCGGGCCCAACGCCACCATCCTGCACTACATCCATAACGACCGGCGGATGGAGCGCGGCGAGCTGCTGCTGATCGATGCCGGCTCGGAGTACGCGTTCTACGCCTCCGACATCACCCGCACCTTCCCGGTCGGAGCGCGTTTCAGCCCGGCCCAGCGCGCGCTCTACGAGCTGGTGCTCGAAGCGCAGCTCGAAGCGATCAAATCGATCAAGCCGGGCGTGCCATTCGACCTGCCGCACGAAATCGCCGTGCGCGTGCTGGTCGACGGGATGCGGCGGCTCAAGCTGTTGAACGGCACGACCGACGAGCTGATCGGCTCGGCCGCCTACCGGCGCTTCTATATGCATCGGACCAGCCATTGGCTCGGCATGGACGTCCACGACGTGGGGCTGTATCGGATGGCCGGCGAGACCCGCAAGCTCGAGCCTGCGATGGTGCTGACGGTCGAGCCCGGGATTTACATCAGCGCCGAGGACGCCGAAGTGCCGGCCGAGATGCGCGGAATCGGAATCAGGATCGAGGACGACGTGCTGGTCACGGCCGACGGCTACGAGGTGATGTCGGCCGAGATACCGAAGCGGGTCGAGGACGTCGAAGCGCTAACCAGCGGCTGAGCGGCGTCTGTGCGGCAGGCTCCGGCGGCTGCGGACAGGGAGATTTGACGGTGAAAGGATTCCGGCAATTTCTGCTGCGCGGCAACGCGGTGGACCTCGCGGTCGCGGTGGTGATCGGCGCGGCCTTCAACAGCGTCGTCCAGGCCTTCGTTAAGGACCTGCTGACGCCGCTGATCGCGGCGGTCGGGGGGCAGCCGAATTTTTCCGCGATCTCGCTTGAGCTCCATCACAGCAAGTTCATGGTCGGCGACTTCGCCAACACGATCTTCTCGTTCATCATTATCTCGGCGGTCGTCTACTACCTGGTGGTGCTGCCGATCAATGCGCTGATCGAGATGTCGCGCGAGGAGCCGCCGCCCGATCCGACGACGCGGCGATGCCCTGAATGCGCGAGCGAGATTCCGATCCAGGCTCGGCGCTGCGCGTTCTGTACGCAACCCATCGCCAACGCCGGGTGAGCGGAGCGCGGTCCTATCTCAGCGGCTCCCTGAGCCCCATCCGCTCGAGCCGTGGGAGGACTTCCTGGCAGAAGTAGGGCAGCTCATCGAGGAAGTTGACGAATCCGATCGCGACGCCGTCGAAACCGTAATCCGCCATCCGCTTGAACTCCGCGGCCACGGCGTCCGGGTCGCCGACGAACGGCACGCCGCCGTAGCCGCCCGCGAAGCGCTCCTTGGCCATCTTCACGACCTCGGGCGAGATCGAGCGTGAACCGCCGGCGCCCACCGCCAGCTCGATCAGGCGATCGACGGCGCCCCAGTCTGCATGCTCGACGCCGAAGTAGTTGAAGTAGTCGCGCGCCTCCTTCGTCGTCGGCCGGCAGACGACGTAACCGGCCGTGAAAACCTGGATCTGCTTGCCCTGCTGGCGCGCGAGCGTGCGGGTCTGGTTGACGCGCTCGGCGGCCTGCTCGAGGAAGAAAACCTGGTCGAAATGGAAATCCGAGTTGAGCGCGGCGAAGCGGCGCCCGGCCGGCGACGATCCGGCGTTCATCATGATCGGACGCTCGCCGCCCCATGGCGCCGGATGACCGATCACGCCGTCGAGATGAAAGAAATCGCCGTGATAATCGAACGGCCCTTCGCCGGACCAGATGCGCTGGATGATTTCCCACCACTCGCGGCCGTAGTCGTAGCGCCGATCGTGATCCTGCTGGCTCGCGCCGAACATGTTGAACTCGTCCTGGTTCCATCCGCAGACGATGTTCAGACCGAAGCGGCCCTGGCCGGCGTGATCGGCGGTGACCGCCTGCTTGGCGGCGAGCACCGGATGAATGAGTGGGCAATGAACGGTGCCGAAGACCGTGATGTTGCGCGTGACGGCGAGCAGGCCGCAGGCCCAGGTGATGGTCTCGAAGGCGCTGCCCTCGAAGTCGGTCTCGCCGCCGTAACCTTTCCAGCGCCCGACCGGCACCATGCACTCGATTCCCGCTTCGTCGGCCATCCGCGCCAGCTTGGCGTTGTTCTCCCAGCTCGCGTCCCATCGCTCGGGCACCTTGGTGGCGGCCTGTCCGCTCGAGCAGTTCGACGCGAAGATGCCGATCTTCATGCGGTTGCGATTGAACATGGTGTGATTGCGCCGGTGGCTGCCGGTTACCTCCGGCGCGGCGTCCGCTCTCTGAGCCATCTACCAGCTACTCCTTGAATCCTGATTTAGCGCGCCGCACTCAGAGTTCGAGCGCGGCTGCCGAACCGACCACGGTCTTGGTGCCGTCGGCCTTCTCGCACCAGACGTCGGCCTCGGCGCGCTGACGGCGTCCCTCGGGCCGGCGTGCGACTACCATCCCCTTGGCGCCGGTGGTTTCGCCGCACCACAGCACGTTGACGAGCTTCACATCCATCCGGCCGCCGCAGATGAAGCCCATCCCGAAACTCCGGGTCATCATTTCCGCGAGCGTGCAGACCGAAAGCATCCCCTGCACCACGATCTCGGGGAAGCCCAACTCGCGCGCCGCCTCGCGATTGGTGTGGTAATTGCGCGAGGGTCCGGAAAAGGCGATGCACATCGCCTCGGTCACGCGGCGCATCGGCGCCTCGATCGGCTCCCCCCCCCCCCCCCCCCCCC
>Ga0209415_10018605_pt1 | contig 10951 bp, 8 predicted proteins | sample PeaSoiSIISIP2007_FD_187696 | JGI IMG/M metagenome (GOLD analysis project Ga0209415, IMG submission 187696) | Peat soil microbial communities from Weissenstadt, Germany - SII-SIP-2007 (SPAdes) (version 2) | ecosystem: Environmental > Terrestrial > Soil > Wetlands > Peat | place: Germany... | reverse complement strand
AGCTGCACGCAGCCGCGCCGAGCGCCAGCGCGCCGAGGAGGGCGGCGCCGAACAGGGTGCGGGATCGGCCGAAACTCATGTCGTGTTACCTCCGGTGGTCGGTGGCTCGTCTGCGGCTTGCCGCGAGGATATGGCGCTTTTCGCAGCTGGTTACGGCCGGGCGGGCGTCTTCGTTCACCGAATGTTCACCGACGGCCCCCGACCCCGCCCGTCCTCTCGTGCATGTGGACCCGACTGAACCGTCGAGCAGGCCGCGCTTGGACCGAAGGGGCCAACGACGACGGGCGTGATTAGCCAGGCCCGTGATCGTTCAACCCCGGGGACGCAGACAATCGAGGAGAGCTCGGGGACAAATGGACGATCTCGATCGGGACCAACCCCCTCCTTTGCGCCACATTCGGCCGGAGGTCGGCAGGATCAGCAGACGCCAGCTCCTGGTTGGTGGGGCCGGAGCCATCGCCGCGGGGGCATTCGGGGCGCGTTTGCAGTCCCGAGGCCCGGTGGCGCTCACGGCGGCGTCCGCCCCCGACAAGATCGACGAGGCCCTCTCGGTGCTCGGCCGGAACGTCCTCAGGCACCCGGATTCGCTCCCGTTCCCTGGCCTCCCGGCGGGAACCGACACGATGCCCGGGATCGAGCACTTCGTGGTGCTCATGATGGAGAACCACTCCTACGACAACCTCCTCGGGATGCTCGGCAGAGGCCCTGAGGAAGAACTGAGAGGAGACGGCTTCGTCATCGGCCCCGACGGCCTTCCCACCGCGACCAACCCCTACGCGGACGAGCGGGTCCAACATGCGTTCAGGATGCCGACTACCTGCCAGCTCGACGGGAAGCCGAGCCAGGACTGGGAGGCGAGCCACATCCAGTACGCGGGAGGGAGGCTCGACGGTTTCGTCGTGTCGCCGAGCGGTCCGGTCTCCATGGGCTACTGGACGCGCGAGGACCTCCCGTTCACCTACGACCTTGCCGAGACGTTCACCCTGGGCGACAGGTGGTTCTGCTCGCTGCTCGGCCAGACGGACCCGAACCGCAGGTTCCTTATCGCCGCCACCTCGTCCGGCATGACCGACGACATCGGCACCTCGGCCATAGACGCGGAGCAGGACACGCTGCTCGTCACTCCGGCGAACGGCACGATTTTCGACAGGCTCTCGTCCTTCGGCGTCAGCTGGAGCGACTACGCGCAGGGTTTCCCCACGGGATCGACTGCAGAGCTGTACCCGCTCGACGACGTCGAGAACGTATTGACCATGAAGACGCTCGGAGACTTCTTCACCGACGCCGCTTCTGGGAGGTTGCCGGGATTCTGCATCGTCGACCCGAACTACTCGACGCAGTCGCAGGAGAACCCTCAGAACATCGTCGTTGGTGAGGACCTCATGTCTCAGGTGGTGCGCGCCGTATGCAGTTCGCCGGCGTGGGAGACGACGATGCTCGTGATCACTTACGACGAGCACGGCGGATACTACGACCACGTTCCACCGCCCGTGGCCCTCGCACCCGACCTGATCCCGCCGATAGTGCAGCCCACGGAGTCGCCGTACGAGGGCTTCACCCGCTACGGCTTCAGAGTCCCCTCGATCGTGGTGTCGCCCTACTCGCGCCCGGGGTACGTGACCCACGCGGTCCACGACCACACGTCGATCCTTGCCATGGTCGAGCGGAAGTGGAACCTTCCCGCGATGACCTACAGGGACGCGAACGCCAACGACCTCACCGACTTCCTCGATCTGAACGCCCTCGACGCTCGGACCCCCACGTTCGTCGAGATGCCGCTCCTCGCAGCCTCGGGGATGTCCCCGGCCACCTTGGCCTGCTCGGTGAAGGGGCCCGGGAAGATCCCGCCTGCGGGATCTGTCAGCGGGCCCTAGGCCAGGCCCGAGAGCGGAAGTTTCGGGCGCGGCATGCATCGCGTGGGCGGCTGTGCTTCCGAGACCTGGTCCGAGTGAGGCGACCTGCGGGGCTACCGACCCCGGTCCATGCGTCTGCGAATCTCGGCGGGGTATTGGGGGAAGTAGTCCGAGATCTGCGACAGGCGAAACCGCCGGAGGATCGAAGTCGGCGGCTCATGTTCGAGGAGGAATCCGAACGACTCGCGCACGAGCTCCTCGGCATCGCCACGATCACACCCGAGTTCCTCGAGAAGGTCATCGGGCACGGTTACGACGTGGACGGTCGAGACGCTTCCGTCTTGGACCTCCACGCTGAACTCCTCGCCGAGCTGGCTCTCGACCGATACCCGGGCCACTCGGCCAAACTAGTCAGGTGCAGAGTGAAAGCGTCCCTCGAGTCTTCCCGAGGAAGCTGCCTACTCCGACGAAGAGGCAGCTTCTGCGACGGGGCCGAACGATAGGTGTAGTCGCGTCGCGGCACTTCGGCCGCCAGGCTCTGCGGCAGGTGCGACATGTAAGACGTGGTCCCCTGCCCGCAAGGGAGCTGGCGAGGCCGCTGCGCAGGACGTTCGAGGACCTGGGCGGGACCTACATGAAATTCGGGCAACTGATCGCTTCGGCGCCTGGGGTCTTCGGCGACGGTCTCGCAGACGAGTTCCGCTCGTGCCTCGACACCGGCCCGGCAGTCGCCTTCAGCGAGGTGAAGAGGATCATCGAGGCCGATCTGGGCATGCCGATCGAGAGCGCCTACGCGGAGATCGACCCCGAGCCCATCGGGCGAGCCTCCATCGCGGTCGTCCACAGAGCGCGCCTCGGTGACGGGCGAGCGGTGGCGGTGAAGGTGCTTCGCCCGGGGGTGGACGAGCTCGTCGCCACCGACCTCGACTTGCTGCAGCCGTTGATCGAGCTCGTGACGCGCCATACAGGAGACCAGACGGCGGGGTCGCTGCTGCAGATGCTGGACGGATTCCGCGAGCAGATAGGGGAGGAGCTCGACCTGCGCAACGAAGCCCGTGCGATGGCCCACTTCAAGAGCTTGCTCGCCGAGGTCAACCTGCCGAAGATCGCCGTGCCAGAGGTGGTCGCAGAGTTGTCGGGACCGAACGTTCTCACGATGGACCTCTTCGACGGTGTGCCCATCGACAATCTCGCCGCCGTCGAGGAGTACGGCGTCGACCCCGCGCCTCTCGTGGAGCAGGTCGTGCGCGGCTTCATGCTCACCACGGTTCGCTGGGGGGCTTTCCACGGCGACGTGCACGCCGGGAACCTCTTCCTCCTACGCGACGGCCGCATCGGGGTCCTCGACTGGGGGATAGTCGGGCGCCTCGATCCGGCCACCCACCGATTCTTCGTGCGCATGCTCCAGGCAGTTCTCGGTGACGAAGCTGCGTGGGACGACGTGGCGGCCCACCTCGTGAGCACTTACGGACCGGCGATGCGCGACGCGCTCGGGCTCGACGACGCCCAGCTGGCACTGTTCGTCCGGGGGATCATCGAGCCCGTTCTGACCCGTCCCTTCGGCGAGGTGAGCCTTTCCGACATCATCACCGCCCCCCAGGCACAGCTCGCCCAAGCACGCGGGATAGAAGCCCACGACTGGTCGGTGCGCACCGCCGTCCGTCGGCTCCGCGCTCAGCGAAAGCTGCGCAGGGCGGCAGAGGCCGGCGGAGGGGTGGCGTCGGACTTCGACCGCGCAACGTTCCTTCTCGGCAAGCAGCTCATGTACTTCGAGCGCTACGGCAAGCTCTTTCTCGCAGACACCCCGCTTCTCGACCGCGAGTTCTTCGCGACCGTGTTGGCGGGCGCAGAAGAGTTGCCAGGCGCTTAGGCCCAGAGGTGGGGATCGGCCGTGGATAGCGACGAGATCAGGCTCGACACCGCTGGTCGCACCGTGATCGACGTGACAGGCCAGGTGGAGCTTTTCTGCGCGGGTCGCGGCGACGGCCTCTGCTCGGTGTTCGCGCCGCACGCCACGGCCGGGGTGGCTCTGATGGAGACCGGGTCGGGTTCCGAGGACGACCTGGTCGAGGCGCTCGAGCGCTTACTGCCCCGCGACGACCGATACGGGCACCGTCATGGTGCGAGGGGACACGGGGCGGACCACCTGCTGCCCGTGCTCGTGTCCCCTTCGATCGTGCTGCCCGTTCTCGACGGAAGACCTGCTCTCGGGACCTGGCAACGGGTGGTTCTCGTGGACCTGAACTCGGACAATCCGCGCCGTCGGCTCCGGTTGAGTTTCGTCTCGGGATGACCCTCGCATGTGACGAGTTCCCTCGGGCTTGTCATTCGCCGGGAGACAGTCGAGGATGACGCGATGACCGAATCACTTGTGCCTGAGAGCGGGAGCTGGGAAAGCCTCGCCGAAGAGCTGTCGGGGGCGCTACACCTCGCCGTCGCTCCCATCGCCATCTCCTTCGGGGACGACGCTCCGGCGGGGGTGCCCGCCTTCGACGAGCCCATGTCGGACCCGACGCCCGACGGCAGAGCCGGCCGCGTCCCGGCGGGATGCGTCTTCTGGATCCGCGCGGCAGAGCGCACGTTCACCACGGTTCCGGAGGATCACGGGAACTGCTCGGTGGGCCGTTACACGCACGGCCTCGCGTCGCTGGAGGAAGTGGGCTCCAACGCGGACATCGAGACGCTGGTGGAGTCAGGGTGGGTCGACCCGTCCGCCTTCGGCAGCATCCCGGCTGTGTCGGATCGCTCGAACGTCATCACCTACGGCCCGCTCTCGAACGCGACGTGCGAGCCCGACGTCGTGTTGCTGAGAGTCAACGGCCGCCAGCTGATGGTTCTGTCCGACGCCCTGCCCGGACTCAGGATCGAGGGAAAGCCGCAGTGCCACATCGTCGCTCTCGCCAAGGAGCACGGTGAGGCGGCGGCGAGTGTCGGATGCGCGCTAAGCCGCGCCCGTACCGGCATGCGGCCTGACGAGATGACCGTCGCAGTTCCGGGCTCCCGGCTCGCAGAGGTCGTAGACGCGGTCAAGCGCACCGCGTCGGTGGACACCGTCGTTGCCAAGTACGCGGCTGACGACGCGCGTCGCTTCGCAGCGGGAGCCTGAAAGCGGGAGCCTGATCAGTACGACTTCGGTAGGTCCAGCGAGTGCTGGGCGACGAAGTTCAGGATCATCTCCCGGCTTATCGGGGCTGTCCTCAGCAGTCTCGCCGTGCCCCACATGTCGGCCAGGCCGAACTCCGAAGCCATCCCATTTCCTCCGTGCGTCTGGATCGCCTGGTCGAGCGCAGCGATCGCGGCTTCGGCTGCCGCGTACTTGGCCATGTTGGCCGCCTCACCGGCATCGAGCCCTGCGTCGTAGGTCCACGCAGCCTTCTGGCACATGAGCCTCGACATCTCGAGGTCGATCTTCGCCTTGGCGAGTGGGTGGGATATCCCTTGGTGACGCCCGATCGGCGTCCCCCATACCGAACGCTCCCTCGCGTAAGCAGCGGCTTTGTCGAGCGCATATCGGCCGATCCCACCCGCCATCGCCGCGGACATGATGCGCTCGGGGTTGAGGCCCAGGAACACCTGGCGCAGCCCATCGCCCTCGGTCCCGAGGAGGTTCTCGGCCGGGACGACGACGTCGTCGAAGAAGAGGGTGAACTGCTTCTCGGGGGCGACGATCTCGACGGGGATCAGCGTCTTGGAGAGCCCCTCGCTCTCCATGTCCACGACGAACAAGGAGAGCTTTCCCCGCCCCGAGCTCTCGTCGACGCCTGTCCGGGTCACGACTAGCGCGGACTCTGACTCGTCGGCACCAGATATGTAGTACTTCGTACCCCGGATCCTGTACACGTCGCCGTCGCGGGTGGCAGATGTGGAGATGCGATGGGAGTTCGAGCCGGCGTCGGGCTCGGTGATGGCGAAAGCCATCTTCAGCTCTCCCGTCGCGAAGCGCGGCAGCCACCGTTGTCGCTGAGGGTCGGTGCCGAAGCGGGCGATGATCGTCGCGCAGATCGCCGGCGACACCACCATCAATAGAAGTGGACAGCCTGCCGCGGACAGCTCCTCGAGCACGATCGCGAGCTCGCTGATCCCCATGCCCCCGCCCCCGAACTCGGTCTCGACGTTGACGCCGAGGAATCCCGACGACGCGAGCTCGTCCCACAGCTCGTCGGCTTTTCGTCCGCTTCGGGCGCACTCGGTGAAGTACCCGTGGCCGAACTTGGCGGCGATCGAGCCGACGGCCTCGCGAAGCATTCGCTGCTCCTCGGTCTCCTGGAAGTCCATCGTCAGCTCCTGTCGCCGGGACGGTAGTCGTCCATCGTCGCACCGTGTCCGCTCGTGCCCGCGCCGGAGGGGTCGTCGTCGAGCAAGTCGACCGGGATGTCCACCAGTCGCGAGCGCAAATATTCACCGAGGCTCTTCGCCTGTGGATCGGGCCTCGTGGAGGAGGCAACCCCCTCACCGAGCAGGCCGTGGACCACGAAGTTGAGCGCCTGGAGGTTCGGGAGCTCGAGGCGGTCCACGGGGAGAGTCGCGGCCTCCGGGAGTAGCTGGCGAAAGCGCTCCACCGTGAGCTCCGACCGCAGCCATTCGAACGCAGGGCCACTGCGCGCCCAGAGCCCGACGTTCGCGTTGCCACCCTTGTCCCCCGATCGAGCCCCGATGAGCGTGCCGAGCGGCATCCTGTTCGTGGATCGACCCGGCTCGGAGGGTTCGGCACGCGGCTCCTCGTCAGAAGGCTGTCTCGAAGTTCCGTCGGTCGGAGGACGGGCCACCGAGGAAACGACCTCCCGCCTGCCGTCGTCGTGCACCACCACCTCCTCGACCATCTCGCGCGGCAACAGCGTCGGCCAGTAGACGCCGTATGCGGCCGCGTCACCGGGCAGTGAGGTCAGGTAGAAGCCGGGGTAGTTGGCGAGGGCGAGCTCTATGGCGGCGCCGGAGAAGCTTCGTCCTACTTTCTGCGCGTCCGAGTCCTTGACCGTCACCTTCAGCTGAGCGCTCGCCTGCTCGTTGGTCGGCGCATCGGGGAGATCGGTTCGGATCAGCCGCACGTCGTGGTCGTCCAGGACGCCGAATCCCTCGTCTCCACCGACGATTTGCGCCAGGGTGCGTACGAGCAGATCCGCCTTCTGCTCGATGTCGAGACCTGTGAGCACGAAGGTCATCGAGTTACGCCATCCGCCGATCAGGTTCACCGACACTTTGAGGTCATCGGGGGCGGGCAGGCCCTTGGTACCAGACACCGTCACCCGGTCGGGACCCGACTGCTCCAGCCGAATCGACGAGAAGTCGGCGACGACGTCAGGGTTCTCGTAGAGAGGGCCGCCGATCTCGTAGAGCAGCTGGGCTGTCACCGTGCCGACCGATACGAGCCCACCGGTGCCGGGATGCTTCGTGATGACTGACGTGCCGTCCTCTGAGATCTCCGCTACCGGGAAGCCGGGATGCTCGAGTCCGGGAACCTCGCCGAAGAAGGAGTAGTTGCCCCCCGTCGCCTGGGCGCCGCATTCGATGACGTGACCCGCTACGACCGCACCCGCCAGGCGATCCCAGTCCTCTCGCTGCCAGCCGAAGTGCCAGACCGCCGGTCCTACGACGAGCGAGGCGTCGGTCACTCTCCCTGTGACCACGACATCGGCCCCGCCTTCGAGGGCAGATGCAATTGCGAAGCCCCCGAGATAGGCGTTCGCGCTCACCGGCGCGCTCGGAGCACTCAAGAAGGGCTGTCCTGTGTCCATGTGTGCGAGCGCCGCGCCGTCGCGCTGCATCGTGCTCAGTGTGTCGAGCACGTCGTCACCTTCCACGTGGGCGATACGCGCTTCGACCCCGAGCTTGCCCGCAAGCTCGCGCAGCCTGTCTGCGAGCGCGGCGGGGTTCAGCCCGCCGGCGTTGGACACGATCTTCACTCCCCGTTCGATGCAGCCGCCCAGGACCTCCTCCATCTGCCTGTAGAAAGTCGCGGCATAACCGAGCGAGCTGTCGCGCTGGCGCGCCTTCCACAAGATGAGCATCGTGAGCTCCGCCAGGTAGTCGCCGGTGAGCACGTCGATCGGGCCTTCCTCGACCATCTCGCGCGCGGCGGAGAAGCGGTCTCCGTAGAAGCCGGAGCAGTTCGCGACTCGAAGGGGGGGCTTGCTCATCTTGCCTGTGAACCGCCTGACGAGTGCGAAGCCGGCTCCGAGTCCGAGTCCGAGTCCGAATCCGAGTCTGCGGCTGTGCCTGACTCGGCAGCTTCGTCAACGACCACGAGAACTGTCCCCGCCTCCACTTGCTCTCCGGCCGAGACGTGCACAGCGCTAACGGTGCCGGTCACCTTGGCGCGCACCTCGTGCTCCATCTTCATCGCCTCGATCGCCACGAGCACGTCCCCGGACTCCACCTTCGCGCCCACGGTTACCGCGACCTTGACGACGGTGCCGGGCAGCGGGGCGCTGAGCGCGCCTGCCTCAATCTGGGAGCTCGGTGCCGGGAAGCGCTCGATCTCGGTCAGCGAGGAAGAGCCGTCCGGGCCGTCGACGAACGCCTGGCTGCCTACCAAGTGGACGAGGTACGGCTTCTCAACCCCTCCCATCGAGATGACCACATTTTCAGCGGTGCAGGACACGATCTCCGCCTCCCCCAAATCCTCACCATCCACCCTCGCCTGGGAGAGCCGGCCCCTGCGATCGAGGAGGTACTCGACTGCTACAGGGCCCGACCGACCCTCGAAGGAACACGTTTGTGGAGGGCCGGGAACGTTTCGCCAGCCGCTCGGCATGTCGCCGAGCACCGGGGCTTGCTCTCGGCGGGCGGCCTGGGAGCAGAGCGCGGCGGCAAGTGCGTGGAGGCACTCTGCTTCGCGCGTCGCGAGCGGCGCTCCGAGCTCGGACGGATCGTGGCGATCCAGAAAGCCCGTGTCGGCGTCCCCGTCGAGGAACTCCGAGTGCCGCAATGTCCGCACCAGCAGGTCGCGGTTCGTCCTGACCCCGTGGATTGCGGCCCTCTCGAGTGCTCCCGCAAGAGCTCGTGCGGCCTCCCGGCGCGTGGGCGCGTACGCAATCAGCTTCGCCATCATGGGGTCGTAGTAGGGCGATATCTCCGAACCGTCCTCGACGCCGGAATCGAGACGAAGCCTCACATCGTCAGGAACGTGAGCGGAAGCCGAGTTTCGGTACCCACCGCCGAAAGCGCCAGTACGGGCGGTTGCGCTTTCATTTGCGCTCGTGCCAGGCACCGAGAAGCGATGGATCCGGCCGACCGAGGGTTTCCACCCGTCGGTGGGGTCCTCGGCGTAGATCCGGACCTCGATCGCATGCCCGTGCATCTGCGCCTCGAGGACCTCGGGCGGGAGTCGCATGCCGTCGGCGACGAGCAGCTGAAGTCGCACCAGATCGAGCCCTGTGACGCACTCCGTGACCGTGTGCTCCACCTGGAGCCGCGCGTTCACCTCCAGGAATGCGAAGCTCCGGTCCTCGCGCAGGAGGAACTCCACAGTCCCTGCGTTCACGTATCCGATCGCGCGTGCGGCTCGCAGAGCCGCCTCCCCGAGCTCTGCGCGCAGGAGTGGATCGATGCCGGGGGACGGAGACTCCTCGACGATCTTCTGGTGCCTGCGCTGTATCGAGCACTCGCGCTCGAAGAGATGCACGACGGTCCCGTATGCGTCTCCGAAGATCTGCACCTCGACGTGGCGAGGGCGCAGGACATACGGCTCGAGGAACACCGTCTCGTCACCGAAGGCGGCCCCGGCCTCTCGTCCCGCCGAGGCGAGCGAATCTGCGAGCTTGTCGGGAGTCTCGACGACACGCATGCCGCGTCCACCTCCCCCCGCCGACGCTTTTACGAGGACCGGCCAACCGAGCTTCCCCGCCGACTCGACGAGAGCGTCGAACGAGCTCCCGGCTTCCTTGGGCTTGCGGTTCTTGAGACCCGTCTCTTGGGTCTCCGCGCCGGAGCGAGGAGCCGCCGGAGCAACGGCGCCGCGGACTAGTGCAGCTGGAACCTCCACCGTCGGCAGGACCGGCACACCGGCTGCCGCCATGATCCTCTTCGCCCCGAGCTTCGACCCCATGGCCTCGATGACAGCCGAAGGTGGCCCCACGAAGACGAGCCCGGCTTCTTCGCAAGCTCGAGCGAAGCGGGCGTCCTCGGAGAGGAACCCGTACCCGGGGTGCACAGCGTCGGCACGAGCGGCCAAGGCCGCTTCGACGATGGAATCGGAGCGCAAGTAGGTGTCCGACGCTCGCTCGCCCGGCAGCCTTACCGCTTCTTCGGCTTCGGCAACGTGAGGGGCACCGGCGTCGGCATCGGAATGAACGGCGACGCAAGCGATTCCCATCGCGTGAGCACTACGCATCACGCGGCGGGCGATCTCTCCTCTGTTCGCGACCAGCAGCTTCTGCATCATGGCTGAGCCGCCGTCGCCGGAGCGGTTCTCGATCCTGAGCGGGCCCGTTCGATCGTCGTCACATCCGGAAGACGCCGTAGCCACGAGTGCCACGGATCGGCTGGTTGTGCACGACGGAAAGGCAGATCCCGAGCACGGTGCGAGTGTCGCGCGGGTCGATGATGCCGTCGTCGTAGACGCGGGCGGTGAGGAAGAGCGGCTCAGATTCGGACTCGATTTGGGATTCGACGGCCTGGCGCATCTGGGCGTCTGCTTCCTCGTCGAATGGCTGACCTCTGGCTTCTGCGGACTGACGTGCAACGATCGATAGGACACCCGCCAGCTGTGCGGGTCCCATCACGGCGCTCCTCGCGTTAGGCCACGCGAACAGAAAGCGAGGGTTGTACGCACGTCCGCACATCCCGTAGTTGCCCGCTCCGTACGAGGCGCCGATATTGACCGTGAGGTGCGGCACCGAGGAGTTCGAGACGGCGTTGATCATCTTGGCGCCGTCCTTGATGATCCCTCGCTGCTCGTAGAGCTTTCCGACCATGTAGCCGGTCGTGTTCTGGAGAAAGAGGAGCGGCACGTCCACCTGGTTGGCCAGCTGGATGAACTGGGTCGCCTTGTTCGACTCCTCGCTGAACAGCACGCCCTGGTGGTTTGCGAGCACCCCGATCGGGTAGCCGTGGATGGACGCCCAACCGGTCACGAGGCTCGGGCCGTATAGGGGCTTGAA
>Ga0209415_10018604_pt1 | contig 10951 bp, 6 predicted proteins | sample PeaSoiSIISIP2007_FD_187696 | JGI IMG/M metagenome (GOLD analysis project Ga0209415, IMG submission 187696) | Peat soil microbial communities from Weissenstadt, Germany - SII-SIP-2007 (SPAdes) (version 2) | ecosystem: Environmental > Terrestrial > Soil > Wetlands > Peat | place: Germany... | reverse complement strand
CCATCGATCGACAGCAGTACAGACGTCGTGATCGCGCCCCCGTTTGTGTCGTACGCCCAATAGACCGACGGAACCGTCCCGGTGCACCCGCTGTAAAGATTGTCAAAGGCTACGATGCTGGCCTGGGCGCTGCCCATCATGCCGGTCCCTGCCAATCCTGTGTTATAGACGACGAAGTCCGGCGTGGTGGCGTTGCTGCAGTGGGCGGACGAAACCGTGAAAGAGTATTTCGCCGGATAGATACCCAATCCGACCGTCCCGCCGCCCCCCAGGTTGACGCTCCAGTCCGTTGGCAGGACATTCTTGCCAACCCAGTGCCCGCGGTGCGGCCCCCGATCGCGAGGATCGTGGCCGCCGCGCGGTCCCTCCGTTTCTTCTCCACTCGGAGTGGCCGGCGTCAGTCCACGAACGTGGCGATTCTCCGGCAGGTTGCTGCCCTCTGGAGTTTCCTTCTCGGCGGGCAGCGCTTCTTTTTCGGTTTCCGGAGGATGCAGCGTGGGGTTTAGCTTCGCCCCGCCGGCAGCTCCGCGCTTGCGCTGCTGCATCGCCCACCGCGGATCGCTGACGATCTTTGCCCATCGCGCGTACGTGCCGTTCTGAACGGCCTCGGCAGCAGTCCCCGGGTTGGAAAAGACCAGGTGATGGTGCGTCCAATCGTCAGGCGCACCCAGCGGAATAGCCGGTTGCCCCGATATCACGGTGGTGGCAACCAGGGTCGCGCCGAGCGGCAGGAATTTCACGCACCAGCGGATACGCGATGCGGTTGCTGTTTTCATGTTGCCCTTCTCGTCGCTCGTCCCCGCGAAATACTCATGGCCCCTCGGCCCAGACCGTGCTGAAAACCAGATTGTAGGCGTTGATCGTGCCGATTCCGGTCGCAAAATCCCAACCTGGCGTTGTCGGGAAGGCTGGCTGGTAAGAGGAAGCGGTAATACCGGAGACCGAACACGTCGCGCCGGTTCCGCCGCCGCCTGTGAGCGTACAGATGGGATTCGGCGCGTAGCCAGCGCCTGCCTTGTTCAGGGTCAAAACGGTGACCTTGCCGCCAGAGACGGTTGCCGTACAGGTAGCCTGAACGCCGCCGGAGTAGCCGTTGTAAGCGCTGGAATTATGCGGGGCGGTAATCGTGCACGTCGGAGGGCTGGTGTAACCCGTACCGGCGGTAAACGTCAATCCGGAGATGGCCCCGGTGCTGAGAACACCGTCGCTGTTGCCCGCGCCCGACGCTCCGAAACAATTCGGTGTGCCAAAGTTGCAGTTGACGTCCATGTCCCCCTGCGTCACGTCGTAGAACACGCAGCTAGTGGCCAGGCCGCGGCGCGGCAGTGGCTGCGCGCTCGAATTGCACCGCGCGCTGCCGCCGGCCCCGAACTCGCTCTTGGCGATCGCATAGTACACAGGATTGGGATTGCCCTGCCCGGGCGTCGGTGTGATCGTCAGCGCGGCCGTCCTTTGATTCACCAGCGCCTGAATCCCGGCAAGGATGGGCGAGGCAAACGACGTTCCGCCTGCGCCGCTCCACGGGCCACCTGCCGCGGGATTCGGAGTGCCAGCACACGAGGCGCCGCCATTGGCCGGGTCGGTGTAACAAAAGACGTAGAAATGTCCCCAGGTTCCGCTGGCTGCGAACAGGGAGACGTCCGGGATGTCTCTTACGCCGTCATTGGGATTCCCGAACAGGCCAGATTGCCACGCCGGCTTCGGATATCCAGCACACGTCCCGCTTACTTGATTGGCGGTCGAAGGGGTGCCGGTAGCGCAGCCGCTCGGTCCGCCGCTCCCCGCGCCAATAGTCTGGGCGATACCGAAGCCACACACTCCGCCGTCTGCGCCGTCTGTGACGGGACTTCCCGTGAGGACAAGCGCGATGAGAACACTGGCGCAGGAATCATTCCAAGGAATTTCCGGAACGTAACCCACTGCGGACTGCAAAGTGGGGCCGTTCGTGGCGCTCCAATACGTGTTGTTGGTTCCGGCAAAGGTGTCGCCGAAATCGGTGCCGCCCACGGCCACGTTGAAAACCGTCGAGGTCAAGCCGCTGATGGTGATTCCGTTAGCCGCGCCGGGGGGCGGCGTGGCCGCAGCGTCGCAACTCGCCGCGCCCTGATCACCGGCCGCCACAAAAACGGATATCCCCTCCGACACTGCGGTCTGATACATCGAGAGAATCGCTGCGTTGGCGGCGACCCCGAGTGCGGCCTCGCATTCGCCGTAACTGACACTCATGATGTAGGGGTGGGGGGACGAGGCCACGACGTTTTCGATAGCGATGAAGACGCCGGAGGCGGTCCCGCACGTGGCTACCATGATGGGCGCGCCCGGCGCTGCGGCTGTGGCCCATTGCATGTCCAGCTCGACCTCCCCATCGTCAGGGTTGACGCCGGGGTCGGTGCAGTTGTTTGCGATGTTGGGATGCGTGACCGAAACCGTTCCCCCGAATTTCGTTAGTTGGAATTCCGTCGTGAAAGTGTTCCAGTCCGCAGTATTTGTCATCCCCGGAGGGGTGTATGGATCGCTGTCTTCGATCAGCGCGATCGTCTGGCCGGCCCCGGTGATTCCCTGGCTGAAGAGCGGATTCAGGTTGTAGATCACAGCAAGGTCGGCCGGTGCGAGCACATAATTCCCGTTGGGGTCCGTGAAGGCGGGCCGCACCATCGGATGAAACATGGAATGCGGTTTGAAGTCGTGGATGGAGACAATGCCCACGATCGCGGACGCCAGGGCCTCCGGAATCTCCGGGTCGTTGACGTTCGCAAAGTGGTTCCCGCCCTTCACCTCGAGATAGTGAATTTCCACGTGCATGGCGTCGCGCAGTTCTCGCGACGTGGCGGAAATATCCATCACCACGCGGTTGGGATACACGTAGTTCACCCGGATTCCGTGCCGCCGCAGCCACCGTTCGATGTGACGCAGATCGGATTCCGACAGGCCGTAGTTCTCCCCGACCTGCTCCGGCGTGAGCCACTGGTGGAAATTGGGAGAGCCGCCCTTCGTCAGCCCCTCCACATAGGCGTCGTATTCCTGCTGGCGTTCGGGAGGGCGCCGCAATTGCAGCAGCATGTGTTCGAGCGGGAAGTCGTCGGGAACCGGCCCGCGATCGTTCGCCCGATTCGCTTCCGGACGCGTGTTCCCGCGCAGCGTCACTCGTGCGCTTTCGTCAATGTCCTTCGTAATCAGGTCGCGCGCCGCTGCTTGGGTTCCGCCGGCATTCGCGAAGACACCGAAGTGGAATGCGGTGACCAGAGTCAAAATCGTGGTCGCAAGGCCGATTCTCCGAATCACATTTTCCTCCGCTCAGAGGGAAACGTCCTTCAGAACACCGACACCAAATGTACGTTCGCTGGGCTAGGTCTGGGACCGGGAAGCTCTAGGAAATGATGAGTGGCTTTCGAAGGTTCGTCAATCCAATTTCAAGGCTTCCTCTCTTTTTTCATAACTCGTGTCGTACTGCCCGTTTCCAAGCGCCTTCGGTGGCCTCCGTCGCCGGCGGCAGAATACCCTCCTCATGGAAGTGCAAGCCGGCGCGGACTTCACGCACGAATCGCCAGAGTCCTCTCTGATCCGAGCTAGCCCAGGTAGCCCTACCTGTGTATTCTTTCTCCGCGGTCCCGCCATTGCGGGACGGCGCAGCCCGCGGGAGGACGCAATCATGGCGGAATGGACGCGCAGGAATTTCTTTTTCACCACACTGGGCGCGGGAATGCTTGTCGGCACCAGGCGCATGCTCGGCGCCGCGCCGCCGCGCGCGCAGGCCGCTGCTGGCCACGCCCGGCCGCTGATTCTTTCCAGCATCAACGGCCTGAAACATTTGGACCGCGGCATGGCCGTGCTCCAAAAGGGCGGCGACACGCTCGATGCCGTGCTCGCCGTAGTCACCCCGGTCGAAGACGATCCCAACGACGACTCCGTCGGCTATGGCGGCCTCCCGAATGAAGACGGCGAAGTCGAACTCGACGCCAGCGTGATGCACGGCCCCACGCGCCGCGCCGGCTCCGTGGCCTCGATCCGCAGAATCAAGAATCCTTCGCTCGTCGCCCGCACCGTGATGGAGCGTACCAACCACGTCATGCTGGCCGGAGAAGGCGCCAGGCGCTTTGCCGTGGATGAGGGTTTCGAGGACATGAACCTTCTCACCGATCGTTCCCGCATCGCCTGGCTCGCCTGGAAAGCGAAGTCCAGCAAGAACTGGAGGCCCGGCCTCGATAGCCCGGATTGGAAACAGGACCTCGCCATTTTGCTCGACACGCCGGAGAAGCGCCTCTGGGCCGACCACATCGAAGACGTCGTGCTCCACCCGCCCACGGGCACCATCAATTGCCTGGCTGTGGATGCGAATGGCTCTATTTCCGGCACCACCACCACTTCCGGCCTCTCCTGGAAAATTGCCGGACGCGTGGGCGATTCGCCCGTCATCGGCGCCGGCCTTTATGTGGATAACGACGTGGGCGCCGCTGGCTCCACCGGCAAGGGAGAAGAAAACATCAAGATCGCCGGCGGCCACACCGTCGTCGAAGCCATGCGCCGCGGCGCTTCGCCCACTGAAGCCTGCCTGGAAGCCTTGAAGCGCGTCGCCCACAATTACAACAACAGCATGGACAAGCTCCGGCAGTTTCACCTGCTCTTCTATGCCTTGAACAAGAACGGCGACTACGGCAGCGCCGCGCTCTGGCAGAAAGAATATAAGGGGAAAGAAAACGCGCAGTATGCCGTGAACGACGGCAATGGCCCGCGCCTCGTCGATTGCGCTTTTCTTTTCGGCGGCGCCGGCGTCATCGAGTAGTCTAGAAGGGTTGTTTCCGAATCCAAGCGGATGGCCGAACGCGAAACAGTCAGCGTGGTAATCATCGGCGGCGGCGTGGTGGGCTGCGCCATGGCCATGGAGGTCGCCGCCGCATTCGAAGACGTCTTCCTGCTCGAAGAAATGCCGCAACTCGGCATGGGCGCGAGTTCGCGCAACAGCGGCGTGATCCATTCCGGCCTGTACTATCCCCGCGGCTCCCGCAAGGCGCGGCACTGCCTGGAGGGCAATCGTCTGACGTATGAGTTCTGCGCGGCCCACGGAGTGCTGCACCGGCGCACGGGGAAAATCGTGGTGGCTGCGACCACGGGAGACGAGGCGCATCTGGAAGCGCTGCTCCGCCGCGGGCAGGAAAACGGCCTGAGCGGCCTGCGGCTGATCGACCGTCAGACTTTGCGTGCTCGGGAGCCGCACGTGGAAGGCCGGGCCGCGCTCGAAGTGCCTTCCTCGGGCCTGGTGATGAGCGAGGAACTGGTGAAGGCCTACGCCCGGGCGGCCGGCGAACGCGGCGCGCATCTGCTCACCCACGCAAAGGTCACCGCGCTCGAGCCTGCCGGAGTGGGCGCGCGCGTGACCAGCGAACGCGGCACCATCGACGCGCGAGTCGTTGTGAATTGCGCCGGATTGTTCGCCGACGAGGTGGCGGCGCTCACCGGCTTCACGCGCTACCGCATCCAACCCGTTCGCGGAGATTACTGCGAGGCGGTTCCCGCGAAAGCGCACCTGGTCCGCTCGCTCGTCTATCCGCTGCCGGTAGCGGAAATGTATTCTCTCGGCGTGCACCTGACAAAAACCCTTTGGGGCACGCTGCTCGTGGGCCCCACGGCGCGCCCAGTTCGAAGCAAGACGGACTACGAGAGCGATCGCGTCCCCACCGCGGAGATTGCACGCGACGCCCGTATGATGCTGCCGGAACTCGAAGAGGCGGATTTGCGGCCGGCCTACTCCGGAATCCGTGCAAAGCTTGCGCCGCCTGCGGGCGGCCAGGCGGGGTCGGCCAAAGAACCCGCCGACTTCGTTGTCGAGCGCGATCCTCAGCTCCCCTGCGTAATCCACCTCATCGGCATCGAATCGCCGGGATTGACTGCGGCGTGGTCGCTGGCGAAGGAAGTTGCCGCGCTGGTCCGCGAGACGCTGCAGTAGCTCAAGCGGGAGAGTTGCCGCGCCGTTGGTCGGAACCATTGGTCGTCTCGTTGCGGACGTAGCGCAAGCTCACCGCCTGAGTTGCTGTGCTGCTGCGCCGTGCTACTGCGGAGTGCTGCGGATGATTTCCGAAGCGGACACCAGCCTCACTCCACGCGCTTCCACCTCCGGTAGCGCTTCCGCCAGCACGTCGAGCGTGACGCCATGCGGATGGCCGATGGCCAGGCACAAACCCTGCTCCCGCGCCAAGTGTTCGGCGCGCTCCAGTTGTCGCCGGACGGCTCCGGCCTGCTCGTCGTCGTCCAGAAAGACGTTTCGCGCCGCTGCGGGAACGCCCGCGCGCCGCGCGGCATCCAGCGCGCGTGTGGCCGCGGAGGTCCGGCTATCAATGAAGAAAAGCCCGCGCGCACGGAGCGCGGTCGCGAGTGCTGCCATCAGCGCCGGGTCGGCAGTTGCCCGCGAGCCCTGGTGATTGTTCACCCCGACGGCGTGGGGCACCGTCAAGAGCATCTCGTCGAGCACACGGCTGACTTCGGCCGCAGGCTCTCCCGCGCGCAATTCGATCTTCTCCGCCGCATCCTCCCCGCCGAGTGATTCCATGGGCAGATGGAGCAGCACCTCGAAGCCGCGGCGATGTGCTTCTTCCGCTATGGCCGGCGACTCCGGCAGATTTGGCAACACGGCCACGCTCACCTTCGAGGGAAGCGCGAAGACGGCACGCGCCGCCACAGGGTCATATCCCAGATCGTCCACGATGATGGCCAGCTCGGGAGCATTGTGCCCGCGCTGGGGAGCGCCGGGCGGCGGTGCCGCTGCTACCTGAAACACCTCTAGTTCGAGCAGCGCCTGGCTGCCGGCACGGACCGCGAAGGCTGCGACGTCCGCTCCCGCGTCTCGCGGTTCGAGCGCCACTCCGCGCTCGGCCGCGGCGCTGCGCCACACGGTTTCCAGGGCGCTCAGCCGCGCGGAGTCGGGCAGCGAGACGAGCACGCGAGTGAGCCCGCGCGTTCGGGACTCGGCGGCAGGCACGATGCGGATGGCAGATTCCGCACCGGCGGCGCCGCGCGCCGCAGCGGCGAAATCAGCGGCCAGATGGTCGGGGTCGGTCAGCGGCGGCGCTTTGCGCCCGCAGGCGGCGAGGCCAAGCAGCAACGGTCCGGCGAGAAGCAGCGCGAAGATTTGACGGGTCAATTGCGTCGTGGGGCGCATCGTCTGGGCGGGTTCTGCGGAGAGCGCGGCAGCAAAAGAAAGAAAGTCCTGACGGCAGTTCGGGAGCGCTAGGCGGCTTTTCCCACGGCCGCGGGCTGGCTGCGGAGCAGGTCAATCGCTTTCTTCAGGATCGGGTCGTCGTGGAGACGCAGCGGGAACGCGGGTGCGCCGTGACTCGGCGCTTCGACCCCCGCGCCCTCCTCAAATTCCGGAGTTTCTTCTGCCGCGCCGGCCACTTCCACCGAAGGCTTGACGCCCGTCTCGTTCAGGGCCTTTCCTGAGGGATCGTGATAGAGAGCGGTGGTGAGGATGAGCGCGCCACCATCTTCCAGCGTAATCACGCTTTGCTCGGAGGCGCTGCCAAACGTGCGCTCCCCGACGGTGGGCGCGGCGCGGTCCTGCGCCAGCGCGGCGGCCAGGATTTCCGCAGGCCCCGCGGTGCTGGCGGAGATGAGCACGGTCACCGGACCGGTCCACACGGCCTTCTGCGGCTCGGCGGTGAATTCCTTGGCGGGAACGGTCTGGCCGCGCAGCGTGGCGATCGTGCCGCCTTTCAGGAAAAGGTTGGCGGTCGCGACGGCTTCCGTCACGCTGCCGGAAGCGCAGCTGCGCAGGTCGAGCACGAGCTTGTGCAGGCCCTGGCGAGAGAACTCCGCCAGCTTCTCCCGGATCTCCGCGGCGCGGCCCGCGGTGAACGCAGGCACACGGATGTAGGCAATGTCGTCCTCGATTTTATCGGCGAGCAGGCGCGGAGGGCTGAGCGCGGCGCGCGTGATCTCCAGACTCTGGGAGTCCGTGCCGCCATGCCGCACTTCCGTGATCTTCACGACGCTGCCGGGCTCTCCCTGGATCAGCAGTTCGGCCTGGCGGATGGAAATCTCGCGGGTGGAGAAGCCGCCGATGGTTTCCAGAATATCGCCGGTGGAAAGTCCGGCCTTCTGGGCCGGGCTGTCGGGCAGGGTGGTGAGCACCAGCAGGTAGCCGAAGCGCTTGGAGAGCACCACGCCGATGTCGCCGCGGTCGTGGGCCTTCACGCGCGTTTGGTAATCCTGGTATTCGCGGGCGCTCATGTAGCCGGATTGCGAGTCGAGGGATTCCACCAGCCCGTGCATGGCCCCGCGGGCCACCAGCGGCATGTTCGGCTCTTCCACGTAGTTCTCCGCGACGCGCTGCAGCACTTCGCTGAAGACGCCGAGGGAACGGTAGGTGTCCTGCGCCGACGAGCGCGCGAGCGCATAGCCGAAGCCGGCGTAGAGCAAAACCACGGCGGAGAGCGTGATTACCAGGATGCGAGTCGCACGGTTCATTGGGTCTCTCGTAAAACTCAAATTATAGCACCTTCGGGCGGCGGGCAGGGCACGCAGAATCTCCGGCTGCCTGGCGACAGACGCTACTGCATGGTCGCAACCAGCGGCTCGCCCTCCGGCACGGTGTAGGTGATGTAGGTCTGCGAGATGCGGTCGTGCCAGCTCAGTCCGTGCTCATCCCAGGCGGACCAGAGGAAGCCGAGCATTCCCGCGGCGGCGGAAAGAAGGTAGCCGAACGCGCGCCAGGCGAGTTCGAAGGCATCGGGCGACCGGCCGTCGAAGCAGACCACGCGCAGCCCGCGCAACACCATGCCCGGCGTCGCGCCTCCCACCAGCGTGAACAGCAGGATGTACTGCGCGTAAATCAGAAAAGCGGCCGCAACGCCCACGGCAGCGCCTACGCGCGAATAAGAGAACTCGCCGCCGGCCATGTGGAACGCCAAAAAGAAGCCCACGATGGTGAAAGCCAGCACGGTGGCGTCGATAAAGGACGCGCGGCGGCGCTCGCGCAGGTCGGCCACGGGCAACGCGTCGTCATGCGGCTGCTCGTTCTGGGGGTGCGTCACCGTGAAATCGAATACAGGCTGGGGCACGCTGATTTCAATGCGCTCCGGAACGCCCCCGGGTTGCGGGCGTGCGGCGGTACGCAGCGCGGCGCGGCGGTCGTCGATTTCTTCCGTTTCGGGAGTCTCGATCGCGTCCCGGGAAAGCGATTCGCTGGTGTTCTCCGCTGCGGCCAGGGCCTCGGTGGCCGGCTCCTCGTATTCCGGAAGCAGCGCCGGCGCCTCTTCCGTGGGCAGCTGGGCAGGCTCGCCGGGCGCTGCGGCCAGGGAAGGCTCAGAGGCCACGGAAGGCTTAGAAGGAAGACCGGCGCTCACCGCTTCTTCGGTGGGCACGAATTCTTCCTCCATGTCTTTTTCGATGCCGGCGACGGGCGAATCGAAACCTGAGGTCAGGGAGCCGCACTCCAGTTCTTCCGCTTCCGGGCTCGACTCGCGATCTGCCGTTCCTGCCACGGGGGCCGCGTGCCAGTAGTCCTTGTCGATGGCTGGGATGACGGCGAGCGGCGCGGAATCCGTTTCGACGTGGGCCGTCGCAGGCTTTGAATTCCGGACGGCCGGGGCCGGGGTCGAAATTGGGGCAGCAGTGGCGAGCGCGGCGATCTGCGCAGACGCTACCGGCGACAGGCGCGCCGTCTCTTCATCGTCCTCCATGCTCAGCGGCAGCTCGCCGGGGTCGGCATGCACTTCGAGCGTTGCGGAGTCAGCCAGCACGACGGCAGGCTCCGCTGCGATAGGAAGCGAACCAGCAATGGCTCGTGCGTCTGAGGCGACTTCTTCAGGGTCTCTCTCCGGAGCTTCCACGTCATCGGCAAAGGCGTGCTCGGAGAGCGATTCGGTCAGGTCGGTTTCGTCGGCGGCGTAAACGCGCGGGAGACTCTTCTCGGCACTCGTCGTGGCCGCTGACTCGCTGGCAACGGCGCTCGCGGCGACGCTGGCCGCGGCCATCGGTACGGAAGCCGGAGCTGCCTCGAGAGTTTCGGAGACAGCGGACGCGGCATCGAGAGCCGGAGCGGCGGCCACTGGCGATTCTTCCGCTTGCTCCAGGCTATCGGTCTTCGAGTGGACGCGAAACCCCAGGATCGTTTGATTGCTGGCCTGGCGGGACTGGCGCGCGCGGCGGTTGCGGTAGGTTTCCAGGCGCTCGGTAACTTCGCGGCGCCATTCCGGCACTTCCGCGGGTCCCGCCGCGGCGGGATCGCCTTGCATGGATCCTGACATTGCGGCGCGCATCGCCGCGGTGGACTCGGAAGCGCTGGCTCCGGCTCCGGCAGCGGCGGCGCGGGCGCGTGCCGGGCGGCGCGACTCGATGGGAACGGCGGCGAGCACGGCGCGGATGCGCTCGGCGGCTTTTTTGCGCGTGTCGCTGGCGGTTTCGTCGGGATCGATGCCGGCGTAGCCGTCACAGATAGCCGTGGCGTCGTCGTGGATCAGGCCGCACTTCAGGCAGGGTGTTTTCACAGTCCAGTTTTTGCGCCGCGGAGTGGCCTCAAAGCTGGGACCGATTCGGGAAGTTAGCACGGTGAGGGGCGAGTGGAGTTGTGGGTTCATGGGTGTGTAGCTAAAGGGTGACTGGTGACCCGCCAACAATACGGCGGGCAGGCTCGTGACTGGTGACAGGTGGGGAGAGAGAAGGACGTGACTAACACAGAGGGCACCCGCCAAACGAACAGCGGATAAACTCCGACACGGAGGACGCGGAGAACGGGGGGGAGAGGACCGGGAGTGGGAACTGCCCTCCAAACGATTCTTGAAGAGGAGACGTATCGAGATATCGGGATGTCGAAATATCGCGGCCGGGAGTTTGTAATCTGTTGATTTTGAAGGAGATCGTTTTTTGGGAGAACGAAAGAGTTCGTAATTTGAAGAAAACACAGCGGATCGATCGCGAGGCGGGATGTTGATTCGGCGGGGGCGCGAATCCGCGACTAAGG
>Ga0209415_10018603_pt1 | contig 10951 bp, 14 predicted proteins | sample PeaSoiSIISIP2007_FD_187696 | JGI IMG/M metagenome (GOLD analysis project Ga0209415, IMG submission 187696) | Peat soil microbial communities from Weissenstadt, Germany - SII-SIP-2007 (SPAdes) (version 2) | ecosystem: Environmental > Terrestrial > Soil > Wetlands > Peat | place: Germany... | reverse complement strand
TCTGAACTGGGACGACTGGTTCACGATGCACGAAAAGCTGCTCGCACACCGCAACGGCGGGATCGAACCGATCGTCCCGATGGTGAGCTCGAGCCAAACCGGCGTGCTCGAGATCCCGCACCTCCCGCGGCTCTGGATCAAGGCGCTGCTCTCTGCCCTCGGCGCGCTGCCCAAAGACTGGAAAACCGGTACCGAGTGCGGCTTTGACAAAAAGCTCGCCGGAATGATCGGCCTCGACCTCCCCGCGACGAGCGCCTACATCGCCAAGGAACTCCCCAACGAGCTGCAGTTCGAGCACTGGGTCGCAAATCGGATCAAGGCGCCGGACGCCGCGACGAAGGCGGCCTGGACGGCAGAGATCTCAGCGATGGTCAAGCCTGCCGAACAGTCGACGGCCGAGCTCGCCGAAGCCGGTGCAACGAACGTCAGCACCCGCAGCGTCATCCTCCTCAACGACCTCGTGGACTGGAAGCACATGCACGCCTACCTCATGAGCCATCGGGTAGCGCCCCTGTCATCGTGAGCCCTTCGACCCGGCTCAGGACAAGCTCCGCGCCGTAGTCGAACGACCACGTCATTTCACCCAGTGCGCGTATTGCACGAATCGAAATACCACTATGCCGGCGACCAGCAGCAGGTAGACACGTAGTAGGCCGAGACCGATGGCGACCGGAAGGGTAATTGCCATGCGGCCGTACGGCTGGGTGACGAAGTCCGGATCGAGCGCATAAAAATCGGTTCGGTTTTCCGCTTGCGGGATGTCTTGCGTGCGAACCGTTTGCATTCGTTACAGCCCCTTCGGAAACAGATCGGGCGCGATCGTTTGAACGACGAGAATCGCCGAGAGGGCGAAGAGCAAGCCGATGATGGACCAGTTCGTCACGTTCTGCCACGGGCGGTTGACCAGATTCGGCCCCAGCAGCTCCCGGTCGTTGAGCAGCAAGTTCAAGAACACGATCGTGGCCGGCAGAATGATCCCGGCGAGAACCTGAACGCTGATCGTAATCAGTTGCAGCGGTGCGGCGGGGATGAGCGTGACGACGCCGGCGAGGCCGATGCACAGGCCATACGACAGATAGAACAACGGCGCGTCGCGCAGTTGGCGGTTCAAACTCGCGCTGACGTTCGCGACTTCACCAAATGCCCACGAGCTCGATAGGGTGATGGCGACCGCGGCGATGATGCCGGCGTTGACGAGGGCGATTGCGTAGAGCGCGCCCCACCCATAGCCGTGCATGTAGTCGCGCAATGCCCCCGCGACTTGGGCCGGATCGCTCAGGGGACCTGACTGGTGGAAGAAGTAGAGCTGCGCGCCCAGGACGATGAGTGCGAATGCCCCGACTTGCACGATGACGTTGCCGACGATCAGATCGACTCTTGCGAGCGGAATGTCCTTGATCCGGATGCCCTTGTCGGCAATCGCGCTCTGTTGGAAGAAGATCTGCCAGGGGGCAATGGTGGTTCCGACGAGCGCGATCATCAAGAACACGATATCGGCTGTCAAGCCGTGCGGCAGATGGAATTGCGCGTACGAGAGGACCGCCTGGCCGAAGTTCGGCCGAACGACCAGCACCAACGGAATCAGGAAAAAATTCAGACCGACCAGGACCAGCGCGACGTTTTCCCAGCGCTTGTACGCGCCGGTCGAGACGATCGCGTAGAGGAACGTCATGCTGAGGATGACGCTCGCCCACGGCGGGATGCCGAAGTAGGCGAGGCCGGCAGCGACGCCGATGAACTCGGTGACGGTCGTCGCGAAGTTGACGATGACCAGATCGCCGAACGAGAACCACCCCCAGAAGGGACCGAACCGCTTGAAGATCATCGCGGCGTGCCCTTGTCCGGTGGCGCAGCCGAGCCGGATGACCATCTCCTGGCAGAAGTAGGTCACCGGGATGAGGATCAGCATCAGCCACATCAGGTTGAAGCCGTAGCTTGCACCGGCGTTCGTGTACGTCTGAAATCCGCCGACGTCGTTGTCGCCCGTCAAGACGATCACGCCGGGCCCCACGACGACGAGAAACCGAAGGAGCCACGCCTTCCACACGCTGGGGGTTTTGCCGCTGCCCACGGAAGTTCCAGCCATACCCTCTGGGAGTATTGCGTTGGCTCGATCCGCCCCGTCCTTACGCGCCGCCGGCGCGCACTCAGCGTCGCGTGAGAAGGAGAAGCTGCTCCACCGCGCGCGGCGCATCGGCGGCCAGGCCGATGCCATCGAGCGCGCCATCCTGGCCGATCGCACGTGTTTGGAACTGGTGAACCTGATCGTCGCGACCCGGGGCGCCCTCAATGCCCTGATGGGCGAGGTCATCCGAGAGCACGTCTTCGATCACGTGCTCGAGCCGACGCAGCGCGTCACCGGTCCCCGCGGGAGAGCGGCCCAGGAACTGCTCTCGATCCTGAAGTCCTACATCTGACTATTCGTCAGGGGCAAGCACGAGGATGGGGAGCCCGGATTTGCGGGCGATTGCGTCACCCGTGTTACCGGTTAGGAACCCCGGCCGGCTCTTGGGGCGCCGCGTGAGGACGATGGCGTCACAGCCGTAGTCCTCGGCAGCGCGGAGGAGTGCGTCGACGACGTTCCCACGGACGAGGGCCGTTTGCACGTCAAGGCCCTGACCGTGCGTGCGTTCCTCGACCCAATGCAAGGCTGCTTCCGCTAGGTCGCGGCGCTCGTGCTCCACGTCGAAGACGAGGCCCGCCGATCGCCCCGTGAGCATCAGGTCGGAAGCCTCTTCGACGGCGACGAAAACGAGGGTAGCATTGCTCGCACGAGCCAAGCCGACGAGCGTCTTCAACGCGAGGTGCGGCTGTGTCGCGGGCTTCACGGGAACCAGGAACCGGTGAAACATCGGGAGTCAAGTATACCATATACCCCATGAGGGTATATTGACGGCTGGCCGGGCCGGGAGTAAGATGACTTGGGATTCCTCGTTAGGTGAGGCGTCCACACGATGACAGGCCGCTACCCGGAAAGGTCGAGAGATCCCAACGGGTGACCAGGCACCGCCGAATCAAGGCGATACCCTAATGCGGCTGAGACCTCCGGGACTCTATAGCGTGTGGTGCTAAAACTCGACGTCTGAGGAGCACACCGATGCTGCACCATCGGCCGCCTTCACCGCCGTCGCCTGCGAGGACCGCACGACGGCCTTATTATTTTCGAGGGGAGGTGATGATCCAGCCGTGGACGGCGATAGTACCGGCGATAAACCCCCGACTCGCGATGAGTCAATTCTGCCGCGCGTCGCACTGCGGCGCGCGAACTAACACAAGGAGACAACGATGACTGTCTTTGTTCTGTCACGCCCTCTGCAGGGGGTCCGCAAGAGCCTGACACGGCTGATGATCGCGCGCGCTGTCAATGCGCGTCCGCCGCAGCACGACGATCTGCTGCGTGCGGGTATGCACGAAGAGCGACGGTTTAGCCCCTGGGCCTACCTGCTCCGCTGATGCGCAACGCAGCCCTGGACCCGATGCACGTCGGCGACATCAACGGTGCGCTCGGCACGATCCGCTGCGACGACGTGGGGCCCCGCCATGGCTGGCGCGCCAAACTGCTCACCTTCCTGGCGGTGCTCGGTCCGGGGCTCATCGTGATGGTCGGTGACAACGATGCCGGGGCCTTCAGCACGTACACGCAGGCCGGTCAGAACTACGGCACCGCCTTGCTCTGGACCCTGTTGCTGCTGGTCCCGGTCCTCTACGTCAACCAGGAAATGGTCCTGCGGCTCGGAGCGGTCTCCGGGGTCGGGCACGCGCGGCTCATCCTCGAGCGTTTCGGCAAGTTCTGGGGCGCGTTCAGCGTGATCGACCTCTTCATCCTCAACGCCCTCACGATCGTCACCGAGTTCATCGGCATAAGCCTCGCCCTAAAGTATCTCGGACTTCCCGAGATCGGCGGGGTGGTGCTGTCGGCGATTCTCGTGATGGTCGCTGCAGCCCAAGGGGACTTCCGGCGGTTCGAGCGGTTCGCGGTCTTCCTGTGCTTCGGAAGCCTCTTTCTCGTTCCGATCCTCGTCGTTGCGCACGGACCGCTCGGGCCGGCCACGCACGATTTCTTCATCCCCGGATTGCCCCACGGCGATCTCAGCGTCATCATGCTCGCCATCGTCGCGATCGTCGGGACGACCATCGCCCCGTGGCAGCTCTTTTTTCAGCAGAGCTACGTCGTCGACAAACGCATCACGCCCCGGTTCCTGAACTACGAGCGCTGGGATCTCGTCGTCGGCATCATGTTCGTCATCGTCGGGGCGGTCGCGATGATGCTCTTCACCGCAACGGCGTTCGCCGGCCGGCCCGAGTTCGGAAACTTCCAGGATGCCGGCGCCGTCGCCGCCGGGCTGGAGAAGTATGTCGGCCACTGGGCGGGCACGCTCTTCGCTTTGGGCCTCATCGACGCGGCCATCATCGGTGCGTCCGCCGTCTCGCTTTCGACCGCGTACGCGGTCGGCGACGTGTTGGGCCTGCGCCACTCGCTGCATCGGAACGTCAGCGACGCGCCGGCGTTCTACGGCGTCTACGGCGCCCTCATCGCCGTGGCAGCAATTCTCGTCCTCATCCCGGGCTCACCGCTCGGCTTGCTGACGAATGCGGTGCAGGTGCTGGCCGGCGTGCTCCTGCCGAGCGCAACCGTGTTCTTGCTGCTGCTTTCAAACGATCGGGCCGTCCTCGGCCCGTGGACCAACACGCACCGGGTGAACATCTTCACCGGGGTCGTCATCGCGGTGCTCGTGATGCTCTCCGTGATCCTCACGGCGTCGGTCGTCTTCCCGTCCATGGGCACTCCACATATCCTCGCGATCCTCGGAGTGGGGACGCTGCTCGCGATCGCGGTCGGCATCTGGACGGCGCTCGCGCATCCGGAACGGAGCGACGCCGGGACGGTCGATCGTTCGCAGCGCGATTCGTGGCGAATGCCGCCCCTTTCCGAATTGCCGCGCAACCTTCTCACGCCGCTCAACCGCTTCTGGCTGATCGTCCTGCGGGCTTACCTCGTGGTCGCCGTCGTGCTGGTCGTCTTCCGTGTCACCCAGATCGCACTTCACCAGGGCTGAGCATAGCGCCGATAGTGAGACTCCTACGCACGATCGGCGTCATCATGTTTTGGCTGTACGCGCTCATGGTCGTGATCTTCATCGCGTTCGTGCTGGCACACGGTCTCCAGTATCTCACCGTATCTCCTCGGATTCACTAAGCACACCGCAATAGAACTGTAGACTGAGATGAGCGGCAAGACCCTCGCCCTTCGTCGATCCTTTCGGTTTCGCGGCATCCTGATGTTCCTGTCGGTCGTCGGGCCCGGCATCATCACGGCAAATGCTGACAACGACGTCGGCGGCGTGCTGACGTATTCGCAAGCCGGCGCTCAATTCGGGTACTCGCTGCTGTGGCTGCTCAGCCCGGTGGCCGTGGCCCTCGTGGTCACGCAGGAGATGTGCGCGCGGATGGGCGTGATCACCGGCAAGGGTTTGGCGGACCTCATCCGCGAGAACTTCGGCGTCCAGGTGACGTTTTGGGTGCTGCTGCTCTTCGTCACCTGTGACCTGGGCAATACGGCGACGGAATTCGCCGGGGTCGCGTCGGTCGCCCCGATCCTCGGTGGTTTCGTCGGCATCACCAATGCCGGACTCTGCAAGACCGTTCTGGTGATCGCCGCAGCAGTGCTCGTGTTTCAGGTAGTCACGCGCGCGAATCGGGACGTGGTCGAGCGAATCTTCTTCGTGCTTTGTGCCATTTACTTGTCGTACGTCATCAGCGCGATCATCGTCCATCCCGACTGGCACGACGTGGCCCAGCAAATGGTGTTCCCGCATTTCCAGGCGTCAAAGGCGTACATCCTCATGATCATCGCCGTTATCGGGACGACTATCTCGCCCTGGATGCAGTTCTACATTCAGGCCGCGATCGTCGAGAAGGGTATACGCGAGAAGCAGTATGCCGCGTCTCGCGTCGATGTGATCTCGGGAGCGCTGGTCACCGACATCATCGCCTTCTTCATCGTGGTCGCGTGCGCGGCCACGATATTCATTCACAATCTGCACGTTCCGAGCGCGCAGCAGATCCAAGTCACCGACGTCGGCGACGTCGCGGTGGCCTTACAGCCCCTGGCCGGTCGGTTTGCCTCGCTCCTCTTCGCAATGGGGCTTCTCAATGCAGCGATCTTCACCGCGTCGATCCTACCGTTGTCGACCGCCTACTACGTGTGCGAGGCGTTCGGATTCGAACGCGGCGTCGATCATCATTTTCGCGACGCCAAGATGTTCTACGGGTTGTATTTCTCGTTCATCATCATCGGCGCCGGGATCGTAATCATCCCCAATGCGCCGTTGCTCGGGATCATTTTCTACTCGCAGGTGCTCAACGGCGTGCTGCTCCCCGTCGTCCTCGTCCTCATGCTCCTGCTGATCAACAACAAACGCCTCATGGGACGCTGGACGAACGGACACGCATTCAACATCATCGCGTGGGCGACGGTCGTGATCGTCAGCGTCCTCACGGCCGTCTCGACGGTGCAGATCCTCTTCCCGCAGATCGGGAGCTAAAGTAGATATCCTAGAAATAGAGGGAGCCCTCGCCAAAACCGGGGAGTACCCCGCGTGCTCACTGAGCTGTTGCGGCGGTTGCGCCAGGGAGAGGTTCCCGGCGCGCCGACCGCCGGCGGCGTTCCCCGCGATGCAGCGGCAGCACTCGAGGCGGAATTGGACCCGGTCTTTGCCCGGTTGGCCGATACCGAACGCGCGGCCGACGAGAGCGGCGCCGACGGCCGGCGACGTGTCGAGCGCGTTCGGGCCGAAGCGGCCGAACGTGCGCGAACGCTGATCGCCGATGCACGCGCCCGCGCCCCCGGCGAGCAGAACGCCGCTGCGGCGTCCCGGCGAGCGCGCGCCGATGCCGCGATCGAGGTGGTCCGACGCGACGCTGCTGCGGAGGCGGCGCGCATCGAAGACGTCGCCGCGGTGCGCGTTGCGCAGCTGATCGCCGATCTCGTGCAACGCGTCCTCGCGAACCGGGTGACCGGAGCATGATGGGCGAGTGGACGGCCGTCGCGGTCCGATCGCGTGCACTCGGGTCGCGCCGGATCGGCCGCGACCAGGCGCTCGCGCTCGCGCGATGCGGCTCGCTCGAGGCCGCGCTTACCGCGTTGCACGCGACCCCGTACGGCGCCGAACTGCATCCCGGGATGGATCTGAACGCCGCGGGGCGCGCGATCTGGAGCGTGCTGCTCTGGCACCTGCGGATTCTCGCCGGTTGGGCGCCGGGCCGCGGGATGGATCGCGTCCGCCTGCTCGCCGCTGGCTTCGAGATTGCCAACGTACTCGGTCAACTTGCGCGGCTCGAGGGCCGCGCTGCCGCGCCGCCGTTCGTGCTCGGAAGGCTGGACACGGCCTGGATTACCGTCGCGCGTGCGCAAAGCGCTGACGACGTGCGCCGTGCGCTGGCCGTGTCGGGATGGGGTGACCCGGGCGCCGACGACATCGCGACGGTTGGAGCGGCGCTCCAAGCTTCGTGGGCGCGGCGGGTTGCATACGGCGTTCCGGAAGCGAGTGCATGGGCTGGACTGTTTGCGTCGCTGCTCATCGCCCGCATGCACGCGGCCGGAACGGCACCCGAGCCGGGCAGCGTGACCGAACGCAACCTGCGCCTGACGCCGGGCGCGCGCTTCGAGCCCACGTCGTCGTGGATCTCGGAAGCGCGCGCCTGGAGATCGATCGAAGAGCAGGCGCTCGGGATGGGAGCCGGCTGGCGTCCCGGACCCGGTGCCGTCGTCGCCGCAGTCGGTCTGCTCGCCGCGGACGCGTGGCGCACGCGCGCCGCACTCGAGATCGCAGCGCGCGGCGGCACGCCTGCCGATGAGGACCTCGATGCGGTGGCGTGAGCTGATCGAACCGGCGCGCATGGAGCGGATTGCCGTCGTCGTGCCGGCGCGCCACGCGCGCGACGTTTTTGCTGCGCTTGCCGATGCCGGTGTCGCCGAGTTGCAACTGATCTCGGGCCGCACCGCCGGCGACGCGGAGCTCGAGGAAGTCGTCTCCGGGACCGTGCGCCGCGGACGCATCGCCGCGCTCGCCGGTTGGAGCCCGGCGTCGACGCTCGGCGACCTGTCGACGCGGCTGGCCGTCGTCGGCGGGAGCATCGTCCGTCTCCCGCTGCCGCCGGGTGTCGACCCGCCGACGCTGCTGCGGATACGCGGTGCGTCGGCGGCGTTTCAGCCGCTCGTCGACACCTACGGTACCGTTCCGTATGCCGACCTCAACCCGTCCCTTTTCGCCGGGCTCGCGTACGTCGCGATGTTCGGCATGATGTTCGGCGACGTCGGCCACGGCGCGCTGCTCTTCGCCGTCGGCCTGTTGCTGCTCACCGGCCGTCCCCGCTCCCTCTCCCACTACCGCGCCGCGGCACCGTTCCTGTGCGGGGCGGGTATCGCCAGCGCGCTGTTCGGCGCCGCGTACGGCGAGGCGTTCGGCCCGACCGGGATCGTCCCGACCCTCTGGCTCGCGCCGCTCGACGCGCCGGTCACGCTGATGGCGTTCGCCGTTGCGATCGGTGCCGCGCTGCTCGCCGTTTCGTATGCGCTCGGAAGCATCAACCGTTGGCGTGAGGGTGGTTTCGCGGCTGCGCTCGTCGCGCTCTCCGGGTTTTCCGGGATCGCGCTCTATGTCGGCTTGGCCCTCGTCGGCCTCGGGGTGTTCTTGCATCGTTTGGATGCGAGCATCGCCGGCGGATCGATGGTGGCACTGGGACTCGCCGCTTCGTTCGTCGGGCTCTACGCCGCGGCCGGCGGGCGGTTCGCGGGCGCGGTCGAAGCGGGGGTCGAACTGTTCGACGGCATCATTCGGCTGAGCGCCAACACGATTTCGTTTGCCCGCCTTGCCGCCTTCGGCCTGACTCACGCGGCGCTCGGCGGGATCGTGTGGACCGCGACGACGGCGTTGTGGGGCCGTGGAACGCTGTGGTGGATCCCGGCCGCGCTCATCTTTCTGATCGGGAACGCCGTGGCGTTTGCGCTCGAAGCCCTCGTCGCCGCGGTGCAAGCCCTGCGGCTCGAATACTACGAGCTCTTTTCTCGGATCTTCATCGCGCCCGGGCGCACGTTTACGCCCTGGCATCTCCCTCCACTCGTACGAAAGGAACACCTATGAAGCAACGGCGGGCCCGCGTCATCCTCCGCGTGCTGCTCGGCGCAAGTGCGGTGCTCGGCTGCGTCGCGCTCGCGACCGCAGCACGCGCAGCGACGCTCGCCGCGGCGTCGCCGTCCTCCGGAATGGCGCTCCTCGGCGCGGCGATCGCCGTCGCCGGCTCGTCGATCGGCGCGGCCATCGCGGTGGCCTACACGGGTTCGGCGGCCATCGCGGCAATGAGCGAACGTCCGGAGCTCTTCGGCCGCGCGATGGTGATCGTCGGGCTAGCCGAAGGGATCGCGATCTACGGCTTGGTCGTCGCGATCATCTTGGTCGGACGATCGTAGGTGGACCCGGCGCCCGCCCTCGCCGCGAACAAGATCGTCGTCCTCGGGGAAAGCGTCGTGGTTGACGGCTTCGCCCTCGCCGGCGCCGTGGTGGTGCAGGCCGACGATCCCGCCGCGGTGCGAAAGGCCTGGGCCACGCTGCCTGTCGATACCGCCGTGGTCGTTCTCAGTGCCGCGGCCGCTGCCGTGCTCGGCACTGCGGCCGATGCCCGCGACGACGCCATTCTCACGATCGCCATGCCGGCATGATGCAAGCGGAGCTGACGCCGGTCGTCGATGCCGTCCTGCGCGATGTTCGCGACGATGTCGAGCGCGATGTCGCCGCAGCCGTGGCCGACGCGTCGGCATTGCTGGCGGAGGCCGGCGAAGAGGCAGAGGCCATCCTCGCGCGGGCGCGTGCCGACGGCGAGGCGGCCGCGGAGCGGCTCGCGTCGGCCGCTCTGGCTGCGGCCCGGCGCGAAGGACACGAAGCCGTTTTGGGTGCGCAGCGGCGCGTCTACGAGGCGGTGCGGCGGGGCGCGCACGAGGCGTTGGTGCAAGCGGCCGGGAGCGCCGGCGTCGACGCGCTGCTCGCGCGGCTCGAAGGGCTGGCGCGCGCGCGCCTCGGGCCGGGGGCCGACGTGCGTCGTCTGGGCGGCGAGCGCGTCGGCATCTGCGCGACCGCGGGAACGCGCGCGATCGAGCTCACCGTGGACGAGCTGATCGAACGCGAGGTTGCGCAGCTCGCCGATCGCGTGGAGAATCTCTGGCGATGACCGCTCGCATCGTGCGCGTGAACGGTCCACTCGTCGAAATCGAGGGGATGACGCCGGTCGCGATGCTGGACGTCGTCGAGCTGGGCGCCCTGCGCATTCCGGCCGAGGTCGTTGCGATTGCGCGCGACCGCGTCACGGCACAAGCCTATGAGTACCTCGGTGGGATTCGCGTCGGCGATCCCGCGGTTGGATTGCACCGGCCGCTCTCCGCGGCGCTCGGTCCGCACTTGCTGGGCGGGACGTTCGACGGTCTGTTGCGTCCGCTCGCCGGTGCACCGCAGTGGCTGACGCCCGGCACGCTCAATGCGCCCGACCTGACCCGCACCGTCGCGTTTCGTCCGGCACTCGCCGTCGGCGATGAAGCGACCGCCGGCGCGCTCGTCGGCGTCGTCGCGACCGCGAGCCGCATCGAGCACCGCCTCCTCGTTCCAGCCGCGAGCGGTGGGCGCGTCGAATGGATCGCGACGGCCGGCGACATCGCTGCTGACGCCGCCGTCGCGCGGATCGCTGGCCGCGAGATCGCCATCACCCAATGGTGGCCGATCCGCTCGCCCCGTCCATTCCGCCGCCGGCTCGAGGCCGCGGCGCCGTTACTCTCCGGTCAACGCGTCCTGGATCTGTTTTTCCCGCTTGCCAAAGGCGATACGGCCGCGGTTCCCGGCGGCTTCGGGACCGGGAAGACGATGCTCTTGCAGCAGATCCTCAAATGGTGCGACGCCGACGTCCT
>Ga0209415_10018602_pt1 | contig 10952 bp, 9 predicted proteins | sample PeaSoiSIISIP2007_FD_187696 | JGI IMG/M metagenome (GOLD analysis project Ga0209415, IMG submission 187696) | Peat soil microbial communities from Weissenstadt, Germany - SII-SIP-2007 (SPAdes) (version 2) | ecosystem: Environmental > Terrestrial > Soil > Wetlands > Peat | place: Germany... | reverse complement strand
AAGTATATCGCGGACGATTCGCCCACGGGTTTCTGGTACAGCCAAGTGGATATGAACACGGGCAAGCGGCTATCTTCGGAATTCGGCGCGCTGGATGCGTTCTTTCCTGCGGTTCTCGCGCGCAGCGGGGACATCGCACGGGCACAGCGGCTGGAGGATTCCGCGTTCAAAATGTGGACGACATTTGGCATTGAGCCGGAAACCATGGATTACTCCACAATTAAAGCCATCTCTCCCGGATACCCGCTGCGTCCTGAAATTATTGAGTCAGCCTATTACTTGCAATTCTTTACAGGAGACCCGCGCTATCGCGCGATGGGACACATGTTTCTCGACGGCCTCAAGCGACATTGCCGGACGGACTTGGCTTATGCCGCGCTGAGCAATGTGAAAACTATGGAAAAGGCGGACAGCATGGAAAGTTTCTTCCTGGCGGAGACATTGAAATACCTGTATCTGCTGTTCGCGCCGCCCGAGACGCTGGACCTGCGCAAATCGGTCTTCAACACGGAAGCTCATCCTATCCGCAGGACCTGGTAGTCGCGATTTTACATGGAAGTTAAAGAGTGGCGAGGAGCGCGGCAATCAGCGCCGCGCGAGGGCCGAGTTCCTTGACGATAATATTCTCGCTCAGGCTATGAGCGTCGGCGCCAACGGCGCCGAGGCCGTCCAGCGTCGGGACACCGATTGCGGCGGTGAGATTGCCGTCGGAGCCGCCGCCGACGGACTGTTCCTCCAATTTCATCCCCAGGTCAGAAGCCAGCGCTTGCGCCTTGCGGTAAAGGGCGGAGCTCATCTTTCGTTCCATGGGCGGCCGCGAGACTCCTCCGGCGACTTCCAGTTTCGCGCCTGGAAGAATTGGGCGCAGCGCTCGAAATCGCTTCTCAATGCGGGGAATGTCCGAGACGCGCGCGACCCGGAGGTCCACAACAGCGTGCGCCTCGGGTGCAATTACGTTTGGGCGCGTTCCACCCGCGGCGATATTCACATTGACGCCGATTCCGCGCCTTGGTTGATTAAACTTTGCAACGCGGGCTATTTGCAGGGCCAGTTCGTATACGGCGTTGATGCCTGTTTCCGGCTTAAGTCCGCTGTGCGCGGCGCGCCCCGTGACTCGCATTTCGATTTCGCCCACACCTTTTCGAGCGGTTTTCAGGGCGCCATGCGGCTCAGCGGCGGGCTCAAGCACGAGGACAGCGTCGCTGAGCCGCGCTTCACGCTCAATGTCCCGCCGCGAACTTTCGCTGCCAATTTCCTCGTCGGATGTCCACAGGCAGGCGATTTCCTTTCGAGGGTGGATGCCGGCGTGAATAAGCGAATCCACTGCGGCCAAGGCCAGGACGAGGCCACCCTTCATATCAAATGTTCCGGGGCCCCAGGCGCGCCCCTGCGCCACGCGGAAGGGCATTTCCACAAGCGCGCCCTGGTCGTAGACCGTGTCCAGGTGGCCGAGAAGCAGAATGCGGCCCTTGGACCGTCCTGGGCCGCGCCAGAAACGCACTAGCAGGTGGTTGCCGCACCGGTTCTGGGGAAGAATTTTCACGGTGGCGCCACGCTTGCGCCATTCGACAGCAACCATTCGGCCGAACTGGTCAACAGCATTCTTGTTGTAGGAGGGCGATTCGGCGCGCACAAACCGGCCAAGAAGGCGCACCATCTCCGGTTCATGGGCACGCAGGTCGTGAACAAATTTGCGCGTGAATTGTTCCTCAGACATCGGCGGAGTATGCTAACAAGCCGGGCGCAGGGCGACAAGATGTTAGGGGAAATTGGCGACGGTCTATATGAAAGCGTAAGTCGCCCAGCCAGGAATGGCTGGGCCACAAAATCCAAGATAGAGAAGCGCAACAATTATTCAAGAAAATTGGCGCGAGGAAAGCGGCGCCGCTCTCCTCGCGCCCGGTTTTTGTTTCGTACAGACGGAACAGTTTCTCCGGCGATATTTACTTGCCCACCGAGAGAATCGTGAATGAATCCGGCACCATCACCATGCGCGGTCCACGCCCGGGTGGAGGCGGAGGCGCATCCGCTGGAGGCGGCGGAGCAGGCTGGGTGTCGGCGGCGATCAGAAGGATGTGCCCTGTCTTGCTGTCGAGCGACAGAGTCTTGGCCAGATTCATGGTTTTCACATTTTGTTCCACGACAAAATCAGTGGGGCTGTTTTCCTTGATGACCGTTAAAGTGGCATCGCGGTTTGAGCTGAACGCTTCCATTGTGGCGGGATTAAAGGTCGCCCCATCAGTCCCCGTGCCGATGGGCAGCGAGGTGATGATCTTTCCGGTTTCGGAATTCAAGATCACCATCGTCGCGGGAGTATGGCAAGAGGCAAACAGTATGTGATTCTTCACATCGAAGGCCAGACCGCCGGGCCCTCCGCCCTTGCCCTCGAGACCGTATTGACCTGTTACTTTGAGCTCCTTCGTATCCACGGCGGCAATCATGTCTTTATCTTCCAGATCAACGTACATGTGGCCTTTGCCGTCCGTGACGGCTTGTTCGGGAGCGCCGCCAAGATCGAGCGTGCCGACTATGGTGCCGTCGGCAGCATTGATGATCGTGGCGTTGGGCGTACGGTGGCTAAAAACCCAAACGCGCGAGTTAAAAGAATCAAACAGAATGCCATCCGGGCCACCCTGCACATCAATGGTCTTGATCAATGCGAGTGTCTTGGTGTCCCACATCGCAACGGGGCTGCTGCTGGCAAAGGCGTGCCCCGACTTAGGATCCACTGCGACACCGCGAGCGTTGGTGTTGGGGATTTCACCAACGGACTCTAGCGTATCAAGATTATAGACAGTGATTCGGCCGGTCGGAGCCTGGCCAGTGCGCGGAATGTACAGGCGTCGCCCGTCCGCGTCGGCGTACACATAGTCGAACCCGCCCGCGCCGCCAACCTTGGCGGTCTTCAGAACTTTGTAAGGCCCTTCGGTTTGGGACTGCAGCACCAATCCAGTGGAGGCCACCATCGCCAGTGCAATTACAAAAAACAGGGAAAATCGTCGCATTAAGTATCTCCTCAGTTTTGCCGGGTGTTCAATTTTGGTCTCTCGGCTGGCGGGAAGTATACACCCGGCGGTGTTTTCCGGGGATAAAGGGCGATGATTCCCGCCGACCTTCCCGGGGGCGAATAGGCCTGCGCCGACAGAGCGCATCGCGTATAATTCCTTGATTTGGTCGGTGGATGTCCAGGGCGCGCCAGGTCAGGCGGGTTGCCATATTTAACAAATGCTGGCTCAGCGCTCAGTGGAGAAATCGAAATGATTTTGGACACAAATGGAATTCAGAAGTTGCTGCCGCATCGCTATCCATTTCTGATGGTGGACAGCATCCTCGAGATCGAGCGGTTAAAACGCATCGTGGGGGTGAAGAACGTCTCCATTAACGAAGGCTTTTTCCAGGGGCACTTCCCTGGGCAACCCATAATGCCTGGCGTGCTCATCATAGAGGCGATGGCGCAGACCGGTGGGCTGCTGATCCTGCTCGAGATTCCGGACCGCGACAAGAAGCTGCTCTACTTCGTGGCCGTGGACAATGGGCGATTCCGCCGGCCCGTGGTGCCTGGAGACCAGCTCATTATCGAGGTAAAGGTCCTGAATTATCGAAAAGATTTCTGCAAGCTGCAGGGCGAAGCGCACGTGAATGGAGAGATGGCCGCCGAAGCGACTTTGATGTGCAAGATGGTGGATCGAGAGCCTACGCAGGCAAACAAATGAACGAGATTTTCTGCGCTTAATCGGGTTGAACAGGGTAAGCAAGTCCGGGCGTAAAGGCCCTACCGGGGATAGCAGTTGCCAATGAGTGAAACCAGAATAACCGAAGCTATTCACAGGACTGCGGGCGTCCATATAGATCCACGAGCGATGGTCGCACCCAACGCCAAGCTGTTCGATGGCGTGAAAATTGGCGCGTTCGCCATCGTGGGCGAAGATGTGGAACTGGGGGAAGGCTGCGAATTGATGCCGCACGCGGTGGTGCGCGGCCCAGCGCGCATTGGAAAAAACAATGTCTTCCATTCTTTCTGTTCCATCGGGGGAGACCCTCAGGATTTGAAATACGCTGGCGAGCGCACCCATGTAGTTATCGGTGACGCCAATCAATTCCGTGAAGGCGTGACCGTAAACCGCGGCACAGGCCACGGCTCCGGAACCACAACCATTGGCAGTCACAACCTCTTCATGGTTTATGCCCACATCGCGCACGACTGCCAAGTGGGAGACAGCACGGTTTTTGCGAACAGCGCGACACTTGCCGGACACGTCTCCATCCAGGATTACGCCACGATTGGCGCGTTCAGCGCCGTCCACCAATTCTGCCGCGTCGGGCGATACGCTTATGTCGGCGGGTTTACAGTTGTCACTCAGGATGTGCCGCCATTCGGTTTGGTGGTCAGCGAGCGCAACACACATTGCCTGGGGATGAATAAGGTAGGGCTGGAGCGCCGGGGATTTTCGCCCGAACGCATGGCGGAGATTGAGAAGGCGTATCGCCTGTTGTTGCGCGCCAAGTTGAACACCTCCCAAGCGGTGGGGCGCATGCGTGAAACGCTGAATGGGTCGGCAGACGTCCAAGAACTGATAGCATTCATAGAAGCGGTCGAGCGCGGTCTCGTCAAATAGGGGGCCGCCATGGGCATACCAACCCCATCCAACTCGCCAGTTGAAACTCACTCCGCGAAATGGGGACTCATCGCCGGCAATGGCCGCTTTCCATTCCTGGTGCTGGAGGGCGCACGGAGCCAGGGCATTGAAATGGCCGTGATAGCCCTGCGCGAGGAAGCTTCACCCGAGCTAGAGAAGACTGCCAGACGGCTTCACTGGGTGGGGTTGGGCGAACTGGGACGCACGATCGATCTTCTGCATAAAGAAGGCGTCACGCGCGCGGTGATGGCCGGACAGGTGAAGCACAACAAGATTTTCAGCATCCGTCCGGACTGGCGATTTTCGAAATTGCTGCTCACTCTGCCGCGCAAGAACACGGATTCCTTGATTGGCGCCGTGGCGCGCGTTCTCGAATCTGAGGGAATTGAGCTGGTGGATTCGACCGCGTTCTTGAAGCCACTTGTGCCGCAGCCTGGAGTGTTGACGCGACGCAAGCCAGACGAGCGCGAAGCCGCCGACATGGAATACGGATTGGGCGTGGCGCGGCATATCGCCTCAATGGATTTGGGTCAAACGGTCGTCGTGCGTGATCGCGCTTGCGTGGCCATGGAAGCCATGGAGGGGACCGACGAAATCATCGAGCGCGCGGCCCGCATCACGGGCGGCGAAGATCTGACGGTCATCAAGGTGAGCAAGCCCAATCAGGACATGCGCTTCGATGTACCCGTGGTGGGCCTGCCGACCATCGAATTCATGAAGAGGTTCCACGCCACGGCCCTGGCGGTGGACGCCTACAGGACGTTGTTGTTTGACCGGACTCAGCTCATCTCGGCAGCGGATGAGGCCGGGATTGCCATTCAGGCGTTTGAGCCCGCGGCGACGCTGGCAGCGCAAACTGGGAGCGGAGGAGTGGCAAGTTCTGGAGTGAAAAGGTGACCGCGCCGCGCATTCGAGTGGCAGTTGTGGGCGTTGGTGAATTTGGGCGGAACCACGCGCGCGTTTACAGCCAGCTTCCACAAGCTGAACTTGTCGGCATCGTGGATACTGATCCCGCCCGTGCCGCAAGCGTTGCAGCTGAATTTGGGATCGTGGCGCTGCCCGGCATTGAAGCTCTGCCTGGGCGCGTGGATGCCGTAAGCGTCGCTGTCCCAACGGCGTTGCACGAAAGCATTGGTTGCACGCTGCTGGGGCAGGGCCTGGACGTTATGGTTGAAAAGCCGATGGCGGCCTCGCTCAGCGAAGCGGACGGATTGATTGCCGCGGCGCATGTATCGAAACGGGTGTTGCAGATCGGGCACCTCGAGCGATTCAATCCGGCCGTGGTCGCTGCTGAGGCCATCATGAACCGGCCGTTGTTTTTTGAAGTCCACCGGCTCGGAGTCTTTACCCCGAGAAGCCTGGATGTGGACGTGATTTTCGACGTGATGATTCATGACCTGGATATTTTGCTGGCGCTGGTGGGCGAAAAAGTAATGGACGTGAAGGCCGTGGGCATTCCAGTGGTTTCGGGCAAGGTGGATATCGCACACGCGCGGTTGGAGTTTGAGTCTGGAGCCGTCGCGAACGTGACCGCCAGCCGCGTCTCCACCGAACGCGTGCGGAAGATGCGTTTCTTCCAGGAGCACGAATACGTTTCGCTGGATTACACCCGTCAGGACGCGTTGCGCGTGCGCGTGAAGCAACCCGGTCCGCAGCCGGACTTTGAATTTGAAAAGCTCACTACCGAGCCGCAAGAGCCGCTGAAAGCCGAATTAGAATCGTTTTTGAATGCTGTGCGGACGCGGCAAAATCCGCGTGTGGATGGTGCCGCGGGCCGGCGAGCGCTTGAATTGGCCGCGAGGGTTGCGGCGAGCATCCTCGAACATGGCAAGCGCGTCCAACTAAGTGAGTTTGTGTCTCCATCGCCGGGGCGATGAAGAGGGTGGGGCGAAGATGTGTCCGTTGAAGGGCGATCGGTTGCAAAGAGCATGATCAATCGAATCCTGATTCCAAATGGCGCGCGCTTGCCCGCGAACGACGGGGCAGCACCAGGCCGCAGGCGCAAGACCGAACTCGACACTCGCACTGTCGTGGCCGCCGATTATCCCGCGACTCCCTTGGATGTCCGATCCAACATTCCCGCATATATGCCGCTGGATGTGCTTTCCGCACGATTGATTATTCCGCGCGATATGCCCGTGCATGCGCTGGACACCGCGCACACGATCCCAACGCATGTCCCTTTGACTGTGCTTGGCGCACACGTGGCCGTGCCCAAGGATGCCCGCCTTCCTGAAGTCGAGGAGCGCCCGCATCCGATGCTTCATCCAGCTGAAATGCCCGACGTTCTCGAGCCGGACGTCATGACGACCGGCGAAGTGAATTTACTTTCAAGCACCCCGCGCGGTCTTCGAGACGAAGAGCGGTGGGTGCTGCGCGGCGCCTCGGCTGTTCTTCACGCCGTTGCTATACTGATACTGTTCTTGATTCCGACCTTATTTTCCCCGCGCCAGCCTACGCAAGCGGAAATTATTTCCGCGGCGCACTCTCTCGGCGATCTCTATATGCCGCCTGACTTGAAAAGCGCCCTTGCTCCCCGGCCCAAGGTTGAGCCGAAGAGCCCGGCAATTCACATTGATCCGAAAGTAATCCGGCAACTGGCTCCGCCAACGCCATCCCCATCTCCCGATCCCATAGCTCCGCCCGCAGTGGTGCGCGACCAGCCGCCCAAGGACAGTATTGCGACTTCGCCCAATCCGGTTGTCGCTACTCCGCCCAAGCCTGAGCCTGTGAAGCCAACGCCGACGCTTGAACCAGTTCAGACTCCCAACCTGAATCCGAACGGCCTCAAGCTGCCGAAATTTTCCGCGGGACGGTCCATCGAGCAGTCTCTCTCGGATGTCCAGCGTTCGGGTGGCGCAGGACCCAGCATAGCTTCGCAGGGGCGAATTCCCGGAGCCCGTCCCGGCGGCGGAGGATTTCCAGGCGGCGGTGGCGGTGGCCAAGGTGAGGCAGGGGCTGGGCTGCAGATGCTTACCGACACCCAAGGGGTGGACTTTCGAAGCTATTTAGATCGAGTATATGTGAGTGTCAAGCGGAACTGGTTCGCAATCATGCCGGAGTCCGCGATCATGGGCGACCAGGGAATCGTAAGCTTGAAGTTCAAGATTTACAGGGATGGTACGGTAATCGCTGAAGATCCAGAATTGGAGCGAACCTCAGGAAAGCTGCCGCTGGATCGCGCCGCCATGTCGTCCATACGCGCGTCGAGCCCCTTCGAGCCTCTCCCTCCCGCCTTTTCCGGCCCATATATCGAATTGCGTTTTATTTATTTTTATAATTTGCCCATTAACACTCCACTGTGAAACCGACACGTAATCAAATCTTGGGTCTGATTCTGTTGGGGTTCACTGCGATCGTTTTCTTGCTTCTGCGTTTATGGAAAATTCTATGATGACTGACTCAGTGAACACAGCACCAGAAGTTTCTCCGTTGCACCCATCTGGTGGACCGGAAGCGGCGCCACTCGTCGCGATAGTGGGACCAACGGCTTCCGGCAAATCTACGCTTGGCGTTTGGCTGGCCGAGCAATTGAATGGGGAAATCGTGGTCTGCGATTCGACGCAAGTCTATCGGGGATTTGATATTGGAACCTCTAAGCCCACACAAGAAGAGATGCGGCGCGTTCCTCACCACCTGATTGATATCCTCGAGCCCAGTGAAGTGTTTACTGCGGGGGAGTATCGGGAGCGCGCAATCGGGGCTCTGAACGACTTGCGTCAGCGAAAACGTCTTCCGTTGCTGACGGCCGGGACGGGGCTTTATCTGCGGGCACTGCTTGAGGGATTGGCGGAATTACCCGTGCGCTCTGAGGTGTTGCGGGCACAGCTACGAGCGCGTGCCGAGCGCAACAAGCCAGGGTATTTGCACCGCGTGCTGGCTCGTATGGATCCCACGGCCGCCGGGAGAATCGCTGCAGGCGACATGCCCAAATTAATTCGCGCCATCGAAATCTGTGTGCTTTCGGGCAAGCCCATCACGGAAGTGCATAAGGGTGAGCGGGCCCGTCTGGAGGGCTTTCGCCCCGTGAAAATTGGCCTGATGCCACCGAGGACGGCCCTGTATGAGCGCATCGAACGCCGCACAATTGAAATGATGGATCGCGGTTGGCTCGCCGAAGTGCGCACGCTGATCCGGCATGGGATTCCCGCCACGAGCAAGCCATTTTCATTTATTGGCTACGGCGATTTGCGCTCCCACCTCGAGGGAAAATGCGATTTGCCCCATTGCGTGTCGGCCATCCAACAGGCAACGCGGCGCTACGCTAAGCGGCAAATAACCTGGTTCCGAAAAGAGCAGGGCGTGCACTGGCTGGAGGGGTTTGGCGAGGACCGCGCAATCATGCGACAAGCCTTGCAGCATTTGCGCGAAGAGCTGGGAGAAGGCTATGAATCCGCAAACCATGCCGGGGCCGGGCGATAGCGCTTCAGCGTAGTATCATGAAAGCGGCATGAGAACGCTTCAGAGAACAGAGAACCGCGAACGCGTGTTGCTTGTGGGGTTGGGCCGCAAGCGCCCCGCGCGGGTGCCGGGAATGGAGCCTGCACAAGCGGAGCGCGAGTCGCTCGCAGAGTTGTGCGAACTGGCTCGTAGCGCGGGTGCGGACGTGGCCGGCTCTGTCCTGCAGATGCGGGATGCTCCGGATCCTGCCACCCTTGTGGGTCGAGGCAAGCTCGAAGAAATCGAAATCGAGGCGCGAATGCACAATGCGCCCCTGGTGATTTTTGACGCGAACCTGACGCCCACGCAGCAGAGAAACATTGAGCGCACGCTTACCGACCGCCGCGTAATTGACCGCACCCAGCTCATCCTGGATATTTTTGCGCGCCACGCGCGCAGCCGGGAAGGGCAGTTGCAAGTGGAACTTGCCCAGCTGAATTACCTTCTCCCGCGGCTGGCAGGCCAGAGAACCGAGCTATCGCGTCTTGGCGGCGGGATCGGCACGCGGGGCCCTGGCGAACAAAAACTGGAAACAGACCGGCGAAGAATTCGAGATCGAGTAGGCCGCATACAAAAAAGTATTGAGATGGTGCGGAAACAGCGCTCTTTGCGCCGCGAAAAGCGTCAGGCAGTGCCGCTCGGCACCGTGGCGCTGGTGGGATACACGAACGCGGGAAAATCCACTTTGTTTAATGCCTTGAGCCACGCGGGGGTCCTGGTCTCGCCGAAAATGTTCGCAACGCTCGATCCCACGATTCGCGCTGTTCGCCTCCCGTCGGGGCGGCGAGTGTTGGTCTCCGATACCGTGGGATTCATTCGCGCCCTCCCTCCCGCGTTGATTGCTGCCTTCCGCGCAACGCTCGAAGAAGTCCAGGAAGCCTCGCTGCTTTTGCGCGTGACCGACGTTTCCAATCCGCAGCATGCCGAGCAAGATGCCGAAGTGGAAAAAGTGCTGGGCGATATTGGCGTCAATGGCCGCCCGCGACTGGTTGTGTACAACAAGATTGATCGCCTGCCGAAAGAACAGCTGGAAGAACTTGCAGCTTCCCGAGGCGACAAAGTTTTGGTTTCAGCGCTCAAATCCACAGGGCTGAATGAATTATTGGAACGAATTGATGTGGCCATGCCGATTGACGCGCTGGTGCGGTTGCGCTTGAATGTCCCGCTCACCGATGGGCGGAATCTTGCCCTGGTGCATGCACTTGGCCGCGTGACCCATTCCGCCGTGGAGGATTCCTCGATGCGCCTTGAAGCTGATGTGCCCGAATCGCTTGCCCGCCGACTTCAAACATATGTAGTTTCATGAGTAAAGTGAATGCGCACGGGCCATGGCGCCGTCATGCTGTTCCTCTCATCGTAATGCGAAAAGCTCCTGTTTTGGCCTCGAAGAGAGCCAGAATCGTGGCAATAGGGTCCTCCTAATAAGTCCATATCCCCTTTGTTATCTGTGGAAATGTCTGTGGAAAGCGCATAAGGTTTTTCTTGTTATTCCTTAAGCACACAAATGGTGCTTTTCTGCTGCCAACTCAATATTTTTCTAAAGCTTGTGTTTACAGCAAGTTACGTATGACTTTTGAGAGCTTTGATTTTCGCTGCCGAACCAGGTTAACTTTTTGTCAACTCCGGGATTTGCACAGGTTTGGTGCATGTGAGTGCGGAAGTGGTTACTTTGCCCGCACTTCCGGCATTTGAGTTTACCCGCGAAATCACGAGCCAGCCGACTAGATAGCGGCGTTGACGGGTATGGTTACAGAGCGGGGAAAAGTGATACACCCCTCTAGGCCCGTGGTGCGCGCTCGCACAGAAGCTGTGAAAAAACTTCTTAGGAATGGGTATTGGGGCAGTTCGATATTCGCTTTTTTCCGTTCTTTAAAC
>Ga0209415_10018601_pt1 | contig 10952 bp, 6 predicted proteins | sample PeaSoiSIISIP2007_FD_187696 | JGI IMG/M metagenome (GOLD analysis project Ga0209415, IMG submission 187696) | Peat soil microbial communities from Weissenstadt, Germany - SII-SIP-2007 (SPAdes) (version 2) | ecosystem: Environmental > Terrestrial > Soil > Wetlands > Peat | place: Germany... | reverse complement strand
TTGTGGCCGCCGGCGGCAGCGATCTCCATCGCCCGCTTGACGTTCTCCTGGCCCTTGACCTCGGCGAAGTCCATCTCCTCATCGTCCACGTGCTGGAAAAGCGCCGCGATGTCCACCGTGGTCGGGGTAATCGTGGTTTGCCCTTCGAGGAAGCTGGTGGCCTCGCGCAGATTGTGAACCGGGATGACCTGCAAGCCGGCGACCACGGCCGCCTCGGCGGCGTTCTCCGGCGGGACCAGGACCCCAACCTTGCCTTCCGCCCGGGCGCGCAAGGCGATGGGCAGCACTCCTTTGACTGGGCGCACTGCGCCGTCCAGGGCCAACTCGCCCACGATCATGAACTTCTCCAGTTGGCCGGTTTCGGTTTGTTCGCTGGCCGCCACCATGCCGATGGCGATGGGCAAATCGAAGCTCGGCCCCTCTTTTTTCACGTCGGCCGGGGCCAGGTTGATGGTGGTGCGGCCGAAGGTGAAATTGAACCCGGAGTTGATGAGGGCGGTCATGACCCGGTCGCGGGATTCCTTGACGGCGGCATCGGGAAGGCCGACGATCACGATGATCGTGTCACCGTATCCGGCGTTCACCTCCACCTCGACCGGATACGCTTCGATGCCGTTCACGGCGGCCGAACAGACCTTGGCCAACATGGGCCAAGTCTTGACCGAGACGGGGAAGAAGCGCAATCAGGAATTGCCAGCCTTTACAAGGTCGTAGGCGACGTGGGACCCGAGGGCACCGCAGCCCCAGAGGCAGGCACGGCGCCCTCGAAGTGCGCGCAGAGGAGATCGCAAGCCCCGGCGTGCCACGACCTCCGGCCTTTCATAGGAATCGCCGGCTCAGTCACCACCGCCCTGGCGGGCCGGTCGTTTGCTTTGGGATTGAGCCGCTCGTTCGAACTGGTGTTCCAGGCGCTTGGTTTCCTTTTTGATCGCCGCCGAAATTCGGTGCCGGGTTACGTACACGTTGGCCAGAGTGACGCCCAAGGATTTCGCCACGTCTGCGGCCGGCCATTCTTTGAGGACCAGGAGGTCAAAGATTTGGAACTGTTTGAGGCTGAACTTCTCCTTCACCCGTTCGAGCGCCGCGGCGAACAGATTCTTACGCCAATGCGCCTCGAACATGGCGTCCAGGTCGGTCGCTGCCGCATCCGGGACGCGGTGGACGGTGGAGGTCCGTGACGTGTCATCGCCGCGCGGCGTCTCCGGCTTGAGCGGCTGGCCAGGCCGGCCGGTCAGCCAGGCTGATTCCTTGTTGCGCCTCTTGAGTTGGTCCTTGATTCGCCAGGAAGCCTGGTTCAGCAGCCAGGTTTTGAACCGGCACACCTTGGGCTCGTAGCGGTATTCAGGCAAATGCCGCGCCATGGCGATGGCGGTCTCCTGCACCACTTCGTCCGCTTCGCTATCGGTCAGCCCGGCCTGAATCCCGAAGTCTCGCACGAGTCTGCCGTAGATGCGGTAGAACTCCTGCCAACTCTCAGCATCATCCTCCGCCTTGAGTCGGTTCAGAAAGCTCGAACGTGTCTGAATCGAGTTGGTTTTGTCAGGGGCCATCGGGTCACTATACCACTTTAACGCTTCCCGCCCACATTTCTTACAGCTTTCGTTGCACGAATTCCCTAATGAGCCCGCTTAGGCGCCTGCAGGCCGCGAAAAATCTTTGTAAGGATTCACCACCCTCGTCGTTTAAGCGGCAGTGGAACCTGGCAGCGAGTGAAAAAAACCGCCGATGCGCGTGACCCGTTTGACAAGGGAACAGCAGAGGGGGTTCAATTCCGACTTGAGTTCGACCAACCGGACCAACCTGGGCCGCCCCGTCACCGCTGCCGGTGCGGCGCTCAGCACCACAGACTCCGTCACGAACCGCCCGCGACGCTTTGACCGGGTGGCCCTCGTGCGCTAGGCATTATTGAACAACGGCTGGCCCTCAAACCCACGAGTACTCTCAAAAAAATAGTCACGATGAAATTACCGTCTCGCCCAGGGCCGAAACGCCCCAGCGCATTGGTCGCCGGCTTATGCGGCCTCTTCACCGTCGCGAATCTGGCCTCCGGAGAAATCTGGAGATTAACCGGCGCGCCCGTCGCGACCGGAGAATCGAGTTGGGTCTGGAGGGCTGTAGCCTGCTCGACGGATGGAACCAAACTGGCAGCAGCCGGGAGGACAGGGCGCAATTGTTCGTTGGGCTATTGTCGTTATTTTGATATTGCTTCTCCAATCTACACTTCGGCCGATTCGGGCGCGACCTGGACGCAGACGAGTTCACCGACGAACGTCTGGTCAGCGCTCGCCTCCTCGGCGGACGGAGCCAATTTGGTCGCCACCTGCGAGAGTGGCATCTACACCTCGATGAATTCCGGCGCCACGTGGACGCGGAGCAGAGCACCCACCAACGGTTGGTCCTCGGTTGCCTCTTCGGCAGATGGAGCCGCGCTGGTGGCGGCAGCGTCCGGTCCTCCTTTTGGTGACGGCCTGATCTACACCTCGGCCGATTCGGGCGCGAACTGGACGCAGACCAGCGCGCCGAGCAACCCTTGGAGTTCGGTCGCTTCTTCGGCGGACGGAGCCAAACTTGTCGCGGCGTGGGGTGGAACCGACACCAATGGAATACCGATCGTCGGCCTCATCTACACTTCAGCGAATTCCGGCTCCACGTGGACACGGACCAGCGCGCCGAGTAGCTCTTGGAGCTCGGTCGCCTCTTCGGCAGATGGTACCAAACTGGCTGCAGCAGCGTCCTTCGACTACGTCAACCCCGGCGGCATCTACACCTCGACGGATTCCGGCGCCACGTGGACCCAGAGCAGCACACTTACGAACCTTCAATCCTTTGTAGCGGTTGCCTCTTCGGCGGATGGAACCACCTTGGCGGCGGCAGGGGCGGCTTACGATTACGGGTTTTTCGGCGGGCCCGCGACCGCCCTCACGGTCTGCCGTTCAACAAACTCAGGCGCCACCTGGACGTCGACTATCTCGCCGCTGGCGGGCGGTACCTCGGTCGCCTGTTCAGCGGAGGGAAGCTTCATGGTAGCAGCCGGCTTCGGTATCTATACCTGGCCTTATTCGGGGCCTTGGAGATTGGAAAGGGACCCCAGCGTGCCGAGCAACAGCTTGTCATGCGCCGCCTCTTCGGCGGACGGAGCCAAGCTTGCGCGGCGGAGGGCCAAATCTATGACACCAACGGAATGTCCATCGGCAGCCCGATCTACACCTCGACGGATTTCGGCGCCACGTGGACGCAGAGAAGCGCACCTTCCAACCTTTGGTCCTTTGTTGCCGTTGCCTCTTCGGCAGATGGAGCAAAATTGGTGGCAGCGAGCACAGGTGGCATTTACACTTCGACGAACTCCGGCGCCACGTGGACGCAAACCAGCGCACCCACCATCGGTTGGTACTCTGTTGCCTCTTCGGCGGATGGCGGGAAGTTGGTCGCGATTGCCTGGCACAGCCTTTACACCTCCGCAGATTCCGGAGCGACTTGGAGGCAGACCAGCGCACCCACCAACGGCGCTTGGACATCCGTCTGCATCTCAGGGGATGGGACCAAACTGGCAGCAGCATCACCCTACGATCCCAGCGTTGCTGTTGGCCGCATTTATACCTCGACCGATTCTGGCGCCACGTGGGCCCCCGCCAGCGCGCCGGGGAATTACTGGTTTTCGATCGCTTCATCGGCGGATGGAGCCAAACTGGTGGCGGCGGCTTGGGGTTCTCCTTTTGGTGACGGCCTGATCTACACCTCGACCAATTCCGGCGCGACGTGGACGCAGGCCAGCGCGCCGGCCCATTTTTGGCACAGCATCGCGTCTTCATCGGATGGCGCCAGACTGATAGCGCTTGGCTCCCTCGGCGAGGGTAACAGCTTGGGAGAATCTTATACCTCGGCAGATTCGGGAGCGACTTGGACCCTGGTCAACACACCCGCTGAGGTGAACTTCCTTGGGCCGGTGGCTGCTTCGGCGAATGGCAGCAATTTTGTGGCGTTGGCCCCGAGCCATATTTACACCCTGCAATTCCCCTTCCCGCCTCCGCCGCCCTCACCGTCACCTCGGTTGGGCATCGGTCCTTCAGGCGGGAGCCTCGGCCTCTCCTGGCTCGCGCCCTCGAGCCGCTTTGTGCTGCAGCAGAACTCCGATTTGACCACGACGAACTGGACGGACGTGCCCACCACCCCAACTCTCAATTTCACCAACCTCAACTATCAAGTGACGGCGCCGTTCTCGCCTGGCAGCCACTTTTATCGGCTCGAACAACGGTAACCCCATCCCGAGCAAGGACGCTGTATGCAGTGCGCCATCGGGCGGCGCCAACCACCATTGGGCCATTGAGACCCGTGCGCATCGAGAAGATTTCTTGTAAGGATTCGCTGAGCGCGTCGTTTAAGCGCCAGTAAAACATGAGAACTCAACACGCCGGAAAAGAAATGAAAGTTGCAACCATACCGCTTCTGACCGTCGCCGCCTGGCTGGCTGCCGCCGTCGGCGCCGTCGCCCAAACCACCTTCACCCAAATCACCAACGGCCCCATCGTGACCGACCCCGGCCAGTTCGTTGGCTGTGTCTGGGCGGATTTCTACAACCATGGTTTCCTGGACTTGTTCGTCTGTAATTACGGCATAAATGGCAGCCCAGGGACCAACGTTTTCTATCGAAACAACGGCGACGGCACCTTTACCAAGATTTCCCAAGGAGATCCCGTCCAGGACGCTGACTGGCACATTTACGCCGGCGCGGGCGACTACGACAACGACGGCTTTCTCGATCTGATAGTCTCGGCGGGGGTTGGCGCCCCCTCGGCGCGCCGCAATATCCTCTACCACAACAACGGCGACGGCACCTTCAGCCGGGTGAGCGGCGGCAGTGTGACCAACCAGCTTGGCTTCTTCGGCCCTGCCTCCTGGGGGGATTACGACAACGACGGCTTTCTCGATTTATTCTTCGCCAACCATGGGGACCACAATAACGACGGCGGCAAGAACCTCCTGTTCCACAACAACGGCGACGGCACGTTCACCAGCATCACCTCCGGCCCGGTCGTCACCGATGTCGGGGTCGGCTACTGCGCGCTGTGGGAGGACTATAACAACGACGGGTTCGTGGACTTGCTCGTCCTCAACAATGAGCCTAACGCGAAGATTTTTCTCTATCACAACAACCGGGACGGCACTTTCACCCGGGTCCTCACCGGCATCGTGGCCACCGATCTTTGGTCTCAGGGGGCGGCGTGCGCCGCCTGGGGAGATTATGACAACGACGGCTTCCCGGACCTGTTCGTCACGGATGCAGGAGGCGTTCGCAATCAACTCTACCACAACAACGGCGACGGCACGTTCACGCGGGTCAGCTCGGGGCCGGAGTTGGTGCCGGCAGGCGGGGGCTATTTCGGTGGCTGTGCCTGGGGCGATTACGACAACGACGGTTACCTCGATCTGATCGTGAGCGGTGCCGATGAAAAGAACGCCCTGTTCCATAACAATGGCGACGGCACCTTCACCCAAATCCTCTCGGGCGCTCCGGTGCAGGCTGGCGGCCCGGGCATTGTCTGCGGCGCCGTGAGCTGGGTGGACTACGACAACGACGGCTTCCTTGATTTGTTCGTCGGCGTGTTCGCTAACAATGATTTTGCCCAATCTCAAGGCACCAACCTGCTTTATCACAACAATGGCAAAATCAACGGCAACAGCAACGCCTGGCTTGAGGTCAAGTTGGTCGGCACCGTCGCCAACCGCTCCGCCCTCGGGGCAAAAGTCCGCGCGCACGCCACCATCGGCGGCAAGACCTTCTGGCAACTGCGCGAGATCAATGGCGGGGGCGGATATGGCACCGAGCCGCTGGTGGCGCACTTCGGGTTGGGGGACGCCACCACCGTGGACACGCTGCGGATTGAATGGCCATCCGGGACCGTCCAAGAGCTTGCCAACGTGGCCCCCAGGCAAATCGTGACCATTACCGAGCCGCCGCGGTTACGGGCCAGCATAACCAACGGCGTCCCGCAGTTCTCCCTGAAAGGCGGACGCGGGTTCCAGTACGACATCCAGGCCTCAACGGATCTGCAGGCGTGGGCCGCCATTCGCACACTAACCATTACCAACCTCAACGGCGCGGCCCAGATTGTCGATACGAACGCGCCTGCCTCTGACCGCCGCTTCTACCGCGCCGTGCAGCGGGGAGGTTGAAATCAAGCGCTCACTTGAATGGGGGCGAGACTGGCCGGTGGCCTTGGAAACTATGAAAACTCTCGAGCTAATCGCAGTAATCATCCTGCTGGGATGCGGTGAAGTGGCGCAAGCTGACCCTCTGGAGAACTGGACTTGGCGCAACCCGCTGCCTACCGGCGCAGACCTGATCGCGGTCGCCTATGGGGACGGAGGGTATCTGGCATTGGGCAGCGACGGTTCGGCCGTGACCTCCACTAACGGGGTGACCTGGGACCGAGGCGACCGGGCAGGCGTGTCGAGCGACTTTGACGTGTTTTGTGGCCTCGCCTGTGGCAAGGGCCAGTTTGTGGCGGTGGCCTGGGATTATGTGGCTCAAGCGCTCGCCATCGACTCCTCGGCCGACGGCTTGAACTGGGTCCAGCGCCTTGTCGGACCACTCTACGACACGCTGGGTGCTGACAAATACAGCATTGCCTATGGCAATGGCCTGTTTGTGGTCGTGCCCGGCGACGCTTCCCGGGATTTCGGCGCAGTCTCCCCCGACGGCATCAACTGGAATTTGGTCCAGGCCGGGGTGCCAGATGCATGGATCGAGGCGATCACCTATGGCCAGGGCCAATTTGTGGCGGTTGGATATTACGGCTCCATCATCACTTCAAGCAACGGCGTGGACTGGGTCCGGCGTCAATCGGGCACGGCGAACTATCTTCTGAGCGTCGCCTATGGTGACGGAGAGTTCGTGGCGGTCGGCCTCGATGTTACGAACGATGGCGCCGCGATGGTCACCTCCCCTGACGGCGTGAACTGGTCCCCGCGACCGATGACAAATTCACCTGGCCCCCTGGAGCACATCGCTTACCTCGACGGGAAGTTCCTTGTGCCGCCAGGCGACCCGCTGATGACGTCCACCGACGGGGTGAACTGGGTGCAGAGCCAGTCGTTCACGGGGATCGGACCTCTGAGCGTCGCCAGCTCAAACGGCCAGTCTGTTGGGGTCAGCGGGGTAGGGGAGATCTGGACCTCGTCCGACGGGTTGAGTTGGGAGCGGCGGGAACCTCATGGCCCACGGAATGATCTTCAAGGCATTGCGTACGGCAACGGCCTGTTTGTGACGGTTGGCTTGGCGACCAACGCCTCCAGCCCGCCCGCCCTGCTTACCTCACCCGACGCTGTCAGTTGGACCCAACAACAGCCCGGGACGCGCAGTAATCTGCAGGCGGTGGCCTATGGCAACGGGCGGTTTGTCGCCGTCGGCGATGGAGGCGCGAGCGTCGCGTCGCCCGACGGGACCAACTGGGTCCAGGAGCAGACGGGGACAGCGAATAACCTTCAGGCCATCTCTTACGCCAGCGGCCGGTTTGTGGCGGTGGGGGAGCGTGGGACTATCATCGATTCCGCCGACGGAATAAATTGGCTCCAGCGCTCGTCCGGAACGCGCTCTGCACTCTCCGCCATAGCCTACGGCAACGGGCAGTCCATCGCGGTGGGCGATGCCGGCGCTATCGTGGCGTCGGTTGACGGGACGAACTGGTCGCAGCGTCCATTCCCCACGCCGGCTACGGCACTTTGCGGAATCGCTTTTGGCAATGGCCGCTTCATCATTTCTGGCCAGACGACCAATGTGGGTGGGATTGCGATGACTTCCACCGACGGGGTGAGATGGGACCGGCTGAACAGTGGTGGGCTGAATGGTGTCGGGCTCGGATTGTTCTTGCTGCCCTATTGTAACATCACCTTTGCCAATGGACAATTTGTGGCGGTGAACGGGGACAGCGACCTGTCCACCTCGGCCGACGCCCTAAACTGGACCGGTCGGAATCTCCCTGGGCCCGTCTCAGCCGTCACCTTCGGGAACGGCCATTTTGTTGCCGTGGGACCCAGCGGCACGATCCTGGAATCCGCCAGCTTCGTCAGCCTGGCGCTGGCGCCAAACCCCGGCACCGGCCAATTGACACTCTCGCTGACTGGCCCAACCGGCCTGGCTTATACCGTTCAGAGTTCTTCCGACCTGATCTCCTGGCAAACCGTGACCAATATCACCCCGGTCCAGCCCACGACGGTCATTCTGCGGCCGCTGCCCTCTCTCGCCGACCACGCATTTTACCGCGCCTATGCCGTTGGACCTTGAGGTGTTATCGCGTCCGTCTCAAGCGAGGTTGTGAGCGCGCCATGACCTTCGTGAAGCCGACCTTATCGAGCAGTTCCTTGAACCGCGGATGGTCGCGCAGGCCGTCCCAGCAGTCATCGTGGAGGAGGTCCTCCAGCGGAGTCTGGAATTCTCCTTCCCAGTGCTCATGGGTTTCGTAAGATCTGCCCAGCCAATCCATGGCGGCATTCGTATCTCCGAGGTGAATCTGAACGACCGCTTTCCGGTAGAAATCCGCATTCGGCTTCTTCTCTGTTTCCGTCCATCGGCTTTGCCAGTAACCGCGCGCGCCGCCCTCTGTAAACGCGTGAAGCAGGTCCTGGTAACGCCGCCTCGTTTCAAGTCCGTTCGTGGTGTACAAGAGTTCTCGCGCTTCGAAGTTTGTGATCGCGCTCAGGTAATCGCCCTGAACCAGATAACACTGGCCAATTTGACCGTAAGCAATGCCGTGATGGCTCTCCCATTCCAGCGTCTTTCGATACCAGGCGATCGCATTAGTGTAATCTCGCTCCGCATAATAAATGTTCGCCAGGCTCCGGTAAATCGTGACTTTGGACGGCGCCAGCGACTGGCTCGCCGTCATTTGGGCGCGCGCCTCGGCCAGCCTGCCCCAAAGCATGAGGATGTACGCATAAAACGTGTGGCCCAGCTCATAATCCGGGTCCGCCCGGATGGCCCGCAGGCCGCACGCCTCAGCCCTCGGGAAATCCCAATCGTAAAAGCTGGTGACGGATTCGGCGCAATACGCCGGGGCCGTGCCGGGCGCCAGTTCACCGAGTTTGCGCGCGATCCCGCGCATCTCCTCAGAGCTGGTTGGGCCGAGCGCGGGCACCGACTCCCGGAGGCGCAGTTCCAGCAGGCCTCTGTACGGGCGGGCGAAATGGGGGTCCAGTTCCAGCGCGTGGTGAAAGTTCGTGTACGCTTCGGCAAACTGCGGATAACTATCGGCCTGGAGGATAAGCATCCCCTTGGCGCAAAGTGCAGTCGCAAGGATGTTTGTGGATGCCGGGCCGTCCCTGGCTCGCGTGGAGGTTCCAGACCGTTGCGAAATAACTGCTGCCCCGGCAGCCAGGAGCGCCAACACACCCAGGGCGATGCCCAGCTTTGTGACCGCGACTCGAAGCCGATCCCAGGTCCGTCGGCTTTTGACCGACCTGCCTCGCTGCAACAGTTGCAGGTCGGCCAGCATGGCCTCGGCGCTGGCGTATCGCGCCCGGGGATCGCTGGCGCAGGATTTCAGAAGAATCTCATTGAGCTCAAACACCACCTTCGCGTCGGCCCAGGAACGAAGGTCTTCGGGAAGCCGGGGGCATTGCCGGCGGTCCAAACCCGTGGCCGCTTCATAAAGAACCTTGCCCAGGGCGAAGATATCCGCCTGCGCCGTGCCGGGACCTTCGGGCGGCAGATAACCCTCCGTGCCAACGATGGAGCATTGGTCGCTGGCATCCGTGACCAGGCCGATGTCCGCAAGCTTGGGCCGGCCATTGACGAAGATGACGTTGGATGGTTTGACGTCGCGGTGAACCAGCCCATGCCGGTGCAGGTGGCCCAGGGCTTCCGCCAGCGCCAAGCCGATTTCCAGCACCCGCGCGGCCGGCAAGCGGCCGCGCCCCAAATCGGCCCGCAGGGTGTGAGCCACGTACGAAGAAACGGCGTCCTCGGGCCGTGGCGCGCCAGCGCGATCAGGGCCGGGGATGCGCGAGCCCGGAAGCCCCGGCTCCCAGCGGTCGTCCGTCGCCTTTCCATTACCCCGCCGCTCCAAGACTCCACCACCCGGCTCTGGTTCGGCAGCGTCCGCCAATTCCATAAGGTAATAGAAACAGCCTTGGGCGTCGCTGCGCCCGATGTGGAAGAGGGCCAGTTGGCTGGGGTGCGCCCGCGAGACCTGTTCGAACCGTTGGATGCCCGCGAACTCCCGCTGGAAAGGCCGCTCATCCTCGAAAGTCCGCCGCCAAACGATCTTGGCCGCCCGGAGCACACCGGTCGCCGTGCTCCGCGCCAGCCAGACTTCGCCGTAGGCTCCCGCGCCAATCCGCCGGAGCAAGTCGTAATCCGGGATTAACAAAACCGTTTCCACAGCCGCCTCGGGCGCCGGCCTCGAGGACACGCCTCGCCCCAGCGGCGATACGCTTGCCGCAGGATCGGGCGTCTTAGCTGCGCTGAGATTGTTCAACAGGCTTACTAATAACCTAGCACCCAGACCCACTCCTGTCAATGCCGGCAAAGAACGGTCCGATCCATCGCCGCGCTTGGGATCACTTATCCTCGGCCTCAACGTTCGACGCCACATTCTTGCAATTTCGGGTACGCTTTTTCTCGTTTCGGCGCTTATAGGGGCGATGCGAACGTCCGAGAACCATCCACCGAGTCGTTGCAAGGCATGTCTGACCTGCGCGCCAGGTCCTGTTGCCATGAGCTTCGACCGCCCTTCACCGCCCTTGAGTCCGCTTACGCGCCGGTTGCACAACCTACTCAAATACAACGGCTTGAGCGGCTTTTTTCAGAAACCGGCGGATTTAAGATAACAATAGCAGATTGTGGCCGCCGGCGGCGGCGATCTCCATCGCCCGCTTGGGGTTCTCCTGGCCCTTTCACAGATCGGGGATGGACTGCTGAATCTGCTCCAGTAAGGCGAGCGTCCCATGGCGGCTGC
>Ga0209415_10018600_pt1 | contig 10952 bp, 7 predicted proteins | sample PeaSoiSIISIP2007_FD_187696 | JGI IMG/M metagenome (GOLD analysis project Ga0209415, IMG submission 187696) | Peat soil microbial communities from Weissenstadt, Germany - SII-SIP-2007 (SPAdes) (version 2) | ecosystem: Environmental > Terrestrial > Soil > Wetlands > Peat | place: Germany... | reverse complement strand
AGGAAGACGGTCACCGGGGTCTTGTTCTTGCGCACATGGTTCAGGAACACGTCCTGCACATTCTGCGATTTTTCAGTGGCCACCGCAGGCTCCTTCTTGTTGTCGTTACTGTTGTTCTTCTGGGCTCTTGTTGTTGTCCGGCTCACCCGGCGGGCGTGGCACGACCGCCGGGCGCAGGCACTCTAGCAGCACAGGGTTACCCAATTGCAAGCGAACCCAGCCGTGCCGCCAGCGCATGGGCCGACGGGAAATGGAGATCCGGCGCCGCGCGGTCAACGCCCCCGTCGTGCGCGGCGTCGCCGATCAGCACCGCGGTGACGCCGGCGGCGCGCGCGGTCTGCATATCCAGCGCGGTGTCGCCCATGTACCACACCGAGCGGTCGGCCGTGGCGGCCAGCCGGCCGAGGGCCAGGTGGATCGGCGCCGCGTCCGGCTTGTCGGCGGCGGCGTCGCCGGCGCCGACCACCGCGCCGAAATTTGCCTCCCAGCCGAGATGGGTGACCTCGGCACGCAGGAATTTTCCGGTCTTGTTGGAGACCACGCCCTGCTTCCAGGCACGGCCGGCGATCAGCGCCTCGGCGGCACCCGGCATCGGGCGGACGCCCTTGAGGTGGTGCTCGGTCAGGGTGGCGTAGAAGATGTCGCGCGCCTCGGTCCAGCGGTCGCCGAACATGGCGGGAAAACTCTCCCGCAAAGATGAGCGGGCGCGGGCGCGGGTGTCCTCCGCGGTCCAGTGCGGCATCTCGAAGACGCTGAACACGGCATTCAGGGCGGCGGCGACCGCGGCCCAGCCGTCGACCAGGGTGTTGTCCCAGTCATACAGCAGGATGCTGGGGCGCATGAGCGACAGGATCAGGATCCTTCCAGGGGGGTTTGCGGCCAATCTAATGGCCTGATGGGGAACTATCGAATCGTCTCGCGGTACGTCCGATCGCCCATCCCGTCATGCCGGCGCATGCCGGCATCCACGACTTGCCTTTGCGCCGCAAGCAAAGGCGTGGATGCCGGCCCACCGGGTCAGGAGCCCGGCGGCAGGCTCCGCCTGTCCTCGGGCGGGCCTTTGGCCCGACCCGGGGGCCGGCATGACGGGGTGGGCGATCGTGCGCTGCCTGAATTGGTTATCTCGCGTCGGGTCCTAACTCACGCTTGCGCCGCGCAGATCTTCCCCGGTCAGCGACAGCTTGCCGGTCGCGGTCAACATGCGGTCGACGGTGCGGTACAGCCGCTGATCGTCCCGGGTGATCCCATTGAGATGGGCCACGTCGTCGGTCGCAAGAGTCTGGATCGAGATGAATTTCTTCGATTCGTTCCACCGCGTCGTGGCATTGATCCCCCAGGCCGCGCGCAGCCAATCATTGTAGCGCTCGACGTCGGTCACCTCGACGTCATAGCTCGCCAGGCGCTCCACCACGCGCTGCGCGCCTTCGCCGCCGAGCCATAGGCAAAGCGCGTTCGGCACCGTCAGTTGATCGTTGCGCAGTGCGGCGCGGGTGACGCGCTTGACCAGCTCGTCCGACATCCGCTCCGGCGTGGTGCCCAGGTCCACCGCCTGCAACCACTCGCGCGTATCCGGGCGCCACTTGCCCGTGGCGATATCTTCCTCGAACCGGGTCAGGATGTAGTTGATCTGGGAGATCGCCGCCGCGAGCGGGTCGCGGATGACGGTGAAGACGCGATCGGTCGGCCGGATGATCCCGGCGGCGATATGGTCGGCCAGGTTGATATGGCCGTGCACGAAGATGCTGTCGGCGGTGCGCACCTGCGCCACCACGCGCGCGATCCGGCGCAGCATGGCAGGCTTCGTCGTCCAGGCCGGATCGGTCAGGGTGCGATCGAGCGACGGATGGCGCGCCCTGAAATGGAAGGTCAGATCGGTTCCGGCGCATTTCGGGATATGCACGAAGATCAATCGCCGCTTTTCCGGGAATGCCCGCAGGAACCGCGGGATCAGCCCGGTCTGGAAGGCATCGGACAGCAGCAGTTCCTGCAGGTGGTCGCGCGGGTAGTAGCGACCCCAGCGCAGCACATCGTCGAGCGATGCGGGATGCGCGCCGAACACCCCGTAGTGGATTCGTTCGGGCCGTTCGTCGGCGAATTCCAGCCGGCTCAAAAGCTGCGCCAACCCACCCTGCGCGTCATACAGGCCGAGAAATTCGAGCAAGCCAAGCGGGTCCGACGGCACCGGCAGCAGCCGAGGCTCATCCTCGGCCAATGCGGCCGGCGCCTCCACGCGGTGGAATTTGCCGTCGACCAGGCGAACATCCCCCTCGTTCAGCGGCACGCCGGTGCGGGCATGCACGACCGTCACCCGCGTCTCGCCCGCGCCCGGCAATGGCGGCTGGAACCGGTGGACGAACCCGCGCGCGCCGTCGCCGAACTGGCCGGCCTTGGCAAGGTCGTCGCGTGGCCGGTTGCAGGCGATCTGGGCGATCTTGCGGTCGTCGAGGAAGATGGAAATATCGAGCACCTCGTCCGGATTCGTCTTGGAGGCGGCCCAGCCCGCCAGGCCATCGCGGGTGCACAGATCGACGAAGCCGGTCAGAGCCTGGGCGGGCACGGCGCCCGAGCCATATCGCACCGCATGGCGTCCATCGCCGGGCGCGGCGGACCCGGCAGGCGCCGCCGGCGTGGCATCCACTGCCGCATCCGCCTGTGGTGCGGTCTTTGGTGGCGCGACCTCGGGTTCGCGGGCAACGCGCCATTGGCCCAGCAGCCGGCCGCCCTCGGCGAACCGCACCACCACGTCGTGATCCTGCTGGGCCGCCAGCGGCGGGTCGAAGCCGTAGGCAATCCCGTGATTGCCGGCACCGAGCGTGGTCGGATCCTTGAGATCGTCGCGCGCCTGGTCGGCCCGCGCCAAGCCAAGCAGCCGCCCATCGACGAACACCGCCACCTCCAGCGTCGCAAAGGGGCGATCGGTGTCCGCGGCCCAACCGCGCACCGTACGGTGATCAACCACATCGATATGGCCGAGCAGCATCAGATGTGCATTCCCGCCGCGCTCGATGGCATGCCACGCGCAGGCCTGCCCGGTCGAGAGTGCACCGGGTGGCTGATGCCGCACCTATCTGAAATGTGCAATTTTGTTACCGAACTCCGATAATGCCGGGCGTTCGTAGCACCCGGCGGTCAGGTGCTCAATCGACGGCCGGCTCGGCCGGTCGGCTTGCGCCACCGTCGGCTTGCGCCCCATCGGCTTGCGCCACGGTCGCATCCCACCAGGGACACACGCCGGACAGCCGGCGGTAGTTTCCCTCGATGACATGCAGCGGCCGCCGCTCGCCCTGTTGCGCCATCTGCCGGCGCATGGCCCGCGCCGCCTCCCGCTTCTCCGGCGACAGCCAGGAGCGCTCGTGGCCCCACAGGCTCGGCCCCTGGGTGACCTCGCGCGGCTGCCAAGTGGCGGGATCGACCTCCAGCCCGCCCCAGCCGTATTCGAGCATGAAGCCGGCCGGCGAGCGCAGGTAGTACGAGGTCACGCAGTCGTTCGGATGGCGGCCCAGCGTGGTGGCGATCCGCTCCGGCTCGCCGAGCGCGATGTCGTAGCCCTGGCCGACATCGTCGAGCGAGTAGAGCTCCACCATCAGGTGGTGGATGCCGTTCCGCCCGGTCTCGATCAGCGCCAAGCTGTGGTGGCGCGGGTTGATGTGCATGAAGTAGGCGGTGATCGGCGTCAGGATGTAGTCGGTCAGGTGGAACCCGAGCACCTCGCGATAGAAGCCCAGCAGGTCGCCGATCCGCTCCACGGTCAGCACGATATGGCCCATCCCGAGCGGGCCGGTGCGGAAGCCGGAGATCGTTCGCCCGGGGCGGAACGGTTCGCTGTCGACCGCGGGGCCGTGGAACGCCTCCAGCCGGTTGCCCACGGGATCGGCAAACGAGATCAGGCCGCTCACACAACGTTGATCGGCCAGTGCAGCCGGTTCGCGCCGGACCGCCACGCCGTGGCCCTCCAGCCGCGCCGCCAGGGCGTCGAGCGCCGCCGCGTCGGCCACCTCCCAGCCGAAATAGTGGGCGCCGTCGCCGAGCGCGCGATCGACGATCAGCCGCTGGCGGCGATCGTCCATGCGGAACGCGCGGCAGGTCGCGCTTTTGTCCAGCATCTGCATGCCGAGCCACTCGGTCGCAAACTGCGACCACGCGCCAAGGTCGTTCGCGCCGACACCGACGTAGCCAAGTGACTGCAGCGTCATCGTGGGTCCTCCCCCAGCCTGCCGGCCATTGTTGCGGCCTATCGCGTGTTGCGTCGCGGCCCGGAGCTTTCCCCCGAGCATCCCCCCGGGCAGGCTCGCCCCTTGCAAAGCCGTGGTCAAGGCAGCCGAACCGGCCATCGGCGATCGCCACCGGCGATGCCGGCCCAAATTGCTCAAATTGTCGTGGGCGGGGGGTGCGGGGGGGCGGACTCGGCCGTTGCCGCGCCCCAGGGGCCCCCTCGGGACACGCCAATCACCTTCGCCATCGTCCCGCGACAGTGTGCGAAGTCCGGGCTAGATTGGTGACGGTCCGAGACGGAGAGTCATCGCATGCTGGACGGGCGCGTCGACGCATTTGCCCGCCATTCGATCCGCGGCTGGGCGGCGGACGCGAGCCGGCCGGATGCCGCCGTCGAGGTGGTCATCAGCGTCGATGGCCATGAGCGGGGCCGCGCACGCGCCGACCACCCGCGGCTGGATCTTCACGCACTGGGAACGCTGGGCGATGGCGCGCATGGATTTGTCTATGCGCTCGACCCGGCGCTGTCCCCGCTGCGGTCGTACGAGGTCGCGGTGTACCATGCCGCGACCGGCGAGCCCCTGCGGCTCGGCCGCTGCACCATCGCCCCGGAGATCAGCCCCGCGGTCGAGCGCGTCCGGCCGATCCTGGTCACCGCATCCGGCCAGCCCGGCGGTATCGAGCTGATGCGGAGCCTGGCCGGCGACCCGGGCATCGTCGCCGCGGATGGCCGCGCCTACGGTGTCAGGCTGATGGAATACTACGCGCGCGCGCTGGAGGTGCTGGTGGTGCCCGGCGGTGGTGCGCCGGCCGGGCTTGGCCTGCGCGAGAACGACGCTGCCTACGTACTTGGGCCGAACCCGTTCCACGCGCCCGAGCTCGAGCACCTGTTTGCCAAGCCGCGCCTGCTGTACGAGTTCTTCCAGCACCAGTCCGAGGCGCCGATCTGTGGCGCGTTCAAGGCCGTGGTGACGCAGTTCTATGAGACGCTGGCGATGCACCAGGGCAAGCGGCTGCCCGGCTATTTCGCCGAGCAATGCGACCTGTTCGACATCACGCCGACGTTCGCACGCCTGGCGTTCCGCGCCACGCGCGAGATCGTGCTGCTGGCCGACCCGCGGGATGCCTATTGCGGCTATCGGGCGCTGTGGTCGAGCTCGCCGGCGCAGGCGATGGAGGCGCTGCGCCGCGTCCGCGACCGAACCGTCGCGCTGCGCGGCGAGAACCGGCACGACACGATGTTCCTGCGCTGCGAAGATCTGCGGCTGCGGCCGGAAGCCGCGTTGCTGGAGGTCTCGCGCTTCCTGTCGCTCGATCACGCCGTCGCCGCCGATCCGGAGACGCTGCGGGCCGCTGCCACCCCGGCCGATGAGCTGACCGTGCCGGGCATCGGGCAATGGAAGACCGAGCTGGACGGCAACGAGATCGCGCTGTTCGAACGTGAGTTCGGGGAGTATCTGGAGCTGTTCGGGTACGATACGAGCCGGCGGCGCGGATGACGCAGGGCGGCGTCTGACCTGACGCGTCATGGTTGTCGCCGGAGGGAGCCTTTTGGCGGGCACCCATTTCGGTCCAGGATCGTCGATCGATCAGCCCGGGGTCGGAGTGAGGACGCCAGCCGTCGGGGCCGCGGTGTCGTCGGCAAGACGGCGAGACGCGCCGCGGCGAGCGGCAGGCGCGCGGGTCCGAGGCGAATCGGCGTGGCACCATAGTCAATCCGGTGATATTGCCCGGCGCGAACGACCGGCCACGCACACCGACAGGGCGCGCGGCGCTTCCCGCGATGCAGTGGCGATGACAGCGCAGGCGGAGCGTTACGATTGCGGATCAGGCAAGTTTGGGCGCTTCGCGCGGGCGTTGGACCATACACGGCGCGAAGCGCCATGGCTTGCCTGCTCGGTGTGCTCGAGGGGTCTGCCTTGTTCCTCTATAATACTGATCCTCCCCATCTCCGTAGCCCGCGACGAATATCCGCCAAGCTGCCGATGAACTGCTGATTTGGCTGGCGCTTCCGTCCAGACGTTACGTACTAGAAAGCAATGCCGCAACGATGACGCGGCCGCGTGCGGTCGGGTGACAGCGGCTGCTTCCGGGGATCGCGTGACCGGCGGATGCGCGCGCGGCAGACCGATCCGGCGCGTCAACGCTTTGGCAATCATTTGTCTGCGACACCGCAAGAAAGCAGGTTTTAACGCAGATATCGGCAGATGCACGCGGATGCACGCAGATAAGAACAGGCTGAATGAGCTGTCGGGGAACGTCATCGGCTGCACGTTCACCGTGCGCCATACGCTCGGGGCTGAGTTTCCGGGGAAGGTCCATGACAATGCGTTGGCGCATGAGTTGGGTAACGCGGGATACGCCGTCGCGCGGCGATACGGCGCCACGCTGATATATGACGGCGCGGTGGTCGGCGCGCATTGCGTGGACCTGCTGGTCGAGGACATGCTGCTGGTCGAGTTGCAGACCGTGAAGGCATCGGAGGACGCGGATCGCGCCCAATGCGTCAGCCATCTCAAGGCAACCGGCCTGCTGCACTGCCTGCTGCTGAACTTCGGCAAGCCGCGCCTGGCAATCAAGCGCCTGGCCAGCCGCCGGTGCTGCATTCCGCTCCATCTGCGTGCATCGGCGTGCATCTGCTGAAATCCGCGTCAAAATTCTTGCTTGCTGACTTGCTGTCTCGCTGACTGGTTTTCCCGCCGACTTGCACGTTCGCGCGGTCTTTGCGTGGCAAGTGCCGCAGACCCGGAACGATCAACCCGGAACGTAACCGCAACGGGCCACGCGAGCGCAACGACCCCATACGACCGCCTGCCACGAGGCCACGACCCCGTGGCGCGGCGGAAGCGGCGCGGCGGGCAGCAGCCCCGCCGTTGGTCCGCTTCGTCGCGCAAGCCCTCAAGAGGATGGGGACAAAATAATGCTGCCGGCGCTACCCCGCCTCCCGCAGCCGGTAGCCGATGCCCGGCTCGGTGGTGATCAACTCGGCGGCCGCGCCCAGCTTGTGCCGCAACTGGCCGATATAGACGCGCAGATACTGCACATCCTCGACATGCGCCGGCCCCCACACCGCGACCAGCAACTGCCGGTGCGTCATCACGCGGCCCGGGTTGCGCACCAGCATCGCCAGCAGGTCGAACTCGCGTCGGCTCAGCACGACCAGTGCGCCATCGACGCGCACCTCGTGTTTCAGCAGATCGATCGTCAATGGCCCGGCGCTGAACACCGGCTGCGCGCCCTGCTGGGTCAGGCGCCGGCGCAGGCAGGCGCGTAGCCGGGCCAGCAGCTCGCCGACGCCGAACGGCTTTTCCAGATAGTCGTCGGCGCCGCCGTCCAGTGCCGCGATCTTCTCCGCCTCCCGCTCGCGCGCCGACAGGATCAGCACCGGCACCTCGCTGAACGCGCGCAGCCGTTGCAGCGCCTCCTGGCCATCCATGTCGGGCAGGCCGAGATCCAGCAGCACCGCGTCCGGCGCCCGCCCGGCGGCCAGGCGCAGCCCCTCCGCCGCGGTCTCGGCGCGTTCGACCTCGTAGCCCGCGGCTTCCAGCGCTGGCTTGAGGAAGCGGTGGATCTGCGCCTCGTCGTCGATCACCAGGATGCGGCCGAGCGTCATGTCAGGTGCCTTGTAGCGTCCGTCATATAGCCACCGGTGGTTCGTGTTTTGATACGTCGTCGTTGCCGTATTGTCATGGACGCCCCGGGGCTTGTTCCGGGGATCCATTTCGGCACCGTGCCGCGACGGATGGCCGGGATGATCCCCGGGTCAAGCCCGGGGACGGCCATGACGAGAGAGAGGTGGGGCGACCCCGCCACAAGCCCGGCCATGACGATATGGGGCGGCACGGCCTGGCCAAAATCGGAATTGCTGTATCGCTCCTCATATCGCCACCGGCAGGGTCAGCGTGATCATCGTGCCGGGGGCGCCGTCCGCCGGCGCGTCGGGGCGGGGGCTCTGCGCCTCGATCGTGCCGCCCATCGCCTCCATCAGGCCGCGCGCGATGGCGAGCCCGAGACCTGTTCCTGGACCGACACGATCCTGCCGCCGGGCGCGATAGAAGCTGTCGAACACATAGGGCAGATCGTCCGGCGCGATGCCGATGCCCTCGTCGTTGACCGAAAGCGCGACGCGATCGCCGACCAGCCGCCCGGAGACCGAAATGATCCCGCCCGGCGGGGAGTACTTCACCGCGTTGTCCAGCAGGTTCACCAGTACCTGCTCCAGCAGCGCCGGATCGGCCGCGGCGCGCGGCAGGTCGGCCTGCATGTCGACGCCGACATGCGCGGTGCCGGGCACGCGGGCGATCGCCGCCTCCACCACCTCGGGCAGCACCACCGCGGCGATGCGCGGGGCGATCTCGCCGGTCTCCAGTCGCGTCATGTCGAGGATGTTGGCCAGGAACCGCGTCATCCGCCCGGTATCGTCCTCGATGCTGCGCAGCAGGTCCGACCGCGTGATCTCGTCCAGATCGTTCCACGCCTCGCGCAGCGTCGAGGCGGCGCCGCGGATGCCGGCCAGCGGCGTGCGCAGGTCGTGCGACAGCGAGGACAGCAGCGCGGTGCGCAGCTTCTGCGTCTCCTGCTGCGCCGCGCTGCGCGCCGCGTCGTTGGCCAGCCGCACGCGCTCCATCGCCACCGCCGCCTGGTCCGCCAACGCGGCCAGCGCCTGCAGCAGCGGCTGGTCGACATCGCCCTCCGGGCGCACGCCGAGCAGGCCGATCGGGCCGCGCACGGTGCGCATCGGCAGGAAGCGCCAGGCCGACGAGGGCAGCGTGGCGGTACCCTTGCCCGCCGGCTCCTGCTTGCCATAGGCCCAGCGCGCGGCGGCCCAGGCGGCATCGTCGATCGTGTCGATCGGCGGGGCCGATGCACGGATGTTCAGGTCCTCGCCCAGCGCGGTCATCACCACCGCCGCGCCGGCGATGTTGGCACCCTGGCGGGCGATCTCCTCCAGCATCTCCGGCTCGGTGGTCGGCTCGCCGAGGCTGCGGCTGAACGCGCCGATGCGGCGCAGTCCCTCCACCCGGCTGCGCGCCGCGCGCGCCTCCTTGCGGACGCGGCTGGCCATCGCGCCGGTGGCGCTGGCCACGCCGAGGAACAGCACGATCGCCACCACGTCGCGCGGCTGATAGATGTCCAATCGATACAGCGGCGGGATGAAGAAGAAGTTCCAGGAGGCGAAGCTCAGCACCGCGGTGAACAGCGCGACGCGCAGCCCCCAGCTCACCGAGGCGCCCACCACGCCGGCGAGGAACACCATCCCCAGCGCCTCTTGCGACACCCAGCGCACCAGGATCTCGCAGAATCCGGTCACGGCGGCGACCAGCGCGATGGCGCCGGCCCAGGCGAACCAGGGTTCCGGAATGCTGAACCAGGGCCGCGGCGGCGGCGGTGCCAGCGACGCGGTCGGCACGACGTGCAGCGCGAAGGCGGGGGCACGGCGCAGCAGGCTGTGCGACAGGGTGTGGCCGACCAGCCGGCGCCACAGCGGCGGCCGGCCGCGGCCCATCACGATCTGCGTCACGTTGCGCTTGCGTGCCACCTCCAGCACCGCGGCGACCACGTCCTCGGCGTGGGCGATCTCGATCTCGGCGCCGAGCTGGCTGGCCATCGTCATCGCCGCGCGGACGTCGCTGGCAACCCCCGGGCGCTCCACCGTCAGCGCGATCAGCGGGGCGTGCAGGGCTTCGGCCAGGCCCTTGGCATGGCGGACCACCGACTCGGACGACGGGTCCGAGCCGATCAGCGCCAGCACGCGCTCCCCGGCTGGCCACGGCCCCTCGATCGAGCGGGCGCGCATATAGCCGGTGACGTCGGCGTCCACCCGTTGGGCCGCGCGGCGCAGCGCCAGTTCGCGCAGCGCCGCCAGGTTGCCCTCGCGGAAGAAGCCTTCCATGGCGCGGCGCGCCACGTCGGGCCGGTAGATGCGGCCCTGGGTGAGGCGCGTGCGCAGCTCGGCCGGCGGCAGATCGATCAGCTCGATCTCGTCCGCCTGCTCCAGCACCCGGTCGGGCAACGTCTCGCGCACCCGCACCCCGGTGATGCGGGCGATCGCGTCGTTCAGGCTTTCCAGGTGCTGGACGTTCAGCGTCGCCCAGACGTCGATGCCGGCGTCGAGGATCTCCTGCACGTCCTCCCAGCGCTTGTGGTGGCGGCTGCCGGGCGCGTTGGTGTGGGCAAGCTCGTCGATCAGCAGAAGCTGCGGATGGCGCTTCAGTGCGCCGTCAAGGTCGAACTCCTCCAGCACCTTGCCACGGTAGGACACCGGATGGCGCGGCAGCACCGACAGTGTGCCGATCTGTGCCTCGGTCTCGGCACGGCCGTGCGTCTCGACCACGCCGATGACGACGTCGGCGCCCTCGGCGCGCCTGATCCGCGCGGCGGCCAGCATCTCCCAGGTCTTGCCGACGCCGGGCGCGGCGCCGAGGAACACTTTCAGCCGCCCGCGGCCTTCGCGGGCGGCGGCGGCGATCAGTGCGTCCGGGTCGGGCCGGGAGTCCCGGTCATCGGGGGGCATGCGCCCTGTCTACACCAACCCGGCCGCGGTGCCGACGCCGGCGCGCACAATGCGGCGAAGCAAGGTCAGGGCTCCGCCCTGAAACCCGCCAGGGGGCGTTGCCCCCTGGACCCCCACCAAAGGCAGGGCCTTTGGGATCCATCCATTGTGTTTGGGGCGCGGGAGGGGGGACCGGGGCCAGCCTGGGCGGTCGCCATCGCGCCCGGCGATCGCCGGCGCGATGGCG
>Ga0209415_10018599_pt1 | contig 10952 bp, 5 predicted proteins | sample PeaSoiSIISIP2007_FD_187696 | JGI IMG/M metagenome (GOLD analysis project Ga0209415, IMG submission 187696) | Peat soil microbial communities from Weissenstadt, Germany - SII-SIP-2007 (SPAdes) (version 2) | ecosystem: Environmental > Terrestrial > Soil > Wetlands > Peat | place: Germany... | reverse complement strand
TTTTGCTGATCTTTCGGCACGACTGAAGTCGTGCCCTGACGCTTCTTGCCCCCACAATTGAATTTTGCAAGAGGCTCAGTCCACTAAAGATGTGTGCCCAAGGTGCCTCGCTTTTGGGCACCTGGGAAACCTCGAAGCTCAATCCGCCCAGTTGAATCGCTCCCACCAAAATCCTCCCAAGGGCCTCAAGCAATATCCCATCCCAAAAAACAAATTTCCGACTTTTTGCGCACCATTCTCGACGCAACGCGCACAATGAAGAGTGGAGGGAAATCCCTCTGTATCCCCAAATCCGAACTGGATTTCACCGTACCCCCACCCCCTCCCCCTGTGGAAATCGCATTACGCCCCCCTGAAAATCAGATAACAAACAAGGAATCAATCGTTTGTAAATTCTACATGGTTACTGAAGAGTAAACAGAGAGGCCCATTTTTGGCCCTTTTTTGCCCCAAAAAACCTGATTTTAGCCTTAAAAACGCCCATTTTTGCCAGATTCTGGACCCCAAAATCGCTGTGCAAGGCAATCTCCATGGAATCTCGCAACAGACTTCGATCAATGTGGAACAGGCGCAGGTTTGCCGATCGTGTTTCCTTCGCTATAGGATCGGTCTGCAACTTACAATGGTGATCTTGCGTCTTTCCCAACAGGGGAACCGCAGGCGTAGGGAAGACTGTGGCCTGTTTGCTGGGGGATTTTGCGCCCTCACAAGGCCCGTTCCCTTCAAAGAGATTGAGTTCGGAGTCGTTCATGCCTGGAATGGAAGTAGCTGGCTGTCGGTCGTGGTTCGCGCCACTCCCTCGGAAATTCAAACGCAGGATTTTCTGGGCAGGAGTTTTGCCGGTTCTGGCAATTGCCTCTTGCCTTGGCCTGCAAGGCTGCAAAGGTGGGGGCGCGGCCGGTTCGGCCGCTGCTGGAGCCGGAAGAGGGCGATTGGGCGGTCCGGTTTCTGCCACGGTGGCCACAGCGACCAAGGGCAATATTGGCGTTTACCTGGACGCGCTGGGCACGGTGACTCCGGTTTATACGGCCTCCATCACCGCACAGGCCAACGGCGTAATCACCGCGGTGCATTACACCGAGGGCCAATTCGTCCAGAAGGGCGACGCGCTGATCGATATTGACCCTCGTTCGTATGAGGCCCAGTTGATGCAGGCGCAGGGCACACTGGAAAAGGATACGAACGTGCTGGCACAGGCCAAAATGGACCTGGAGCGCTACCGCGCGGCCTGGGCGCACAACGGCATTAATAAGCAGTTGCTGGACGACCAGGAAAAGATCGTCCTTCAGGATGAGGGTACGGTCAAGAACGATCAGGGCACGGTAAATTACGACCAGGTGCTGTTGAGCTACTGCAAGATCGTTGCGCCAATCAGCGGCCGCGTGGGTCTGCGGCTGGTGGATCCCGGCAACGTGGTACAGGCCAACGGAACCACGGTGCTGGCGATCATTGCGCAGTCGCAGCCGATTACGGTGATCTTTACGCTCCCGGAAGACGCTCTGGGGCAGGTGCAGGCGCGTATGAAGCAAGCGCACGGGCTGCCGGTCGAGGCCTGGGATCGCGGCCAGACTACCCAACTGGCAATGGGCAAGTTGCAGAGCATCGACAATCAGATTGATACGACCACTGGAACCGTGAAACTGCGCGCAATCTTTGACAATCGCAACGGCGCGCTGTTTCCCAACCAGTTTGTGAATACGCGCCTGCTGGTGAATACGATGAACGGGGCCACGCTGGTGCCCGACGGCGCAATTCAACACAACGGCCAGGTAGCCTTTGTGTATGTGGTTGCGGACGGCGTGGCCAATGTGCGCAACGTGAAGACCGGCGCAACGGATGGCGGGCTGACTGCGGTCGAGGGGTTGAACCCCGGCGAAGTGGTAGCCACCAGCAGCTTTGAGAAGTTGCAGGCGGGCAGTAAGGTGATTGTGCCCCCACCGGCTGGATCAACCAAAGGCAGCGGAGCAAGTCAGCAAGGCGGCCATCAAGGCGGGAGAAAAAACCCGTGAGTCCTTCCGGGCCATTCATTCAACGTCCTGTTGCGACCTCGTTGTTGATGGCCGCAATTCTGCTGGTGGGCATCGTTGCCTATTTCCAGTTGCCGGTCTCCGCCCTGCCGCAGGTCGATTATCCGACCATCCAGGTGCAGACCTTCTACCCCGGTGCCAGTCCGGACGTGATGGCGACCACCGTCACCGCGCCGCTGGAGCGGCAATTCGGCCAGTTGCAGGGGCTGAGCCAGATGACCTCGTCCAGTTCGGGCGGCTCGTCGGTTATTGTGCTGCAATTCGCGCTCAGCCTCAATATCGATATTGCCGAGGAAGAAGTGCAGTCGGCCATCAACGCGGCGCAGAGTTACCTGCCCTCGAACCTGCCCTCCCCCCCGGTCTATAGCAAGACCAACCCCGCCGACGCGCCGGTGCTGACGCTGGCCATCACCTCGGATTCGATGCCTTTGTCGCAGGTCGAGGATATGGTGGATACGCGGTTGGCGCCCAAGCTCTCGCAGTTGAGCGGCGTGGGTCTGGTCAGCATCAGCGGCGGACAAAAGCCGGCCGTGCGCATTCAGGCCAATCCGACGGCACTCTCTTCATACGGGCTGAACCTTGAAGATCTGCGCACCGCTCTGACGCAGACCAGCGTGAATCAGGCCAAGGGCAACTTTGACGGGCCGCGCCAGGATTATCAGATCAACGCCAACGATCAACTGGTCACCAGCAACGACTATCGCAAGGTGGTGGTCGCCTATCGCAATGGCGCGCCGGTCAAGCTGACCGACGTGGCGCACGTGGTGGACAGCATCGAGAACAACAGCCAGGCCGCGTGGATGAACGAGACTCCGGCGGTGATTGTGAATATTCAACGCCAGCCCGGCGCCAACACCATCAAAGTGGTGAAGGCCATCAAGACGGTTCTGCCGCAGTTGGAAGTGAATCTTCCTGCCTCGATTCAAGTCACTCCGCTGACCGATCTGACCACTTCGATCAACGCTTCGGTCGCCGATGTGGAGTTCGAACTGATGCTCACCGTGGCGCTGGTGGTGATGATTATCTTCGTCTTCCTGCGCAATGTTTACGCCACCATCATTCCCAGCATCGCCGTGCCGGTCTCGCTGGTGGGAACCTTTGGCGCAATGTACGCGCTGGGCTACAGCCTGGACAATCTGTCGCTGATGGCGCTGACCATCTCGACTGGTTTTGTGGTGGATGACGCGATTGTGATGATCGAAAATATCACTCGCTATCTGGAGGCTGGAGATACGCCGATGCAGGCCGCGCTGAAGGGCGCGGAGCAGATCGGCTTCACCATCATTTCGCTCACCGTCTCACTGATCGCCGTGCTGATTCCGCTGCTGTTCATGGGCGATGTGGTGGGCCGACTCTTCCGCGAGTTCGCGGTCACGCTGGCGGTCACCATCATTCTTTCCGCCGTGGTCTCGCTGACGCTGACGCCGATGATGTGCTCGCGCATTCTGCGCCATCATCCGGAAAAGCAACAAGGACGCTTCTACAAAGCCTCCGAGCGGGTTTTCGACGGCATGATCGCGTTCTACGGGCGTACGCTCAAGTTTGTTCTGGGCTACCAGGGCATCACCATGATCGTTGCTGTGGCCACGTTGGTGCTGACGGTCTTCCTGTACATTGTCATCCCCAAAGGCTTCTTTCCCACGCAGGATACGGGCGTGATTCAAGGTATCTCGCAGGCCGCGCCGACCACCTCGTTCGCGGCGATGGCCGACAAGCAGAAGCAGTTGGCCAGCGTGATTTTGCAGGACCCGGCGGTGGAGAGCCTTTCGTCGTTCATCGGCGCGGATGGAACCAATATCACGCTGAACAGCGGGCGAATGTCCATCAACCTGAAGCCGATCGAGGAGCGCAAGATCAGCGCCGAGAACGTGATTCGGCGGCTGCAGAAGAATCTGAAGCAAGTGGACGGTGTGGAGCTGTTCATGGAGCCGGTGCAGAACATCACGGTGGATGATCGCGTCAGCCGCACCCTTTATCAGTACACGCTGGAAGATCCCGATGCGGCCGAGCTGAATCTGTGGGCGGGCAAGCTGGTGGAGAAGATGAAGACGCTGCCCCAGTTGGCCGACGTGGCTACCGATCAGCAGAACGGCGGCAACGCGGTTTCGCTGACCATTGATCGCGTTACGGCCTCGCGGCTGGGCGTTGCGCCGTCTACCATCGACAGTACGCTCTACGATGCCTACGGACAGCGCCAGATCAGCACCATGTATACGCAACTGAATCAGTATCACGTGATTCTGGAAGCAGACCCGAGTTATCAACTGAGCACCGACAAGCTTCAGGATTTGTATATTCAGACCAATGCTTCGTCGGGCGGTTCGGGACCGGGCGCCTCTTCGAGTTATGCATCGACAGGCTCCTCGTCGGCGGGTTCGAATGCGCTGACCTCGGCGGTTGCTTATACGCCCTCGGCAAGTACGCTGGCACCGCCGTCGAATGCGCTGAAGTCCGGCGTGGGTGCCACCAACAGCCCCACCAATACGTCCTCCAGTTCTACCCCGGCTCATGCCGTGCCGCTGGGCGCGTTCAGCTCCATCGAACAGGTCGAGGAGCCGCTCACCATCAATCACCAAGGGCAGTTCCCGGCGGTCACCATCTCCTTTAACCTTGCGCCCGATGCGGCGCTGGGCGGGGCAATCACGGCCATCGAGAAGGCGCAAAAAGACCTGCATATGCCGATCAGCGTCGAGTACGGATTTCAGGGTACGGCGGCCTCCTTCAAGGGATCGCTCTCCAACGAGGGCCTGCTGATTCTGGCCGCGCTGGCAGCGGTTTATATTGTGCTGGGCGTTCTGTACGAGAGCTTCATTCACCCCATCACCATTCTTTCCACATTGCCCTCGGCCGGCGTGGGCGCACTGCTGGCGCTGATGCTCTTCAAGCAGGATCTGAGCGTGGTGGCCATCATCGGCATCATCCTATTGATAGGCATCGTGAAGAAGAACGGCATCATGATGGTGGACTTCGCGCTGGAGGGTGAGCGAGAGCGAGGACTGAACTCGCGCGACGCCATCTACGAGGCCTGCCTATTGCGCTTCCGTCCCATCATGATGACCACCATGGCCGCGCTGCTGGCAGGCATTCCGCTGGCCCTGGGTACCGGCATGGGATCGGAACTGCGCCGCCCGCTGGGCATCGCGATGGTGGGCGGATTACTTCTGAGCCAAATTCTCACGCTCTATACGACGCCGGTCATCTATATCTTCTTTGACCGCATTGGACGACGCATCTCAGGTAAAGGTACGACGACGGAGACGGGCGGCCTGCCGCAACCTGCGGAGGGGCAATGAATCTCTCAGCTGCTTTCATCCGGCGACCAGTAGCCACGACCCTGCTGACTGTGGGCGTGGCGCTGGCCGGGGCCATCGCCTACAGTGTGCTTCCCGTCTCTCCGCTGCCGCAGGTTGATTTCCCCACTATCTCGGTGGGTGCGGGCTTGCCTGGTGCCAGTCCAGAGATCATGGCTTCGTCGATTGCCACGCCGCTGGAGCGCGAGTTCGGCCACATTGCCGGGGTCACTGAAATGACCTCGGGCAGTTCGCTTGGCACCACATCGATCACGTTGCAATTCGATCTGAGCCGCGACATCGACGGCGCGGCGCGCGACGTGGAAGCGGCCATCAACGCCGCGCGCACCTATCTGCCCGCCAATCTTCCCGGCAATCCCACGTATCGCAAGGTGAACCCCGCCGACTCGCCGATTCTCATTCTCGGGCTGACCTCCGACAAGTACGACAAGCCCACTCTCTACGATGAAGCTTCCTCGGTGATCGCGCAGAAGCTCTCGCAGATTCAGGGAGTGGGCCAGGTGAGCGTGGGCGGCGGCGCGGGCCCTTCGGTGCGCGTGGAAGTGAACCCAACACTACTGAACAGCCACGGACTCACCATTCAAAATGTGCAGTCCATCCTGAGCCAGCAGAACGCGCACATGGCTGTGGGCCAGATCAGGAACGGCACCACCACTTCCGATATTATCGTCAACGATCAGATGCGTCAGGCCGACCAGTACAAGCCGCTGGTGATTGGTTACCACAGCGGCCAGGCCGTGCGGCTCTCCGACGTGGCCGACGTCTCGAACAACGCGCAGAATATTCGCGCCGCAGGCTATTTGAATGGCGTACCGGCCATCTCGATCATTATCTTCCGCCAGCCCGGCGCGAATATCATCGAGACTGTGGATCGCGTGATTGCCGAGTTACCGGCGATTGAGGCTTCCATTCCGCAGGGCATCAAAATCACCAAGGTCATGGATCGCACCACCACCATTCGCGCCTCGGTCAGCAGTGTGCAGCGGTCGTTGATTCTCTCTGTGGTTCTGGTGGTTCTGGTGGTCTTCATCTTTCTGCGCAACTGGCGCGCCATTCTGATTCCCACGGTTGTGGTTCCGGTTTCGCTGGTGGGAACTTTTGCCGTGATGTACCTGTGCGGCTATAGCATCGACAATCTCTCCATGATGGCTCTGACCATCGCCACCGGATTCGTGGTGGATGACGCGATCGTGGTGATGGAGAACATCACGCGCCTGCGCGAATCGGGCCTGTCGCCGATGAACGCCGCGCTGCAAGGCTCCAAAGAGATTGGCTTCACCATCTTTTCCATCAGCATGTCGTTGGTTGCCGTCTTCATTCCCATCCTGATGATGGGCGGCATCATAGGCCGTCTCTTCCGCGAGTTCGCCGTCACGTTGGCCACGGCCATTCTGGTCTCCATGGTCATCTCCTTGACCACCACGTCGATGATGTGTGCACATATCCTGAAGGATGAGAGAGAAGCCAAGCACAACCGCGCCTACCTGCTCAGCGAGAAGTTCTTCAACTGGCTGATCTCCACCTACAGTCGCTCACTGACGTGGGTGCTGCGGCATCCGGCCGTCGTATTGATCCTGCTTGCGGCCATCATCGGATTGAACTTCTATCTGATTGGCGTGATTCCCAAAGGCTTCTTCCCGCAGCAGGATACCGGTGTGCTCACGGGCGGCGTACAGGGGCCGCAGGACGCATCGTTCGCGGTGATGGATGACTCGGTGCGGCAACTGGTGAACGTAATCAAGGCCGACCCCGCCGTGGCCAACGTCAGTGCCTATACAGGCGGCGGTGGCTCCTCGAATGGTGGCTTCATGTTCATCGCGCTCAAGCCGCTCAACGAACGCAAGATCACCGCGCCGGAGATTATCAACCGCCTGCGTCCCCAGATGAATCGCCTTCCCGTGGCGACGGCCTTTCTGCAGGCTGCGCAGGATTTGCGCATTGGCGGTAGAAACAGCAGCGCGCTCTATCAGTACACGATTCAATCCGACAACGTGAAGGATCTGGCCTATTGGGGGCCAACCCTGTTGGCCGAGATGAAGAAGCTGCCCGGTTTTCAGGACGTGAATACTGATGCGCAGAATGCGGGCCTGCAAGAGTTGGTGAACTATGATCGCCCCACGGCGGCGCGGCTGGGCATCACGCCGCAATCGCTGGACAGCGCGCTCTACAGCGCATTCGGGCAGTCGCAAGTTTCCATCATCTATAACCAGTTGAACCAGTATTACGTGGTGCTGGAGGTTGCGCCGAAGTACTGGCAAAGTCCCGAGGGATTGAAGGATATCTACCTGAATACCACCGGGCACGGCATGATTCCACTCTCGGCCGTCAGCACCGCGCATCCCAATACCACGCCGCTCAGCATCAATCACACCAGTTCGTTTCCGTCGGTTACGGTCTCGTTCAATCTGGCTCCTGGCGTCGCGATGAGCGATGCCACGCGCGAGGTAAGCGAGATGCAGCATAACCTCAATATGCCCTCCACCGTGCGCGGCTTCTTCTCCGGCACCGCCTCGGCCTATCAAAGCTCGCTGGCCTCCGAGCCCTGGCTGATCGGCACGGCGCTGCTGGCGGTTTACATTGTGCTCGGTATTTTGTACGAGAGTCTGGTGCATCCGCTAACCATCATCTCGACGGTCTTCTCCGCCAGCGCGGGCGCAATGCTGGCATTGCTGTTCTTCAAGGTCGATCTCAACGTGATCTCGATCATCGGCATCATCCTGCTGATCGGCATTGTGAAGAAGAACGCCATCATGATGATCGACTTTGCGCTGGTGGCCGAGCGCGTACGCGGCCTGTCCACTTACGACGCGATCTTTGAAGCTTGCCAACTGCGCTTCCGTCCGATTTTGATGACCACCATGGCCGCGCTCTTCGGCGCATTGCCGCTGGCCTTCGGCTCGGGAACCGGCTCGGAACTGCGCCGTCCTTTGGGCATCACCATCGTCGGCGGACTGATCGTCAGCCAGTTGCTCACGCTCTATACCACCCCCGTCGTCTATCTGACTTTTGATCGCATGCGCCTTTACTTCAAGGGCAATCAGCAGGCGACAATCGCTCAGGAGGCTGCGGATGCCTCGTAGCATTGGAGTTTCAACGATGAGTCACTCAGACCAGCAAACCCGAATGATCACTGCGGCCCTCTGCATTGGGCAAACCGCGCTGTTATGCGCCGCGCTGACCGGATGCGACTTCAAGCCGAAGTACATTCCCCCGGCGATGACCGCCGCACCCGTCTACAAAGAGTCTCCCACGCAGTTCAAGGAGACCGACGGATGGAAGGTGGCGCAGCCCCAGGATGCGATGCTGCGCGGCAAGTGGTGGGAGATCTACAACGAGCCAGAATTGAACGCTCTGGAAGATCAACTGAACATCGACAACCAGAATATTCGCCAGGCCTTCGAGAACTTCATGGAAGCGCGCGCTCTGGTGCGCGAGGCGCGAGCGCAGTTTTATCCCACCGCCAGCGTAGGTGGCTCGTATTCGCGCACACAAGGCTCGGCCAACACGGCATCCGGCGTGAACGGTGGCAAGCAATCGCAGTTGTACTCAATTCCCGCCGATATTTCCTGGGAGCCGGATCTCTGGGGCAAGGTGCGCAATGCTGTGCGCGCCAGCCAGTACGCAGCGCAGTTGAGCGCTGCCGACCTGGAGAACGAGCGCCTCACTGAACAAGCCAGCTTGGCCGAATACTTCTTCGAGATTCGCGGTCAGGATGCGCTGCAAGCGATCCTGCAGCAGACCGTCGACGCAGATACCAAGGCTGTCGAGTCCGAGCAAGCGCGCTACGATTCCGGCATCGATGATCAGCTCTCGCTGGTCGAGGCGCAGACCACGCTGCACAGCGCGCAGTCGGCGCTGCTGAACACGCAGATCGCGCGCGCCCAGTACGAGCACGCGATTGCCATGCTGGTAGGCCGGTCCGCATCCAGCTTCTCCATGCCTGTCAAACCCTTGCTCGCCGTGCCTCCCGCGATTCCTGTGGGCCTGCCCTCGCAACTGCTCGAGCGCCGTCCAGACGTTGCCGCCGCTGAGCGCAACATGGCTGCGGCCAATGCGCAAATCGGCGTGGCGCACGCGGCCTTTTATCCTTCGCTTACCCTTTCGGCCAACGGCGGCCTGGAGAGCGAGGCAATCAAGCACATTCTCGACTGGCCCAGCCGCTTTTGGTCGGTTGGCCCCTCGATCTCCGAGACGGTCTACGACGGTGGCCTGCGCCGCGCGACCGTGAACCAGCACATTGCTATCTATAACGCCGACCTCGCCGCTTATCGCCAGTCCGTGCTGACAGCATTCCAACAAGTCGAGGATGCATTGGCCACGGTTCGCATTCTCTCGCAGCAGATTCATCGCCAGCAAGAGGCAACGAATTCCGCTCAGTCCTTCCTCACGCTCGAACAGGGCCGCTACGATGCAGGACTTGATCCGTATATCAATGTGATGACCGCGCAGACCACGTTGCTGAGTAATCTGCAAGCGCAGAACAGCCTGCTGGTGCAACGCATGACCGCCTCGGTGCAGTTGATTCAGGCGCTGGGCGGTGGATGGGACCGTTCACTGTTGCCCACCCCCGCCCAGATCACGCAGAAGCCAACTCCAGCGGAGATTGCGATACAGCAGTAGAGCGCGCTGGGTGTTCTACCGCATCCCAGTGTGTATTCTATGGTCACCGATGAATGCCATGACGAACCGTATCGAGCGTGGTTTTGGTTGACTTGAAGCCGCGACATTGGCTCTCTACGCACTGTTGGTCGCGTGGACCACGGTGCGCCATGAGCCTTGGGCCGATGATGAGGCCAAGGCATGGCTGCTGGCGCGGGATTCATCGCTCTCCTCGCTCTTGTGAACCAGTCCGCACTATGAAGGTTCGCCAGGACTCTGGCATCTGTTTCTGTGGGTGCTTTGCCGAATGCATCTTTCCTATAGGACGATGCATTGGATTGTCGCGATTCTATTCACCGCTGGGATCGCTGTTTTTCTTCGCTATTCGCCTTTTCCCCCGCTGCTGCGCGCCATGATTCCATTTTCCTTCTATCTGCTCTATCAATACGCCGTGGTTGCGCGCAGTTATCTGCAGTGTGAACAAATCGGTAAGACACTGATTTCTCCCTGTTCTGATCAATTTTCTCGGTTCGTGAATCCCATCTCCCTGTGTCAGCAGTCCGCCATTGTTAGTCGTCTTATTGCTCGACCTTTCCCTCGCAACGCAACAAATCCATCTTCATTTGGCCACTCGAATCAAAACCAGAGTTTCTCCGTTGAATTCCAGTCGCCCTTTGTTAATAAGATGGTCCCTCTGCTCTTCAACAGTCGCGCGCTTTTCTTCGGTGACCCGTGTAAATCCAAGGAGCCGGCAGGCGGCGACAGCAACGTCTTCTTCAGGCAGGCCAAAGCTCTGCTCAGCTGCCTGTTCGATGGCTGCACAAATCTCTTCTGGAGCCACCAGTTCAATCTTTTTCTGCTACGCTGGGCAATCGGAGCGATCGCGAATCCGTACCGGAGAAGATTCGATAGCTCAAAGAAACTCGTTGCGCTTTTCGAATTTCGGCTCTGCGCAAGAATCTGTAAAAGCGGCCATTTTTCGGTCTTTTTGAGATTTGGCCAATTTGGCTACACT
>Ga0209415_10018597_pt1 | contig 10953 bp, 8 predicted proteins | sample PeaSoiSIISIP2007_FD_187696 | JGI IMG/M metagenome (GOLD analysis project Ga0209415, IMG submission 187696) | Peat soil microbial communities from Weissenstadt, Germany - SII-SIP-2007 (SPAdes) (version 2) | ecosystem: Environmental > Terrestrial > Soil > Wetlands > Peat | place: Germany... | reverse complement strand
GGCCAATTCAGATTCGCCTCGTATTGAATCACCGACTGCTTGCCCTTCACCAGGTCCAGGCGGATGCGCGCGCTGTCTCCCGCCGTGAGAATCGCGTCGATCATGTTGAGCGCGTAGTAGTCGGGCGAGCGCCGCTTGGGTCCGAGATATCCCATCACCACGCCCGGCACGCGCGCCATCGCGTCTTTGTAGACCTTGGTGCCGGCCTGGAATCCCGGCGGCTCGGTAAGGTCGGGCCGCTTGGGCGCGGCCTCGGACGGAATGTCGCCGAAGTAAGCCTCGATCAGCTTCTTGGCTTCCGCCGCCTGGATGTCCCCCACGATCGTCAGCGCCGCATTGTTGGGCGCGTAGTAGGTCTTGAAGAACTTCGCCACGTCGGCCACGCTCGAGGAATTCAGGTCTTCGAACGAGCCGATCAGCGAATGCGAGCTTTGCCAGTTGCGGAACATCAGGGTCGGCCACACGTCCACGATGGCGGTCTGGTAGGGCTGGTTGTCGAAGCTGAGCCGGCGCTCCTGCTTCACCGCCTCCTTCTGGTTGTTCAGGTTCTCCTCGTTGATCGAGAGGCTGCGCATGCGGTCCGATTCCAGCCACAGCGCGGTGGCCAGTTTGTTCGACGGCAGCACTTCGTAGAAATCCGTGAAGTCCGGGTGCGTGGAGCCGTTGAGCGTCCCGCCGTTGGATTCCACGGCGGAGAAATGCGTGCCTTTGGGCGCGTTGGCCGAGCCTTCGAACATCATGTGCTCGAAGAGGTGGGCGAATCCCGTGCGGCCTTTCTCTTCCGAGCGGGCGCCGACGTTATAAATCAGGTACACGGCTACCACCGGGACGGCATTGTCCGGCGAGAGAATGACCCGTAAACCATTTTTCAGTTGATATGTTTCCACGGGGATGGTGACCCCCGCCCCGCTCGCGAGAAACGCGCCGGAGATCAGCAGACTGCAGGCGATAAGCTTCTTCATGGTATTTCTGGTTTCAGCATAGCATTCCTTTTTGAAACCGCCCGTGTTACACTTGCATCTATCTAGATAAGCAGACCCGGAAAGTGGTGTCATGAGGTTATCGCTATTAATTCTTTGTTTCTCAACGACTTTGCTGGCAGCCAGCGGCGCCTACCCGGTGACTTATGCCGGCGGCGGCCTGCCCCTGAGCCAGCGCAAGGTCACGGCCCGCTTCGATAACGGCGCGGTGGTCTTCGTGCAGCACGGGCAGCGCCTCACGGTCCCCGTCCAAAGCATCACGGCGATTTCCTGCGGCAGCGACGTCCATCGCCGCATGAAGGTGGCCAGGACCGAAAAGGACTACATCGGTGTCACATGGACCAGCGACAATCGCGAAGTGGAAGCGCTCTTCAAGGCGAGCGGCCGCGAGTACCGCGATTTTCTGAAGGCGCTCGAAACGTCTACCGGCATGAAGGCCGTGGATGCCCACAAGGTTCCCGTTGTGGTGCATTACGGTCTATCACCAACGACAATCTAGACGGTACCGGTCCGGCCGCGGTGAGATGGTGGGCTGATGCCCACCGAGCCACAGGAATTTGCCGCCCTGCGAAAGCTGGCGACCTCCCGGGACGCTGGCCGCATCGACCGCCAGGCGCAAAAGCTGGCCGACCCGATCGAGCGCTTGCAGTATCTCCGCCAGGCAACCGCCGCGGCGGGGTATGTCCCTGCCCGGCCGCGCTGGAGACCGGCCGCCGCCTTCCTTCTGTTGGCCGCGGTCTCCTTGCGCTCCGACGCGAACGTCCACCGGCAGCCCGGCATCCGGCCGGCGGCTTCCCTTCACCTCGGCAGCTTTGACGTCCCCAACGTCTGGATCGTGGAAGAGACCAAGGATTACGAAACCTACAGCAACGGCCTGCGCATCGAGACCGAACTGGCGGTCTCCAACCAGCCGCGCTCCTGGCCGCTCCTCGGGCGCGATAGCGTCGGCGTCGATGGGCCGCTGCGCTCCCAGCCGGCGGGCATCGTATTCCACACCACCGAGAGCCAACAGGCGCCCTTTGAAGCCGGCGAGAAACACCATCTGCAGCGCATCGGCAAAGAGCTGCTTCTGTTCGTGCGCGGCAAGCGCGCCTACCACTACGTCATCGATCGTTTCGGCCGCGTTCACCGCATCGTGGCCGAATCCGATGCCGCCAACCACGCCGGCAATTCCGTGTGGGCCGACTCGCGCTGGCTGTATCTCGACCTGAATGCGAGCTTCCTCGGCGTGGCCTTCGAAGCCAGCATGCAGACCGGTCAGCCGCCACTCACCCAGGCGCAGATCCATGCCGCGCGGGTGCTGACCGAAATGCTGCGCAGTAAGTACAACCTGGCGGCGGAGAACTGCGTGACGCACGCGCAGGTGTCGGTCAATCCGGAAAACATGCACATCGGCTGGCACGCCGATTGGGGGAAAGACTTCCCGTTCCGCGAGATCGGGCTGCCCGAGAATTACGAGCAGCCCCTGCCCAGCCTGTACCTCTTCGGGTTCGTGTACGACCCCGTCTACCGCTCCGTCACCGGACCCGCCATCTGGCGGAGCCTGGCGGCCTCCGAGAAGCTGGTAGAAGGCGCGGCGGACCAACGCCGGATGGCGGCTGGCGAATACCGGGCGTTGCTGCGCAAGCGTTATCGCGATCTCGCCGCCGCGCTAAAGCAGCGGAACGCGGACGACGAGAACTGACTCACGTCAGTTCGCCATGCCCTGAATTCTGCTCCGGGAGTTAGACCACTCCCTGACGGTCGCGGCTCCGATGTCAAGTCTCCCGGCGTCGACGGGCGATCAGAGCCACAACCGTAAGGGAGTGGTTTCTTCACAACCTAGTTCGGGCCCTGCCGTTGAGCCGCCTCGGCATCCGATGCCAGGTCCATCAACATCTCGATGAACATCTGACTTTGATGGAGGAACAGGTTGTCGGCCATAAAGGCCTTGACGGTGGCTATCGGCCCGCCGTTCTGCGACAGCGTGGGACGGATCACCGAACAGCGGGGCAGAGCCGGAAACGGCATGATGAAATCGCACGGCTCCGGCAGGATCAGGTTGGGCTGGAACATCTGGCTGCCGGCGGCCTTGTCGGTAGCGGAAAGGCCGGCATTGTGCTGGTTCGCCGCCACCGTCAGATCCAGAAAATTCAGCCCGGTGCCCCCGGTGCCGTTGTCATCCAGCGGCGCCACGGGCGGTTGGAAGGCATTCCCCATCTTGTCGTGCCACAGCGAGAAGTGGTCGATCTCCACGCCGCCGATGCTCAACAGGATGCGCAACACTTCCGAATCGGTCGCCTTGAGAGCCAGTATGGGATAGAGGCTGGAGCCGCCCTGTTCGATAAATGCGAAGTGAATCGAAGCAATGTTGGCGATCGCCTGGATGGTATTAGTGGAGTAACCGTCGTGCAGGGGAATGGCCGGCTGGTTATCGATGTCGATCAATTGCGGAAATTGAGCGCCGAAATCCGGATTGGTCGTGCTGCGGTAGCGGAAATACCAGCTCGAGTCGACGTTCAGTGACATCAGGTTGGTCAGCCGCCCTTTGTGCGGCGTGGCGCCCATCGCGGTGGTGCCTTGCAGAGTCTCGAACTGCGTAAAGTCGACCGGGCTCGCGCCGTGTAACTTTAAGTACGCATTTAGAAAGTCGCGGTGGCTGATTTCGTCGTCGGTGTTGTCGGAGATATACTGCGGCATGTCGCCGTCGAGTTGCTCGAGCGCATTTACGTAGGCGGGATTCCCCGGATTGGCGCTGTCAGTACTCGTTACCGCGCCTCCCAGCTCGTTGTATTGCTGCCAGAGATCGGCCTCGATAGACTCAGCCGCCGCCGCAAACTGGAGGATTGCGGCGTCGCCCTTGCTGAGTTTCGGCGAGTCCGCAAACATGGTTTTCACGGGCATCGCCGCCCCGGCGGCGGCTACTCCGCCGATTCCGTGAAGAAACGCACGCCGCTTGATTACCTTGCGCCATCGGGAAGTCAGTTCCTGCTGATTAGACACACTCATCCTATCGTCTCCTTTATGTCTTTTTATTTCCTAAGTGGGGGGAAGGTTCGCCTCAATTCGATAGTACACGCAGATGAAGTGTCTAAGTTGTAAAACGTCCCGGTGCGATGTGTAAAACCGTCTTGTGGGGCAGGCGCTTCCGCCTGCCAACACTTGTTACTCGAGTTACTCGGCAGGCAGCGTGAAGGCCACGTACTCGCCGCTGTAAGCGCCGCCGCTGATGGCCACCACGATATACTGCTTGCCGTTCAGCATGTAGGTCATGGGCGATCCGCTTTGCGGCGCGGCCATCCACACCGCGCCCACTTCCTTGCCGTTGGTCTTGTCGTAAGCGCGCAGCATCGCGCCCCGCGGATGCGACTCCGTGGTAGTCACTTGGCCGTCGCCCGCAATCACCAGGCTCTTGGTGATCAGGGTGCCGATGTTATAACCCGACTGCCCGGTGCGCGGAATGTTCATCCCCTTGAGCGCCGGATTGTTGCGGATGGCATCCGGGGTATCGCCGTGTGGAGTCTGCCACACGATCTCGCCGCGATCCAGATTGATCGCCGAGATGGTGGAGTACGGCGGCTTGATCATGGGCAGGCCCTGGACCGTGAGACCGCCAAAACCACCGCCGCCAGCGGCGGCAGGAGGAGCAGCGGGAGCGCCCCGCCCGGCGGGAGGATCGGCGGCAGCGGCAGCAGCGGCGCCTCTTCCCCCGCGTCCGCCGCGTCCGCCGCCGCCACGAGTGGGCAGCGGCGAATCGGCGCCGGCGTTCTCACCGGGGCCGGTCCGATTGCGCACTTCCTGCCCGGCCGTACCGGCCACGTACCGCATGTCCGAGAGTTCCTTCGGCGCCACTGCCAGCCCGATGGGCGTCAGGCAGGCGTTGCACGCATACGCGATCACGTTGTGCGTGTCGGGATCGTACGATCCGCCCGGCCAGTTCGTTCCGCCGCTCGCCGTGCCCAGGGTCAGGGTGGCCAGAGGGCCGCCCAGCTTGCTCTCCACGGGCGGCGTGAAGACCGGACCAATGTGATACCGCGCGATGTTGGTCACGGCCTGGTCGTGCAGCGCGGGAGTGAAATCGATGAGGTCGTTGGCCGAGACGCCGTTGCGCGCATAGGCCGGCGGCTTGGTGGGAAACGGCTGCGTGGGCGAGTACCATTCGCCGGGCACGCTGCCCTTTTCCACGGGGCGCTCCTCGATGGGCCAGACCGGCTGCCCGGTCACGCGATCGAACACGTACAGGAAGCCCTGCTTGGTGGGCTGCGCCACCGCCTTGACGGCCTTCCCATTCACCGTGATATCGGCCAGCAGCGGCCCCGACGAGATGTCCATGTCCCACAGCGGATGGTGCACCAACTGGAAGTGCCACTTGCGCTGGCCGGTCTTCAGGTCGACGCACACCAGGCTCTCGCCGAAGAGATTGTTCCCCGGCCGATGCCCGCCGTAGTAGTCTCCGGTGGGCGACTCCACGGGAAGGTACACCAGCCCGAGTTGCTCATCCACCGAGATTTGCGTCCAAACGCCGGTGTTGCCGGTGTATTCGGCCGAGCCGTCCTGCCACGTGTCGTAGCCGGCCTCGCCCTTCACCGGGATGGTGTGGAAGATCCACAGGCGCTTGCCGGTGCGCACGTCGAAGCCGCGGACGTAGCCCTTGTTGTTGCGCATGCTCTTGGGCGTCATGCCTTCGCGGAACGCCGCGCCGATGATGATCGTGTCCTTGGCCACCACGGGCGCCGATTGCAGCCCGATCTCCCCGGTGGTCAGATCGGGGAGAATCGTCTGGTCGTCGTCCAGCTTCAGATCCACCGCGCCGCCTTTTCCGAACGACGGAACCAGCGCGCCGGTCTTGGCATCCAGCTCGATCAGCCGGTAGCCCGGCGTCACGTAGAGGATGCGCTCCACCTTGCCATCGGTCCAGTAGGCCAGGCCGCGGCCCGATAACTGGCGCGGAGCGTTGGCGCCGCGTTCGCCCTCGTGCTCGCCGTGCACCCACAGCAGCTCGCCGTGCGCCGCATCCAGCGCGATGGCCGCGCGGCGCGATCCCGCGGTGGCGTAGATCACTCCATTGACTTCGAGCGGAGTCCCTTCCAGCTTGAACTCCTGACGATTGCCGATGTTATCGGTCTTGAAATGCCAGGCAACCTCCAGCTTGCTGAAGTTGGAGGCGTTGATCTGGTCGAGTGGGCGGTACTTGGAATTCGCCAGGTCCGCGCCGTAGGTGGGCCAGTCCATGTCTTTGGGCGTCTGGGCCCACGTGAACATGGCTGACACAAGTAAGGCAGGTAGTAACAGTCTTTGCATATTTCTCTCTCCGTGGCACAGGAAACACAGGCACGAATGCCTGTGCCACTCACGCCATCTGTTTCAATTCCTCAATCTTGGCCTTGATGGTGGTCTTCTGCTCGTCGGTGACGTCCGGGTGGGGCGGCCGCTGGTACGTCTGGCGAGTGCCCATCAACTGGCTCAGGGCGTACTTCATGGGGCCGTAGGAACCGACTCCGCCCGGCCGCAGCAACTGTTGCGCCGCGCGCAGTTTGGCCAGCGGCTCGTCGATGCTCTTGCCCGCGCGGTGCGCCGCAAACACCGCCGCCGCTTGCTTAGTAAAGATGTTGCCCTCGGCCAGGATGGCGCCCATGCCGGCTTCGAGAGCAGGCTTGAGATTGTTGCCCGTGCCGGTGCGCATGTTGAGATTGGGAAACTCCTTGACGAAGGCGGCGTATCCCTCGGCGCTGCCGGTGGAGTCCTTGATGCCGGCCAGGTTGGGATAGTGTTCGAGGCTGTGCAGCAGTTCGTGGCTGATGGGGACGGCGCTGGTTCCCGGAATGTGATAGAGATTGATCGGGATTTTGACCTGTTCGAAGATCAGCGAGTAATACTTCGTCAGTCCCGCGAGCGGCGGATTCTTGTAGTAGAAGGGAGGAATGATCAGCAGCCCGTTAGCGCCGTTGGCGGCCGCGTGAGTGGCCAGCTCGATGGTCTCGGGGAAGTTGGGAGTGCCGGACGAAACGATGATCAGCAGCCCGTTGCGGTGCTTGAGCGCGGTCTCGGCGACCCGTTTCCGCTCGGCGACCGAGAAGGACGGATACTCGCCCGTAGTGCCCAGCACCACCACTCCGTCGGCGCCCTGGTCCTTGAACCAGGCCATCATGTCCTTGTACACGCCCTCGTCGAACTTGAGGTTCTTGTCGCAGGGTGTGCAGGCGGCCACGTAGAATTTGCCTTTGTCGCTGGCCGGTCCGGAGACCTTGGCCGGCGGCGTCGCAGCCACGGCGGCGGCCGCGGCGCCGGCTACAGTGGCGGCGCCCATAAAAGCTCTTCGCGTAGTTTGCATCGGTGTTGCCCCTCCAGTGCTGGTCAATCATTGTATAACAGTCCGGAGGGAATCGGCCCGACCGACCGCTCCCTCACGGGGTGCCCTCCGGGCCCGGCTCTGTAACTCACGCTGAAATCGGCACATCCGCAACGGAGCCGCGACCGTCAGGGAGCGGGTTTCCGTGACCCAGTCCCGTCAGTGAGCCGACGGCGCGACTTTCCGGTTCACCGGCAGGTCCAGCTTCCCGCGATCGATAATCTCGCCGTTCTTGATCACCAGGTTGACGCGCTTGGCGTTGTCGATATCCGCGAGCGGATCGGCGTCCAGCAGCACCAGGTCGGCGACCTTGCCCTCTTCCACCGAGCCCAAGTCGCGCTCGCGCCCCAGAAATCGCGCCGCGTTCAGCGTGGCGATGCGGATCGCGTTCAGCGGCGGAACCCCGCCGCCCACGATCAGCTCCAGCTCGCGATGCGCCGCCGGACCGCTGGATTGATCGGTGCCCAGCGCCATGATGCCTCCCGCCGCATCGATGCGCTTGACGTTGTCCTGGCACACCGGCGTCATCACCTTCATCCACCATGCCCAGCGATTCTCCTTTTGCCGCGCGCTCTCCACGGTCTTCAGGCGCTGCCGCTCGTCGGGTTCCATGGTGTCGCGGTAGAGCGGCTGGTCAAGGAATTCGGGATGCTCGGCCAGGCGGCTGTAGTTGTCGCCGATGGTCAGGGTCGAAGCTTCGGGAATCATCTTGGCGCGCATCAGGCGAATGAAATCGTCGCTGGCGGGCCCCTGGATCACCGGATGCGCCAGCGTGTCGGCGCCGGCGAAGATCGCCTCGCGCGCCCGGATCTCGTTCGAAATGTGAACCGTGGTTCGGATTCCGCGGCTGTTGTAATACTGGATCACGTGCGCCATCAGGTCCACCGGAAGCAGCGGGATCATGGGCCGCGTGCCCCAACCGTGCTCGTCGTAGGTGAGCTTGAGCATGTCGGGATGGCGGGCGATGGCCGCATCGAGTTTCGCGATCGCGGAGGGCCAACTGTCGACCAGCGTCGCGTTGGGTCCGCCGCCGTGGCCGCCGGGGCAAGTGACGATTCCACCCACAGCCAGCAGGCGGGGCGCCGCGATCCGGCCGGCGCGCTCCATGTCCCGCAGCTTGAAAATGTAGTCGGGATTGTTGCCGCAATCGAGAATGGTGGTAACGCCGCTGTAGATGTAGCTGTGCAGCGCGCGAATGCCCGCGCGCTCGTCGGCCGGGCCGCCCCGCAAGTGAACGTGGATATCCATCAGGCCGGGGATCAGAAATTTTCCCCTGCCATCGATGTGCCGCGCATCCGCGGGAGCCGCTACGGGGCAGGCGGCCACTTTGGAAATCTTGCCGCTCTCTACCAGAACGCAGAAATCGCGTTTCGCGGGACGGCCGGTGCCATCGATGAGCGTCACGTGCTCGATGGAGATCGGCGGTTCCGCGGCAAGCATCGGGATGCACGCCGCAGTGAGTAACGCCAGACAAAATCTCAGAGTCATTCGGGAGCCCTAAGCAATCTATCACAATCACCGGGTAAGATACAGATATGATCCGGAACCGCTCCGTACCCACCGATACCGTGTTGCCGCACGTCACTTATCAGAACGTGGAAGAGGCGCTGGCCTGGCTCGCCAAGACCTTCGGATTCACCGAGCACTACCACTACGGCGAGCCGGACGGGCCGATCTCCGGCGCGCAGGTGCATCTTGGCGGCGCCTGGATCATGCTCAACCGCGCTCGTGACGGCGCCCAAAGCCCGGCGCAACTGGGCTACGGAACGCAATCGTTGACGGTGTTCGTTGACGATGTGGATGCGCACTACGAGAGAGCGAAATCCGCGGGCGCCACGATCGTGGAGGATCTGCACGAGACGTGCTATGGCGAGCGGCAATACGGCGTCGAGGACCTCGACGGTCACCACTGGCTCTTCTCGCGGCATGCGCTGGACCTGAGCCCCGACGAATGGGGAGCCACCATCGCCCGTTGACAGCGCCCTACGGAAACCAGCGCCCTACGGAAACCAGCGCCTCCAGAGGGATCTGCCGCCGGGCCGGCCGCACCCCATGGCGCGCAGCTTGATACAGAGGCGTTCCAGGCAATCGGGAGAGGTGAGCGCCAGCTTTTCGAGGAAGCCCGGCTGCAACGAGGGCTGCCGTTTCCATTCCAGGTACTTCGCATATTCCGCCGGATTCCCGGTCAGCCAATGCAGATACTCCGCCAACTCACGCGGGCCATCGAATGCCGCGGCATCGATGAAGCAATTCTCGCCCGGCGCGAATTCGGCGATGTTGGGCGCGCCGCGGTAGACCGGGACGCAACCCGCGAGCAACGGGTCGAAGAACTTTTCGGTTACGTAGTCCTGGGTCAGGGAATTCTCGAAGGCGATATTGAAGCGGTAGCGCCCGATCGTGGCTAACTTCGTTTCCCGGCCGCGGTCGTCAGGCAACTCCCGGTTCTTCAGGCTTTTGCCGAAGGAGTCTATGGGGAGAAAACGCATCAATTCCTCGACGTATTGCAGCCTTCCGCTTCGGTCGTAGGCGTTCGAGGCGAAGTAGACGGCAGGAGCTTCCGCGGTCTTCTCCCGCGGCGGATCCCGGAGGCTGTCACGGGTTTCCGGCCCGAAGTGCACCAGGGGCACATCGGAATCCAAACGATACGTCATGGTAAGGTCGAACTGAGCCATGTAAGGTGCGAATCGCAGCATGGGATAGTTGATATCGCTCTCGAACGACCACGCCACCCACTTCTGCCCGGGATACTTCCGGACCCGTCTCAAATCCGGCGCCGTCGGTATGTGGAAGATCACCGCATGCGCCTCACGCAGCCGGCTGGGATCTTCGAGGATCTCATAGTCCGCAGTGCCTTCGGCCGGCATCGAGGATCGGCCCCAGCCAGGCTCATACAGCAGCAGCTTCAGTCGAGAGTCGGATCGCGGCGCCATTTCAGAAATGGTAGCAAGGCGGCGCTTTCCCGGATCAGGCGCCTTTTCCACGGCGCAATTCCTGGATGTGAGCCACGGCCTTTTCGGCCGCCAAGTCCCAGGTCCAATATTTCACGGCGTCTTCCCGCGCGCGCCGCGCCTTTCGCCGGGCGTCCTCGGGGTTCTCGTAGACGAATCGCATGAGACTGCGGAGGTGCGCCAGGTCCGGCTGGGCCCACATCCCCCAGTCATAGCCGGAATAAAAGAACTCAGTGTCTTCTACCTTTCGCATCTCCTGCACGCGAATCAGGTAACAGTTGTCCTCGTTCGCATATTCCGTGGGGCCGCTGTAATCCGTGACGATGCAGGGCAGCTCACAGGCCATGGCCTCCAGGATCGGCAATCCCCATGCCTCGCCCCTGGTCGGCAGCACGAACGCGTCCGCCAGTGCGTATATCAGCCCGACGTCTTGCGTGACCCCGAGCCAGCGCACCGCGCCGGCCACCCCGAGCGATTCGGCCAGCTCCCGGTAGCGCTGTTCGTCGCCGCGTCCCACCACCACGAGGCTCCACTGCGGCGCCAACCTCAGTGCCTCGAGGATCGGGCGCAGGCCCTTGCGCTCCCACTCGCTGCCCACGAACACGGCCACGAGGCGGTCCTGGGCGAGCTGCAACCGCTCGCGCATCGCGCGGGCCTCCTCGTGACGCGCGCCGGGCGCATAGGCCTCCGTATCATT
>Ga0209415_10018596_pt1 | contig 10953 bp, 8 predicted proteins | sample PeaSoiSIISIP2007_FD_187696 | JGI IMG/M metagenome (GOLD analysis project Ga0209415, IMG submission 187696) | Peat soil microbial communities from Weissenstadt, Germany - SII-SIP-2007 (SPAdes) (version 2) | ecosystem: Environmental > Terrestrial > Soil > Wetlands > Peat | place: Germany... | reverse complement strand
GGCCGGTACGGTGACAGCTCTCAAATGTGGCGCGAGCCAGGAAGCTCGCGCAGCGCCGACAGGCAGGGGTCTTCGCAAGGAAATTGATGGGCTACTTCGAGGAGTTTGCGGTACCGGCGCGATCCGCGGTAGGCCAGCTACATCATCGATCGCGACTACGACTCGACGCGCTAATCAAGTCACTCAGCCTTCCTGAGCAGCACTTCCAGGCCGCGCGCGGCTGCCTTTTTCGAGAGCCGTCCGATCTCGTCGAGGAAATCGGTCTCGCCGCGCCAGAACGGAAACGCCCCTAATCTTTTGGCCAGCGGCGCCGCCTCTTCGCCCGGCACGACGTCGCCGTAAGCCGGTTCGGGGGTTTGCCCGCCGCGCCAGAAACGCTGTGGATCGGCAATCAGCGGCTCGGGTTGCGCCGGCTGCGCCCTGCCCGCTTCCGTTTCATCGACTGGCGCGTGCCCGGCGCCGGCGCCGAGCAGCGCCATGAATTCATCGCGCCCGAGCCCTCTCATCTGGAGCAGCAGAAAGGGATCGCGATCAAACTCTTCCGCAATCAGGTAGTAAACGGCCGCGATATGCTTGCATGGATTGGATGAATCGGGGCAACTGCATGACGTTTTTAGATCGTTGATGCGCTGGGGAAACAGCGGCACGCCGGCCTGCTCGAAGCATTGCTCAACCTCCGGCGGCAGGTTCCCGCCGATCAGCTTGGCCGCGACCGACATGTCGGCGCCCAGCGCGTCGGCGAGCTTGCGCCGCTGCGCGCCATCGATTTTCTTAAGCGCGATCCTGACCGTGTATGGCTGGGGGCGCGACCCCTGCACGCTGGCACCGGCCACGCCCTCGGTTATCTCCAGGCTCACGACCTGTCCGCGTCTGGCATAGGAGCGCCCGCGGGTCAGACGCCCGCCCAGCCCGAAGGATTCCAGCACCGTTATCCAGCGCCGGCCCCACCAGCTTTCGGCAAAGCCACCCCTTTGGCTGCGCGCCTTGATCCCGCCCTTGGCCGGCAGCGGACGCGAGGGCGGATCGTAGCGCCAAAACCGATCGTCGTCGTATTCATCCCGCCACGCCATCGGCTTACTCCGTAGCGCCGGCCCGAGCCTGCCCTGAGGCTGCTCGAAGGGTGCCGGTTCGTTCCTTTGCGGCTGTCACTATCCGACTAATGTTGAAAAGCTTCATTGCGCGATGGCGCCGGCGCGCAGCGTGAACAACTCGCGCAACTCAGCGGTGGTGAGTTTCGTCAGCCACTCCTCGCCGGCGCCCACGACCGTGTCCGCCAACGCCTTCTTCCGTTCTATGATAGCGTCGATTTGCTCTTCCAGCGTGCCGGAGCACAGGAACTTATGCACCAGCACCCGGCGCCGCTGGCCGATCCGAAACGCGCGGTCGGTGGCCTGGTTCTCGACCGCCGGATTCCACCATCGATCGAAGTGAAAGACATGATTGGCCGCGGTCAGATTGAGCCCGGTGCCGCCGGCCTTGAGCGACAGCACGAACGCCGCCGGTCCCTGCGCCTCGGCCTGCTGAAACCTCTGCACCATCTGATCGCGCCGGGCCTTGGCCACGCCGCCATGCAGGAACAGTACCTCGCGGCCGAACTGTGCCTCCAGGTGACGCCGGATGAGCTCGCCCATCTCGGCGAACTGGGAAAAGATCAGCGCGCGCTCGCCGCTTTCGATTACCTCTTCGAGCATCTCGGCCAGCCGCGTCAGCTTGCCCGAGCGCCCGTCGATCGCCGAGTTGTCGCCCAGGAACTGCGCGGGATGATTGCATACCTGCTTGAGCTTGGAGAGCGTCGCCAGCACCAGGCCTTTGCGCTGGATGCCGTCGGCCTTCTCGAGATCCGGCATCGCGTCGGCGACCACTGCGGCATACAGCGAGGCCTGCTCGCGGGTCAGAGTGCAGTACACCGTCATCTCCAGCTTCTCGGGCAGGTCCGCGATAACGGTCTTGTCGGTCTTGAGCCGGCGCAGGATAAAAGGGCCGGTCAACGACTTGAGCCGCTCAGCCGCCTGCTGGTCGCCCGAGGCCTGAATCGGCACCAGGAAGCGGCGCTTGAATTCCGTGCGGTTGCCGAGCAGGCCCGGATTGAGAAACTCCATCAGCGACCACAAATCGCCGACGTGGTTCTCAACCGGCGTGCCGGTCAGCGCGATCCGGTAGGCGCTTTTGATCGTGCGCGCGGCGCGCGCCTGCTTGCTCTCCGGATTCTTGATGTTCTGGGCTTCATCGAGAATTACTCCCGACCACGCAACCTGCTCCAGGGTCTCGATATCGCGCTGCATCAGCGCGTAGCTGGTCAGCACCATATCGTGCGCCGCCGCCGTGTCGCGGAAGGGCTCGCCGCGGGCGCGCTCGACACCATGATGGACCATCACGCACAAATCCGGGGTGAAGCGCTCCGCTTCATGCTCCCAGTTGGATATCACCGAGGTCGGGCAGACCAGCAGCACCGGACCTTGCGCCCCGTTGTGCCGGTCGCGCTGGATATGAACCAGGGTCTGGATAGTCTTGCCGAGCCCCATGTCGTCGGCCAGGCACGCGCCCAGGCCCCAGCGGCGCAGGAAGCCCAGCCACGAGTATCCCCGATGCTGATACGGGCGCAGGCTGCCGACAAAGCCGTCTGGCGGCGGCAGCTCCTCGATTCGATCGCGCTCCGCAAGCCGCCCGATAAGGTCTTTGAGCCATCCCTCGACAACGACCGGGCCGCCGCCCAATCCGTCGTCGGCCGCACCGCCGAGCGCCATCGCGAGCGCCCCGCGCGCGGTAAGTTGCCCGCCGCGGCGGTTAAGCCGCGCGATCGCTTCCTGGATCTCCTGTGCGTTTAACAACACCCACTGGCCGCGCATCTTGACCAGCGGCGTCTTGAGCCGGGCCAGCGCGCGCAACTCCTCGCGGGAGACCGATTTGTCGCCGATCAGCACCTCCCAATCGACATCGACCAGAGCCTCGAGCGAAAGCCCGCTGCTCACCTTCATGGACGGCGCCTTGACTTTGGCCCGCGTCGTCAGCCGCAGCTTGGTTCCCTTGCTCGACCATGACGCGGGCAGCACGATCCCAAAACCCGCCTGCTCCAGCATCCCCGCCTGTTCGGTCAGGAATTGCGCCGCGCCGGCGGCATCGAGCTGATGAGCGTCGGGGATACCGCCGCGCAGACTGTCCTCGATAGGACCGCAGATGCGCACCGCCTGTCCCAGCGATTGCAGGATGAACTCGCGCACCTTGAATCCGTCGCGCGCAAACGCCTGCGCCTCGCGCCCGCGCGCCGACCAGGCCTTGGACGCCGGCACCAACAGGCTGGGATCATGATGGGCCTGGAGCAGGTAGCGCAGATGCCAGGGGCGGCCGGCCGCCGTGGTGCTGTCGTACAACACGTTGTCGGCGGTGTCGCTGACAATCGCCGCCGGTTCCTCTAAACGAAAGCACAGCCGGAACGGGCTTTTCGCGCCGAGCGCGATCGGCCGCCACCACGACTGGACGCGCTGCTTAAGCCCGATTAGCGCGGCGCGATCGCCGGCTAGAGTGGGGGCGGCGCGCCGCAACGCGTCAAGCCATTGCGCGTCGAGGCTGTCGAAATCCGCTGCCGCACCGCGCGCGGGATGCGCTCCATCAGCCCGCGCCAAATGATCGACCACCTGTTCGATGAAGCCGGCCAGCAACGTGGCCGCAGGCGCGGCCGAGGAAGTGGCGCCGCCCAGCGCGCGGCACACATCGGGCATCGCGGCGGCAAGCTGCGCTATCGCCTGCGCGCCGCTGTGGGTCGGTGCGGGGCGCCAGCGCGCGGCGAAGACGCCGTCCTCCTCGACGAGGTCGGGCAGGAAATGCTGGCGGGCGGCAAGCGCCGCCGCCAAGCGCATCGCGGCGGTCCAGTACGCCAGGTCCTCGCCGATGATCACACCGGGCGTCAGCGTATGGCGCCCGGCGCATTGGCAAAGCAATTCAATCGCCGCGGCCCACGGCATCGCGGCTCCACTGATCGTCCACGGCCGCATCTCCAGGTCGTCGAGGTTGCCGGGCGGGTCGGCGACCAATCCGCGCGAAGCGACCGGAGCGCCGTTCACCGACGGCAGCCATATGACCGCGCTTTCCGGGCGCAAGTCGGCTGGTGCCGCGCCGCCGGCAACCAGCGCCGCGATTAGCCCTGAATCGCCGGGGTCGAATGGCGAGGGCGGCACCTCGGCACTTCGCAGCCGCTTGCCACGCGCGGTCGATGCCGCAACCGCTCGGGGCCGGGTCTCGCCCCACAGCAGCAGGCGGCGTCCGTCAAATCCACCGTGCAACACCACGGGCGCCGCAATCGCCTGCGGACCGCTGGCGGCGGAATCGCCATCGCGATCCAGATCAGGAACGGCATCCGCTAAATGAGCGGCGGCAGCCCTCGGAAGCCTTTTTGCCACCGCTCTCGATGTCGCTGAAGTTCTGCGCACTGCTTGCCGCTCCGCCCGTTCCCGCCGCCGCTCCATTAGGATGCCCTTGATTGGAGTTTGCTCCGAATCACAGAAGCGATTCCATCCCGCGAATTCAGGTTATCCGCAGCTTTCGTTTCCGGTTGCGCAATGCGGCTCCCGATAGGCCGGAGGATGACCGACAATTGCCGCCGCACCGTTGCGGCTCCCGGTTTTAGTCTTTCTCGTTTGGCGCTAATATCCGGCAGCAACCGAAACCGGGGTTCCGGAAAAACGGCGGAGAAATCGCAATGTTAAAGCCGAAGGCCTTCCATCACGCCGCGGTCAGGGTGACCGACGTCCCGCGGGCGCGCGAATTTTATGTCAATGTGCTGGGCTTCAAGGAACTGCCCCGGCCCGACGTCCCCAACCCGGGCGCCTGGCTCGCGCTCGGCGATGTCCAGGTCCATCTGGTTAACGGACCGGTCAGCAACGGCGCCGATCCTTCGATGGCGACGCGGCCCCATATCGCGATCGTGATGGATGACTTTCAGGGCGTCAGCGCGGAGCTGGACAAGCACGGGATCAAGCATCGCGTGATCCTCGGATCGGTCGCCGGCAGTATCGTGGCCCTGAACGATCCCGACGGCAACGCGATCGAATTGCGCGAGAGTTTTTAGTTTTGTCCGCTTCGACGCGCCCGTTAATGATTGGCGCCGCCGCAGGCCCGTGCGCGGATCCGGCTGATTCATGAATTTCAAGGCAGTGCCGATCACCTGGCATGGCTACCTGGCCGGAGCGGCCGCTGTGATGGCCGGGGTGGCCGCGGTTCAGAAGCGATGGACCAGCGTGTTGGTCGAGGGTGCGATGTGCGTATTCTTCTTCGTCCGGGAAGCGCAGATTCAGCGCGCCCGCCGCCGAAGGGTCCGCACCGAAGACCTGCGTCCAAGGCGGGAATGATGCCGCGCTCGCTCTAATCACCCGCCGGCGCCCAAGGGGCGCCGGTCAAACTTTCCAGACAAGGACCACAGGAGGCCATTATGCCGATTGAGCAAACAGGTTCAGGACTCGACCGTATAATCGCTCTGAAACAGGAGGTGGAATGGCTGGAGAAGGGCTTCGGCGGGTTTACTGACAAGGGCGGCGTTCTGGGCGTCGCGGAAGGGCCGGTTTGGTGGCAGGCCGGCGGATGGTGGAAAGACGGTGGATTCCTGCTGTTCAGCGACAACGCCAACAACAAACGCTACAAGTGGCATCCGAAAGAGGGGCTCAGCCTGTACCGGGAACCCACCAACAATGCCAACGGGCTGACCCGCGATCGGCAGGGCCGGCTGGTGGCCTGCGAGCACGACACGCGCCGCGTCACGCGCGAGGAACTCGACGGCAGCATCACGGTGGTGGCGAACAACTATCGCGGCATGAAGCTCAATCGCCCCAACGACATCGTGGTGAAATCCGACGGCGCTATCTATTTCACCGATCCGGTTTCAATGTGGCTGAAGGACACCGAAGTTGACGTCGCCGGCGTTTACCGGGTCTCGCCGGACCTCGGTCAGATCAATCTGCTGGTGCGGGATTTCGGCTTCCCCAACGGGCTGGCCTTCTCTCCCAACGAGAAAATCCTCTACGTCAACGACACTTTCAAAGCCCACATCCGCGCCTTCAACCTCGATCCACTTTATGGCTCCGGCTTTCTCGACATGTCCTCGGCGCGGGTTTTTTGCGAGTTGAAAGGCGATCGCCCGGGCGCTCCCGACGGTATGAAATGCGACCTGGAGGGCAATGTGTACTGCACCGGGCCGGGCGGAATATGGATCATCAGTCCCAAGGGCGAGCATCTTGGCACCATCCTGATTGGCGATGGGCGTCATGCCACCAATCTGTGCTTCGGCGGCGACGACTGGACCACCCTGTTCATCACCACCTTCACCGAATTGGGCCGCACGCAGGTAAAAATTCCAGGCGTCCCGGTCCCACGCGGCGCGGTGGGGTAGCCCTGAAACAAATGGGCGGCAAAGCGGCTGCGCCTTGATTGTTTTCCGTAGCGCCGGCCGGCGCTACGGACACAGAACTGGCGTCAATCAGTCTGCTGCCTACCAGGCAAATCTCAGCGCGCCTTGCGCCGCTTGCTTTCCGGCGCAAGCTCTGTTTCCTTCCGCTTTGGGAGCCGACTGCGGATATCGTCAATTACCGCAAGGCGGTGACTTACGCACAAGGAGAACGAGCCGATGGCCGACGCAGCGAACCCGCAGCAAACCAATCCCTACGAACTGACGCGCGATGAGATTGACGGCGTGGTCCGCGACGCGCCGGGATGCGTGATCACCTGGACCGCCCGCGATGGCCATCCTGGTGCGGCCTACCTCGTGCACATACTCGTGGACGGCGAAATCTACATCTGTTCGCGTGAAGGCCGGTCCAAGAACGTCGCGCTGCGCCGCGACCCGCGCACCGCGGTGGTCTTCGAGGTTCCCAACCGCGGCGGCGTTACCATCATCGGGCGCGCCGAGTTCATCGACGATCCCGCCGTGCGCCAGCGGGTCTTCGATGGGATGGCCGACCACGCCAAGCTGACCGGCGCGGCGCGCGAGACCTTTCTTCGCAACCTGGGCTCTCCGGGCCGGATGGTGTTCCGCGTCGCCGCCGAAAGATACGCCAGCCGCAACGAACGCGCGGCCGCGACCGCCTATGCCTCGACCCAAGGGATGCCATCGAATTACCGCTGAGCCGTTTCTCAAAGCGGGCTTCGGATGCTACTTAACCTTGAAGCGAGAATCACTCGGAGCGGATTTTGAGTGTTGTGGCCGCGCCAGTGGGCGAAGCGGGATCTTTGAAGCGGGCGTTTGCCCACACCCTAACCCTCTCCCTGGTCAGGGAGAGGGAATCGGAAACTGAAATTTTCTCGCTCCAAGATCAACTGACTCGTCGGAGGATAAGCCCCAATGTCACAGCAACAACTTGAGTCTCTCATCCAAAAGCTGAAGGCCGTTCCGGTCGATCCGACCGCGAGCATGGCGCGCCGGCGCGGCGCGATGGAAAAGGCCGCGTTCCGGCTCGACGCCGATTGCACCGAAGAGCCGGTTACTGCTGGCGGAGTGCCCGCGGAATGGGTCAGCGCGCCCGGCGCGGACGCCGGCCGCAACGTGCTCTATCTCCACGGCGGCGGCTACACCATCGGTTCGATCAAGACCCATCGCTGCCTGGCCGGATGGGTTTCACGTGCGGCCAAGGCCCGCGTGCTGCTAATCGACTATCGCCTGGCGCCCGAGCATCCCCACCCCGCGGCCGTCGACGACTCGCTCGCCGCCTACCGCTTCATGCTCGACTCCGGCGTCAATCCGGCACGCGCCGTGGTCGCGGGTGATTCCGCGGGGGGCGGGCTCGCGGTGGCAACGCTGCTGGCGATTCGCGACGCCAAGCTGCCCTTGCCCGCGGCGGCCGTGTGTCTCTCTCCGTGGGTGGACATGGAAGGAACCGGCGAGTCGATGAAGACCAAGGCGGACATCGATCCGATGGTCGGCGGCGCCAGCCTGGGCGACATGGCCAGCGCCTATTTGGGCGGCAAGGACCCGCGGACCCCGCTCGCCTCGCCGCTGTACGCGGATCTCAAGGGCCTGCCGCCGATGCTGATCCAGGTCGGCACCGCCGAGGTGCTGCTCGACGATTCCTCGCGTCTGGCCGAGCGCGCCCGCCAGGCCGGCGTTGAGGTCGTTTACGAACCGTGGGAGAACATGATCCACGTCTGGCAGATTTTCGTGCCGATGCTGGATGAGTCCAAGCAAGCGGTCGAGCGGATCGGCGAATACATCAGGTCAAAGACGCCGTAGCAGCGTTCATTTATGTCCCCTCTCCCACATTTTGTTGTAGGAGAGGGTTAGGGTGAGGGTTCTGATACGGAGTTCCAACACCATCCGCTTCCGTCTCAGCGCCTCGCAGGATTATTTCCCGTCTTCAAGGTAAGCTATGGCGTACATCGTCGGAGTTGATATAGGGGGCACGTTCACGGACTGCGCGGTGTTCGATTCGGACCACGGCTCCTTCACCACCGCCAAGGCTCCCACCACGCCGCGCAATCCCGCGCAGGGTTTTTTCGATGCCATAGAAGTGGCGTCGAAAGCGGCCGGACTCGGCCTGGAAGAGTACCTGCGCCGCACCTCCATCCTGGTCAACGGTACGACCGTGGGAACCAACGCGATTGTCACCCGGCGCGGCGCCAAGGTCGGCTTGCTGGCCACCAAGGGCCATGGCGAGGCGATCCTGATCATGCGCGGCGGCGGCCGCACCAAGGGGCTGAGCGTCGATGAACTGCTCTACGTGCCCGGCACGCAAAAGCCCGATCGAATCGTGCCGCGCAACTTTATCGAAGAGGTGACCGAGCGCATCGACTGCCGAGGCGATGTGGTGGTCGAACTGGACGAGGAGGCGGCCGAAGCGAGTATCCGCCGCCTGCTGGAGCGCGGCGCCGAGGCGCTCGCCATCTGCCTGCTGTGGTCCTTCGCCAATCCCGTCCATGAGCAGGCGCTCAAGCGCATCGCGCAGCGGCTCGCGCCGGATATGTTCGTGAGCTGCTCGTGCGAGGTCTCGCCGGCGATCGGCGAGTATGGGCGCACCGTCGCCACCGTGATGAACGCCTATATCGGCCCGATCATGAAGCAGTACGTGAGCGAAATCGCGGGCCGGGCGCGCGGGTTGGGGCTGGGCTCCGAAGTGCTGTTCGCGCAATGCGTGGGCGGATGCGTGCCGGCGGCGGACGCCGCGGCGGTGCCGCTTTACACCGTCGATTCGGGACCGGTCAGCGGCGTGGCGGCCTCCAGCGTGCTGGGCCCCAAAATGGGCTACCCCAACATCATCACCACCGACATGGGCGGGACGACCTTCGACGTCGGCATCGTTTATCAGGGCACGGCCTTGACCCGCAACCAGACCGTGCTGGAGCAATATGAGATGTCGATACCGATGGTTGACGTGGTATCGATCGGCGCGGGCGGCGGCAGTATCGCCTTTATCGACTCGGCCAGCGAGATGATGCGGGTCGGACCGCGCAGTGCGGGCGCCGATCCCGGCCCGATCTGCTACGGACGCGGGGGTATCGAACCGACCGTGACCGATGCCAACGTGGTGATGGGAATCATCAATCCCGATTACTTCCTGGGCGGACAGCAGCGGCTGGATGCGGACGCGGCGCGCGACGGTATCGCCAAGCTGGCCGCGCGCCTGGGGCTGAGCCTGGAGAAGACCGCCGCCGGAATCTGCCGCATCGTGGACACCAGGATGGCCGGCGAGATCCGCCGTCTTACCCTGTTCCGCGGATACGATCCGCGCGAGTTCGTGGTCTTTGCGTTCGGCGGCGGTGGTCCGACTCATGCCGGCGTGTATGCCACCGAACTGGGCGTCAAGCAGGTGATCGTGCCGCTGCGCAACACCGCCGCCGCATGGTCGGCGTTGGGCGCGTTCGCCGGCGGCGTGGTCCATCTATATGAGGCCAACGAGTACCTGAGAGAACCGGTGGACGCGCGCGTGCTGAACCGGACCTTTCAGGAGTTGGAGGACAACGCCCGCCGCCAACTCGGCGATGAGGGCTTCGCACCCGATCAGACGGTGCTGGAGCGTTCGATCGGGATGCGCTATGTCGCCCAGGTCTCGTACCTGGAAATTCCGGTTCCTCGCGGGGAGTTGGAAGAGGCGGGCGTCGATCAACTGCTGAAGGATTTCGAATCGGTGTACGCGCAGCGCTATGGTGAAGGCGCGGGATACCGCGAGGCCGGTATCGAGGTGCTCAAACAGCGGGTGCGCGCCGTGGGTCTGCTCCCGGCTATCGAAGTGGCGCGCCACAAGAAAAGCCGCAAGCGGATCGAGTCGGCGCGCAAGGGCGAACGCCAAGTGTACTGGTGGGAGCTGGAGCGCTTTGAGAACACCCCGATTTACAACGGCGACCTGCTGGCCACGGGCCACAAGGTATCGGGGCCGGCGATAATCGAGCTGCCCTACACCACCGTGCCGGTGCGGCCCGCGCAGTCCGCGAGTATCGACAGTTACGGCAACCTGGCTCTAAAAGTGGGTTAGCACGATGTTGAGAACTCTTATTCAACCTGGGGTAGGGTACAATTCCACCGTGGTGCACAAGGTTTTTGTCATCCCGACCGGAGCGGCATTTTTCTGCCGCGTAGTGGAGGGATCACCGCGAAGCGATTTGCCTGGAAACGGCCGCAGAAAAGAATCGCTTCGCGGTGATCCCTCGGCTGCGCTCGGGATGACAGAAAATAGAGTAGTCCGGCACGGCGGAATACGTTTTTCCCCAGACTGCTGGAAGGAGAGCGCAGATGCCATCAGATGCCTACCAATTGGTCGATAGCGGCCATCGATATTCGGAGCCCTTCGAGGGAATCAACGGCGCCAGCCGCTGGGACGGCCGCACGCTGGATTACATACCCAAGCCGCAACTGCGTATCGCCAGCAGCCTCAAACTGCATACCGATACCGCGACCGAATTCGACCCGATCACGTTCGAGGTGATCCGCAACGCGCTGTGGACGATCAACGAGGAGCATGCCGACACGATCCACAAAGCCTC
>Ga0209415_10018595_pt1 | contig 10954 bp, 9 predicted proteins | sample PeaSoiSIISIP2007_FD_187696 | JGI IMG/M metagenome (GOLD analysis project Ga0209415, IMG submission 187696) | Peat soil microbial communities from Weissenstadt, Germany - SII-SIP-2007 (SPAdes) (version 2) | ecosystem: Environmental > Terrestrial > Soil > Wetlands > Peat | place: Germany... | reverse complement strand
CACGAGCCTCGCCAACCGCGCGTTCTCCACCGCGGCGGCCCAGCAGGTCGCGTCCGCGAGCCCGGCCCGCGGCGGCCGCCAGCCGCTCATGGTGATTCGCTTCGACCGGCCCAATGTCTCCTACGAGCAAGCGCTCTACACGGCGGTGAGCCAAGCGCTCGAGCGCCGCCCGAGCGCCACCTTCGACGTGGTGGCCGTGGCGCCCTCCAACGGTAATGCCGGCCAGGTTGCCCTCAGCACCAGCGCGTCGAAGCGCAATGCCGAGAACGTCGTCCGCTCCCTCACCAACATGGGCCTGCCGGCCGACCGCATCAGTCTCTCGGCCACCAGCAACGCGTCGACCCAGGCCAACGAGGTTCAGGTCTTCGTGCGCTGAGTCGAGGCCGGGCAAGCCCATGAGCGAGCCTGAGAAACCTCCCTTCAAGCAATTTCCGGTCAGTTGGGACGAGTTGCACCGGCATGCCCGCGCCTTGGCCTGGCGGCTCCTCGACCTCGGACCCTGGCAGGGCGTCATCGCGGTGACGCGCGGCGGCCTCGTGCCGGCGGCGATCGTCGCGCGCGAGCTCGACCTTCGCCTGGTCGACACGATCTGCGTCGCGAGCTACGACGATGCCACGCTGGGCACGCGTGGCGCCATCAAAGTGTTGAAAGGCGTGGCGGGCGACGGCACCGGCTATCTCATCATCGACGATCTCGTCGACACCGGCCACACGGCGCGGGTGGTCCGCGACATGCTGCCCAAGGCGCATTTCGCGACGGTCTATGCGAAGCCCGCAGGCCGGCCGCTGGTCGATACCTTCGTCACCGAGGTGAGCCAGGACACCTGGATCCTTTTCCCCTGGGACATCGAGCCGCAATTCGCGCCGCCGCTCTCGGCGATGAAGCGCAAAGCCTGAGGCAACGACGCCTCAGCCGCTGCCGAAGCGGTCTCGGTAGCTCATGAGCTCGCCCACGGTTTCCGCCGCATAGACTCCGCGCATGATCGCCCGCGCTACGCAGTCGGCGGCCGCACTGCCGACGCGCGCGAGCGACGCCGCGCGCGGCTCGGGCAATCGCCAGCGTCCCGTCGCCAGCACGAAGACCGTATCGCCATCGAAGGGCGTGTGAACCGGACGGATCGCCCGCGCGAAACCGTCATGGGCCATGATGGCGACGCGGCGGGTTTCCGCCTTGTCGAGCGTGGCATTGGTGGCGACGACGGCGATGGTCGTGTGACCGCCGAGTCGTGCATCCCGCGCTAGCGGCTCGTCCAGCTCCGGCGGGGCCGCGGGCGGGATTTGCCGACCGACCTCCTCATTCCGCGCGAGCGCCCAGGCCCAGAAGCACGCCGACCCCGGCATGACGGTTTCGCCGCGGGAATTCACGGCGACGAGCGCTCCGGTCTGGAGACCATCCGCGTCAATCGCCGAGGCGCTGCCGAGCCCGCCCTTGAGCGTTCCCGCCCGCGCGCCGTAACCGGCGCCGACGGTACCGAGGTTGAAGGTCTGAGACGCCGCCAGCGCCGCCGCGCGGCCGAGCCCCGCATAGGGTGGCCGCTCGCCCCAGGCCTTGTCGCCCCCGTTCAGGAGATCGAACAGGATGGCCGCCGGAACGATCGGGACGACGGCGTCCGCGACCCGAAAGCCGCGGCCCTTCGCGGCCAGCCAATTCATCACCGCCGACGCCGCCTCCAGACCGAAGGCGGAGCCCCCGCTCAGCACGATCGCATCCACGCGATCGACCAGGCAGGTGGGATCGAGGGCGTCGGTCTCCCGCGTCCCCGGCGCGCCACCCCGCACATCCACCGCCGCGACCCCCGGCGCCTCGGGCAGCACGACCGTGACGCCAGTGCGGACGCGCCCGTCCTCGGCATTGCCGACCAGCACTCCCTCGACATCGGTGATGAGATTGCGTGGGCCCGGTCGGGGCGTCATGGCTCGCCTCGGAGAGGTAGCGATTTCGCGAGGATAACGCTCTTTCGGTTCACATCGCGAACGATCGCCGCCGCGGAGTATGCGCTACCGATCATTGTCGAACCTTCCGATCGTACTAGTTTTCAGAACATCGCCCAACCGAGAGAGGTCTCCATGATGTCGTCCCGCCTCCGCCTGCCCGATCAAGTCACGGTCGATTGCGGTCCCGCCGATCTGCTCGGCCATTTCTTCCTCACCGCCGACCATGCGGCGCGTGAACGCGGCGTCTATCTGCGCCTGCGTCACGACCTCGAGGGCCTGGTGGCATTGAACGAGCGCGAGCGCGAGCGCTGGTATCGCATCTCGCCGCTCTTCGATCCCGCGTTCAGCGTGGTCACGCCGGACAATGCCTATTGGATCGAGGGGCGCAATGCCGCCGGCGAGACGGTGGCGGCCCAGGCCGGCCGGATATTCGACTGGCGAGACACGACGCTCAAGGAGGAGATCGAATCCCTACGCATCTTCTACGCCGACCCCGCGAGGATGGCGGTGCCGGGCGAGCACTGCGTCGTCACCGCTCCGTGCGCCGCGCGCATCAGCGGTCGAACGGTCTACTCCGGCAGCGGCTGGTATCGGCCCGATTATCGTGGCCGGGCGCTCTCGGCGATCCTGCCGCGGATCTCGCGCGCCTATGCGTTGACGCGCTGGGGCGCCGAGACAACGGTGAGCTTCGTCGAATATCCGCTGATCGAGAAGGGCGTGGTCGCCCGCTATGGCTACCGGCGCATCGAGCATGCGCTCGATTGGCGCCAGTCCCTCAAAGGCGACATCAAGATGGCCATCGTCTGGATGCCTCAAGCCGAGCTCGCGAGCGACGTCGAGGCGTTCCTCTCAGGCGCAATCGAGGACGTAGCTCGACCGCAACACCGATATGCCCGTCACGAAGCGGTCCCCGTCTGAGCCACGCCAGGGCAGGATCAGGCGGTCATAGCGGCTTCTGAGCACGTCGCGGCCCGGCGTCGTGATCACGGCGTCCACCGCCTCGAAGCGCGGCTCCTCGTCCTGCAGCACCGCGCGATAGGTCTCCGCGGTCCGCGCAGCGTAAGCGCGGTCCGGCTGATCCTCGATGTCGCGGCCGACAGCCAGCAGATTCCAGCTGGGACGATAGTGCGAGAAAGCCGTGCCGCGATGATCGAAGATCAAGCGATTCGTGCCGGCGGGATTGCGATGCACGACAGCGCGATCGAGCACGCCAAGCGCGCCCAGCAGATCGACCAGGCGATCGGGATAGCGCCCCGAGACCAAATGCCAGACCGCGAGGAGCGGACTGAGACGCTCCAACGCGGAGTGGCGCCGCGGCGCCAGCGAATGGCGTTGTACGAGGTAGGTCGATCGCGGATGCCGGGCGCTGGCGGCATCGACGAGATCCTCGAGCCGCAGCGTCGCCTCATGCGCGCTACGCAGCAGCTCGTGTTTCCATTCCCTCTGGAGATATGAGAGCAGCAGGCGCTCCGGCGCCGCCTCCGCGAGATGATAGAAGAGTCCCGCGAGCGCCGGCGGCCGCACCATGGCGGGGCGCAGCGAGACATGCACGGAATTGCCGCGCTCGCGCACCAGCACGTATCCGAGATTTCGCATGGCATAAGCGGGCAGATCGAAATCGGGATCGGGATATCCCAGCCGACGCCGCAGATCGAGCGCGCCCGCAGGCCACACCTTCCCCTGATCGTCGATGAGGAAACTCAGGCTCACTCAGCCCCCGCTATCCCGCCTCGCCGCCGTGCCTTCGGCGTCTGCCACGCTGAGAGTGTGCGAACGCCGAAGCGGTGTAAACACTTCTCCCGTGGCGTGTATCGTGGTTCTCTGTCGCGCTCGGTTTGGATAATTGATGGGCCTCTAGATGCACCGAATCGGGGAGGGGTGGACCACGGGACCGCGCCGAGGGGCGCACGCTCGACTCGATGGGCGGGTCAACCTGGCCGCGCGCGCGCTGCTGGCACTGGGCCTTCTGAGCCACGCCGGCGCCGCATATGCCCAGGAGGCGCGCCCGTTGCCGGAGGGCGACACGGGGCGGCTAGAGCATCCCGTGGCCCATGCGCGCCACGACATGGTAGCGGCAGCGAACCCTCTCGCGGCGGAGGCGGGCCGGGAGATCCTGCGCGGGGGCGGCAGTGCGATCGACGCCGCGATCGCGACCCAGCTCGTGCTCAATCTGGTCGAGCCGCAATCCTCCGGGATCGGCGGCGGCGCCCTCATCGTCTATTGGTCGGCGCGCGATCGGCGCGTGGAAAGCTTCGACGGTCGCGAGACCGCGCCCGCCGCGGCTCGTCCGGACCGGTTCCTCGACAAGGATGGCAAGCCACTCGCCTTCACGGACGCGGTGATCGGCGGCCGCTCCGTCGGCGTGCCGGGCACGCTCAAGGCATTGGCACTGGCGCATCGCAAGCATGGTCGATTGCCCTGGGCGCGGCTTTTCGAGCCTACAATTCGCCTCGCCGAGGCCGGCTTTCCGATCTCGCCGCGGCTCAATGGGTTTCTCGCCGTCGAAAAGCACCTTGGCCGCTTCGAGCCTGCGCGCAGCTATTTCTACGGCCCGGACGGCAACCCGAAGCCCGTCGGTACGCTTCTGCGCAACCCGGAGTTCGCCGCGACACTGCGAGCCATCGCCGAGCGTGGACCCGACGCTTTCTATACCGGCACCATTGCCGAAGACATTGTTGCGGCCGTGACGCATGCACCGGTCAGCCCAGGCGACATGAGCGTCGCGGACTTCGCGGGCTACAAAGCAAAGGAGCGGCCGCCGGTCTGCGGTGCCTATCGCCGCTATCGGATTTGCGGGGTGGGGCCGCCAAGCTCGGGCGGCGTCGCCGTATTGCAGATTCTCGGCGTCCTCGAGCGTTTCGATATGTCCCGGCTCAAGCCGATGGCCATCGAAGGGTTTCATCTATTCGCCGAAGCCGGCCGCCTGGCCTACGCCGACCGCGACCGCTACCTCGCCGACAGCGATTTCGTGCCCGTGCCGGTGGCGGGATTGATCGACCGAACCTACCTCGCTGGGCGCTCGCGACTGATCGATCCCGAGCGCGATCATGGACGCGCCGAGCCCGGCACACCGGTGGCGAAGCACGCGATCCTCTGGCGGGACGGCCCCGCGCTCGATCTGCCATCGACCAGCCAGATCTCGATCGTCGACGGCTCCGGCAACGCCGTCTCCATGACCACCACGATCGAGCACGAATTCGGCTCCCGGCTGATGGTGCACGGTTTTCTTCTCAACAATGAACTCACGGATTTCTCGTTCCGTCCCGAGGTCGACGGCGTGCCGGTGGCGAACCGGATCGAAGCGGGCAAACGCCCGCGCAGCTCCATGGCGCCAACGCTGGTGTTCGGCCCCGATGGCAGACTCTTTCTGGTCGTGGGCTCGCCCGGCGGTCCCGAGATCATCAACTACGTCGCGCTTACCTTGGTCGCCGTGCTCGACTGGGGCTACGACATCCAGTCCGCAATCGATCTCATCCATGTCGGCAACCGAAACGGCAGTACCGATCTCGAGTCCGGACCCGGCACCGATGCGCTCGCGGCCGAATTGCGCGCCCGCGGTCACGCCGTGGCCGTCCGGGTGCTCAACAGCGGCCTTCAAGGCATCGCAATTACGCCTCGCGGTCTCGAGGGCGGCGCCGATCCTCGCCGAGAGGGTGTGGCGCTCGGCGACTGATTTCCTTGCTCCGTGGGGCTGCGCGGATACACTCCCCGGCCATGGCCGACATCCCCGCCGAACGTCCCACCGTCACGCTGCTGCCGGGTCACCAGAAGCGCGCGCTCCACGGTCATCCCTGGATCTTCTCCAACGAGATCCAGATGGATGCGGCCGCGAAAGCACTGCCGCCCGGGATCCTCGCTACCCTGAAGACCGCCGACGGCCGCGCGCTCGGCGTCGGCACGTTCAATCCTCATACGCTGGTAGCGGCCAGGCTCCTCGACCGCGACGCCCAGCGGGTGATCGACCGCGCCTTCTTCATGAAGCGCTTGCGCCGCGCACTCGCGATCCGGGAGCGACTCTACGCCGAGCCGTTCTATCGGATCGCTCACGCCGAGGCCGATGGCCTGCCGGGTGTCGTGCTGGACCGCTTCGGCGACGTCGTCGTGGCGCAGCTCAACACGGCCGGAATGAACCGACTGGAGCCCGAGCTCCTGGCGGCCATCGAGACGGTATTGGCGCCCCGCGCGGTCGTGTTGCGCAATGACAGTCCGGCGCGCGGCCTCGAGGGCCTCCCCGAGGAGGTGCGCCTCGCATCGGGCAGCCTCGGTGATCCCGTCGAGCTCCGCGAGAATGGCGCGCGCTTCGAAGTCGATCTCTTGGGCGGACAGAAGACCGGTTGGTTCTACGACCAGCGGGACAATCGTCATTTCATGGCGCGGCTGGCGAAAGAATTGAGGGTCTTGGACGTCTATTGCTTCGGCGGCGGGTTCGCGGTCGCCGCCGCAGTCGCCGGCGCGACCCTCGTCACCGGCATCGACCGCTCTGAACCGGCGCTCGTGCTGGCGACGCGATCGGCGGCGCTCAACGGCGTCGCGGACCGCTGTCATTTCCGTCGTGGCGAGGTCTTCGGCGAGCTGCAGACGATAGCAAGCGCGGGCGAGCGCTTCGACATCGTGATCTCCGACCCGCCGGCCTTCGTCAAATCCAAGAAGGACCTGGGACCGGGGCTGCGCGGCTATCGCAAGCTCGCGCGCCTTGCGGCGGGACTGGTCGCGTCGCAGGGCTACCTGTTCCTGGCCTCGTGCTCCCACAATGTGACGCCCGAGGATTTCTGGGAAGCGGCGCGGCGCGGTCTTGCCGACGCCGGCCGCAGCGCCCGCCTCTTGCGCAGCGCCGGCGCGGCACCGGATCATCCCGTCCATCCGCACCTGCCGGAGTCCGCTTACCTGAAGGCGCTGGTGCTCGCACTCGATTGAGTCGAGGCGGGCAGACGCCTCATTTGCTGGGCATGCGCTCCGCCGGCGCGGGCGCCTGCTTCGGCCGCGCGCGGTAGCCCAAGTCGATGTCGGCAACGCCCGCGCGCGGGAGCGTCAGCTGGAACAAAGTGCCGCGCGCCGTGCTTTCGCCCAGCACGATATCGCCTCCGTGAGCGCGCATGACCTCCCGGGCGATGGCGAGGCCGAGGCCGGTGCCGCCCGGCCGGGCCGAGCCCGCGAAGGGCATGAACAGATTGGCGAGCGCCTTGGGTGGCAGCCCCGGGCCGTCGTCGCTGATGCCGATTACGGTTTCGCCGTTCGGCGTCTCCGCGCTTATGGTGATCCGCTGAGCCCCCGCCTCCATCGCGTTCCGCAGCAAGTTCATGAACACGCGGTGGAGTTGCTCGCGGTCAGCCTCGACGGCGAGGTCCGGCGGCACGTGGTCGAGCAGGAGCGGCCGCTCGCCGCCCTTCAATTCGAGGAGATCGGCGAGCTCCTCCACCATCGAGGCCAGCAGGAACCGCTGCGGCTTCAACGGCGGCGCGCCCTCGCGGGTGAAATTGAGGGTGCCGGTGCAGAGCGCCACCGCCCGGTCGATGGCGTCGAGGAGGCGCGGTACCGCGCGCTTCACCTCGGGCGCCTCGCTACCGGCGAGACTGTCGGAAACCAGACGCGCCGTGGAGAGAATGTTTCGGAGATCGTGGTTGATCTTGGTCACGGCGGTGCCGAGAGCAGCGAGCCGCGCGCTGTGCCGGAGCGCCTGGCGCACGGTCTCTTGGAGCTGCGCCAATTCACGCTCCGCGACACCTATCTCGTCGTCGCGCACGCTGGCTTTCATCACGCGCGAGGCGTCCTCGGGGTCGCCGCGGAAGCTCATCATGCTCAGAGTGATCCGCCGCATGGGCGCGACCAATAGCCACTGCACGCTCCAGAAGACGAGCGCCGCGGTGATCAGCGAGATGACGATCGAGAGCGCGAGGATGCGGCCGGCATACTCCCACATCTCCGTTCGCATCGGCCCCTCGCCCAGGAGCAGCTCGACCACCACACTGGGGTCTTTCGGCGACGCGCCGAGCACGCGGAGGATGACGTCCCCCGAGCGGCCCAAGGTGGCGAGCGCGTCGCCGATCTGCTCGAGGAATCCGATATTTCGGAGATCGTAAGTCACATCGACGGAGGGCGGCATGTCGCTGGCGATCATCAACATGGTCTGATCGGGAAGATGCAGCACGATGCCGCTGGCGCCGACGTGATAGAGGAGCTCGTTGGAGAGATGCTGGCTCACGCTGTGGTCTGGCGTCGCGTTCAGCGCGAGGGTCGCCAGGCGCGCCGCCGCGATGCGGCTCTCCAGGTAGTTCATGCGGAAGCGCGACACCGACGGCAGGAAGACCAGTATCTCGCCGAGCATCACGAAGAAGATCGTGAGCAGCAGGAGCCGCACCGAGAGGCTGCGGGTCAGCACGGAGACGGTCGGGACGCGGACGGTCATGGCGGGAGCCTACCATGATGGAATTGGAAGCAGCGCGACATGCCCGTGTCCTCTCAGCCGAACCGCCGAAGCCAGCGGACGATCGCGCGCGTGCGCTCGCTGAAGAGCTTGGCGGCGTAGAAACTGCCGGCGGCGCGCTTGCTCACCTCGCCCAGCGTCGGATAGGGCGCGATCCCCGTCGCGAGCGCGCCGATCTTGAGGCCGGAGCCGATCGCCAGCCCCCAGGTCTGGATGAGCTCGCCGGCGTGGGCGCCCAGGATCGAGGCGCCGAGGATGCGGCCGTTGCGCCGGGTCAACGCCTTGACCAAACCGTGGGTCGCGCGCTCCGCCTGAGCGCGGTCGTTGTCATGGAACGGCCAGCGCAGCACCGTGAGGTCCCGGCCATACTGCTCCTTCGCCTCGGCCTCGGTGAGGCCGACCTGGGCGAGCTCGGGCTCCGTATAAGTGACCCAAGGCAACGCGCGGTAATTCACTTTGGCCGGCATCCGGAACATCGCGTTCCGGATCACGATCCCCGCCTGGTAGTTCGCGACGTGGGTGAATTGCGGGCCGCCAGCGGCGTCGCCGACTGCATAGACGCGGCGGTTCGTGGTGCGCAGGCGCCGATCGACCTGGAGGCCGCCGCGCGGCCCGAGCGCGATCCCAGCCTTCTCGAGATCGAGGCCCTTGAGATTGGCGCGCCGGCCGGCGGCGACCAGAAGGTGCGAGCAGGAGAGTCTTTCCTCGCCGTCTCCCGCGACGAGAATGACCGCAGCACCCGCGCCGGCACGCTCGATCCGGCGGATCTGGACGCCGGTGCGGATCGAGATGCCGTCGGCGCCGAGCCGCTCCGCCAGCAGCGTCACCAGTTCCGGATCGTCCCGCGGCATGACGCGCGGCAAGACCTCCAGCACGGTCACCTTCGCGCCGAGGAGGCAATGGGCTTGAGCCATCTCGATGCCGATCGGTCCGCCGCCCACGATGATCAGGTGCTCCGGCAGGGTGCGGTTCTCGAAGATCGTCTCGTTGGTGAGGAAGGGCGTACCCTCCAGTCCGGGGATCGGCGGTGTCGAGGGCGAGGAGCCCGTGGCGATGACGATGCGCCGGGCGCGGATCTGGGTATCGCCGGCCTCGATGGTATCGGGACCGGTAAAGCGGCCGAAGGCGCGGATGACGCGCACGCCCAGGCCCTCGAAGCGCGCTTGGGAGTCGTTGGGCTCGATAGCGGCGATAACGCGATGGACGTGGTCCATCACCGCGCCGAAATCGACGCGCGGCGGCGTGCCCGCGAGGCCGAAGCCGGCGTCCTCGCGCGCCGACTGAACGCGCTTGGCCGCCGCCAGGAGCGCCTTGGAGGGCACGCAGCCGTAGTTGAGGCAATCGCCGCCCATCTTCCGGTGCTCGATCAGCGCGGTCTTGGCCCCGAGTTGGGAGGCACCCGCCGCCACCGTGAGGCCGCCAGAGCCGGCGCCGATCACGCAAACGTCGACCTCGAGCCGCTCGGTCATGTCGGGCGCTTCCAATACCGGTAGAGGACGGGCGCGAGCGCCAGAAGCGAGAGCCCGATGAGCGGCAGCAGAACATGGGGCTCGAAGACGATGTGAAGGTTCGGTTTCTCGCCGCGATCGAGGACGCTCCCCAAACCCGCGCCCAGGCTCGCATAAACGAGCGCGCCCGGCATCATCCCGAAGAAGCTGCAGACGACATAGGCGCGGAGCGACATGCCGAAAAGTGCCGCCACCAGATTGACGAGAACGAAGGGAAACACCGGGATCAGTCGGAGAACCAGGAGATAGCTCGTGGCATTCTCGCGCAGCCCCGCCTCCACCTTCTGGAGCGCCGGTCCAGCGCGGCGCCGTAACGCCTCTCCGTAGGCGGTGCGCGCGACCAGGAATACGAAGGTCGCGCCGATCGTGGCGGAGATGAGGTTGTAAAAGCCGCCAAGCACGGTGCCGAAGAGAAATCCGCCCGTCAGGGACAACCACAGCGCGCCGGGGAAGGAAAGCGCCGCGACCGCAGTATAGATCGCGATGAAGGCGATTGGCGCCCAGGCGCCGAGCGCGGCGACCTCCCCAAGCAGCCACTCCCGGTTGGCCACTAGCGCGTGATAGTTGACGTAGCGATCAACGCGGAAGATGTAGGCGGCGACCCCGGCCACGACGAGCACCGCGAGCGGCAACCAGCGCTTGACGCCGCCGCTTTGGGGAGCCTCGGTCTCGGCCTTGTCCATGCTCGAAATTCGCTCTCCGCCCGAAGGCATTGGCGCCGATGGTAGGGCCCTTCATCCGGACCCCAGATCACCTTGCCGTGACAGTCCCGTGGCGTTGACTTCGCCCCCCTGCTCCCGTATACAGCGGCCTCGTTTTCCTGAGAAGCCGCAGCTGGAGCCCGAGCCCCCGTGAAGCGCACTTATCAGCCGAGCAAGCTCATCCGCAAGCGCCGCCATGGCTTTCGTTCCCGCATGGCGACGGTCGGCGGACGCAAGGTGCTGGCAAGCCGCAGAGCGAAGGGCCGCAAGCGCCTCTCCGCCTGAGCAGCGGTATTCGCCCCCGGCGATGGCGGCGCTCGAGCGCCTCAAGCGGCGGGCGGATTTTCTCCGTGTTGCCGGCGGTCGACGCAAGTGGGTGGCGCCGGGCCT